>Ga0335082_10006538_pt1 | contig 12708 bp, 13 predicted proteins | sample Lox_Sample_41_FD_206718 | JGI IMG/M metagenome (GOLD analysis project Ga0335082, IMG submission 206718) | Soil microbial communities from Loxahatchee National Wildlife Refuge, Florida, United States - Lox_Sample_4.1 | ecosystem: Environmental > Terrestrial > Soil > Wetlands | place: USA... | reverse complement strand
CGGCCACAGAATTGCGCGCCGATCACCTGGCGCTCACCTTCGAAAAGCACGATCGACAGGTGCGGTTGATCCAGACCGAATTCACGCCGGTCGGTACCGGTTAGATCACCCGGCTCAAGCACTCTGACGGGTTCAGATGTATTCATGAATTGCACCGCCATCGACAGGCGCTTGCCAGCGGCTGCACCAAGCGGCTCGCCGTTTTCGCGGAGCCAACGGTTGTCGGCAGTGCGCACCAGCACCGCCGTGCGCGTCCCCACGCGCAACGCGACCCGCGTGATCTGCTCCGGCGGGAGTTGCATGACGCCCTTGGCCTCGAACTTTACGTATTGACGTTGCTCCGGACGCGCCCCGGTGATCACCATGACCACAAGGAAGACCAATGCGGCTCCCCCTGCCAAGGCGGCGATAGCCGTGGCTCTTTTCATCGGCGGCGCCACCAGACGCCTGCGCCTACTGCGATGACAGAGAGCGGCAGCGCAACCTCCAGGGCGAGGAAGATCGCGCGCATTTGCGGCTGAGTGAGCAGAATCGTGGCTGGAACCGGGATTCGCGACGCGATCTTCGCCGAGCCCTCCTCGTGCACAAGCCACCGTACCATCGCCAGCGCGAGGTCACTGTTGGCCATGTACGGCAGAAACGAATTGCTGGCGAAATCGCCATCGCCGACGACGATGACGCGTGATGCTGGAGCCCCGACGCCGGCCCCAGGCAGACTGCCCTCGGATATCGCGGCAAGTACGCTGGGCCTAGGCGTGGGCGGCGTCTGCGCGGGGAGCGCGGTTGCTTCCTGGGACACTTCCCGCGTTTGCACGGGTCTGGTGTTCTTAGTGTAGCTGTCGCGACTGCTCTCGAACAGGGGCGCAGTGCGGATGCCCGGGGCTGGAGTTGTGAGCTGCAACGGGCGCACTCCGGGGTAGAACGTCATGGAGATATTGCGGGTGATCGGATTGGGTGCATACCCGCCGACGGCAACCATCTCGGCATCGGTCGAGTAATGACTGAGCGGGTCGATTACTACCTTCTGTTCGGGACGCACACCGTACTTGTCCAGTAGTGCGGCAAGGCGCGCCTCGAGCACGAAGCCGAGGTCGAACAGGAACAGGGCAGAGCCGCCTTTTTGGAGATAGGCCTCCAGCGCTGCGCCTTCGCTTGGAAGAAAGGTCGTGCGCGGATTGGCGTCGATCACGAGCGAGCAATCCGTCGGCACCGCGAGCTGTGTGGCGAGGACCACCTTGCGCGCGTCATAGCCAAGCGCTTCCAGGGAGCGGCGCAGACGTCCGATGCCATGTCCGGCCATCTGCACTACCGCAGAATCCGCGTCGCCATGAGAGTGGCCTCCCATACCTTCGAGATGTGTGTGGAACTCGAAGTTATCCATGGGCAGCTCGTTGTGTCCTTCGAGGAAACAGACGACTATTACCTTTTCGCGCAGCACCCGCTGGATACCGATCGCGATGTCGATCTCATTAGTCGTCTGCACCAGCACCCTTCGGCCTTCGCTCTCCAGCACTGCGGCGTTATAGAGCTTGACCCCATAGTTCTGGGCCAGTGTCGGCTGCTTGTCGGGATCGACCGCGCGCACATGCAGATGCGGATTGCGGTGCGCCATGACCTCGAGCACATCTTTCAACCGCCGCCCGGCCGGGTCCTGCGACTGGTAAAAATAAGTCAGTGCGACGTCCTTCTCAAGGTGCTCCACCACGCTCATCGCTCGCTGCGAGGGCGTAAATACCTTCTCGCGCGTGAGATCGACGTAAGCATCGTGCAGGACCAGCGCCGCATTGGCGGTGACCACAACCACGATCGACGCAATTACGATTCCCCACGCGTATAGCCACCCGCTGCGGCGCAACCTGGTCTGCAGAGGCAGCTGGACGGCAAGCATGAACAGCACTGCGATGGCGGCCAGCCAGCCGGCAAACCATAGCAAATTGCGTATGTCGACCGCGTGCTCCATCATCTATCGTCGTGCGAGGGCACGGGTGGCGAGGAACAAGCCGAGCAGCGTAACGCTCAGAAAGAAGCCGAAGTCCGAGGTGTACATGGCGCCGGTGGCAAACGGCGTGAAGTGCGCGAGCAGCGACAGATTGATCAAGAAACTTTCGAAGGGATCGGGCAGCAGCGCCGCCGCCGAATCGAGCATCCACAGCAACGAGAACAATCCGAGCGAGACCGCCGCCGCCACGATCTGATTGGCGGTGAGCGCCGAGATCATCACACCGAGCGCCGTCAGCGCCGCACCCATCGCGATCAATCCGACATAACCGCTGTAGATCGGCCCCCAGTCCGGCTGGCTGTAGAGAGCCAGGACGATTGCATAACTGAACGTCAGTGCGATCATCACCAAAACCACCGCGAGGCTCGCGCCGAACTTGGCGAGCACGATCGCGGACTCGCGCACCGGCGCTGTGAGCAGCAGCTCCAGCGTCCCCGACTTTCTTTCCTCGGAAAACTGGCGCATGGTCAGGATCGGTATCATCAGAACCAGCAGCACCGAAGCCTGGAAGAAGATGTGGACGAGCGTGGCCATCCGCGTCATGAACAGACTCGCGGTAAAGCTGTAACCGACCAGCAAGAGATAGACGGCGATGACCGCGTACGCGATCGGAGATGAGAACAATGCCAGGACTTCTTTGTGGAGCAGCGTGCCGAACAGCTTCATTGCGCGACTCCTTGACCGGTCAGCCGCAGAAATGTGGTCTCCAGATCGGAAGCAGCGGTAGCAATTTCACGCACGCCGAACCCGGCTCGGGTTAAATTCGTGCTGATGTTTTCGGCAATCTCTTCTCGCGTAACCTCGACGCGCCACGCGGAAATCGAATCCGCCCATGAGTCCAGAGCAAGTTGCGACACCCCCGGTATGCTGGTGATGCATGCCGCGACGGCGTGATGGTCGCCGGCATGAACCCGGATTCGCAGTGAGCACGCGGCGCCGGCGCGGGTGATCGAGTGTACCGCGAGCAGGCGTCCGTTCAACAAGATGGCGGCGCGGTTGGCGATCCGCTCGATCTCGGCGAGCACGTGCGAGGTGACGACTACCGCGCAGGAGCTTGCCAGCGCGCGGATCAAGCCGCGCAGCTCGATGATCTGGCGCGGATCCAGGCCGTTGGTTGGCTCGTCGAGAATGAGCAGTTGAGGGTTGCCGATCAGCGCTTGCGCGATCGCCACGCGCTGGCGGTAGCCGCGCGACAGCTTGGCGATCAGCAGGTCTTGCACCGCTTGCAGGGAAACGCGCTCACAGGCCGAGGCGATTGCGGCACGCAGCCGCGCACCCTCCAGACCGCGCAGGCTGCCCATGAACGCAAGGAACTCGGTAACCCGCATGTGGGTATACAAGGGCACGTCCTCGGGAACATAGCCGACGAGATTGCGCGCCTCCAGTCCATCCGTGACGACGTCGAAGCCGTCCACCCGCGCCGTGCCGCTGGAAGGGCGCAAGTACCCGGTCAAAATGCGCAGGATCGTGCTCTTCCCCGAGCCGTTTGGGCCGAGCAGACCCATCACCTCGCCTTTTTCAACTTCGAAGGAGACGTCGTATACGGCAAGCCGCGGGCCATACCACTTGGTCAAATGGTCCGCAACCAGGATAGAAGTCATCGGTGCGTACGAATGAAAAGCCGGAGCGATTTAATCGCCCCGGCGAGCTCGCCAATCGTCCAGCGGATGGCTAGCAGATCATTCGTAGTACTCCGGCGCTTTCTTCATCGCTTTGAATGCATCCGGGTCGTGCGCCGTGAAGAAATCCGCCTTCTCCGTTGCCATCATGTAGCGGATCCACTCGTAAGCGCGCATGATCCCCGACGGGTTGTAGGCAAGCACAAGATTGGGAGGCAGGCTCTTTTCGACGTTCTCGCGGAAGTAGACGTTATCCCCGGTGAGAATCGTCGGTCCGCTCTTGGGGAGGCGTACCAGCAGCATCTGGCTGCCAGCGGTGTGACCCTGCCAGTTCTTCACGATGACGCTGCCGTCGCCAAAAATGTCCATGTCCTGCTTCTCGAGGATCACCATCTTCATCGCGTTGGGCTTGGAGCTCCCGGTGGCGGCGCGCAGGGCGTATGCATCGCCCGGGATGTAGGGTCCTGCGAACGGCTCAGGCGGGAAGAACGCCATATTGATTTCGTCACGCTGGATGACGAGAGTCGAGTTGGGAAACTTCGCGACGTTGCCGCCGTGATCCAGATGCATGTGGCTCACCACGACATATTTGATGTCGTCGGGCGTCATGCCGATCTTCTTGAGCTGTACATCGATCGCCACGTCCGGCGTGTTGACCGGCATGATCGCTTTGAAGTTGGGACCCCAATAGCTCGGGTCGGTGATGATTTTGTCATTGTTGCCGGTGTCGAACAGCACGTTGCCTTTGGGATGATGAATGACATAGAAACCGACCGGAATCTTAATCGGCGGTTCCATTGGCCCGAAGTTCTGCACTCCTCCAGTCACGCGGAAAAACCTGCCGAGCTCGGGCGCTAAGCTGCTTCGCTTGCGCGACTTGTTCTGCGCGAAGCCAACAGGGAGCAGCTCGAAGAGAAGTTGAACAAATGCTGGACATCCCGAGCGTACGACGCTGGTTATCGGCGCGCACTCGCAGTAGCCGAGCGCGATACCGCTGCACCGGTTGCACACCGGATCAACCGCCCCAGGTGGGGCGCTGTGCGCACGAGCTTTCGCATTTTCCGTGGCCGACCGGTCATGGATTTGAGCGTCCTGCCTTCTGCGAAACGCACGCAACGACAGTCGCATCGCGGGCGAAAGGTCGACCAGCGTCCGTCATTTGACGCGTTGCTCGCACAAAATCAGCAATGCGTTCCCCATCCTTTTTCGCGAACATTGGGCTGAGCGAAGGGTGTCGCCTTTTCGGAATTTTTTTCTTCACCCGCAGCCTCAGATCGCGAGGGCCGTCACAGTTTGTGATGAAATGAACAAGCCATTGCTTCCATTGATTGCTTGCTGATATGGATGCGCAGAGCTTATTTGTGTGGCATAGCAGCATAAGACAGCTCGATACTTCGGAATTCCGCTCATCATAATGCGGTGACTGACGGGAGGGGAGGCCATGAACGCAGCAGGGCAGTTCGTGCTGAACTGGCTCGCAGAATTACCTGTGGCGATCCAGATCGCGCTCAGTTTAGCCGTTATCTTTTTCATCGTCCCAGTGATCTTTGCCGCTATGGTCGTGGCCATCACGAAGTTGGAGGAGAGGCTCGAAGCCATCATCTCCCGTAGGTATGGATCATCCTCCCACGCCGGCACGGCGATACCGCAAGTTCCGAGTGGAGCGACTGATACGTGCACTGCACAAGACAGGCCGGCGTATCCTGATCGGATATCGCAGGCGCCCGCAGGCCGTTCCAAGCAGCGCCTGCGGCGAATTCACCCTGCCGAATGACAGTCGGATAGCTGAGCCGCCGGTTCCTTCGCAATATTCCCGGGATAATGAACGAGAATCCGAACAGGCGCAGGAGGGAGATGTAGGACAGCTCTCTAAGCTCGGCGCGACCACTGCAAGCACCAGCCAATTGACAACTCTGCGAACGTGCACATGGCAAGGGTCCACATACCTTCGATATCATTTGCGGTCAGCAAACCCGTAACCTTCAGGCACCTTTCTTCGTGCACGAACCTGCTCGACACGAGCTTGAACTCATCACGACCTCGATAGCGCCACTGCCGGTTCGATCACTCAAGCCGCTTCTAGGACACCTCTACTGGTTAGGCTTCGCAGGGGCCTGCGTCGGTCATCCAATTGGAATCTTGGGCACTGCAGCGGCTCCAACCCCACCAGGAAGGACAAGAAGAGCACCAGCAGGATTTTGAATCCCTCTGGGGGCAGCCAATCAAACCAATGCATGGGTCCGGTGTCGGGTGTCATCGTGGGTGACAAGAGGAGCCGAGTGATACCAGGTACCCCGGTGGTCGCCCCGGTCTCGGGTGAAAGAGGTGGCTATTTCTGTTGTGCCTTCTTGTGGGCTCCCTTGGGGGCGCGCACATCCGCCTTTGCCTGCGCATGCTCCGCCGCGTGGTACTTACGGCGGATGTCTGCAATGTCCACGTGTGCCGGTGGCAGCTTCAGGCCCATCTCCGCCATCGTGTCCGCGATGATCCTGGAGATGGCGAGATCGCGAAACCATTTATGGTTTGCCGGAATCACGTACCAGGACGCATGCTTGGTGGTAGTTTGCTCCAAGGCTTCTTCGAGCGCATCTACATACTGCGGCCACAGCTCTCGTTCGGAGTAGTCCGCCTCGCTGATCTTCCAGTGGCGCGCCGGATCATCGAGCCGCTGCTTGAAGCGAGCAAGCTGCTCCTCCGGGCTGATATGCAGATAGAACTTCAGAATGCGCGTGCCATCGCGAGCCAGGATCCTCTCGAAGTCGTTGATCAGCTTGTAGCGCCTTGACCACACCGACTTCGGTACGAGCTGGTGGACACGCACCACGAGCACATCCTCGTAGTGAGAGCGGTTGAAAATCACAACCTCGCCCTTGCCCGGCGCGTGCAGATGAGCACGCCAAAGAAAATCGTGAGCGGCCTCCAACCGGCTTGGCTGCCTGAAGCCTACCACCGAGGTGCCCTGCGGGTTCATGCCGGTGAACAGGTGCCGCACCACCCCATCCTTGCCACCGGCATCGAGCGCCTGCAGTATAACGAGCAACGACTGCTTGCCGTCCGCATACAGCAAGTACTGCAGCTTGTCCATACGAGCGACTTCGTTCTGGATCTCCTGCAGGGCCTTTTCATGCGACTCGTGCCCGTCGGTGTACGACGGATCGATCTTGGCCAGACGCACCTTCTGACCTGGCTCGACCACGAATTTGCTGCGGTACTCCAATGTCCGGTTACTCTCCTACGCCTGGGTCAGCATCGAAAACTGCAAGAGGCCGGGCCAAGGGCATATTCTTCGACCGTTGTGGCCCCATCTGCCACTCGGGTTACGGACTCATCCCAAGCTGCCGGCAGCCCATTCTGTACGTCGATCTCGTGACCATCAGCAAAGTCGCGGTCTTTCAATGTATCGGGCCGGCGGTGCACACTGGTTCGCGTGCCACCGGCGATGAGGAACTTACTTTGTTTGCTACCCGTGTTTGACGGAGTGGTTGACTTCCGCGTTGCGCTAGATCCAAGCCACAGGTCTCATGCTTTACGCGTCTGCCACGACGCTAGCTCGCGAGATGATTCACGCCTGGCCGGGTGGTCTCGCCGGGATGATAAACTCTTCGAATACCTGGTCCACGTCAATGTCTTTGAGGAGCTCATAGAAGGCCTCCACCGTCACCTGAACCGCCAATGGATCGGGAACGGAAGAAGCCTCTTCAGCGGGTTGAGTCGGTGCGGGAACTTGCTGCATATCGTCGTAATATAAAAGCGTTCGATGCCTCAATAAGTCGGACTACTTTGCTACAAATGCGCATGCTTGGATAGTGCACCAAGTAATATGGCGTTGCAACATCGCTAGAGAGAAGTGTTACGTAGTGATCGCGATCTGCACGCACGTGGGTTGCGTCCCGCTGCCGGAACTCGAGGTCGGTGCTGCGAGTGGCCTCGGAAGCGATTGGCCGGGCGGATTCTTCTGTCCCTGCCATGGCTCCAAATACGATCTGGCTGGACGGGTGTTCAAAGACGTGCCCGCCCCGCTGAACCTCGTCGTCCCGCCCTATGAGTTCATGGACGCAGCGACGTTGATTGTCGGCAAGCACTTCCACTAGCCGCGCAATGCTGTCGCGGCCGCTCAAGAAGGGAGGCGATCTCTCAACGGAAGAACACAACCGTCGCTTCGTGCGACGGTCGCGTGTTTAGCCCTTGCCACCCGATGGCTCGGTCTTCTCGTGGGTGGCCTTAGCCTTCGCCATGTGACCGTGCTCCATCGGCCGGGAGCTCAGCACCTTGCCATCATCGACGGAGACACGAACATCGACTAATTCGGATCCCTTCAACACGTGCACGTCGTACACGTCCTGTGGGTGGTAGCGCCCTAACCGAGCACTCATTGCCTTGCCGCCGACGTCGGTTTCCGCTGCAGAGATGGCCTGTGACAGCGACGTCTTAGCTCCTTCTAAAACTTGCTGCTCATGCTCGAGTGTCTTGTCGTGTGCCGCGAAAGCCGGCATCGCACCCACGGCCGCGCTTAGCATTGCAACACGTAAAATACCAGTAAGTTTCATAGATTCCTCCATCTAGTTGAACCGAGCGGGCACATACACCGCGACCACACGGCAGGCTCGCGTAGCTTGCCCGCCATTGGTCTTTTACTGAGCGCTCGGCATGATCGCTCTGCTCACGCCAGCGCCATCTACATTTGCCAGCATGTTTATTCGACTGTGCAGACTGATCTTGAGTTCGAGATTGTTTGCGCGATGCACGCGTGCGACGCCCGCAAGCCCCACGTAAGCTGCGCCATCCGGTCAGCATGAAGTCGCGTTATGTGACGGCTCTGACGGTTGTTGCGTGAGCCAAAGATGCACCTTATTGCTGGTTGCGCGGCAAACTTACCCCTGGCATGGGATGCTTCCCCTGGACACTGGCCTGTTTTCTGGACCAATCGTCCCTCACTGCCTGCCTTTGCTCTGGGCGCAACCGCGAGAAGGCCTGGTATCGTTTGCGTACGAGGTTGCGCTGCTCGAGGGTCAGTCTGCTCCATCCAAGTAACCGAGCAGAGATTCGCTTTTGTTGCTCAGCGGTGAGTCCCGGAAACCGGTGGGCAAGACCGACCAGTCTGTCTCGCTGATACGGCGGAAGCGATTCCCAATCGCTCTCAAGCGGTGCGAGCGCCGCCTGCTCGGCAGTGGACAAGTTGTGCCAGCTGGGCGCTGAGGCCTCGGTGGTCCCGATCTGAGTAAGAAGGAACGTTGCGTAAGTCCACACTGCAACGGCTCGAAGTACGCTCGACATTCCGTAGCCTCCAAGACTATCCGCGGCGCCCCACACCCGAAACCCGCAACGTCATTTTTCCATATCTTCTCGTCATCGTACATAGGAAGACGCAGCTGCGTCCAGCGTAGGAACCATGCTGCAAGCAAATCACAGGGATAGGTTGTGGGACCAAAAAAAGGCACACAATTCGAATTGCCGAGGGGACACAAGCGTTCTACAGTTGCGACCTTGACTCTCTTGCAGGAGCTGACCTGTGTACCTTGCTGCGCCGCGTCGTTGGCTGCTGGAATGGTTCCGTCCTGAGCGTTTTCAGCGCTCGCTGTTCGCCGGTTACTGCATGGCCGTAGGGCTCACCGCCACCGCGCTGCTAGGACGGTCTTGGCTTGAGCCCTTCCTCGGCGACCGCGTCCCTTTCGCATTCTTCTTTCTTGCAGTCGCGATCACTGCGTGGTTCGGTGGCTTCGGCCCGTGTCTGCTCGCGGTGGCGCTCGGCACGCTCGCTTCATGGTATTTCGTGTTGGACCAGCGCCATTCGTTTGCATTGGTACATCCTTTTCAACTATTCGGCCTGGCCGCTTTCGTGTTGACTGGAGTAGTTATCGCCAGCTTTAGTGGCCGTGTCCGCAACGCATTGGACGCGCTTTATGCGGCCCAGCAGGAAAGTGAGCGTCGCGCGAGAGACGCCGAAGTCGCACAGCAGACTCTATTGACGCTGCTCACCCACATTCCGGAAGGAATAACCATGGCGGGCGGCCCGCCAGAGTTTCCCATCATCGCGCACAGCAGCTTCGCCGAAAGCGTGATCGGGTCTGCAGCAAAACAAGTCATCGGCATGCCCGCCGGAAAGCACAATTCGGTTGTCGGGTTTCTGCATCCCGAAAGCCTGGCAGCGCCAGTAGAGAAGCAGGTTCCTCTCTACCGGGCTACGCGGCACGGAGAGACGATCGAAAATGAGAGCTGGGTGATACGCCGACCGAACGGGGCGCTCCTTCATGCGTCGGTCAATACCGTACCGATCCGCGACGCCACCGGCTTAATTATCGGGGGTATTACCTGCTGGCGAGATGTAACAGAGCAGAAACGTCTACTCGAAGCCTTGAAGGAAAGCGAACGACGATTTCGCGGCTTTGCCGAGCACACTCAAGATGTGTTGTGGATCACGCGCGCAGACCGGTACGAGCTCGTGTACGTCAACCGGGCGTTCGAGCGAGTGTTCGGCCGTCCCGCCGCCGAAATCCAAAGAGACCTGCTTTATTTTCTCAGCTACGTATTCGACGAAGATCGGCAGCTCGTACGTACCGCCTGGGAGCGGTCTCGCCAGGGGCTGTCGGTCGAGGAATACCGCGTCGTCCATCCGCGCGGCTCTTTGATTTGGATTCGCGATCGCGCCTTTCCGATCTTCAATGATTGGGGTGAAGCAGAATATGTGGCTGGCATCGCCGAGGACATCACCGAAGAGAAACGCATAGCCGAAGAGCGCGAACGACTGCTCGAGAGCGAAAGAGCGGCTCGCCTCGATGCGGAGCGGAGCAGTCGGGTCAAGGACGAATTCCTCGCCACGCTGTCGCACGAGCTGCGCACGCCACTGAATGCGATCGTAGGGTGGCTCCACATCTTAAAGACGCAATCTCGCTCCGAGGAGGTGCTCGCGCAAGCCATCGCCGTGATCGAGCGCAACAGTCACGCCCAAAAACAGCTCATAGAGGACTTGCTCGACATGAGCCGCATTGTATTGGGCAAGTTTCGCCTCGATCTGAAGGCGCTTGACCTGCTTCCGCTAGTACGCGCGGCGATCGACTCGGTGTTGCCGGCCGCTGAAGCCAAGGCCATTCGTGTTCAAGAGGTTCTTGACCCCGCCGCTGGACCTGTGAAGGCCGATCCTGATCGCATTCAGCAAATCGTATGGAATCTGGTCTCGAACGCAGTCAAGTTCACGCCCAGCGGAGGTGACATCCAAGTACGTCTCGAACGCGTTAACGGCTATGCAGAGATCAGGGTCAGCGACACAGGGCGTGGAATTCGGTCGGAGTTTCTCCCCTTTGTGTTCGAGCGCTTCCGACAGGAGGATGCCTCTTCCAAGCGCGAGCACCGTGGGCTGGGTCTAGGACTGGCGATCGTTAAGCAACTGGTCGAGCAGCATGGGGGAACGGTCACTGTAGAAAGTGCCGGCGAGAACCAGGGGGCGACATTCGCGGTTTGCCTGCCCATCGCAGTTGCCGCGCATCCGAATGTGGAAATGCCATCCGACCGAGCATTTTCCAACGCAGTAGACACGTCCTTTTCTGGCTTGCGGTTTCTTGTTGTCGATGACGACCCGGATAGCCTCGCTGTATTGCGCCGATTGCTGGAAGAGCGGCACGCGCAGGTCGAAGTTGCAAGCTCCGCTGGCGAGGCACTCAGTAAAATAGCGTCGTGGCCTCCTGACCTCCTAATCAGCGACGTGGGAATGCCAGTCCGAGACGGCTATGACCTCATCCGCGACGTAAGAGCACTGCCTTCCAGCATACCGAGCGACATTCCTGCAATTGCTGTTACGGCCTTCACTCGGCGGGACGATCGTACTCGCGCTTTTCAGGCCGGCTATAACGCGCATGTACCAAAGCCGGTAAATCCAGTGGAGCTCCTATCTGTGGTTTCAAGCTTACTTCCACCTCCTTCCATTCCGCGCGGCGAGACCGACACGCCGTAGGTTCTCGCCAATGTATTGGTGCAGGCCAGCCTTGCTAGACTATTTCGCATAAGGCCAATGCCAAGAACTTTCGGTAAGCGCCGGGTTTGTGCGAACCGTCTCCGGTCCTGCCTTCGCTGCGTCCCTCTGCCATGCTGGCGATCGCAAGATGTCGGTCCCGATATAGCCGCCCGCGCGTCCATAGCGCTCGGGGCCTTGATCTTCGGGTGGTTGCGTCAAGAATGCCTTGGTCGCCTCATACGCTTTGACTACAGCAGCCGGCATTTCCGTGGGCTCGCGCCGCTGCCAGTAAGTATCCCCACCGGCACGACCGAAGTCGCGTGCGATGGCACTTGGACTGCGGCTGGCTACCGCATCCGCCGAATCAGCATAGGCGGACACCGCCACGGGGGCCAGCACGAACATCAACGGAACCAATCGCGGCACTTTGCATGCACTCGACATCGCTATCCTCCTATACAAATGTATATCTCAGCAGAATGGGATCCCCCTGCTACATCTGGGACATTCGGTCGGGTTCTTCTCGCAACCATCGGCTACTCCGGCCCACAAACGTCGGGCTAGCGGACTGGCTACCGTGACGTCGAAAGCACCATCTTCAGGTTTGGACAGCGCTCGAAACCAGAGTTCGCACATCGCGCAACGTTCCGACGAGTAAAACTGCCCCCGCCATGTTGAAACGATACGCAATCTCTGCAATGAGGCCGGCTGTACTAAGAGCGCCGCGTCGACTTCAGTTACGTCCTTCGATGTCGTACATGACAAGATGGACCAGCGCGGCCTGCTCGGATCAATAGGCCACCCGCTCCGGTGCGATCAAACCGGCGCGATTTTGCATGGGAACGCCCGTCGTGGTACCGCTGTCTCTTTAGAGGAAGAGCCGAAGAAAGCTGCGGTCTGCGTTGCGTTCAGCTGATTCGATCCACTACCGTACAATGGGACAGGCACCGCCATCACACGAAGCGCGCTCGACCGCTAAATACAGTGCGACGCCGAACTCGAGCCTGTTCGATTTCGAGCAACGCTGACCAGAGAAAGGAGCCGATTATGCTTGTCAGCCAAGTGATGAGCCGCGATGTCCGGGTTGCTCATCCGATCCAAAGCATTCGCGACGTGGCCGAGATCATGGCCGAGATTGACGCCGG
>Ga0335082_10006537_pt1 | contig 12709 bp, 10 predicted proteins | sample Lox_Sample_41_FD_206718 | JGI IMG/M metagenome (GOLD analysis project Ga0335082, IMG submission 206718) | Soil microbial communities from Loxahatchee National Wildlife Refuge, Florida, United States - Lox_Sample_4.1 | ecosystem: Environmental > Terrestrial > Soil > Wetlands | place: USA... | reverse complement strand
CACCGGGTGAAGCCTTGACCGTCGAGCGCGCGGTCCAGATCGCGCTCGAGTATCACCCGGCCCAGCAGGCGGCCCAGGCCTCGGCAGAAGCCGGGGTGGAGCGCATCGGCGAGGCGCGCGCCGCGCTGCTGCCCCAGGTGCTCGGTGCGGCGGAGTATCTGCGCGCGACCGACAACGGCATCGGCAGCACGACCTACATCAACCCGGGTGGCTTTCCCCGCGAGCCGAGCACGGGTCGGCATGTGAATCAGCTCACGGAGACGTTCAACAACTATCTGGCCGGGATCTCCGCGTATCAGTATCTCTACGACTTCGGCCGCACGCGCGGCCTGATCGACCAGCGCCGCGCCGAGGCCGACGCCGATGCCGCCCGCCTGCAGCTCGTGCAGTTCGACCTCGTCTTCCAGGTGACCCAGGCCTACTACGCGCTGGTCGCGGCGCGCGAGATCGTCCGCGTCTTCGAGCAGGCGGTGGGCCAGCGCCAGCAGCAGGTGCACGAAGCCGAGGTGAAAGCCGCGGCAGGTCTGAAGCCGGAGATCGACGTCTACACCGCCCACGCGGCGCTGGCGCGCGTGAAGTTGCAGCTCGTCGACGCGCAGAACGCCGCCGCGACCGCCAAGGTCACGCTCGACAATGCCATGGGCCTGGGGGAGTCTCCCCCCGAATATCACCAGGCGACGGCGCTGAGTTACTCCGCGGTTCCCGCCGGGGTCGACCCGTTCGTTCAACAGGCCCTCGATCAGCGGCCCGATCTGAAGATGCTGCTCGACGAGGCGCGCGCCGTCGGCGCGCAGATCGACCAGTACCGCAGTGCCTACCTGCCCAGCGTTGGCGCTGCCGCGGGCTACGATCTCCGCGGTCAGGACGCCACGCCGGGCAACAACTACTACGCCGGGATCGTCATCACCTGGCCGCTGTTCAACGGCTTCCAGACCGACCACCAGGTTGCCGAAGCCACGCTGCGCCAGCAGGCGATCGAGCACGGCATTCAGGACTTGCGCCAGCTGGTCATCCTGCAGGTGAAGCGCTCCTTCCTCGATTGGCAGGCGTCGGTCGAGCGCGTGCACCAGGCCGAGCAGACGCTCGATGCGTCACGGGTCGAGCTGCAGCTGGCCAACCAACGCTATGCGGCGGGACTGGGCTCGATCATCGAGCTGACCGACGCCGAGCAGCGCTTCACCGAGGACGAGGCCCTGCGGGTAAAGGCCTTGGCCGGTTTTTCGATTGCCAAGGCGGCGCTCGATCGCGATGCCGCCAGCGGTTTGCCCGATGTGAGCCAGCCTCCGGCCGGATAGCACGCGCCTGGTCCAAGCGCGCGCGCCAACGCTCCGGGAAACCCGACCATTCCGACGCGCCCGCAGAGTGCTGACGTACTTGCCATCCGTTTACGGCGATCGTAAACCTACGAACCACAGTGGCGTGTCTCTCGGCCGTGGCGCTGCCGTCGCCCCCAACCGAGGCGCACCGCCGCAAGGCCTTCCATGCGTGATCCAATCAACCGAGAGATTCGACTGGCGTTGTGGAAGATTCACATCCTGCACCATGCGGCGAAGGGAGCGGTCTACGGCTTGTGGATGCTCGATGAGCTGGCCGAGCACGGGCACCACCTCAGTCCGGGAACGCTCTACCCGATCCTGGCGCGGATGGAGGCGAACGGGTGGCTTCGATCCCAAGGCCGCGGGGGGAATGCGCGGCGCACGTACCGGGCCACCGCGGCTGGACGACGCGTGCTGCGGCAACTCCGGGCGGAGGTCACCCAGCTCCACGACGAGGTGGTGCGGGGGGTGGAACCTTCGCCCCCTTCGTCCGCGCGCGGGCGCGTGCGCCCCACGCGCGCGAGCGGGCACCGTCATCGAGGGCTCCGAGACGAGTCGTGATGACGAAGCCCCATCGCAGGAATTTGCCGTCGTAAGGAGGACAGATGCTGGACCGGCTGCTGACCTCGAACGCACCCCGGACCACCGTGATCATCCGACTGCTGGTCGGTCTGGTCTTCCTGTCCGAAGGCATCCAGAAGTTCCTCTTTCCCGAGGCGCTCGGCGCCGGTCGCTTCACCAAGATCGGCATTCCGGCCCCCGCGTTCTTCGCGCCCTTCGTCGGGGTGGTGGAGATCGCGTGTGGCCTGCTTCTGGTCCTCGGCCTCGCGACGCGTCTGGCGACGATCCCGCTCCTGATCGACATCTCGGTCGCCATCGCAACGACCAAGATCCCAATGCTCGGCCAGAACGGTTTCTGGGCCGCCGCCCACGAGGCGCGGACCGATTACAGCATGCTGCTCGGGCTGATCTTCCTGTTGGTCGTCGGCGCCGGGCCGTGGTCGCTCGACCGATGGTGGCTGCGCAGACAGGGCCGCGGAGGCCGGTGAGTCGGCGGGCATGTCTTGGTCGGCGAGGAGTCCCGTCGTGAGGCTTGGCGTGCTCGCGCTTGCCCTGTTCGTCGCGCCGCCCGTGGCCCTGGCGGGGCATGCCATGCCCACCGCCAGCCCCGACTACCTCCCCGACGAGGCGGGCTCGAAGGTGGTGAGCGTCGCCGCGGGGGAGGGTTCGGCCGACGCGGCGATCACGGTCCTGACGCAGGCCGTCGCCATCAAGGAGACGGGGCCGAGGAAGACGGTCGCTCGGTTCGGCGAGGTCTACGTCTTCGCCCCGGCTTTCCTTGCCGTTCATCGCGACGAGCCGACGGCGATCACGTTCTGGAACCTCCAGCCCGATGACGAGCACGATTTCATGCTCGCCGACCCCGACCTCAACGTCCGCATGAAGGTGACGCTCCCCCCACTACGGAGGACGCCCTACGTCTTCACGTTCCACCGCGAAGGGCTGTTCACTTTCTATTGCACGATGCACCAGCCCGCGATGAGCGGGCAGATCCTCGTCCTCCCACCAGCCGCTCGCTAGCGCATTGTCGCATGTCGGGTCCCGACTCAGCCGCTGGTCGAGGGGTGCCGTTGAAGGAGGTGGCGTTGCTCTTTCTCCGGCTCGGCACCACGGCCTTCGGCGGCCCCGCGGCGCACGTGGCGATGATGGAGCACGAGATGGTCCGCCGCCGGCGCTGGGTGTCGCGCGAGCGCTTCCTCGACCTGCTCGGTGCAACCAACCTCATCCCCGGCCCCAACTCCACGGAGCTGGCCATCTATCTCGGCCATCTCGCATCCGGCTGGGTTGGTCTCGTCGTCGCGGGCCTCTGCTTCATCGTGCCGGCCAGCCTGCTGACGCTCGCCCTCGCCTGGGCGTACGTCCAGTTCGGCGCGCGGCCGCAAGCGGAGGCCCTGTTGTACGGCGTCAAGCCGGTGATCATCGCCGTGGTCGTCCAGGCACTCTGGGGCTTGGGCCGTACGGCGCTGAAGACGATTCCGCTCGGCGTCCTTGCAGCGGTTGCGCTGGCAGCCGCTGCCGGAGGGACGAGTCCGCTGGTTGTCTTGGTTGCCGCGGGGGCCGGAGCGGTGCTCATACGGAGCGTCGCTGCGCCAGCTGGGCCGTTGCGATTCTGGAGCAATGGGATCGCCCCCATCGCCGCCGGCGCCGCCAGCGTCGCCCCCTTCAGCCTGACTGGGCTGTTCCTTTTCTTCGTCAAGGTGGGCGCGATCTTGTACGGCAGCGGTTACGTGCTCCTGGCGTTCCTGCGGGCCGATCTCGTCGATCGCTGGCACTGGCTGACCGATCGACAGCTCCTCGATGCGGTTGCGGTCGGTCAGATCACGCCGGGCCCGGTGTTCACCACGGCGACGTTCGTGGGCTATCTGCTCGGCGGTATATCCGGCGCCACGGTCGCCACCGTCGCCATCTTCCTGCCCTCGTTCGTCTTCGTGGCGATCAGCGGCCCCTTGGTCCCGCGCTTGCGCCGCGCTCCGAGCGCCGGCGCCTTCCTCGACGGCGTGAACGTCGGTGCCCTGGCGTTGATGGCGAACGTGACCTTCGCCCTGACACGCGCGGCGATTATCGATCTCCCGACCGTGCTGCTCGCCACCGTCAGCGCGATCCTCCTGCTCAGGTGGCGAGTGAACTCCGCCTGGCTGGTGCTCGGCGGCGCACTCGCCGGGGCCGTCGTGTCCGGTGCGATCGGATGAGGTCTCTCGCTCGCAGAGGCGAAGAGGGGCGCCCGTGGGCGCAAGCACTGGATCTCCGCGCCCCCGAGTCTCCGCGGTGAAGGATTTGTTGTCAGATCAAGGTTCGATTGGCTGCGCCTTCCACCGGCACCGAGCGCCTGGCAGAATCGGCTCGCGGGACGAGCGGAGGATCAGACGCATGGCCGCCGACGGGTCGCTCTTCGGGCGGAGACTGCAGCACGGCCGGTTGCGTGCCCTGGCCTGTGACGTGGTGCGGACCGTCTCGATCGTCGAGGGCCGCCTGCGGATCGAGCTCGATGACGGCGTCGCGCGCGGGCGCGAGCCGCTGCGCCTCGACCCGTCCGACGCGACGCGTCCCGCCGCGGCTACGGACGGGGAGCGGATTCCGTCCCTGTCGATCGCGATCCTGATCGTCGGCTCGCGCGGCGACGTCCAGCCCTTCCTGCCGATCGCCCGGCGCCTGGCGCACGACGGCCACCGCGTCCGTATCGCGACCCACGCGGTGTTTCGCGAGTTCGTCGAGTCGCACGGTGTCGAGTTCTTCCCCCTCGCCGGCGATCCGCGCGAGCTGATGGAGTACATGGTGATGACCGGCGGGAAGCTCATCCCACTCCACCTCCATCAGCTGCTGGAGCAGGTGCCGCGCAAGCGCGCGATCATGGCCGAGATCCTCGCGTCGACCTGGGCCGCATGCACCGAGCCCGACCCCGGCTGTGCCGGCGCGCGGCCGTTCGTGGCCGACGCCGTGATCGCCAACCCGCCCAGTCAGGGACACGTCCACGTCGCGGAGGCGTTGGAGGCGCCGCTCCACCTCATGTTCACCATGCCGTGGAGCCCGACCCGCGCCTTCCCGCATCCGTTCACGCACACCGTCTCGGAGGTGCAGCCCGGCCTGCGCAACCTGCTCTCGTTCGAGCTCTTCGATCTGCTCACCTGGCTGGGGACCTCCGACCTGGTGAACGAGTTCCGCGAGCGCACGCTCGGCCTCGAGCCCGTGCACCTCGGCGTGCACGGTGCGAGCCTCGTCCACCAGCTCGCCGTGCCGCACGCCTACCTCTGGTCCGCCGGCGCGCTCGCCAAGCCGGACGATTGGGGCGGGCACATCGACGTCACCAGCTTTGTCTTCCTCGACGACGTCGACCGCTTCACCGCGCCTCAGCCGCTGCAGGACTTCCTCGCCGCGGGCGATCCGCCGGTCTACGTCGGCTTCGGATCCGTACCCGCCCCCGACCCGGCCGCGCTGACGGCGACGATCATCGAGGGCCTCGGGCGCGCCGGCGTGCGCGGGGTGGTCGCGCGCGGGTGGGCGCGGCTCGACGCCGGCTCGGTGCCGCCGCACGTGCAGCTCATCGATGAGGTTCCACACGACTGGCTGTTCCCGCGCTGCCGTGTCGTGTGCCACCACGGCGGCGCCGGCACCACCGCGGCGGGCCTCCGCTACGGCCTTCCCACGGTCATCGTCCCCTTCTTCGGCGATCAGTATTTCTGGGGCGGCATCGTGGCCGACGCGGGCGCGGGGCCGCCGCCGGTGCCGATCGATGCCCTCACCGCCGAGACCCTGGCCGCAGCGATCGCCTTCGCGCTCCGTCCCGAGGTTCGCGCCCGCGCGGCGGCGCTCGGCGAGCGCATCCGGGCGGAAAAGGGAGACGACGCCGCGGTGCGCGCGTTCTACCGGCGGCTGCCGCTCGCCGCCATGCGCTGCCGCATCGACGCCGCGCACCTCGCCCGCTGCCGCTGTACCGACTGCGGGATGTCCTTGTGTCGGATGTGCGACGCGGTGGTCCACGCCGATCCCGCGCGGGCCGCCCACCAGCGGCGCCTGATCGGCCACGTCGGGTGGGACGTGTCGGGGTCGCCATCGGCGTTCGACCAGCTCGAGCGGGCGCTGTGCGAGCCGACCGACGCCCGCGAAGACGGCCGGGCAATGCCCGACAGCGGTGCTCAGCCGCTGCCCGATCCGGTGCTGCACGACGGCCCGTCGACGCTGGCCGAGCTGCACGGGCGCCTGCCGCCGGCCGCCGTCGACGCGGCGACGCGCGCGCGCATCCTGACACGATTTGATGCGATCAGGACGCAAATGGAGGAGCGTACGCCATGACCGAGATTCGTCGGATCAAGCAGGTCTGGAAGAGCAAGCCGACCGTCGAGGGGGCCGGCGTGCATCTGCGCCGCGCCTTCGGGTTCGGCGAGGCGCCGCAGTTCGACCCGTTCCTCCTCCTCAGCCGGTGCGCTTCCTTCTTCTTGCCGGCCGGCCGCTCGGCGAGCCGGTCGCCTGGTACGGCCCCATCGTCATGAACACCCGCGAAGAGCTGCGCACCGCGTTCCGGGAGTACGAGGCCGGCACCTTCGTCAAGCACGCGGGGGCGACCTGAGGCGCTCGCGCGAACACGGGGAGGAATCCGGTCTTTCCGGCGCGCGGCCTTCCCGAAGATTCTCGGCGTGGTACGGGATCCCCTTGCGTGGTCACGGGCGCGCCAAGGCGCGCCCCTACGGCGGTGCCGCTTACACGCTGCTCGACGGGCGCTCGTGATCGGCGGGCGCCGCGATCATGGTCTCCACTTCCGCCGCCGAGCCGAAGCCCATCGCCCGCCCGGCGAGTGCTTCCGCGTCCGCGATCCGCAGCTCGCGCAGCGCGCTCTTCACCGGCAGCATCTCGCCGGGCGAGACGCTGAACGAGCGCAGGCCGAGGCCGATCAGCAAGGCGCTGTAACGCGGGTTGCCCGCCATCTCTCCGCAGATGGTGAGCTCGCGACCGGCACCGCGCGCCGCCTCGGCCACCGATTGAATCAGGCGCAGCACCGCCGGGTGCAGGGGTTGGTAGTAGTCCCCCAAGCTGTCGTCCTCGCGGTCCGCCGCCAGGACGTACTGGACGAGATCGTTGGTGCCGAGGCTGAAGAACTCGACCTCACGGGCCAGGGTGGGCGCGGTCAGCGCGGCCGAGGGCACCTCGATCATGGCGCCCACCGGCGTTCGCTCGTTGCAGCGGCGGCCCTCGGCGGCGAGCTCGCGCTGAACCTGCGCGACGATCGCGCGGGTCTGGCGCACGTCGTCGACGCCGCCGACCATGGGCAGCAGGATCTTGACCGGATGGTCGGCGCTGACGCGCAGGAACGCGCGCAGCTGCGTCCGCAGGACGTGCTGGTGGCGCAGGAGCAGTCGAATCCCCCGCTGCGCCAGCGACGGATTGCGCGCGCGGGGCAGCGGAAAGTACGGAAGGTCCTTGTCGCCGCCCAGATCCAGCAGGCGGAAGACGACCGGACGGGGATGGAACCGTTCGGCGGCGCGCTTGAGGAACTCGTACTGCTCGTCTTCGGTAGGAAACGCATTGCGGATCGCGAAGCCGAACTCGGTGCGGTAGAGGCCGATGCCCTCGGCGTTGTTGAGCAGGGCCGCTTCGGTGTCCGCGAACTTGCTGACGCTGGCCAGCAGCTCGACGCGCGTGCCGTCGAGCGTGACCGCGGGCACGTCGACCAGGGGGCGGAGCGCGTCCTTGGACGCCCGGAGCTCCGCCTCCAGGCGGGCGTATTCGCGCTCGATCGACGGCTCGGGGTCGACGAACACCACGCCGGCGACACCGTCCACGATGAGCCGATCGCCAGTCTTGATCTTCTCCGAGATCTTGGCGATGCCGCCCACCGCGGGCGTGCCCAGTGACCGCGCCAGAATGGCGGTGTGGGAGAACTGTCCGCCCCGCTCGGTCACGAACGCCTGTACGCGGTTGAATTCGAGACGCGCGGCGACCGAGGGCAGGAGCTCGTCGGCGACCACGATCGCGCCGTCGGGAATTGGGCAGGCCGCCGCGTGCTGTCCCGCCGCGAGGGAGTCGAGCACCCGGCGGCCGACGTCGCGGATGTCCGCGGCGCGCTCGCGCAGGTAGTGGTCCTCGATCTTCTCGAATGCATGCGAGAACCGGTCGATCACCTCCGACAGCGCCGCCTCGACGTTGACGTGCTTGTCGCGGACGATCGCGGCGACCTGGTCGCGGAATCCGCTGTCGCCGATCACCAGCACCTGGGCGCCGAAGATGTCGGCCTCGCGCGGGCCGATTTCCTCTTTGACCGTCCTGGCGAGCGCGCGAAGGTCCTGTTCGGCTCGCGCCAGCGCGGCCTCGAACCGCGCCAGCTCGTCCGGCACCTCGGACGCTTCGATCTGCCGTTGCGGGGTGGCGGCGCGGTCCGCGCAGGCAAGCACGTAGGCCCTGCCGCGCGCGATGCCGGCGGACAGCGTCGTGCCTCTGATCATCGCACCGTGAGCCCTATCAGCTGCTGCGCCTCAGGCAACCTCCCTCCCGAGGCTCCGCAGATAGGGAGGCGATCTCTTCGGAGCGCCGCCCTCGTCGGCGTTGTGATATATCCGGATCGCAGCACCGCAAAGCCACAACCTCGGGAAGGAGTCGAGTGATGGGCTTCATTACGACGACCGATGGGACGCAGATCTACTACGACGACTGGGGCACCGGTCAGCCGGTCGTGTTCAGCCACGGCTGGCCGCTGAGCGCCGACGCCTTCGAGGACCAGATGTTCTTCCTCGCCTCGCGCGGCTACCGGTGCATCGCCCACGATCGCCGTGGACATGGCCGCTCGAGCCAGCCGTGGCACGGCAACAACCTGGACACGTACGCCGACGACCTCGCGGCACTCGTCACAGCCTTGGACCTCAAGGACGCCGTCCACGTCGGCCATTCGACCGGCGGCGGAGAAGTCGCCCGGTACATCGGCCGCCACGGCACCAGACGCGTCGCCAAGGCCGTGCTGATCGGCGCCATTCCACCGTTGATGCTGAAGACCGCCGCCAACCCGGGCGGCTTGCCGATCGAGGTCTTCGACCAGCTGCGCGCCAGCGTGCAGGCCGACCGGTCGCAGTTCTGGAAGGATCTCAGCCTACCGTTCTTCGGCTACAACCGGCCGGGCGCGAAGGTCTCGGAAGGCGTGCGCGAGTCGTTCTGGCGGCAGGGCATGATGGCCGGCCTCCCGGCCTCCTACTTTTGTATCAAGGCGTTTTCCGAAACCGACTGCACCGAGGATCTCAAGAAGATCGATGTGCCGACGCTCATCCTGCACGGCGACGACGATCAGATCGTGCCCATCGGTGCCTCGGCCATGCCGTCGTCGAAGATCGTGAAGGGCGCGACCCTGAAGGTCTACCCCGGCGCGCCGCACGGTATGTGCACGACCCTCAAGGACAAGGTCAACGCCGACCTGCTGGCGTTCATCAAAGGCTGAACGCCCACGCCGGGGCGCGAGGGGCATTCACCGTCAGCGATAGCCGGCCGCAGATAGCAACCACGCCACCGCCGTGACGACTCCAATCGCGGCAAAGATCGTCACCGCCCGAACGGTTCGCCATCCGCGGTGGCTGTACCGGCTGGTGCCGTATGCAGTCTACGGTGTCGCCCTGTGGGCTTTCGTCGGCGGATCGCCGTATCCGCTCTCCGACTTCCCACTCGACGACGCATGGATTCATCGCGTCTATGCGAGCGCGTTCGCCAGGGGACACGGCTTCCAGTACAACCCCGGCGGCGGCCAGGAGGCCGGATCCACCAGCCCGCTGTGGGTGCTGGTCTCTGCGCCGGCGCACTGGCTCGAGCCGTTCGGACCCGCGGCGGTGGTGCTCGGGGTCAAGGCGACCGAGGTCGGCCTCGGCGTGCTCGTGCTCAACGCCATTCAGCAGCTCGGCACGGAGGCGATGGGCACGGCGCTCGGCGGTACGATTGCGGCGGCGCTGTTCGCTGCCGAGCCGCGCTTCCTGTTCTCGATCTTGTCGGGAATGGAGAACGTGCTGCTGCTGGTGGTGTGGGCATACGGCACCTGCGCCTTCGCGCTGCGCCGACGCATCCGCTCACTGGTGTGGTTCAGCCTGGCGCCGGTGGCGCGACCGGAGGCGCTGATCCTGCTGCCGCTCTGGCTCGTCGGTCGCTGGCTGCTCGATCGCGCCCGCCGGCCGACGCTGGCCGAGCACGGGGCGTGGCTGCTAGCCTGGGCTCCGGTCCTCTTGTGGGGACTGTTCTGCCGATCGGTCAACGGGCACTGGTTGCCGACCACCTTCTACATGAAGTCGCGGTCGTTCGAGCTCGGGTGGCCGGAGGTGGGCGTGGCGACCGACATCATCGCGCAGCACGGGTATGCCGCGCTGCCGGTCTTCCTGTTCGGCCTCGGCGTGCTCGTCGCCTGGGCCGTCCTCGACCGGCGCTTCGAGGCGGCGGCCATGCTCTGGTACCTGGTGCTGGCGCCGCTCGCCTACGCCGTGGGGGTGGCCGGCTCCCGTGTCCTCAGCCCGACCGGGTACTACTGGACGCGCTGGCTGGATCCGGCATCGCTCGCGCTGGAGATCGGGTTCTGTCTCGCCTGCGGGTTGGCGGTCGTCGAGGCGACGCGGGTCGCCGCGGCGCTGCGGCGCGGCGCGCGCGCGCGGGTGCCGCTGCCGCAGTGGTGCCTGGCCGGTGCCGGTATTGCGGTCGCCGTCTGGCTGGCGCTCTCGACGCCGCGTTTCGCCGCGTCGTTCGTCGAGCGGCGCGATCGGCTCGTCAGCGACGCGCGCGCCATCAACCTGATCGATGTGCGGGCCGGGCAGTGGATTCACGACCACACTCCCGCGACGGCGCGGGTTGCGGTGAGCGACGCCGGCGCCATCCGCTACTTCGGCCAGCGCTGGACGCTCGATCTGGCCGGCCTGAACGCGGCCGACGTGGCCTTTGGTCAACGGCGGATCGAGCCGGGGGACCTGGACTGGCTCGCGGTCTTCCCCCACTTCTTCCCGCGGCCGCCGGCCGGCTTCGCGCCGCGCCAGACGATCGAGATCCCCTTCGCCGAGTACACCATCTGCCCGTGCCCGAATCAGAACCGGGTGGACATCTACGAGTACGAGCGGCCCGACGGCCAGTGAACCGGCGCGCGGGGACGCGACGTCAGCCCGACCACGCGCCAACCGGTCACGAGGGGGTGGGAAGGCGTGCCCGCGTCTCCGGACCCACTTCGTCGAGGCGCACCTCGCGCCCCTCGCAGGCAGCGACGTGGGCGGCGATGGCGAAGCGCAGGGTCTCGGCCGCGTCGTCCGTCGTCTGCGCCGGCTGGCGGCCGTCGAGCAGGGCATCGATGAAATCGTGCGCGCCGCGGTGAAAGCTTTCCGCCCAGTCGGTCGGCAGGTCGTGCCAGGCGCGCGTCTCGCCCCCGCGGTAGAGGACGACCGCCGGCTCCTCGAGCAGCGAGCCGGTACACCGGTTCACCCACACGATGCCGTCCGTCCCGTGGATCTCGATGCGATCGTCGCTCGCGTAGTAGCGCGAGCGAACGCGCATGCCGAGCGAGGCGATCGCCTCCCAGCTGCCGAACTTCGGCACGCCGGCGTACTTCCAGGTGATGAGTGCCGGCCCGTCGTAGAGGCCGTCGGGTCCGATGCGGTTCACGTGGATCCACGCGTGGACCCGTTCGACGGGCTCTCGGACGAAGAAGCGCCCCATGTTGAAGCAGTGGTACCCGTGGTCGAAGCAGGTCGGCCCTCCGCCACAGCGCTCGGGATCCATGCGCCACTCCTGGGAGGAGGCCGCCACGGTCCAGCCGTCGTCGAGCCGCCCGGCGGCGGTTTTGATGCGCACCGAGAGCGGCTCGCCGATCGCGCCTTCGTTCACCACCTCGCGCGCTTTGAGGTGCGGCGGATAGTACGCGAAGTTCTCGAACACGCGCACGCGCCGGCCGGCGGCGTCCGCCGCCGCCTGGATCTCGCGCAGCTCCGCCAGGGTGAAGGCCGGCGGCTTCTGGAGGGAGACGTGCTTGCCGGACTCGAGCGCCGCGATCGCGACCGTGTGGTGGAGGTGGTGCGGCACCAGGATGTCCACGGCGTCGACCTCGGGATCGCGCAGGAGGTCGTGGTAGTCGGTGCAGGAGCGGGCGGCATCCCACTCGGCTCGCCGCCGCTCGACCAACGCCGCGTCGCGATCGCAGACGGCGACCAGCCGCGCGCGCGGGTGATCGCGGTACGCGGCCGCGTGGAGCGTCGCGATGCGCCCGCAGCCGATGAGACCGATTCCTATCCGATCCGACGCGCCCATGCCGGTCGCATAGCATGCCGCTCGGGCCCCGAGAGAGCCCTCCGGTCTGGCGCATCGCAGGCGGTTGTCGTCTGTCGGTGAAGGATCTCGGGAAGAGCTGCGTCACCCGGGTAGATGTAGCTGTCGAACAGGTCCTTGGTCGTGGCGAAGAAGCGCGACGTGTCGACGAAGGCGCGGAACTCGTCCAGACCCACCGCGGCCGCGAACGCGGTCCAACCGAGCAGCAACCCAGCGAGGGCCCAGGCCGTCGAGCGCGCCAGGGTGCGCGGCTCGCGCAGCCACAGGAGCAGAACGGTCACCGCCGCGGCAAACGTGAAATAGGCGCCGCGGTCGATCGTGTAGAAGGAGGCCAGGCTCGAGCAGAGTCCGGCAACGAAGAATCCGGCCGGCCGCCGGAAGTAGACGCCGAAGAGCAGTGCCGTTGCGCCGATGAGAACGGGGACATCGCGACGGTTGAGCTCGTGGAGTCGATAGGCGGTGAGCACCTCCGTGATGAGGAGCGCGAAGGACACGATCAACGCCCAAGCGACGGGGCTCCGCCGTCCCGGGTTCGCGCAGAGTCCCCACGTGAGCGCGGCAATCGCGAGCGTGGGGGCGAT
>Ga0335082_10006536_pt1 | contig 12709 bp, 14 predicted proteins | sample Lox_Sample_41_FD_206718 | JGI IMG/M metagenome (GOLD analysis project Ga0335082, IMG submission 206718) | Soil microbial communities from Loxahatchee National Wildlife Refuge, Florida, United States - Lox_Sample_4.1 | ecosystem: Environmental > Terrestrial > Soil > Wetlands | place: USA... | reverse complement strand
GATGCGAGGGTATTTCTAACGACGGCACTTTCTAGGTGCGTCGAGCCTGCCTGCTTCTCCCCGCCAAAAAACACAGGTGAACAACAGAAAGGACCAACCATCATGAAGCAAGCACCTTCAACGCGTAGCCTCAGACAGCAATTCAGTATCGCCTCATTCGCCTTGTGCCTGCTGCTGGCTGGACAGGAGACCGGTCGCGCTGACACTGTGTATGCGACCAGCATCACCACGTACTCCATCTACTCGGTTAATTCGTCAGGCACCGCTACGTTCTTTGCCAATGCGGGTCTGAACTACCCGACCGGCTTGGCCTTCGACAGTGCGGGCTACCTCTACGCGGCCAGCGCCAACGCCAACGATATTATGAAGTTCGACCCGGCCGGCGTGGGGACGGTGTTTGCGTCGCCGGGATTTGGATTGACCGGCTTGGCCTTCGACAAAGCCGGCAATCTCTACGCCGCCGATCACAGCAATAGCCGTATTCTGAAATTCGACACGTCAGGCGCGTTCACGCTTTTCGCCAACACGGGCCTGAGCGACCCGTTTGGAATGGCCTTTGACACGAACGGCAATCTCTACGTCGCGAACAGAGGCGACAACACCATTGAAAAATTCGACTCGTCGGGCGTCGGCACCCTCTTTGCCAACACGGGGCTGAGCCAGCCGGGCGGGTTGGCTATTGACAGCGCGGGATTCGTCTACGCTGCCAACCAAGGAAACGGCACCATTGAGAAATTCAACTCCTCCGGAGTCGGCACGCTCTTTGCCCATACGACGCTCAACCATGTGAATCAGATGGCCTTTGATAGCGCCGGCTACCTCTACACGGCCGAGGGTGAACTGTTTTCCCCCGGCGGCATTGAGAAATTCGACACTGCGGCCGTCGGCACGATCCTCTCCACCGCGACCGGTTCGACTTGGGGCGTGGCCATTTCGCAAGTGCCGGAACCCTCGACTTGGAACTTGCTCGTGTTGGGTTGTGCAGCGGTGTTTAGCGGTCTGCGATCGCGTCGCCGCTAGTCGAGATTAAGGCGTCTCGAGACACCGCCAGTGGAGGGCAAAGAAAAGGAACTGAGAGAGAAACTACCCAGTTTCAAACTTCGCTACTACCCTCTCTCTCAGCTCCACTAAAAACGTACGCCACATTCAGTCGAATGCAAGTGGCGCGTCGTCCTTGTACACCCATGCGCCGAACAGGGCGGCGAGATGCGCGTTGATCACTCCCCCGCCGATCACGAGAAACAGGAGTCCGTTCGGGAACAGTTCCAACTGGACAATGGCCATTGTTGGAATCACCCAAAAGATTATCCACGTGGCCAGCCCGGCGCGCAGGGCAGTCCGTGGGCCGGGCCCGTAACGCGACCGCAGTCGCGCGTAAAGCCAAACGGTCAGGAGGCCGACCAGGAAATTGGGCGGAATGATCATCACCACCCAGCCGGGATGATGCCGGCCGAGCGCCGCGAACGCCGCCGTCCAGCGCTGGTCGAGCAACACGCCATGCAACAGCCACTCGCCGGCGTTGATGACCGAGCCCGCGACAAGTCCCCCAACGATCACCCATTTCCAGTTCGTCTTTGCCATCTCGTTTCAGACGGTTTTACAGCAGAAGTTCGTAGTAGATCAAAGGTGTGTTCCGATAGGTAACACGTCCCGTTTCCCGGTAGCCGCACTTGGCGTAGAAGTCGCCCGCGCCACCGGCCAAGTCGTAGGCATCGAGCCGGATGGCGTCGGCGGGCCAAGCGCGCGCGATGTGTGTAACGTCTTCGAGTATCGCGCGACCAATCCCGTGGCGTTGCCGACTTGGGCGGACGGCCATCGCGGTCAGATAGAGTGGCCGCCGCGAGTCGGTGAAGTACGACGGATCAATCGCCCACGGTTTCTTCGTAGCCAACTGGAGCGTGCCGATGATGGCGCGACCGTCGCGAGCAATGTAAACACGCGATGTGCGCAGGGCGTACAAGACGCCTTTCTCGGTCACGGTTGACGACCACGGGCCGCGTCCGAAATCGCGCGTGAGGCGTTCGTGAACGGTGGTGCGGAGGTTTGCGATGGCCTTGGCTTGTCTCGCGGTCGCAGGGACAAGGGTCACTTTCATTTCAACGCGCGCGTTGCTGTTTACCGGGGCAGCGGAGGCGGAATCACCGGCGGACGCGTGCGGCGGGTAACGAGGGTCTTGCCCAGATAGGCGCCGAGCCAGGCGACGCCGAAGACCGGCGCCCAGTTCAGGACGATCTCGAAGGGAAACAGGTTATGACTGGTCGGGTCACGCTGCAGTTCGACGGCGAGGGCGAGGGTGAACGGGCCGATCATGCCGAGCGCGACGGGCCAACTGCGACGGAGCAGCAGGCCGAGTACGATGCTGAGGGCAAAGAACGCCGCCGTGAACGACCAACTTCGACAGTTCATCAGATAGTCGGTGTAGGGGTAGCTGGCCTTGGCCGGCGGCGCCGCCAAGCCGGTCCGATGCCACAACGTGACCAACGCCAACATGCCGGCCATGCCGGCGAAAATTCCCACGAGGTTTTTTACAGCGCAGTTGGGGCGCATGGTTATTGGCGTCACCGGCTGAGCTGCACCTCGCTGATATGGATGACGGGCTCGATGTCGGTGTAGCTCGGGATATCGGCGGTCAACTGTTCAGCGGCTGGCAGCCAGACTTCGAGAAATTTCTCCAGCGATTCAAACTGCAGATGCGCCATCGCGATGTAGCGCGGTGGCGAGCCGTCTTCTTCGCCGCGCAGACCGTGTTCCACCGACGCGCGCTTGAGTGCGGGCGACAACAACCGAAACGCCATTGGCATGTGCGTGCGGACGTAGTAGTCCATGTCGAACCGGCTGCCGGGCTTGTTCGGATAGAAGATGTTGATCGTGATCATGCGAGCGGATGGATGCTAACCGATCGGCGCTGGCGACGGGAAGCGGAAAGCGGAGCAGAAGTAAGCGGCGTCTCACGCAGCCAGTGTTGCACTGGGCTTTCGGCTTGTCCGGTGCGAAACGGTCGTTTAGCTTGCAGGTATGGTGCAGGTGGAAAGCGACTCGGAGCGGGCGTTGTTGACGTTGTCGTTTCGCGGGCACGTCAGCCCCGAGGAGATTCGGCAATACCGGCCACAGACACTGGCGGCACTGGAACAACTCGAGCCGGGGTTTCGATTGTTGACAGATTTGAGCGGGTTGGAGTCGATGGCCTACGCGTGCGCGCCGGAGATTGAGGCGATGATGGATGTGTTTCGGCAAAAGGGCGTGGGGTTGGTGTTGCGCGTGGTGCCGGACGCGAGAAAGGACATCGGGTTCAGGGTGATGTCCTATTTTCATTACGGCCGCGCGGTGCCGGTACTGACGGTCGACTCGCGGGACGAGGCGCTGGCGAAATTGTCGGCGGTGTGAGCGGCGCACCGGCGGCAAACGTCACGGAGTTGTCACGGGCTGGTCGGTGAACCGTCACGCACTTGAGTTGAACTGTCGCCCGATGAGGGATAGACCGGCATTCGTCCGTCGTGCGGCAGGCAAAACTGGGTCCTGCCGACCGTCGATCACGGTTGATCGGCGGGAGTCGACAAATCCCCAAACACCTTCTCCAATGGCCACGGCGGACGAATGTCCGGAAGGGCTTCTGCACGGATCAGATCGCAAGCGCGTCTGACCGTCGCGCGGGCCCGTTGCGCCTTACCATCAGCTTATGGCGGTCAAGTGTGGTGACGAAAGTGGTCGAACTCAAGAACGGGTTGGCGTATTCTTTCGGTTGGCGACGTGAGAACAGAGAGGAGAATATCCATGCACCCAATTGTTTGGTTCGACATTCGCGCCGCAAACGTCAAGCGGGCCCAGAGATTCTACGGCAGATTGTTCGGTTGGAAATTCGAGCAACTCCCGGGTATGGAATACTGGCGGATCGATCTCGGCGGTACGAGCGCCCTCAACAAAGGCGGCTTGGGCAAAGGCGACAAGCGCCGCACCAGCTATCTGAACTTCATTCTCGTTCCATCCGTGGCGCGCTTTGTCACCAAGGCGAAGAAGCTTGGCGGCAAAATCGTCACGCCCCGCACGGTTGTGCCCGGCCACGGAGTTTTTGCCGTGTGCCGCGACACCGAGAACAACGTGTTTGCTCTCTGGGAAACTGCCCGAAAAGCGAAGTGAGTTGGCGGCGACGAACCATGCGCTCAGGCTACGGCGGGCGCGGGTGTGTATTGCGCGCTGCCGAAGCCCAGCATCGGATAGAAGATCATCGGCAGGAAGAGCATGCCGATGGCAAAACCCACGCCCTTGCCGAAGCGGTCGCACACCGCCACCACGACGAGGATGCCGATGATGAAGTTGACGATCGGAATCAGCATGAGAACGAGCCACCAGCCGGGTTTGCCCGCCACCATTAACAGGACGTAGACGTTGTAAATGGGAATGATCGCCGCCCAGCCCGGTTGGCCGGCTTTGGTGAAGATCTTCCACATCGACACGATCATGAGAAGTGCCAGTCCCAACCAGAGCACGATGAAAAACAACGCGACCACTCCCACTGCTCCAGCCGCCGCAGACGCAGAGTTGTTATCCATAGAGGTCTTCTCCTTCTTGCGCGGCAGAGTAGGCAGCGCCCGCAGGAAGGTCAAGCCCGCTGAACCAACCGCGTCGCCGGCCCATCTGGATCGGGACACTCAAAAGACGTAAGGAATCATGCGCCAGGTCGTCGCCGCGTATCGGCGATACTCAGGATAGCGGGTCGCGACCAACGTTTCCTCGCAGATCATTCGCAGCAGCGCGCTGCCCACGGCCAATCCACCCCACCAACCGGTTTTCAGAGACCAATGCGCAACCACCCCAGCCCAGGTGAAGAGACAGAACGCTGTGTAGATCGGATGCCGGATGTGCCGATACGGCCCGCGGGTCACCAAGCCTCCTTCCGTTGGATTGGCCGCGAAATGAAAGCTGCGCCAACCGAACGTAAGCCTTGCCCACAAGATGAGCGCAACAGCCGCCACTTGCACAGCAATGACGATTGGCGAAGACGAGAAAAGATTGTGCGTAACGATGAGGACGACGGTGCTGCCGCCCATTCCGAGGTAGCCCACTAACGATAGTGCGTTCAGCATCCCGCGCCGCATCGCGGCCGACATTAGTCTGAGGACGAACGCGGCGCAAGGCATCGTGCAACAGGTCACCCCACGAAGTCGATCGCAAAGCCAGCGGACGGATGAGGGACGCTGGAATGCTGACGATGTCACCGAACTGTTGCTGCCATGTCCTTGCGATGTCACATACCGCCGCCACAGTGGCGCGCGTGAATGAAACGCTTGTCAGAGTCTCCGCGGTCGCTCCCCGGCGAATCACCATCGTCTTTGGCAACCACTTCTGGACGATCCATCCTTCGCCATCGGCCGCGGTGGATTGGGTGCGCCCTTGGTAAGAAGGCACTAGGCAGGTAACAGGGCAAAGGCGCAGCGCCCCCGGTTCCTCCGCCGGGGGCGCTCTATTTCCGAGACGGCAAGCTGGAGTTGACGTGATACGGAAAGTCGGCGCAGTGACCGGCTACGTGGCGCTCCTACTTGCTCCGAAGAATAGCCGCAGCATGTAGGCGACGACGCCGAGCGCGACGACGAAGCACGTCAGGAACATCACGAACGGTCCCCATTGTGGCGCGACGCGCAGGCTGGACGGCTCAAATTGACCGGCCAGTTTGAGCACCCGAACCACGTGTCGGGTGTATACCATCCCGAGCATCGAGACGAATAACATCATGCCGGATGCGCAGAAGTTTTTCTTGAAGAAGAAATGCAGCGATCCCAGCGATAGGAGGATGGCGACCGTCAGCGCCCAGATGGCCGGCGTCTTCATGAACGCGGCCAGAATCGGCAGGAGCGACAACAGGTACGCCATGCCGGCCATCGATGCCAGCACCATACCGACGACGAAATACTGCTTGCCGGTCTGATAGGTGGACGGCTCGTTGCGTCCGAGCATCCCGACAAAGAAACCGCCGACCGTCACCGCGCCGAGAACCATGTGCAGCCAGCGCAGAATGTAATCGCCCGCCGCCGGATTGAAGATGCGACCGGACTGGTCTTTCGCGTAAAGGTCATGGATCAGATTTGGCTTTTCCGCCATCGAGAACACGGAGCTGTACACGATCGAAACGTACAGCAGCCCCACCAGAGCCAGCACCAGTGCCGGCAAGCCGATCTTGCCGGTCCGCTCCCCTTTCAATGCCGCCCGGTACAGCGCGTAGTACGCGATGATGACCACTGTGATGACGTTTAGCCAAAACCAGCCGCTCACGATCGCTGCGGAATACACTTGCCGTGGATAGACGAGTTGCAGAAACAACAGCGGCGCGACGCCGAGCGTGACCGTGGCCGCCATCGCCGCCGGGAACAGCCGCACGAATTTGAGCAATGTCGGATCATTCCAGCGCTTTCGGACGCCGGCATGCAAGACGATGATGACGCCGCCCAACAGGAAGTTCATCGCCACAAAATGCAGCGTCAACGTCAACACGTGCAATGTGGTCAGCAACCACAATGGCGCGGAGAGGAATTGGTAATCTGGTAGGTTCATTTCTTCACCTGGGTTCCGAGAGTTTGGAGATACGCCACCAACGCGGCGCGTTCGGCGGCGTTGCCTGTGTACTCGGGCATTCCCTCGCCCAGAAGTGCGGAATTGTCGAGCAGACCACTGAGATCGTCGGGGCTGAGACCCGCAAAGGATTTTGATGCATCCTTGTAACCCCCGACGACGTGGCACTTGCCGCAGCGAAGGTCGTAAGCGGTTTTGCCCAGATCGAGTCCTTCCTGCCTGCAAATTTCGTCGAGCGGGCGATGGTCGATCCGCTGGTAAAGATACTCGGCGATTCGGTCCGCCTCCACCGCGGTGCCGAGAAACGGTGGCATGTTGCCCTTGAGCAGATGCGTGCCACGGACGATCGCAGCGATGAACGCGCGGTCGGTACCGTTGAAGGCCGACTTCAACGGTTTGTAGCCGTCGAGGGTGTGACAACTACGGCAGGCGTGCATGAACAGGTCGGCGCCTTCGTTGCCGGTTCGGTAAACAATCTCCGCGAGATACCCATCTTTCTTGTAGCGGTCGGTCCGGGCGACTTCGACGCCGTTGCCGTAGATGTAACCGGTGATGATGTACGGCTTGCGGATGGATTCGCGGAACGATTCAAACGCGCCGAACCACGCCAGTCCGAACACCATCAACAGTCCAGCCACCGCGACCGGCAGTCGGCGGGCCATCACGCGGCCCAGCACCAGCAACACACCAATCGCCGCCGCCAACCAGACTGAGTAGCGCAGCGCGTGGATGGGCGTCGGCATGAGTTGCACGGCCTTGGTCGTGATGGCGGCCGGGATGGCTTTCCAATACCAGTATTGCGCTCCGACAGTGATGAGCAATCCGAGAATTCCCCAGGTCGTTGTGTCGCGCACCGTGCGGGCCTTGAATTCGTCCGCCTCATGGCGCGCCGCGACCACCAACGCGTAAAGGCCAGCCAACATAATGCAGATACCGGTGCGCATGACCAGCGACGGCCAGTAGGTCGGATTGAAGAAGCCGTCCCAGAAATTGCCCGTCGCCAGCCAAGTGCCGGGCGTGAGCATGAAAGTGATGATGCCGTTGATGATGACCAGCGACAGCCACGCGAAGATGAAATAAATCCAGCCCACGGCAAGATGCGCGGCGGCCGTCATTCTCTTCCAGCCGTAGTAGTAAATCAGCGCGGACGTGATCTCGACGACGAAGAACGTCCACTCGGTCGCCCAACCCCAGACGTAATTGTGGATGAGCGCTTCGGTGGCGGTCGGGTTGAGCAGACCGATGATAAACCAGATGCCCACGCCCGACAGCGCACCGAATACCAGCGTGACGAGCACGAAGAACTTGCTCAGCTTTTCGAGGAACCCGAGCGTAAGCTCGTCGTTGCGCCTGCGCGCGCGATGCTCCGTCACGACCAGATACAAGCCGCCGCCGATGGCGAAGTGAGAAACAAAGACGTGCAGCACGGCAATCGCCCCCATCAAGACCCCATAGCCTATCGGCGCATCCCAGAACGGATAGTTCATTCTGAACCTCGCTTAACGACAACCGCTGACGCACGGGGTGGAATGAGCGGCTGTCTCAGTGGCCGCGTATCATGCCGGTCGCGCCGGCAGAACGCAAGTCGAGAGTGCCGCTCGGTCGGCTACGGCTGAAACGTCCACTTGTCGCTCTGGCCGAAAAACTCCTGCGGGTTGCGGAAGACGAGCTGTTCGATTTGATCGGCGGGGAAACCGCGTCGCTCCAGTTCGAGCACGACCTTCGGCACGCTGAGCGGGTCGGACGGACCCCAGTCGCAAGCCGAGTTGATGAGCAGGCGTTCGACACCGTAACGCTCGACCATGGCAGCCGCGCGCTCGACACTGACCTTGGTGACTGGATACACCGTGATGCCGCGCCAGAAGTTTGTGCCCTCATACAAAGGCAGCGTTTCTTCGGTGTTGTGGTCGAACAGGATCTTGTCAGGGTTCGTCCTCTCTTCCACGACGACTTTCAGCGTGCGCACGGTGCCGACCTTCTTGAACTGGTGCGGCAGGTGAATGAGCACGGGCATGTCGAACTTCTTCGCCATCTTCAATTGGCTGCGGATGGCAGCCTCCTCGTCGTCGGTCTGGCGGTCAAATCCGATCTCGCCGATGGCCACGCAGGTCTCGCGTCGGCAGAATTTCTCGACGACGGGCAACACTTCCCCGGTGAGCGGAACGTTGTTGGCCTCGCGCGGGTTCATCGCGATACAGGTGAAATGGTCGATGCCGTATTGCCGGGCGCGTTGCGTCTCGAAGCCGATGATGTGCTCGAAGTAATCAATGAACGTGCCGGCGTTCGTTCGCGGCGAGCCGAGCCAAAAGGCGGGCTCGATCACCGCCTCAATGCTCGCCAGCGCCATCCGCTCGTAATCGTCGGTTACGCGCGAGATCATGTGGCAGTGCGGATCGATGATTCTCATTGCTTGGTCTCCCACTCGCGCAGGTACTGGAACGAGTAGATGCCCGACGCGTGGCCATCGGCCCATTGCGGCTGGATGGCGTAGCCACCGACGTATTGCCAGCCGCGTAACTCGAAACTGGCGGGCGTGAGGTTCGGTGGTTTCGGCTTGTACTCGACCATCACGTTCGTTTCGCCCTTGCACAGCGCACACGGACAAGCGCGGCGCAGCGTCTCGAAATCGAAGTAGCTCTCGTGTCCGTCGTCCCACGCGATGGCCAGAATATTGTTCACGACTTCGATGGTCTTCGGCTTCACTTTGCCTTCGTCTTGTCGGGCCACGGACAGAGCTCGTTGATCGAGCAATTCGGGCAATTCGGCTTCTTCGCGGTGCACACGCGCCGCCCGTGAAATTGTAGCAGGTGGCAGAACTTCGTCCAATCATTGCGCGGCACAATCTTCACGAGATCGGTCTCGATTTCATCCTGGTCATCCATCTTCGTGAGTCCGAGTCGCCGTGACAGCCGCCAGACATGCGTGTCCACGACGATGGCCGGTTGTCCGAACGCGTTCGCCAGCACCGCGTTCGCCGTTTTGCGTCCCACGCCGGCCAGCGTGAGCAACTCGTCCATCGTGCGCGGCACCTGGCCGCCGAACTTCTCGATGAGCACGCGCGCCGCACCTTGTATCGAGCGCGTCTTGTTGCGGAAGAAGTTGATGCGATTGACTTCCGATTCGTGCAGGCGCGTCCAATCCTGCGCCGTGCGGTATCGCTTGAACAGTCCCGCCGTGACGGCGTTGACCAAGTCATCGCGGGCTTGCGCGGCGAGAATCAGGGCCACGAGCAATTCCAGCGGGCTCGAGAAGTCCAGTGCCAGCTTTGCATCCGGGTGAGCGCGTCGCAGCGCCGTGATGAGCTTCTTGCAGCGCGCCCGCTTTTCTCCGAGGAACTCTCTGGTCATGACACATTACTGGGGATTCACGAGGTGCTGGAATTGCGGATTGGCGCGCAGGTTGGCGAAGCGCTGGTCGTTGGCCGTTTGCGCGCGCAGTTGCGGTGTCAACTGAAATGCCTTTTCGAGCAACCCCAGCGTCTCGGGCACGTTGTTTTGCGCGGCGCGGATGATGGCCAATCCGTAATAGCCGCGCGCGTCTTGCGGGTACCGTTGCGACATCAGTTGCAGCGTGTTGACGGCGCCATCCACCTGGTTGAGCGAAACATACAATTGCGCCATCTGAAGAATATCATCCGCCGGCAGATTCGTCTGAGCCAGATACGACTGCAGCAACGAATTGATGTGATCGCCCTGGCCGGCCTTGGAATACGCCTGGCAGAGTTGAAACAGCAGACCGAAGTCGTGCGGGGAATTCGTGCGGGCCGCTTCCAGTTGGGCGATGGTCTGCCGGGACTGTTTCAAACTGTTGATCTGGTCGATGGCTCCCGTGATCTTGGAGTTGAGTGGGTCAAGTTTCTGCAGATCCAGGAGCACGGCGAGGGCGTCGTCAGCCCGCCCCAGCTCCAGGTAAAGTTGCGCGAGACGGAAGTTGGCCTCGGGGCTTTCGGGGCAGAGTTTCCTGGCCTGTTTGAACGCGTACTCAGCCTCCGCCGCCATGTGCCGATTCGCATACAGGCCGCCAATGGCTGAGCGCAGTTTGGAAAACGTCTTTTGCGCGTCGGTGTCGCGGTGGAATTCGGGCCGCGCGTCAAAGTCCGCGCAGAGTTTGTCCCAGTACGTCCGGTCGCGATTGACGATCTCGCTCCAAAGCTGCGGGTTCTGCTCGGGGCCAGGCAGCGGGTCGTGGTTGATTTTCATGATGATGCCCGCAGGCGTGAGGTACGGGTACATCCACGGAATCACGTAGCTCTCTTCGACGTAGAATGGATGCTTATCTTTATTGTGGTCGAAAATCCATTTGGTGAGGATGCCGTTGATGTTCATCACTCCCTGCACGCCGCGCACCTGCACAGCACCGCCTTCGACCGTGACTTGTTCATCGGGGCTGAGGTGCTCGCCCCGTGCTTGCCGGGCTTGGACATCCTGTACGTACTCCTGAAAGGCGCGCTGGGTGTCCATCTCGCTGGGAATCCAGATGGGTTCCTTGGGATACATCGAATCGCGGTAGAGGTGGTGCCAGCCCCAGCGGAACAAGGCTCGCTGCCACGGCAGCCTGCGCTCAAGCGTGACCGGGTTGTTCGGATCCGGTCGCGAGTAATCGTAATGGTCGCGGATGTACGACATGTAGGTGCTGTCGGCGAGCGCATTCTGCGTGATGATGTACACGTCCCGCCGGTCAAAATTCTTGCCGCCTTCCGGATCCAAGTGCGGATCCTGATACCGGTCCTTCGGCGCCACCCGGCTCTCGCAGAAAATCATGTATGTCGGCACGAACCGACCGGGGTCAGTGCCGCCGTATAACACCGCGTCGCGTTCCATCGGCGGGTAACCGGCTCCGCTCGGATAAAACATGCGGTAGCCGAACTGGTAGCCGAAATCGTGGTTGCGCTGCTCGCAGATGCGCCAGTTGCGATTGAAGGGAATCAGCGGCAACGCCAGCAACGCCACGCACGCCACGCGCATCACGATGCGCGGGAAGTGACGCCACCGCAACAGCACCCAGGCCACCGTCAGCGCCAGCCCGTACCCGATCATCATCGCGAAGAAGCCGTGCGCAGGAGCGAAGAACTTGATGTTGATCTCCTGGTTCTGCTTGTCTACACCCGGGTTGATGATCGTGAGCAACCCGAAGCTCGTCGTCAGGAACGCCACCCATACAAAGATCAGCCACGCGCGCGCACGCTCGGCCAGTTGTCTCCACATGCCGATCAAGACCGCGAGCGTTGAGAGTCCGAACAATGCAAGCCCCGTCGTGTACTGCTGGATCAGGGCACGCGCAAACAGCATCACTTGGATCCAAAACTCCCGTGACCACGGCATGGACATATTGAGCCGCTCGTACTGTCCCCGCGTGATGTGATGCAGGAACCCTTGCTTCGTATACGAGTAGCCCCAGTTCATCGGCGGGTTCGTCGACGAGGAGATGGGCATGTACAGGTAGAAACTGCAGCCGAGCAGAAATGCGGCCGTGCAAATCAGCGCGGTCTTTCGATTCAGCCAACCTTCCCGGCCAAACCAGATCAACATCACGATGGCCACGGTCACTGGCACGAAAATCAAGACCGACGCTTCAACCTGCGGGCCGAACAGGATGAGCAGGCTGATCTTTTCCGACAGCGCCTGTGAGAAGCCCGAGGTCTGCAGCCAGGCGTCAACGTACGCACCGACCGCCAGACCAAACAGCCCGGCGACCACCAGTTCCCACAACGCCGACAATGCCGGCATCACAATCGGCATCTGCCAAGGCCGCCGGTCCCAAACCGACAGGATCCCCACCGCCACCGCGCCGGCCATAAACGGAAACGCCATCACCACGATCGTCTGATGGTTCGCGATTCCCAGCGCATACAGCAGGATGGTCGCGTACAAGAACCCGTGCCGCTGGGGCCGCATCATCCACGCGAAGAACGTGCAGGCCGTGATGATGAACATGAACACATTCAGCACCCGCATCTCGGGCACGCTTGCCCAGAGCCACACCCCGCGGTTGAAGCCGAATAACAACGCCGACGCCGCGCCGATTGTCAGCGCGACCCAGTGCTTCATCGGATCCTCCAACTCCTGCGCCCACGTCACCGAGCGCAACAGCAGCATGATCGAGCGCGTCATCAACAACGTCAGAACCCCGACCGCCAGCGCGCCGGTCA
>Ga0335082_10006534_pt1 | contig 12710 bp, 9 predicted proteins | sample Lox_Sample_41_FD_206718 | JGI IMG/M metagenome (GOLD analysis project Ga0335082, IMG submission 206718) | Soil microbial communities from Loxahatchee National Wildlife Refuge, Florida, United States - Lox_Sample_4.1 | ecosystem: Environmental > Terrestrial > Soil > Wetlands | place: USA: Florida... | reverse complement strand
ACCGAGGTCAAGCTGAACGGCAACGAATACCTCATCATGCGCGAGGATGACATCCTCGGCATCGTCGAAGCCTAAGGAGGAAACCAGTCATGCCTGCCAAGATTGTCAAATTCAGCGAGGAGGCTCGCAACAAAGTCCTCGGCGGCGTGCGCATTCTCGCCGACGCCGTGACGGTGACCCTCGGCCCCAAAGGTCGCAACGTCGTTCTGGAAAAATCATTCGGGGCGCCGAATATCACCAAGGACGGCGTCACCGTCGCCAAAGAGATCCAGCTCGAAGACAAGTTCGAAAACATGGGCGCCCAAATGGTGAAGGAGGTGGCCAGCAAGACCTCCGATGTCGCGGGCGATGGGACGACGACGGCAACGGTGCTTGCCCGCGCCATCTACACCGAGGGTGCCAAGATGGTAGCCGCTGGTCACGATCCCATGAGCATTAAGCGCGGCATCGACAGAGCCGTGGGTGCGGCAACCGAGGAACTCAAGAAGCTCTCCAAGGCCACCAAGGAACAGAAGGAGATCGCCCAGGTCGGCACGATTTCTGCCAACAACGACCCCACTATCGGCGAGATCATCGCTGAAGCGATGGAGAAGGTCGGCAAGGAGGGCGTCATCACCGTCGAGGAGGCCAAGAGCTTGGAGACGACCCTCGAAGTCGTCGAAGGCATGCAGTTCGACCGCGGCTACCTGTCGCCGTACTTCGTCACCGATCCCGACAAGATGGAGTGCCGTCTCGAAGATGCCTACCTGCTGATCAACGAGAAGAAGATCAGTGCCATGAAGGACCTGCTGCCGGTGCTCGAATCGATCGCCCGCACTGGCAAACCCTTCGTCATCATTGCCGAGGACATTGAAGGCGAGGCACTGGCGACACTGGTCGTGAACAAGATCCGTGGCACGCTGCACTGCGTGGCGGTGAAGGCGCCAGGCTTTGGTGATCGCCGCAAGGCAATGCTCGAAGACATCGCCATCCTCACCGGCGGCCGCGTGATTGCCGAAGAGCTGGGCATCAAGCTCGAAAATGTCACTCTGAATGACCTGGGCCGGGCCAAACGCCTCGTGGTCGATAAGGACAACACCACCATCGTCGACGGTGCCGGCAAGAAGGCCGACATCGAGGGACGCATCAAGCAGATCCGTGCACAGATCGAGGAGACCACCTCCGACTACGACCGCGAGAAGCTGCAAGAGCGGCTCGCGAAGCTCGTGGGTGGTGTCGCTGTGGTCCGTGTGGGTGCCGCCACCGAGGTTGAGATGAAGGAGAAAAAGGCGCGTGTGGAAGATGCCCTGCACGCCACCCGCGCAGCGGTGGAGGAAGGCATCGTTCCCGGGGGCGGTGTCGCACTGATCCGCTCGTCTGCGGCGCTCGACAACTTGAAGGTGAGCGACGAAGAGCGGGTGGGTGTAAACATCGTGCGCCGCGCCATGGAAGATCCGTGCCGTTGGATCGCCAACAACGCCGGGTGGGAAGGCTCGATCGTCCTCGACAAGATCAAGAACAACAAGGGCGCGTTCGGTTTCAACGCCGCGACCGAGGAGTTCGAAGATCTGATGAAGGCCGGTATCGTCGACCCGACCAAAGTCGTGCGTACTGCGCTGCAGAATGCAGCCTCGGTTGCAGGTCTGCTGCTCACCACCGAAGCGATGGTTGCCGAGAAGCCAGAGGAGAAGAAGGCGGCACCGCCGATGCCTCCGGGCGACATGATGTAAGGCCGGCACCGCTGACTACGTAGAAGCACGCGAAGGCCCGACCTCGGTGAATCGAGGTCGGGCCTTCGTCGTCTGAAGGGAACAGCTGCGCACAGCAAGCCGCGCACGGGCAAGCTGCGTGCAGCGAGATCTGCGTACAGCGCGGCGATGTCGCGATTGACAAAGGAAGACCGGAAGGCGAAAAAGGCCGTCACGCATGCGTTCACCCGGTCTCCGCTGTTCCGCCCTCTGCCTCGTCCTGCTGAGTGTTTCGGTTGCCAAGGCTCACGCCACCGTGACGTTCATGAACACCGCTCGTCTCGAGGTTGAGGTGGACTCCGACGGCCCGCAAGCGATCGCTCTCGCGGATGTGAATAAGGATGGCTACCCCGACATCATCGCCGTCAGCCAGTTCACGGATGAGGTGAATGTCTTCCTCAATGATAGGTCCGGCGGCTTTGGCGGCGGGCCCAATCCGTTCAACGTCGGCATGAGTCCGACGGCCGTCGGTGTCGGCGACTTCGATCAGGACGGTAACATCGATATCGTCACCGTCAACATCGACAGCAACACCGTGACCATACTCTTCGGAGACGGCACCGGGTCCTTCGATGCCGGCCGACAGGATTACCCCGTGAACGACACCCCCGTCGCGGTCGCGGTTGCCGATTACAACAATGACCTCAAACCGGACCTCGCAGTGCTCAACGACAATAGTGTGTATCTGCTCTTGAGTAACGGCGACCGGACCTTTACGCCGGGCAGTCCCGCAAGTATCGGGACACGCAGTGTGGGCGGTACCGACATCACGACTGGATTGTTCAACGGCGACAGCTTCCCCGATCTGGCAATCAGCAATCTCGACTCCGACAACGTCAGTGTATTCTTGGGCAACGGCAACGGTACTTTCAGGGCGGCCTCGTTGCAGAACGTGGGTAGCGGACCTGACGGGATTATCACCGGCGATTTTAGTGGTGACTCCAAAATCGACATCGCCGTCGTCGACTCCACCGAGCTCGCCGACCAGAACGTCTCCTTGTTGTTCGGCAATGGAGACGGGACTTTCCAGGCCGCGGCGCCGACAACCGCGGAGACCGATGCGGTGGCGATTGCGAGAGGCGACTTCGATGCGAGCGGCGCAATCGATCTAGCAGTCACCAATGTCTCCGGCCTGGATAACACGATTAGCATTCTTCTCTATGCCCCCTCCGCTTCCAACGCGGAGAATGGGTTTGCGCTGCAGGACTTGATACCCGGCTTGAACCTGGGGCAGGGGCAAGTTGCCGTGAAAGCGGGCGACCTGAACGCCGACGGGCGTCCGGATCTGATCGCCTTGAGTGAGGACTCTGGAACGATCGGCGTTTTCATCAACACCACCGGCCAGGCGATAACGCCCACGTCCCCGTCCTCCGGCACGCCGACGCCGACGCCCCCGAACCCCAGTAGTCCGACTCCCACCATCCCACCCGCTACTGGGACGCCGACTCCGACTCGCACCCCAACGGCAACCGCGACACCCATCCCCATCCCGTACGGCGTCTGCAACACCAATCAACCCGGTCAGCCGATGGTTGGCGGGCAACCGGTGGCCGTGGCCGTGGGGCTTTTCAAGAATCTGCGCCGACAGTTCATTGCCGTCGCCGACCAGAGTGGCAACCGCATCGTCATTCTCACGGTGCAGATTACGTCCGGCGCCCCCAACCCATGCGCCGTGCTCGGGCTACAGCATGGCGACGACGTACCCAACATCGCCGCTCCGGTCGCAGTGCTCGCGCAAGACCTTGACGGCGACGACAATGACGATCTGGCAGTCGTCGGCGCTGCTGGGCTGAGCATTTTCTACGGAAACGGCAACGGGGGCTTTGTGGCGGGATCCGGCAATCCGATGCCCGCCGGCACCGCACCGCACACGCTCGCGGTGGCGGACTTCAATCGCGACGGCCGGCTGGATGTCATCGTCGCCGACGATGACAGCAACAACAGCTCGATCTTTCTGAACTCCAACCCGAACCCTCCTCACCGCAGCTTCGCCGCCGGCTGTCCAATCCCGGTTGGACGCAAAGCCGGACTGGTGATCGCGCAAGATCTCAATCTGGATGGCCTCCCAGACTTCGCCGTGGCCAGCGCGGAGACCATCGACATCTCGGTTTTCTTGCAGAAGCCGCCGGCCTCGCCGACGCCCGGCACATCGCCGTCGTGTTCGACGCTCGCGCAGAGCTTTCGTGGGCTGACCCCGCTCAATTTGCCCGCCACGCCACAGTCACTTGTCGTCGACAGCTTCGATTTGAGCGATGCCGTCCCCGACCTTGCGGTTGCGATGTCAGCCCCCAGCAGCAGCGGCAGCTTCGTGGTCTTCTTGGGACGCGCCGGATCCGCTGGCGATGTGAGCTACCAGCGGCAGAACCCGGTTGCCGTTCCGACGCCCGTCGGCGCGGTCCAAAAGTCCTCGCCCTCCGCGTTGGGCTCGGGTGACATCACCCGCGACGGGCGCAATGATCTTGTCGTGGCGGACCGCAACAACGACGACGTGGCGTTGTTCTTTGCCAACGGCAACGGCAGTTTCGGAAGCCCGCTGCTGGAATTGGTGAACGGGAGCACGCCAGTAGGGTTGACGATGCAGGACATCGACGGTGATGGGCGTCCCGACGTGGTGGTTGCCAATCAGGACGGCAGCGTGAGCTTTCTCATCAGCAGCGAGCCGCCTCCCACACCGACCCCGCCGCTGACCATGACACCGACAGTGACGCCCACGGCAACAATCACGGCGACGGAAACCCCAACCGCGACCGCGACGCCGAGCACAACGGAGACCGCGACAAGCACTGCCACGCGAACACGTGTCCCCACGCTGACGCCCACACCGATGGGCTCGCCGACACTCAAGCCCGGGGCCATCGGCTTGAACGGCTCATGCGCTGTTGACCCATCAGGCCGCGGAGGAGTCGGAGCGCTCCACTTGTCGTTTGCGACCCTCGCCTTTGTCTGGCGCCGACGCCGGCGAGTCAAGGCATAGCCTCCCCTCGCATGGTTTGGATGAAATGAAAGGGCTTCGAGTACAGGGGCAGTGCGCGGCCGCATCGCTGGGTGCGCTGTGTCTGGCGATTGCGTCTGCCAACCCGTCGGTGGCACAACTGGTCCCGCCGATTCCCGGCTTTGTCCGCTGCGACATCCCGTTCTCCGATGTTCCCGGGTCTGCCATCACCGCGGGCGATTTCAATCACGATGGCAACCCGGACCTTGCCATTGTCGACGGAACGAACAGCCAAGTTGTCGTTGCCATCACGAACCCTGGTCGCTTCGCGGCTGGCGATTGCGACAATGCCACGACCAGTAGCAAGATTGCGCTGAGCCCTGGCGCTGGCCCTACCTCAATAGCCGCCGGGGACCTGGATCTCAACAACACGCTCGACTTGGTTGTTGGTGTGCAGGCGGGTGCATCCATCCTACGCGGGAACGGTTCGGGAGGATTCACCGTGGAGACACCGCTTGCAGCCGGCTCCGACCCACAAGCCGTTGCGATCAGTGACGTTGATGGCAACGGCATCCCCGACATCGTTATCGGCAACGGTAGCGGCAACAGTGTGAGCATCTTGTACGGCCACGTTGGTGGTGGCTATTGCGCCCCCGTGAGCCTAGCCACCGATGGACCGATCACCTTCATGGTTGTGGAAGACCTCAACAAGGACACTTTTCCCGACATTGCGGCGGGAAGCCGCGGAACCGGTACAGTGGAGGTGTTTCTTCAGGACCCCAGTCAGGATCGCTGCCCGGACCCCAGCAGGGATCCCTGTCCGGACCCCGCCCACCCCTGCGATCCAGAAAAAAGATTTCCGGTCCATCCATCATTCACGGTGGGCGTCGCTCCAACTGCAATGGTCGCTGGCGACTTCAACGGCGACGGCGCGCCGGATCTAGCAGTGACCTCGGGCGGAACGTCGGGACGGCTGACGCTTTTTCTGAACCAGTTGCCAGGAAATGAAACCGAACCCTTCGTTGTAGAAACGACCGTTCTAACGGGAGTGTCGCCCGCGGCGTTGGGCGCCGACGATTTCAACGGCGACTTTGAGATCGACGCTGTGGTCGCCAATCAGGGCGACAGCACGCTTCCATTCTTCCTGGGCGATGACCACGGCGGCCTCTCTAGGGAGCCAGGAAATTGCCGCGGCGGTGTTGATGGCGAGTGTACCGTGGGTGCCAGCCCAAGCGCCTTGGTGCTCGCCGATGTCGACGGCGACGGCCATGCCGATGTCATCACCACGAATCAGGATGACAGCTCGATAAGTGTGTTGCTGACGAGCCGTCCAGCCAAGACACCCACGCCCACTTTCACCGTAACCCCTACGATCACACCCACTTCGACGGCGACGAGCACCACCACACCCACGGTGACACCGACGCCGAGTGCCACCACGACCGTCACGGCATCGACCACGCCCACGCCCTTGAATTCGTTCACCCCGACGATAACGCCGACGTCGACGGCGCAATGCATTGGAAGCGTGTGCGTCCAAGGGTCGGGCTGTCTCAACGTCGATCCGAGCAGAGCGAACCGCAGCGGCTTGTGGTTGCTCGCACCGGCGCTGTTGTGGTTGATTCGTCGGCGAGGTCGACGAGCATGATCGGCATTTCCGCCTACAGCTTCTACATCCCGCGATTCCGCCTCGAACGGTCGCTGATCGCGCGTGCGTGGGGAACCCCACAAGCAGATGGCGCAATCGCGGTCGCGAGCTATGACGAAGACGCGCTGACCATGGCGACCGACGCCGCGCTCGGCTGCTTCACAGACGATCCTGTGCCCGAGATCGACGGCGTGTACTTCGCCAGCACCAGCGCTCCGTATCGTGAGAAGCAGGTGGCCAGCGTCGTCGCGACAGCGTGTGACCTGCCCCGCCACGTGCAGACCGCCGACTTTGCGGGCTCGGTGCGCGCCGGTGTGAGTGCGTTGCTGGCGGCGATCAACGCGGTCCGTGCGGGGGCACTCAAGGACGTGCTGGTGACGGCCGCAGACACGCGCATCGCAGCGCCAGAGTCGGAAGTGGAGGGACTCCTGGGTGATGCTGCAGCAGCCGTGCGCGTCGGCAACGACCATGTCATCGCGGAGATCGTTGATACCGCCTGTGTATCCGAAGAGTTCACCCATCTGTGGCGTACCGACACCGAGCGCTTTCTCCAAGCCTTTCCCGGCAAGTTCTCGAACACCTACGGCTACGCCCGCGACCTGGGTGAGGCCATTCAGGCGCTGCTGGCTCGACGCAACTTGAAGCCCGAGGCCATTGCGAAGTTGGCGCTGTATTCGCCCGACGCCCGCGCCGCGATCGACCTTGCGAAGGAACTGGGCTTCGATCCGAAAAGGCAGCTAGCACCTTCTGTGGTGAGCGCCATCGGCAGCGCCGGGGTTGCGGACCCGCTCCTGGCCTTGGGTGCGGTTCTGGACGATGCCTCACCGAACGACTGGATCATCGTCGGCGCCTACGGCGAGGGGGCCGACGTGCTGCTCCTCCGCGCCACCGACGAGCTGCCGCGCCGGCGCGCTGCGCGCTCCTGGAAGCAGTGGCTGGAGAGCCAGATGCTCCTGCCGTCGTACGAGAAGTACCTCAAGTTTCGCCGCGTCGTCGACGTCGATGAGACCGGTGAGGCGATCAACAACGTCCTTGAGTTCAAGGAATTGAAGCAGGACGTCCGCCTCTATGGCAGCCGCTGTGAGGCCTGCGGCACCGTGCAGTTTCCGATGGCGCGGGTGTGCATCAAGTGCAGAGCGCGCGACCGGCTTGCGGATCACAAGCTGCGCAAGCATGGGACGATCTTCACGTTTACGGTCGACCATCTGATTGCCAACATCGAACATCCGCTGCCGATGGCGGTGGTCGATCTCGACGGCGGCGGGCGCCTCTATCTGCAGGTTACGGACTTTGCCGAGCACGAGGTGACGATTGGCCAGCCGCTCACACTGACGTTTCGCCGCTTGCATGAGGGCGGTGGCAACCACAACTACTTCTGGAAGGCGCGCCCGCTGCGCTGAAGGACTCAGCCATGAGAGATCAAGTTGCGGTGATCGGAGTTGGATGCACGAAGTTCGGTGACCTCTTTGAGACGAGTTACGAGGAGCTGATCTGCGAGGCGGCGTTCGAGGCGTACGCCGACGCGGGCGTCGATCCGCAAGAGATCCAGGCTGCGTACCTGGGCACATATCTGCCGGGGCCATCGGGAGGTAAGGCGGCCGTGTCGCTGGGCGATGCGCTACGTTTGTACGACCGGCCGATCACACGAGTGGAGAACTACTGTGCCACCGGAACGGACGCCTTCCGCAACGCGTGCCTGGCGATCGCGTCAGGCACGTATGACATTGTGTTGGTGCTCGGTGCCGAGAAACTGAAGGACCGTGGCGGTCGCGGCTTGCCGCGCCTCGGCCATCCGCTACTCGCAAAAGGAAACTCCGCGCCTGGGTTGTTCGCTTTGGCCGCAAATCGCTACATGTACACCTTCGGCATCGGTCGCGAGACGCTCGCCAAGGTGGCGGTGAAGAATCACTACAACGGTGCGCGCAACCCGAAGGCGCATCTGCGCATGGAGGTCACCGAAGACAAGGTTCTCAAGGCGCCGATCATTGCCTGGCCATTCGGATTGTTCGACTGCTGCCCGACGACAGACGGTGGCGCCGCGGCGATCGTTTGTCGCGCTGACCTCGCCAAGCGCTTCCGTAGCGACTATGTGCTGGTGAAGGGGTTCGGACTTGCGGTGACCACCGGCCGTCCGTACTTCGACCCCACCTTCGACTACCTCGGCTTCCGCTCCACACAGATGGCGGCGCAACAAGCCTACAAGATGTCGGGCGCTACTGCGCGAGATATCAGCTTCGCCGAAGTGCACGATTGTTTCACATGGACCGAGATCTCCAACACGGAGGACCTCGGCTTCTGCGCCAAGGGCGACGGGGGTCGGCTGGCAGCCGAGGGCCGGACGGCGCTTTCCGGTGACATTCCGATCAATCCGAGTGGCGGACTGAAATCGTTTGGCCATCCGATCGGCGCCAGCGGTGTGCGCATGATCTACGAATGTGTCAAGCAATTGCAGGGGCAGTGCGCGGAACGCCAGGTGAAGAACCCAAAGCTTGGTCTGGCGCACAACGTTGGGGGGCCAGGCGCCGTCTCCTGCGTCATCATCCTGGGCAACAACTGATCATAAGACGCGCCCTGTTCGCAGCCGGTTCGGGCCTGTAGCATTTCCTCACCTCCACAGGTCGCGTTTTGCGACCAATGTTCAGAGTGCGTACCAACCTTGGAGGGACTGCACGTTGTTGCTTCGGCGTTTTTGAGGAACACGTCACTGCAAAGCAGGCGGCATAGTTTCTGCTCTGAGCAACGGCACCCGAATACGTTTGGGCAGTTGGAAGGGAGGTACGATGGAAGCGTCCGCACTGCGCTGGTCCAAGGAGTATGATGGCACGAACTTCGACGGTGTCTTGCCGCGGCTGGTAGAGCCGGAGATTCTGCTCCCCTCACAGTTCTTCGATCGATTTCGCGGGCACAGTATCCTCGAGGCGGAGCGTCGCCTGATGGTGGCCGTGCTCGAAGATGCGGTTTCGTGCTTTCAGAAGTACGCGGGCGCGACGCGACCGCGCGGACGACGCCTCTTTCAGGAGGCCGAGGAGTGGCTGCTTGAAGAGGATTCGAGCTGGCCGTTCTCGTTCGAATCGATCTGTACCGTTCTTGCCATCGACCCGCAGTATTTTCGCCAGCAGCTAAAACGTTGGAAGGAGCAGCTTCTGGCGCAACCACCTGAAGCGCGTTCGAAGGTTGCCCGTGTTCGGCTGCGGGCGGCGCGCCGACACAAGATTCTCCCCTTCGTGCCACGGCGGCGGCACAAACCTGCAGAGGCGGCTGCCGCGCGGGCGAAGTAGTTTCTGGCTCAAGACTGGCCGGTGTGACGACGGTGTCGCACCGGCCCGGTTTACAAACTGTCGATCAAAAGTAGCAGAAACTTCATCAGCCACGGAACCAGCGACACCACGCAGTAGACCGTGGCAAGGAACGATAGTCCCAGCGTCACGACGCGGTGCGTGTGGTGACGGTTCAGCAGGAAGAGGAAGCCGCACGCCTTCGCTTTGAAGAGCAGCAACGCCGGTACGACGCCGAAGGTCGCGAAGGCGCTGACCAGGATCGGATTGCCTTCGTGGACGCCGATGCGTAGGCCTTGATACGTCGCCACGGCGTCGAACAATTGCAGGGCAACGTTGAGTACGAAGAGATCGTATACTCGTCGTTGCTCCGGTGGCATACACCTGCTGTAGCAAGCGCAGCCGGTCCAGACAACGCGGAAGCCATCAAATAGACGCGCGCACCGCTATCAGTTTGTGAGAAAATCGACCTCAGGCTTCTGGCTTCAGGCCTCGGGTCCGGAAGGCTTGGATTTTTCCTGAAGCCAGGGGCGCGAAGTCCGAGGCCCAGACGAAATCACGAACTCTACGTGACGACGCCGTCACTCTTCAGGCGTGCGACCTCGCTGCTGCCGTAGCCAAGGAGATCGCACAGCACGTAGTCGGTGTCCTCGCCGAGGCACGGTGCTGGCCGGCGGACCGCACACGGTGTGCCGGCCATGTGCCACGGAATACCGACGTGCTGTCGGACACCCACCTCGGGATGCTTGAGGTTCACGAAGAAGCCGGCGGCATTCAGATGCGCGTCTTCTGAGAGATCCTTGCTGTTGTACACCGTGAACGCCGGCACCCCAGCCGCTTGCAGCGTGCGTGTGGCGTCTTCCGGCGAACGAGCCAGCGTCCATTCGGTGATCATCTCTTCGAGCCGGTCTTCATTCGCCTTGCGCGCGGTGAGGCTGCCATAGTGTGCATCGGTGGCAAGCTCAGGGTGTCCGATCGCGCGCGCCAGGCGCTGCCAGTCCGCATCGGTGCGCGCCGCGAGGGCGACCCACCGCTGCTCACCGGCGCAGCGAAAGACGCCATGCGGCGCCATGTGAGGATCACGGTTGCCCTGCCGCGGCGGCTGGGTTCCGTTCATGGTGTAGTCGATAACCCCTTCGGGCAGCGTCGCGATGGTCGTCTCTTGCTGCGACAGGTCGATGAACTGCCCGCGGCCGGTGCGCGCGCGATAGAGCAGTGCGGCGAGAACCGCTACCGCGCCGTGCAGGCCGCCCGTCGGGTCGCCGTAAGAAATGCCGACGTGCATCGGCGGCCAGTCACGATAACCGGTCAGAGAAGACATCCCCGACAACGGGACCTGCGCCGGGCCGTACGAGACGAAGTCGGACTCGGGGCCTGTTGCCCCGTAGCCCGACATCGCAATCATGATGATGTCCGGTTTGACCTGTTGCAGCACCGGATACCCGAGACCCATACGATCCATGACTCCAGCCGCGAAGTTCTCGCAGACGATGTCGCTTTTGGCGACGAGTTCTTTGGCGATCTCCACAGCGCGTGCCTTCTTCAGGTCCAGGGTCACACTCAGCTTCCCCTGATTGTACTGATTGAAGTAACCGCTGCGGTTGATGCCGAACTCACCGTCCGCCCACGGCGGCAACATGCGCGTTACACATGGACGTGTGGCCGTCTCAATGCGAATGACCTGCGCGCCGAGATGCGCCAGCTGCAACGTGCAGAACGGACCCGCCCACACCCACGTGAAGTCAGCGACACGAACGCCCTCCAACGGCCCCGCGGCGGTTGCCATGCTCATACGACTCCGTCAGTGCGCAGCGCGGTCAACTCCGCCGCACTGAGTCCGAGCTGGTGCACGAAGACCTCGTCATTGTGCTGGCCGAGCAACGGTGCAGGCCGGCGAATCTCCCACGGTGTAGCAGAAAATCTGTACGGCGCACCGGGAGCCCGCACCTTGCCCGCCTGCGGGTGTTCCAATACGGCAAAGAATCCCCGCGACTTGAGGTGCTCGGAGGCCAGCAGATCCGCCATGGTGGACACCGGTGCCAGCGGTACGCGGCGCGCCTGGCCGGCGCGGTACAACTCGTCGACGCTGTGCTCCTGGATCCATTCCTGTAAGAACAGCTTGAGAGCGTCCCAATTGGCGGCACGTGTCAGGCGGTTTTCGAAGAGATCCATGCTTGCCCACTCTGGCTTCCCCATCAATTCGACCCACGTCTGCCACTGATGCTCTTCCACGCAGCACAGGAAGATCCAACCATCGCGGCACTCGAAGAAGTCGAGGGGCTGAATTGGCTTCTGGCCGAGCCGCGAGGCAATCAACCCCATGTATGGATAGAACTCGAACGTCAGCTCGAGGATGGCAGCGACGCATTCTTGGATGGAGATGACGACATGCTGCCCTGCGCCGGTGCGTAAGCGTGCAAACAGCGCAGCCATCCCGCCGAGTGCCCCGTTGAGGCCGCCCTGGAACTCCGACTGCCTGCCGAATGCCTTGAGCGGCGGCAGATCATCGGTTCCTGGCCCACCGCCGTTGAGATACGCCACCCCGCCGGCGCTCCAGAGCGTAAGGTCGGTTGCCTGATAGTCGCGGTGCGGGCCGACCAAACCGAATGGGGTGATCGACACGACAACCAGGCCACGATTGGTGGCTGCGAGTCCGTCGTACTCCAAGCCAAGGGCATGCATCTCCGGGGGCGGGAAGTTGTGGATCAGCATATCGGCATCCGCCGCCAACTTGCACAGCAGTTCGCGCCCGCGCTGCTGCGTGAGGTCGAGCGTGACACCACGCTTGTTCGTGTTGAGATATAAGAACGTTCCGCTCTTCTCCGGATGCGCGACCGCCCCTGGAAACGGACCCCGCCGGCGCGCCGCGTCGCCTTCCCTCGGAGGCTCGACCTTGACCACCTCGGCGCCCAGGTCGGCCAGCAGTTTGCCGGCGTACGCCGCCGAAACCATGTGGCCACACTCGACGACCCGCAGTCCTTCCAGTGCGTGCTCAACCATACGCGTGGGCCGCAGCCTGTACCATGAAAATCGTAGCGGCGCCAGTCTGATTGCTCCTGCCGATTCCTCCTGCGGAGCGTGTGGTGGCGCCGTAACCCCTCAGTCTTGGTGGCGCTGGGTTGAGAGTG
>Ga0335082_10006533_pt1 | contig 12713 bp, 11 predicted proteins | sample Lox_Sample_41_FD_206718 | JGI IMG/M metagenome (GOLD analysis project Ga0335082, IMG submission 206718) | Soil microbial communities from Loxahatchee National Wildlife Refuge, Florida, United States - Lox_Sample_4.1 | ecosystem: Environmental > Terrestrial > Soil > Wetlands | place: USA... | reverse complement strand
CCCTCGGCGGTGTCCGCTGACTCCGCCCACTCGCTTTGCACCCACTCCAAGTACGCGAGCCGCGGACAGTACTGATGCTCGTTCAGCATGCGGGCGGGCAGCAAGGGCAAGTCCCTGGACAGCTCGGGGAAAGGCAGAGGCAGCTCTACCTGCTGCGCGTCGGTTGACAGGTCGTCGCTCACAGTGTAGTTTAGTTTGTATTACGTCTTGAAGGACGCAATGTCATGTCTGTCATCAGTCTGAGGCTGCCGGACGAACTGGAAGCAAAGCTACAAGAAGAGGCGCGCCTCACCAGCAGGCCGAGATCCGAGGTCGCGCGCGACGCAATCGTGGATTACCTCGCCCGCCAGGAGCGTGAGCGGTTCCTGGCCGGCCTGGAGGCGGCGGCAAGAAACCTCGCTTCGGACCCACAGAGCAACGGTGAAGCGCTGAGCATCGCGGATGAATTTCTTCCCCTCGAGAACGAAGCGCTGGCACTGGGCGAACCCTCGTCCAGGTATCGTGCGGCGCCAGCTGCGAGGACTCGCAAGAAGGCCAAGCGCTGATGCAACGCGGTGAGGTCTGGGTCGCCAATCTAAACCCCAACAGAGGAGGCGAGGTCGGAAAAATCCGGCCGGTAGTGATTTTCCAGGAAGGCCGTCTCACTGCAGCCGGGCTTCCGACGGTGATCGTCCTTCCCCTAACAACGCAGCTACGGAAGGGCCTCGAGCCTTTGCGGGTCCCAGTCCCCGCTCGTGACCGCCTTGCGAAAGATTGCCATGTCATGGTCGAGCAGATCCGGGCCATCGATCGTGCCCGCATTGGAGATGGGCCGCTGACTAAACTAAGCTCCGGCGAGATGACGGCTCTGGAAAACAGCCTCTTGGGCGTGCTCGGGATGTACTGAGTCACGGCCGCCTGAACCGACGGCCAGCTGTACGCGCTCGAAACCATGTCTGGGTGGCGTGTCCGATCTAGAGCACGCAGGCCACGGGCAGGTGCGGCTTAGGACTCATCGCTCGTCGCGACCCAATACCGCCAGTTGTCTACAACCCGACGCACCTCCGGCGCCCCAAGCGCGGGGTTTAATTGCGAGAACCGCATAGCAGACTCGCGGCCGGCGAGGCGGATCAGAGCGAATACCTCGCGCGTACGCTCCTGTTCCTTCGCCGTCCTGAGTAGGTCGGCCTCACCCCTCCCCTGCCGCGACGAAATGGAGCGGGGCTCGACGCACCTCGCGCTGAACGGAAAGCTCGGCTTGCTATAACAGTACCAGTACGGACCGGAGGCGACCTTCTCGGGGCAGCACGCGTCGGCGAGGCTCTCATCGACGATGCGTTCTCCGCGGGTGGGAGTCGGGCGATCGCTAGCCATTAGTGGCTGGGGTGAAAAGTCCGAGGCCGAAGTGGCAGGCGAAACCAAGCGCTAGCGGCCCCCAAACTGGCTCGCCGAACTCGATGATCCAGAAACTACCTCGGCGGTCTGGTTGAATGAGCCCACGCTTGCTGCGGAAGCGGTGAAACTGTATTGGGCGCAGCCTGCGGCCACGCACGAGTAAATCGGGAACTGGCTTGATCGACAGTGGTTCGGGCAGGCCTCGCTCCTGGCACTCGCGACGTATCTGCTCGGGCACGTTGAGGTCTTTCTTTACGTGCCAAGGGTGCAGGTAAGGTGTGACCGAAGCCCAAACGAGGCCTGCTCCGCAGAGCGCGCTTTCGGTGCCAGCCCCTTTCGCCTCGCCAATTTGCTCGAGCACCAACTGCCATTCTTCGCCTTCGCGGTTCCAGAGGCGTAAAAGTTGTGCGAGTACACGGCAAACATCTGTGCTTAACCCCCCTGCCACATACACGATGGCGTGATCCACGCGACCGTCGCCGTCGGCATCTTCCGGGAGATAAAAGGCATGGCGGTGCCGGTTGTATTCCGGCAGGCCGTGACCCGAGAGCTCACGCGGTATGCGATCGTCTCCGAGCAGATGCTTGGCCTTGCCCATGACCGCCGCGCGCAGCCACTCGCCAATTCGCACGGCATCCTCGACCCGTGGCAGTGGCTTCCCATAGAGCGCGAAGCGAGCGGTGGTGACAGGCGAAGAATAGACAGAGGGCTTCGGCCGCGGAATTGCGGCGGGCTTGAGACACCCGCCAGGACGAACGTACTGGACGACACGGGCCGCAGGCGGCTGGTTCCAGCCGGCCTGCTGTAGGTCGGCCGTTTGCAAGCACAGTGCGTCGAGCCATCGCTCGGGCAGGGTCTTCTCAATCTGGGTACGCTCCCTGGGTTTGATCTCCCTCGCCGCCAAACTTTCCCGCAGACGTGCACGCAAACCCGCATACTCCTGCGGAGTGCGCGGCAGGTATAGCGAGACGACTTCACGCACCTCGCCAGTGACCGGGTCTACGGCTTTTTCGCCTGGGAAGCAGTCCGGCTCACCGGTGCACGCGGCCAGCCGGCGCGCCTCTACCCAGCTTTCCGCACGCCCTACATAGCTTGTCTTCTCTAACAACTCGTCTAGAAAAGCGGTCAGTTCCGGTGTCAAATCCAGGGACGGCCAAGCAATGATGAGCTCGGCCTCGCGATCAACATGAGCGAAGGCGTCGAAAATCAATGTGCTTTTGTCTCTAGATCCTTCTCGAGCTGGCATGTAGTGGCGGCTGTGAGCCCGCGCTGCCGCCGGCAGCCGGTACACCGGTGACTCTTTGGCCAGTGTTGCCAGTAGAAGCTCCAGGCCCGCCTGGGGATATGCGTCCGGATTGAGCTTTCGGTGCCAAGTCGCAACCAGTGCCCGCGCCAGTCGCCAAAGATCCGGGGGCCACGCCACCTCTCCCTCGTTGACGTGGTGGCCCCATGGCGTGGCGTGATAGTGCCCACCGGGGAAGCGTAGCGCGAGCGCCAACATGGCTACTTCCTCCAGGTCACGGTGGTCACGCGTGGCTCGTTGAAACGCTTTTCTCTTGCCACTGCGGCAACCAGGCCGGGCAGCCCCTCCTCCAGGGCCCTCCGTTCTGGGAGCTGAAAGCCCTCGGGACGCGCAATTCGCACCTCTTTGACTTCAAGATCACAGGCAGTACGCAAGCGCAGACCCTCGTCTAGAAAGCGGCAGATCTTGTAGAGCGAAATACCGATCAACAACTGCTCGACGCTTCCACCAAGGCCGAAACCGCGGATCTGGGCGAGATCCAGGTTGAAATAGGCAGTAACTTTGGGGGCGGTGTATTCGTCACGGGCATACGGCACATTGCCGAACCCCTTGGATGTGTCGCCGCTCGGATTAACCAGATCGTTCTTCACCCCACCGCTTTGAGCCAGACGCACATCCTCTGCCTCGATGAAAGCGGAAAGCGCTCGTGGCATACGGAGCCGACCACCGGCCAACTCTTTCTTTGCAAGGAAGACACCGTGGATAAGCGCGTTGGTATCAATTCGGAGGAGTACTTCCGCCAACTTGCGGATGTTGACCGCGCCTTCTTCCATCTCCGCCAGCTCGTGCTTAAGGGTGTCAAACACGGTCTTGTCCTGTCCTTCGAGTACGTAGGGGGAGTTGATCCGATGCGCTTCCAGGACAGAATTCGTCAGAGGCTTGCGTTTCCCGTCGATAACCTTAACGAGTGGTAACCCTTTGAGAGGCGCAACCCAATCGTCTGCTGCTGTATCCCAACACACAATCTCCAACCGGTTCGCCATGCTCTGCGCCGACTCCACCAGAAGCATCCGACGAGCGTCGGGACCGTCGTATACGGCAGCGCCTAGGTCGGGAAATCCGGTGGGCTGAAAACGCGTTCCTTGCAGCGGTCTCAAATCCGCTTCCAAGAGCAAGCGTGGAGTGGAAGCGAGCGGCGCGAAATCAAGGCTCATGATTGTTCTCCTCAGCGTCATAGTCAGGAAACGATTTCCGCCTGCCCTTCAGCGCGGCAGATGCCGACGCGCAGGCAATGGCGCACTACCTCTGTCATACGCACCGGCACTAACAGAGCAGCAGCAAGGCGCCTCCCATCCTCGTAACCCGGTGCTGGTGGCCGGGGCGGACTCGCAGGCAGGCCGAAGCCTGCCAACCGCAGACGGTGCCAGGCGAGCTGCATTGCCTCGGGAATGCGCTGCGCCGCGAGCAGCGCAAGCAAGCGGCGCGGCAGCACTAGCGGGCGATCTCCCGCGAGCAATCGTCGCTCTCTCAGCAGGTCGTCGGGCACGAAGAAGGGTTTGAAAACCGCATACCCGGCGGGAACCGGTGACGCCTCGACGAGGCGGTCAGGCAATGCGATCGGCAGACGCACGAGGGCGAGGCCACCGATCAGCTCGGCAATTCGACGATCGTCCGTGGTCGCCTCCAGAAACGCGGCGACGGCGGCTGTATCCGTGGGTGGCCAACCGTAGAACGGCTTGTCGTTCAGGTTTAGCCGTTCGGCCTCCAGAGCGCGCCGCTCCAGCACCGCGACCAGATTGGTGACTAGATCGCGCGCACCCCAGACGGCCACGCGGCTGCTCGCGTCCCAGCTGTGACCTGTAGGATCTATGGGCGCGAGATGGGCGCGCATGTGCAGAGAAGTTGGTCGACCGTCCGCAGGCCCCTCACCCAGCGCGGTCAGGCCCGCCAGCGCGGCCGCCAGCCGATATTCGTGACTCGCATCGTCCGCACGGAACGCCCAGTCCGGTCTCAATATCGGCACCGGCGGAAGGGCGTCCCTCGCTTTGGCGCTGATCGCCACCGCCCGCTCGACTGCACCAAGTAAGATCAAGATACTCTGTAGGAGGAGTCGGTCTGAACGCTGAGTGAGGGCAAACAGCGCATCCTCGAGTCGGCGCGTGAGATGCCTGACACTGCCGGGTGCATCGGAGTTGCGGGCGAAGTCACGCAGTCGGTCGAGGAACGCCAGGCGGTCGAGGTCGGCGATCAGGTCGACATCGGGAATGCGTTGGACATACACGCGCTGCAAAGGGATCGCGAGGTTGTTCTGCCCGAGGCGCTGCACCACAATGTGCCTTTGAAAGGCGGTGACGCCCAAATCGACGCCCAACATGGCGATAGCGCGTGAGAAGTCCAGGCCGTCACGCACCGCACGTCGTCCTACCGTCACGCGTCCTTGGGAGAACAAGGCGGCCAGCTCTGGCCAACTAGAAGCTCTCGGCCAGAGCGGTAGCCAAAGCTCGGCACGAGCCTTGCCTTCCTCAGCCAGACTAAGGCTCCCAGCACCGGCGCTCGTGCTGTTCACCGTAAAGGGAAAAGCATAGTATCCGGTAGCCTCGGCCTCAAGCCGACGCGTCGCAGCCGAGGAAAAAACCAACGCCCCTTCCAGCAACAAGAGATAGTCCCAAGGGTTGGTTGTCACCGGACCTGAGAAGCCGCTGCTCATGTTGGGGCCACCGGCAGCGGCTGGCCAGAATTGGCCTGGGGTCTGGTCGCTTCCGGTGCTGGGTTGCAAGTCTCCAAACAGCGCGCTGGCCAAGACGGCATCATGGGTCCGTTTGACGAAGCAGCTCACCACTTGCTGTGCGAAACCCGATGCGTAGCTGCCGCTACCTTCGTTGCCGCCCGTGCCGAGGAGCGGGGGAAATCTACGATCGTCAGCAGTAAGCACGTAACAGGCGTCCAACCAGGACACCAGGTGCTCCGGGAATGATGCGCGGCACAGCCGCAGCAAGCCGAGCTTGCCGTCATCTTTGGGTTTTTCGCTGAGGCCATGCTTCAGCAGGAATTGTCGAGTCCAGCGAATCACGTCAGCGAATGGCTGGATTTGAGCATTGCCCGCCTCAGATGCATCAACTATTGCATCCAAAGCTTCGCGGGCCGTCTTTTCAGATGACCCCGGGTAGAAGCCAGACCGTGCGCCCCAAGGCGCGACAATGGGTGTAGGTTTGTATTCGCTCAGAAAAAAGTCGATCAAGGCAGCAGAGTCCAACACGCTTACCAGGACAAACTGCTCGCCCTTCCAATAGCCTTTGGCATGCGGATCCTTTTGCTCGGCGACCAGACGCAGGACGCCAAGGGCTTTGAGATAGCTAGCGAGTGGGACGGGCCAACAACCGCGCAACGGTAGTTCGTAGGTCATTCATCGCCCTCCAGCTCCTTGCGACTTGCTCGCCAGTCAGCGATGCGCACGAGCGTTTCCAGCCACGAGAGCCGGAAGGGCCCGTGCTCGCGGAGCAGGCGCTGCGCCCGGGCGACCCAGGATGGACCGTCCGGGCCGTCACCCAGGCTCATAAGATCGAGCCGAAGTGTTGTAGCTGGCACCTGCTCGCGTCCCTGAATCTCAACGACTGGAATCTCATCTCCCTCCCAAATGCCTCGAGCGAAACGCCGCTGAGGATCGTCCGTGGGTTCTTCGTCAGGAAGAGCGCGCAGGCTCATGCGAACCTTTCCGTGGTGGGCCGCGACGAGATAGGCGATGAGATCGGCGTCCGAATCGTGACCGTGATGCGCCAACCAGGCGAGCATCGACGCGAGTTCATGACGAAAATATCGGCGATCGTGCTTGCGACGGCACGGGGATTTCGCCAGTAGCGCTTGCACCTTGCCTCCGGCGTCAGCACAAGACGTAAGTGTCTTCTGAAATACAGCGTGTGCCTTGCCAACGTCATGCCAACGTGCAGCACGGGCGACCGCTGGAGCGAACGGTTCCCGAAGCGCAGCGCATAGATTTCTGGCCTCATCCTCGACGTCGGCAAGGTGTCTGCCAAGTTCCACGAAAGGCTGGACGCTGCGCGGGTCCGAGCCGTAGGCGGCGGGTGCGGCAATCGCCTTTGCCGGAGGCGGCAACGGGGTGACGGGCTCGATCGACGTCGCGAAGAAGCCAAGTTCCGCATCGTAACCTCCCAATCCCGCATCAAGCATGAGCACCATGCCCGGCCGCGGATCACCGTGTAGCTCCAACCAGCGTTCGGAGAGGCTGTCCCATCGATAGGCGCCGCGACCGACCTTGCGGACACGTGTTAGATATTCCCGGAGCGGAGTCAGCGACGCGCGACAAAGTTCGTCGGGCGAGGGCGCGCGCTGTGCCGGTGCGTTCGGATCATCGAACACTCGCCAGAAAACCTCGGCATCAATCTCCTCGGCGTCACGGATATAGGGTGAGACGTCAATGTCGAAGCCGGATAGATCCGAATCGGTGTTGAAGAGGTCGAGGAGGTCCTTGTGGCGCAACACCATCCACAGCGGGGCTGACTCATCAGTGGGTGGGAGGTTTGCCGGGCTTGCACTCTTGAGCTCCCTCAGCCGCTCGCGTGCCGAGGCAAGAGCCTCCGCCCCGTAGGGTAAGGCAAGCTTGATGTCGGTCTCCACATCGAGATCGATCCAGAAGACGTTCGCTTCGGTGCACTCGCCGTACCGGTTGCAGCGTCCGAAGCGCTGCACTATGGACGACCACGACGCAAGCTCGATGAAGAGCGTGGCCGAGCTTATGTCCACACCCGCCTCCACCGCTTGCGTGGCTACTACGATGCGCCCGCTGTCCGGCGTTAGCCTGAGGCGTTCGTTGATCTTGCCGCGCTCTGCGGAGCGGAAGCGCGCATGTACCAACAATTGTTCTGCCCTATCGCTTCGCTTGGCCAGGCCTTGATAGATTGCCTGCGCACGCTCTACGGTATTTACGACGACGAGGGTTTGCGTTCCCGGTCGATGCCTGGCGGCAATCTCATCGACCAGCGCCGCGGCGTACGCCTTCGCACCAGCTTTCGAGTTCTCCTGTCCGAGCTCGGTGGATGCGCGACGCAAGCGCTTTACCGCCTCACGACGCTGGCGAACGGCGGAACTCTTCTTCTCCTCGCTGCTCAACCGAACTGGTATGGTCCCGTTGAGATAACGCGCGAAGTCAACGGTCGCGAGCCAGGAAGGATTGAGCGTTGCAGATATCCAAAGACTCCTGGATGAGTTGCCCAGCTTAACCTCCGCCGAGCGGCGAAATGCTTCCAGTTGCGCACCGGTCGCAAGGCCCGGCCCCATCAGTTGCACCTCGTCGAACACCCAGAACGCGTCGTTATGTAGCAGTGCGAAGTGGACGGGCCACAAGTACCGGCTCATGCCGTAGCCACGCATGAGCCCACGAGAGAGCAGCATGTCCTGGGTGCCGACCAGGATCGCCCGCGCTTCCGGAGACTCGGTCCAGGTGTCTTCGACCTCCCCACCGATCAGCAGATAGGCTTTGGGCAGCGCGACACCCTGATCCCCGAAGGAGGCGGCGACGTTCTCCAACCATGCATCCACGTTGCGTTTGGTTTGTTCGACGAGTACACGCATTGGCAGACACCAGATCAATCTGCGTGGGGTGTCGCGGTCGCCGTGCAAAGACTTCCACAGCCATGCCAGGGTGACCGCAGCGGTCTTACCCATGCCGGTCGGGACGTCGAGCAGCTCCGGCCATGGCTCTTCGGCGAGCCGCCGTTGATACCGGAACGGCCCCAACCCATGTGGGTGCACCCCGTCACGTGTCGCGCGCTTGAAGAACTCTGCGTAGCTCATTGTCCTTTTCCGTTCGACTCAGTTCTGCCAAGCTCCACCGCCTGCAACGCCCGCACCGTCCGCTCGACTGGTTCGATCACCTCGATCTCGACATCCTCCGGCGCGGCCTTCAGGTCGCGAAGGCGTCGCGCGGATACGAGCACGCGCGACTCGAGCGTCGCGACGGACTTGTTGTACGCCTCCACCGCCTTGTCGAGCCGGCCACCAACGTCGGTCCAGTGCTCGGCCAGGGTCACGATGCGTTCGTACAACTGCTTGCCCAGGTCAGCGACTTCCTGCGCGTTGTGCGCGAGCGCTTCCTGCCGCCATCCGTAGGCGACCGCTCGGAGCAGTGCGATCAGTGTCGTTGGAGTCGCGGGGATGACGCGCTCGCCGACGCCGAACTCGATCAGTTCCGGGTCTTGCTGGAGCGCGGCGCTGAAGAACATCTCGCCGGGGAGGAATAGCACGACGAATTCCGGGGTCGGGTCGAACTGCTCCCAGTAGCCTCTGCGGCCCAGCGCGACCATATGGTCGCGCACCTGCCTGGCATGATCGCCGAGCAACGTGCGCTGTGTTTCCTCATCCTGCTCCTCGATCGCCTGGAGATAGGCGGTAAGCGGTGCCTTGGCATCCACGACGATGCTCTTGCCACCGGGAAGCTGTACGACAAGGTCAGGGCGCAGGCGGCCATCTTCGGTGGTGCGCGACTCCTGCTCGAGGAAATCGCAGTGCTCCAGCATGCCCGCCATCTCGACCACTCGCTTCAACTGGATCTCGCCCCATCGGCCTCGCACAGCCGGCTGGCGCAATGCCTTGACGAGGTTCGACGTCTCGTTGCGCAGCATCGGGAGGTGGGTCTGGACCAGGCCCTTCAATTGTTCGTCGAGCGCGGAGTAGGCCGCGACGCGGGCTCTTTCGATCTCGCCGAGCTTGCTGTCGACTTTCTCCAGCGACTCCTTGAGCGGCCTGACCAGATTGTCCACCGCCTTCTGACGCAACTCGAGATCGGACTTTGCGCCTTCCTGGAACTTCTCCAGCGTCGCTTTGGCGAGGTCGAGGAATGCCTGGTTGTTGGTCGTCAACGCGTCCGACGACAGCGCCTTGAACGCATCGGATAGCTTCTGTTGCGCTTCGTCGAGGAGGGCCAGCTTTTCCGCCGACGCCTTGCGCTCCTCGGTGAGGCGCGTGTCGAGCTCGGCCACCTTCGCCTTTTGGTCGGCAAGGTCGCGATCTCGGCTGCTCAGATTTGTCTCGAGGTCCGGCACCCGCGCCGCTGCTTGCTCGGCGGACGCTCGCCGCTCGGTCTCCCCACGCAACAATCCAAGCGTCCGCTCTTGTTCGGCCTTCGCGGCGTCGAGCCTGGCTCGTTGCTCGGAACACTGTGTCCGCAGCGATTCGAGCTGCACTTCTAGCCGCGCCAGGGCCGCCTTTGCCTGCAAGCCACGCACCATCCATGCGACTACGCCGCCGCAAATCAGCCCCGCCAGAACATACAAGATGTCGTTCACTCTTCCATCCCTCTTCGAGGCGGACCGGCATCGTGCGACCGCCTGCCGACCACGCAATCCCATCACGCCGCCACGCGGATTTTCACCTCACCCAGTCTCAAAACGTAGAACTGATGCACTTGGTCTCACGGCAGCTCAGCGGGCGCTTCCGCTTCGGCGTCATGCGGCGTTGATCCCGACAGCGGGCCGAAGAGCCCGTCCTCCAATCCGGCCCGGCTTCATGCGGCTGGATACCGCGCCAACGCCCGCTCGAGCTCATCGACCACCGCTTTGCGCAGCGCGTCTGGTGCCACCACCTCTACATTCGAGCCGTGACGCAGGACGTCCATGACGAGCTCGCCTGCATCTCGGTAAGGAAGGCGTAGCTCGTATCGCCCGTCCGTCAGGAACTGCCCGACCTGTCGGGGGTGCCAGCGCTCATCGGCGACCCAGCGCGCCCGCTCGGCAGAGAAGTAGAGGATGGCGGTCTTGGTAGCCTTGCCGGCAAAGATGCCGTAGCTGCTGGCGAAGTACTCGTCCAGCTCGGTGTCGGGCACGTCCTCCGCGCGTTCCTCCAGCTCGATCGCGTCCTCGACGCGGTCGACCGAGAAGCTGCGCAGCGCCTTGCGCAGATGGTCCCTAGCGTCGAGATACCAGTTGTCGCGATAACGGGTTAGGCGCTGGGGCGACACTGCGCGCTCGGTGCGTTCGTCTTTGCTGCGCGAGCGGTACCTCAGCCGCAGGCGATGGCGCTGAAGGGTCGCGCTTGCTAGGACGCGAAACCACTCGCCGACCGGCCGCGCCGCCATGCCGAGCAGCCGGATCCGGTGCCCGGCTTCCGAGAGCCCGAGGCGCTTGTGCCGGAGCAGCTCATTGAGCCGTCCGGACAGCGGGGCGAGATGCTCCGCCAGAAGGCCGGGTTCCAGGCCTTCGAGCAAGCGGTGGAAGACGAGCAGCGCCTGCAGCTCCTGGCCGTTGAACCAGAGGCCAGGGAGCTCGTATGCGCGACCATCCGGGCCGGGGACGTAGTGGTAGCCTTCCTGGTCGCGATCGAAGACCAGCGGCGCGCCAAGCCGATCCCGGAGCAGGGCGATTAAGCGCATGACGGTGGACCGCGAGCACTGCAAGCGCTCCTGCAGGTCGGGCAAGGAGACCGCAGTGCGCCGTCCGGCGAAGATCCGGTGCAGATCGTAGATGCGGTCGAACTTGTCCATCGCCGCCGCGCCTCCCTTCGCCGCAGACGAAGCCTGACGGGTCCACCGCTCACTTCGCACGAGCGAGGTCTAAGACCGTCGTCAGGAATGCAGGCGGCTCTGAGCTCGAACCTTCGCCGGGGCAACTGCGAAAGATTCAGCGGTACGCCGCATGCACGCTTATAAGATTACCGCAATGTAGCGGATGAGCGGTAGGAGAGATGCTACGGGTCTGGCCATTCCCGCAAAGTCACCCGCGTGAGCGAAGGATGTGCCTGCTCGCTATAGGCGACTGGCGTCCGATCGCCCAACGGCATGCCGGCCGCACTGATCATGCGAGAGGCCACGGTGGCCAGTTAGGGAGACTTGCCCGAAACAGTGCCTCTCCGAGCGGCGGCGAACTGGTACGGCTGCCGCTGTCCGCGTACGACGTGCGGTCGAAGGACCCCTGGGACCTCATTCAAGAGCGGGGTGCGGCAGCTCGCGCCTCCGGTGTCATGAACCACCCCGGGGACCGAGGCATGGCCGCGCTCGCGCCGGCTGCGGCTCGGTACGGGCGACATGCTGTATGCGACAGAGCTGCCGGATAGCATCAAGCTCACTCCTTTCGATCCGACGCTCGCCGGGCAGATGGAGGTCGCGGAGAAGGTGATGCGCAAGCGGCGGACGCTGTTGCGCAAGCTCGCTGGAAGCTGAGTCCGCGCGGTGGTCATCTGGCTGGCAAAGGAGGTCGTGCTGGCCGTCCACAGTCGGCAGATCGCGGAGCACGGCGGTAGTGCCGGGATCCGCGACGAAGAATTGCTCGAATCGGCGCTGGCGCCGGCGCAGCAGTTGCACGCCTACGGCGACCCGGCGCCCGACCTCGCCGACCTTGCGGCGGCGCTCGCGCACGGGCTCGCGCGCAATCGTCCGTTCGTGGACGGCAACAACCGTACCGCGGCGGTCTGCTGCCAAATTTTCGTGGAGTTGAACGGCGGAACGCTCAAGGCCGACGATCTCGAGCTGTTTCAGCAGCATCTCGCCCTGTCCGAGGGCAAGGTCTCTGAGCGTGACTTCGCAGCGTTGCTGCGTGAGCGGCTACAGCTTCCCCCGCGCGGAAAGGCGCACGAGCCAAGCAGACCGTATCGTGTAAAGCCCCGCGGCACGCGGCGCGTGGGCTTGGCGTAGCGGTCAAAGCCCGCCATCGACACCGAGGTCTGTTTGCTCTTGATCGTCGCATTCACCGCGGTCGTTGTCGCACTCCCCCTATGACATACACATCGGCGAAGAACTCAGAATTTACCTAAGAGTCCAGCGCTGGCAGGGGTGGGCGCCGATGTGCCCACGGGCGCGCCTTCTCGAACGCGGCCGCGGCGCGCAGCAGCAGCGCGTCTTCGCCGATCCGTGCAATCAGTTGCAGCCCGGCCGGCAGGCCGTCGCTCGCCCAACCGCATGGGAGGCTCACGGCCGGGTTGCCGGTCATGTTGAACGGCAGTGTGTACGGGTACCATGCGCGGCGCATGGTGTCGATCGGCTTGCCGTCGATCTCGATCGGAGCGAAGAAGTCCTGGTCGAGCGGCAGAGCGGTCCGGGACAGCGTGGGTGTGACGACGAGGTCGGCCTGCTCGAACCAGCTCTGGACCTGCC
>Ga0335082_10006532_pt1 | contig 12714 bp, 12 predicted proteins | sample Lox_Sample_41_FD_206718 | JGI IMG/M metagenome (GOLD analysis project Ga0335082, IMG submission 206718) | Soil microbial communities from Loxahatchee National Wildlife Refuge, Florida, United States - Lox_Sample_4.1 | ecosystem: Environmental > Terrestrial > Soil > Wetlands | place: USA... | reverse complement strand
GGCTTTGTCGTCAGCGACAGCTTCGTTACCACCGGCCGTACCCCACCGGCTTCATGTTCGGCGTGTGGGAGTTTCCAGGCGACACGTTGAATTAGGTGCAGTGGTCGATTACCGGCAGCCCCTTTTGATATCCCACTCCATCGCGAGATGGAATCGGGAGGAAGCTGAAGGCAAAACGCTGGCCTGCCAAACAGGAAGCGGATAGAGGCAGTGCAGCGGCTTTTGGCCGAAAGATGGCCGAAAGTTGTTTGCATTTCAGGCAACAGGGTGTAACATTTCTGCGATCTCAGGGCCTCCAGCAGTTAACCAACTAACAAATTGAGGAGGGTTCCGCTGATGAGATCGCGTCTTGCATCTCTGACAATTCTCTGTCTGGCTCTTACGGCTATCCCGGCTTCTGCGCAGACCTACGACAACGGTCCCATCAACGGCGCAGCCGGCGCGTGGAGCATCAACTTCGGTTACATCGTCAGTGACACCTTTACAGGTAATGCTGGCCAAACGGTCTACGGGTTCCAGTTTGGCGCCTGGGAGTTCGCGGGCGACGCGCTGACTTCGTTGGATTGGTCAATTACCATTGGGGAGAACGGGAACATGGCGTTTGGCTCCGGCACGGCCACTGGCAGTAACCTGACCGACAAGTTCATCTCCACTAACCACTTCGGTTTCGACGTTGACTTGATCACCGTCACAGGCCTCGACGTCAACCTGCCTGTCAGTAATGCCTACTGGCTCAACCTGCAGAACGCGGTTGTTCCGAGCGGCTACCCTGTCTACTGGGATGAGAACAGCGGAATAGGCTGTGGAGGAGCAGGCTGTCCGTCATCGGCCTCTGAGAGTGCCGTAGGCACGATTGCGTCAGAAGCTTTCACGGTTAGTTTCAGCAGCGGCGGCACGACGCCTGAACCGAGCAGCCTCTTGCTACTTGCGTCTGGAATGCTCGGCCTGGCCGGGATGCTGCGCCGCAGGCTTTTCTAGATAAGAGCTCAGGCAAAGGGGGAAAATCCAGCAACGAAACCGTTTAGGCTGAGAAAGGCTGACGCCCGCAAACTCCTGAGACTCTTCCCTTTTGAATTGGTCGGGACGGGCAGATTTGAACTGCCGACCCCTCGCACCCCAAGCGAGTGCTCTACCAGGCTGAGCCACGTCCCGACTAAACGATGAATCCGATTCCAGCGAACCGGGGGGTTTCGCGGTCACTGCTAGTTTAACACCACTCGCGAAACTCCCGAACTGCTATCAACTTCTTTGCGTATAACCTGTTAGCTGGATCCTGCGCCCATTACGGCGACAGCGCAATGGTTTTACGCGACCTCTTCCGCGATGTGTTTCAAACGCTGTGGGCGCACAAACTGCGCACCGTGCTGACTATGTTCGGCATTACCTGGGGGGTCATCTCCATTGTGCTGATGGTTGCCGCCGGAGAGGGCCTGCGGGTTGGCCAGGCCAAGGTATCGCAAAACTTCGGGCGGGACCTGATGATCGTCTTTGCGGGCCGCACCAGCCTGCAGGCCGGCGGAATGCGCGCCGGACGGAAGATCGAGTATCTTGACAGCGACATTCCGATTCTGCAAGCCGACTCTCCCGACTGCGAATGGGTGTTGCCTGAACTGGAGACCAGCCGCATTCGCATTCATAGCAACTACAACGCAGGCGCGCAAACGGTGACCGGGTCATATCCCCCCTTTCAGGACATCCGCAGCCTCACCGTAGCCGAGGGCCGCTTTTACGATTGGGGTGACCTAAAAGAGACGCGGCGCGTCGCCTTCCTCGGCACGGAAGTGAAGAAGCAGTTGTTCGGCGCCCGCAACCCTATCGGCGAGAACATCTACCTGGATGACATCCCGTACAAGGTCATCGGCGTGATGAAGACCAAGGACCAGGACTCCAGCTACGACGGCTTCGACATCAACAAGATTTATGTGCCTTACAGCGCTATGCACACCGACTTCCCCAACAAGCCGCCGTGGACGCCACACGGGGTGGACCAGTTGCTGGTAACGCCGAAGTCGCTGGAGCAGCACGAGGCCTGCAAGGGTGAGGTCAGGACCGCGCTGGGGCGCCTGCACAACTTCGATCCCCATGACAAGGAGGCGGCCTCCATCTGGGACACGATTGAAGAGGCACAGGCGTTCAGGACGATGACCGACAGCATGAAGTACTTCCTAGGAGCGGTCGGACTGGTAACGCTGTTCCTCGGCGGATTGAGCGTGATGAACGTCATGCTGGTGGCGGTGCGCGAGCGGACGAGGGAGATCGGGGTACGCAAGGCGGTGGGTGCGCAATCGCGCAACATCATGATGCAGTTCTTCATCGAGACTGTGATGGTGGTCTTTGTCAGCGGAGGACTGGGCATGGCAATCTCGTTCGGCTTCTGCGCTCTGTTTGACATGCTGCCCATGCCGCAATATTTTGCCGGCCTGCTACCAACGTGGAAGTCGGGATTAGTCTCTATTGGATTGCTCGGAACGGTGGCGGTGCTGGCGGCGATGTATCCGGCGCGGCAGGCGGCTTCCATCGATCCCATCGAGGCTTTGCGTTACGAGGCAGGTGGCTGATGCTGGCGATGATGGCGGAAATCATGCACGAATCGTGGATTGCGCTGACTCGCAACCGCGCGCGCAGTGTGCTCACCATGCTGGGCATCGTGTGGGGCATCGTCGCGGTCACGCTGCTCATCGCCTACGGCAGTGGCTTTCGCACGGTGCTGGTGTCAGCGTTTAACGCATTCGGCAAGAGTACTGTGATCGCCTGGCCGGGGCAGACCAGCGAGCAGCCCGGCGGCCAGCGGGCCGGCAAGGTGGTCAAGTTCGAACTGGCGGATCTGGATGCCGTCCGTAACGAAGCCAACATGGTGAAACAGGCGTGCCTGGAAACCGTGAAGTGGCTGCCGGTCGCGTACCTCGATCGCATGGCCAACACCGCGACCCGCGGAGTCTGCGCGCCCTACGGCGAGATGCGCAACGAGAAGGCCGCCGAAGGGCGCTGGCTCAATTCCAGCGACGAGGTTGAGCGCCGGCGCGTGGTCTTCCTCGGCCGCCGCGTCAAAGACCAGTTGTTCAGCGGACGCAACGCCGTGGGTGAGACCGTCGAAATCGGAGGCATGCGCTTCACCGTTGTTGGGGTCATGGAACGCAAGATGCAGTTCTCCAACTACTTCACCAGCGATGACCGGTCGGTGTTCATTCCCTTTACAACGGCTGGCGACCTGTGGAACACACGCTATCCGCAGGTGATGGTGTTCACGCCGATCGCGCCGCAATTCGAAAAGAAGGCCAAGGCGCAAGTGCTGGCGGCGGTCGCCGAGCGGCAGGGCTTTTCCCCTACCGACGAAAAGGCCATCCAGATGTTCGGACGCGAAGAGTTTCGCCCCATCATCGATGGAATCACCATCGGCCTGCAGGTACTGCTGATGTTCATCGGCGCGCTGACGCTGGGCATTGGTGGCGTTGGAGTGATGAACATCATGCTGGTATCGGTGGATGAGCGCATTCGCGAGATCGGGCTGCGTCGCGCGCTCGGTGCGCGAAAATGGCACATCCGGTTTCAGTTCCTCGCCGAGACAATGTTGCTGATGCTGCTTGGCGGCGTGCTGGGGATTCTGCTTTCCTACGTGCTCACGCTGGTCATTCCCACGTTGCCGGTGCTGGGGCCACTGTTCGAGGACACTTCGGGCAAGGGCGACGTTCATTTGCGCGTCTCCGCGTTGGCCGTGATGGGTTCAGCGATTGTGCTGCTGGTGGTCGGCGTAGCGAGCGGAATGGTGCCGGCAATCCGGGCCTCGAAGCTGGACCCGGTCGAGGCGCTGCGGTATGAGTAACTACTTTCTGCCGCTCGGTTCGTTTCGTGCCCGGTTCTTGATCCAGATCGGGGTGCCAACAAAACCAAATGCCTTGCGGATCTGGTTCTCCAAAAAACGCTGATAGGAGAAGTGCAGCTTCACCCCTCGATCGGTGAACAGAATGAAAGTTGGCGGCGAAACTGCCGCCTGCGTCATATACAGAACTTTGACTCGCTTCGACATCGGCACAGGGGCACGCTCGAAATCGATTCTGCTGAGGAAGCGGTTCATCTCGCCGGTCGAGATCCGCTTGCGCCGCTCGCGGGCCACCAGTTCCAGAGTTGAGAAGAGCTTGTCAATGTTCTTGCCGGTTGCGGCCGACACGAACAGCACCGGAGCGTAGGACAAAAACTTCAGATGCCGCCGCACCTGCTCTTCATAGACTGTGCGCTCCGCGGGAGGCTTTCCATCACTGCGGCCTGTCGTTACCAGGTCCCATTTGTTGACGGTGATGATCACCGAGCGACCGCTCTCATGGGCGTAGCCGGCAATGGTGGCGTCGCCGGCAGTAACGCCTTCGGCTGCGTCAATCACCATGAGAGCGACGTCAGCGGCCTCCAGGTGCTTACGGGCCATCACCACGGACAACTTCTCCGCCATCAATTCAGTCTTCCCCTTGCGGCGGATTCCGGCGGTGTCGATGAACCGGTATCCCTGGTCATCGCGCTCGACCAGTTCGTCCACGGCATCGCGCGTGGTGCCCGGAATCGGCGAGACGATGGCGCGTGCGGTCCCGGCTAATGCGTTCAGCAAGGTTGACTTGCCGACGTTGGGACGGCCGATGATGGCGACATTGGTTTCCGGGGAGGACCCTTCCTCAACCATCGTCTCGAGCGAACGTAGTTGAGGGACTTGTCCCGAAGTTTCGCACTGCATCATGCCCGGCACATGCTCCAGCAACTCCGCAATGCCATTGCCGTTTTCTGCGGAAATGGGAAACACGTCTCGGACCCCAAGCCTGCGAAATTCCTCGGCGTAGGGCTCCATCTGCGGCGTGTCCATCTTGTTGACCGCCAGCAGCAGGGGCTTGCCGGTGCGCACCAGCAGTCGCGCAAGGTCCATATCTGGCCCCGCCAGTTCAGTGCGGCCATCCACGACCATGACGATGGCGTCCGCTTCCTCCAGGGCAACGCGCGCCTGCCGGAAGATCTCCGCCGGTATCAGGTCCTTTTCTTGGGGAATGATGCCGCCGGTGTCAATCACTCGCAGCCTTCGCCCGAGCCATTCGGCTTCGCCGTAGAGGCGGTCGCGCGTGATGCCTGGCTCATCGCCGACAATCGCCCGCCGCGCGCCGACAAGCCGGTTGAACAGCGTGGACTTTCCGACGTTAGGGCGGCCGACGATGGCAAGTGTGCCGGCAATCGGCGGCTCGCTACGCCTTGTGACAGTCGCGGACTCGGATTGTGATTTTCGGCCCAAGCGCTCTCTCAGCAGTGATAACCCGAACAGCTATTATAGGAACGTCGTCTCCACGTCGTGTCTTGTGCTTCACAATCCGCCGCCACCGCCGCCCGCCTGCCGTCTCTGTACCAGTTCTTCGGCCCCGGCGGAGTGCTGGCGCGCACCCATCCGGCGTATGAATTTCGTCGCGGCCAGCTGCAAATGGCTGAGGCGGTCGAGCAGGCGCTGGCGGAGCGCCGCCACCTCATCGTTGAAGCCGGCACTGGCACCGGCAAAACGCTCGCTTATCTGTTGCCCGTCATCCGCTCGGGCAAGCGCGTCATCATCTCCACCGGGACGAAGACTCTGCAGGAACAGCTTTTCTTTAGGGACATTCCGTTCCTGCGGGAGCACCTTGGCGAGTTGCGCGTCTGCTACATGAAGGGGCGCGGCAACTACCTTTGCCGGCAGAAGCTCTACGACCTCACCGCACAGCCGCTGCTGAGCGGATTGGACGAGATCAACCACTTCCGCATAATCAGCGACTGGGAAAAGACGACCGAAACCGGAGATCGCGCCGAGCTGGCGGACCTGCCTGAGAACAGCCACCTGTGGCCGAAACTCGATGCGCGCACCGACCGCTGCATTGGCTCGGAATGCCAGCAATTCCAGCGCTGCTTCATCACCGAGATGCGCCGCCGCGCCGCCGAGAGTGACATCATCATCGTCAATCATCACCTGTTCTGCGCCGATCTGGCGATTAAGGCAGCTGCCGATCGCGCCCCCGACGCCGGAGTGCTGCCGGATGCCGGCATCGTGATCTTCGACGAAGCGCACGAACTGGAGGACGTGGCGACCGATTATTTTGGCGTGACAGTGTCGAACCTGCGGGTGGAAGAGCTGCTGCGTGACCTGGAGAACACCTTGCGGCGCGTCGAAGCTCCGGTCGTCGAGGTCATGCCTGCTTGCGCGAGTGTTCGCGACCGGTCGCAGTTTTTCTTCTCCCTGATTCCACCCGGCGAGGGACGCTTTGCCTTTGAGAACCGTGCTGAGTTTCTGGAAGAAAATGGCGACGAGTATCTCGGCCTGCAGAACGCGCTGCTGCATCTCCACACCGAACTGCAGGCGATTCCGAACAAACCCGAAGATGTGCACGCCCTGGGGCGTCGTTTGGAGGAGTTGCGCGTCCAGCTGGGCTTCATTTTGGAAGCACAGGAGCGTAATACCGTCTTCTGGATTGAACGCCGTGCCGGACGTGGAGCGCAACACAACGTTTTCCTGCAAGCCACGCCGATCACCGTTTCCGACATTCTGAGAAAAACCCTGTTCGAGCCGTTGGAATCCGCGGTGCTCACGTCGGCAACTCTGGCAGTGTCGGGAGGATTCGAGTACATCCGTAACCGGCTGGGACTTCAACACGCGCGCGAGCTGGTGGTGCAGTCGCACTTCGATTACGAGAGCCAGGCGCTGCTGTATGTGCCGCCCGATCTGCCCGACCCGCGGCAGCCTCAGTTCGTGGAGCGCGCCGCAGAGCGCGTGCAGCAGTTACTAAAGATCACTCGCGGCCGTGCGTTCTGCCTCTTTACCAGCTACGCGCTGATGAACCAGCTTTTCGAGCGGCTGCTCGGCGGGTTGCCGTTTCCCCTGCTTCTGCAAGGCAGCGCGCCGAAGAATGTGCTGCTGGAGGAATTCCGGCTCACGCCCGCCGCTGTGCTGTTCGCAACCGCGTCGTTCTGGCAGGGAGTTGACGTCCAGGGCGAGCAGCTGAGCTGCGTCATCATCGACAAGCTGCCGTTCGCCGTGCCGAACGATCCGGTGGTCGCCGCCCGGGTCAGGGCGATAGACGAAGAAGGTGGCAATGCCTTCTACGAGTACCAGGTCCCGAGCGCGGTCATCTCACTGAAGCAGGGCTTCGGCAGGCTGATCCGCTCGCTGCACGACCGCGGCCTGCTGTGCCTGCTCGACAACCGCATTCTCAGGAAGCAGTACGGACGAGTGTTTCTCGACAGCCTGCCAAAGTACGGGCGGACGACGGACATCAAGGCGGTGGAGCAGTTCTTCAGGTGATGGGCCAAAGAAAAACGGCTTGGCCAACTTCTGCCATGACCCTGTGGGTAGCAAATTCTACCTTTGCATCATGAGCCTGCGAGTGAAGCTTTCCGATGCCCTCGTGCTTGACGCCCGGCTCGCCAGCGAGGTGTTGGAGCGTTCCATCGCCGGGCAGGTCGAGTTCTGTGCGCGCCAGGGCCGGGCCATCGAGTTGTGCGGCAAGCGAGCCGCCAATCTCCACGCTAGAGCACCGCTACCCCTTCTGGCGCCGCCCGGCGCTAAACACGCTAAAATAGTAACTTCGCTGTAACTCGCCTATTTGCGCCGTTACAGCCGGAGTTCATGTACGAAGTCACTGTAGAAGACACGTTTTCCGCCGGGCATTACCTGCGCAACTATCGCGGCAAGTGCGAGAAGCCCCACGGGCACAATTACCGCGTGCGGGTCACCCTGAGCGGGGAAGAATTGGACCAGGCCGGCCTCCTGCTCGACTTCAAGGACCTCAAGGACGTTCTGCGTCCGGTAGTGAATTATCTCGACCACCAGATGATGAACGAGCTGGAGCCGTTTACGACGCTGAATCCGTCGGCCGAGAACTTGGCCAAGTACTTCTACGATGAGACCGACGTGCGACTGAAGCAAAGCACCAGCGGGCGGGTGCGGGTGAAGGACGTGACCATCTGGGAAACCGACACTACCACCGCGCGATACAGCGAGTAGACGAAGTCGCCTGATGTGTCATCCCGAGCGCTAAGCGGAGCGAGACGGCGAGGGATCCCTACCTCAACCGAGATGCTCAACCGGTGCGATTGATCCATGCAGATCATCGAAATTTACAAGTCGCTGCAAGGTGAGTCGTCCTATACCGGGCTGCCCTGCGTGTTTGTGCGGCTGGCAGGGTGCAACCTGCGCTGCACCTGGTGCGACAGCGAATACACCTTTACGGGCGGGGGGCGCATGGCACTGGAGGAGATCGAGGCCGAGGTGCGCCGGCTTTCGCCGGATGGCGGCCTGGTCGAGATCACCGGAGGCGAGCCCCTTCTTCAGGAACGCGAAGCAGTCCCGCTCATGGAGCGCATGCTGAACGCCGGCTACACGGTTCTGCTGGAGAGCAGCGGGGAACGGCCTCTGGAGCGGGTCCCATCGCGGGTGGTGAAGATTGTGGATGTGAAGTGCCCCGACTCGGGCGAGGGTGGCAAGTTTCGCGTGGAAAACCTCGACTCGCTCGTACCGCACGATGAGGTCAAGTTCGTTATCGCCAGCCGTCGCGACTACGAATTCGCACGCGACTTCATCCAGGAGCATGACCTCAGCGCCAGGGTGGCGTCCGTGATCCTCTCACCTGCCTTTCGCAAGGACGCCGCAGGCAGCCGTGATGCTTCGCATTGTCTGGTTGATCCTCAGGATCTTGCCGAATGGATGCTGGCTGACCGGTTGAAAGTGCGGTTGGGGCTTCAGGTTCACAAGTTCATCTGGGAGCCTTCGCTGAAGGGAGTGTGAGTTTCCAGGATGCCGGATCAGCAAGCACAGGTCGTGGTGGCGCTGAGTGGAGGCATGGACTCCGTGGTCTGTGCGGCGCTTGCGATGCGCGACTCTGGTGCGGACGGAGCTGCCGCCCTGCACATGTCCTATGGACAGCGAACCGAGGCCCGCGAGCAGCGGGCGTTCGAGGCGATCTGCGACCGGCTCGGCATCCGGCGCCGCCTGCTCTTTCGCACGCCGTTCTTTCGTGCCATCGGAGGATCGGCGCTTACCGACGACCGCATTGCGGTTCCGGATACCGGACCGGAGATTGGCGCACATATACCGGTTACCTATGTCCCGTTCCGGAATGCACATATTCTGTCGGCAGCGGTGAGCTGGGCTGAAGTGTTGGGCGCCACCCGCATCTTCATTGGCGCGGTGGAGCAGGACAGCTCAGGCTACCCCGACTGCCGGCCCGAGTACTACCAGGCGTTCAACGAAGTGATACGTCTTGGTACGAAGGAGCGGACTATCCGCGTCGAGACGCCGCTTATCGCTCTACGGAAGTACGAGATTGTGATGCTTGGCCTTGAACTGGGTGCGCCCTTCGATTTAACGTGGTCATGCTACAGCCGGGAGGACCAGGCTTGTGGCGTTTGCGACAGTTGCGTGTTGCGGTTGCGTGCCTTTGCAACAGCCGGAGCACGTGATCCGGTTCCTTACCAGTCACCGGCCACGGTCCCGGAGCATTAATGAACTCATCTCCGACATTCTTAGCGGAAACCGGCGCCAGCTGCGCTGCCCGCCGTATTCACGCTGGAGGACAAAGTAAATGAAGAAACAAATCAGTCTCATCACCGTGGTTGTGCTCCTGCTGGGGTTCAATACAATCCATTCGTGGGCGCAAGCAACGGGGACGGTGAAAGGTACGGTTAAGGATTACGCCGGCAAGCCATTCGAAGGAGCGACCGTTGAACTGACGAGTAGCGAATCCGGCAAGAAGTATGACTTCAAGACCAATAACAAGGGCGAATACTCCTCGATCGGAGTCCTGGGCGGCACTTATGACTTCACTCTAATGAAGGACGGCAAGGTACTGGACCAGGTCAGCAAGGTCCCGGTTACCCCCGGAGCAGAGCCGCGTATTGTTGACTTCGATCTTTCCAAGAATCAACCGCAGTTGAGCGAGGAGCAGAAGAAGCAGATCGAGGAGGTTCAAAAGCACAACGAGAAGATCAAGACTCTAAACAGCTCGCTCACGCAAGCCCGTCAGCTTGAGTCCGCCGGCAATTATGATGAGGCGATCAATGTCTTGCAGCAGGCGGCGCTGGTCGATCCCAAGCAGGATCTGATATGGTTCAGCCTGGGTGAGGCCCAACGTGGCGCCAAGAAATACACGGATGCCATTGAGTCTTATCAGAAGGCGATCGGCCTTAAGGAAGCGAGTGCGGACAAGAGTCATCTCGGCTCGTACCATAACAACCTGGCTGACGCCTACGCGAAATCGGGCCAAACTGAAAAAGCGGTACAGGAATACGCCGCCGCCGCTGCGGCAGAACCGGCCAACGCCGCTACCTACTACTTCAATGAAGGAGCGGTCTTTACCAACACCGGCAAGACCGAAGAGGCGGTTGTCGCTTTTGACAACGCCATCAAAGCTGACCCAACGAAGGCCGCGGCCTATTACTGGAAAGGCGTCAACCTGATGGCCAAGGCCACCACCAAAGGCGACAAGATGGTTGCCCCTGAAGGAACCGCACAGGCCTTCAACAAGTATCTTGAGTTGGACCCCGCGGGACAATTCGCCGATCCAGCCAAGCAGATGCTGGCCATGATTGGCGCTTCGGTGGAAACGACTTACGGCAAGTCCAAGAGCTCGACTACTAAGAAGAAACCGTAAGCAGCGCTCAGTGATCCTACGAAGGGCGGGCCATGCGCCGCCCTTTGCTTTTCTGAGGCGTTGCTTTACCGGTTGCTCGATGCCTCAAGTAGAATTCTGAAAGCTGCTATGGGGTCGGCTCGCACACAATCCACACTTCTAACCTTCGCCGAGGCGCGGCAGATCGTCGAGGAATGCGCGTCGCGGCTCTCACCGACCGAACCGGATACGGTTTCCCTGCTCGACGCACTTGGACTCGTGCTAGCCGAGGGCTTGTGTGCCGACCGCGATTTTCCGCCGTTTCCGCGTGCGACGCGTGACGGATACGCGGTGCGCGCCGCTGACCTCGCTTCGCCCTCTGCTCGCTTGCGCTTGATCGGCGAAATCAAGGCTGGAGGCCCCCTGCAGGAGGGGCTGAGCATCGGTTCGGGCGAAGCGGCGGAAATCATGACTGGCGCTCCTGTTCCTTCAGGAGCAGACGCTGTGGTCATGGTGGAGTACACCGAAAGAAACGGGAAGATCGTTAACGTTCAGCGAACTGTACAGCCGGGCGAGAATGTCGTCGCGCCCGGCTCCGAGGCAACCCGCGGTTCTCTCATGGTTGCTCGTGGCACGCGCGTGACGCATACCACGATAGCGGTTGCGGCAGCCGTAGGGCGCCCTGAGATTGCAGTGTGCCGCCGCCCCAAGGTCGCGATTCTCGCAACCGGGGACGAACTGGTTGACATCAACCTTCCACCTAGAGCGAACGAGATTCGCAACTCAAACAGCTACTCACTGGCCGCCCAGGTCAACCAGGCCGGCGGCGAACCCATGATCCTTCCCGTCGCTCCGGATTCTGCCGACGAACTGGCACTGCTGCTGCGCAAGGGACTCGATGCTGACCTCCTTCTTGTCACGGGAGGGGTTTCCGCCGGCAAGTATGATCTCGTGGAGCACGTATTGGCTTCCTTCGAGGCTCGCTTCATCTTCACCGGCGCCCGGATTCAGCCTGGCAAGCCAGTAGTCTTCGGAGAAGTCATGCTGCGCGACAGGACAACGCCGTTCTTTGGCCTTCCGGGGAATCCTGTCTCAACGATGGTTACATTCCAACTGTTTGCCAAGCCGATCCTCGACGGGCTTTCCGGAGCGACGCCGCAGCCATTACCGTTCGCCAAGGCAATGCTGAAGTCGTCGTTTACAACCAGGACAGGACTGACTCGGTTCCTACCGGCAAGCCTTGGTGGTGTCTACGACCAGCCCGAGGTCGAGCTTATCCGCTGGCAAAGCTCGGGGGATCTGATGGCTGTCTCTCGTTCCAATTGCTACATCGTGGTGCCGCCGGAGAGAGAAGCCTTTGCTACCGGGGAGGAGGTGACGATACTGCTGTTCTAGAATGACCAGCAGCGGAACCGGTCTGTAGAACTAGCGCAGTGAGGCCTGTAATTCCGCTGACCAAAGTCACGATGCCCAGGCGCACGCCCAAGCCGAAGACCCTCTCGCATTACGACGCCGCCGGACGCGCGACCATGGTGGACGTCTCCTCCAAGCACCCGACCGTCCGCGAGGCCGAAGCTCGCGCCTGCGTGGCCATGAGCCGCGAGGTGATTCGCGCCCTGCCCAAGAACCCCAAAGGCGATCCGCTGGAGGTGGCGCGCGTGGCGGGAGTCATGGCGGCCAAGCGCACCGCCGAACTCATCCCCATGTGCCATCCGATTCCGTTGTCCAAGGTCGAAGTCCACGCCGAAGTGCAGAAGGACGGAGTCGCCATTCGCACCCTCGTCCGCACCACCGCCGTCACTGGAGTGGAAATGGAAGCTCTGGTCGCCGCCTCGGTCGCCGCGCTCACCGTCTATGACATGTGCAAGGCGCTGGACAAAGGCATCGAGATCCGCGAAGTGCATCTGGTGCGCAAGTCCGGCGGCAAGAGCGGCGATTACCGGAGGCCCAAGTCGAAGGGCGGCGTGGCCGCCACTTAGACACAATCCACCCGCCACAGGCCACTGCTGTTTCACGTGAAACACGAATGCGAATCGCGTTCCACCCCCAAAATGCGAATCCGATTCGCATTTCGCCCCACCCTAGAACCCACATTGCCGGTGAGAGCGACACCAGGAAAGCG
>Ga0335082_10006531_pt1 | contig 12715 bp, 24 predicted proteins | sample Lox_Sample_41_FD_206718 | JGI IMG/M metagenome (GOLD analysis project Ga0335082, IMG submission 206718) | Soil microbial communities from Loxahatchee National Wildlife Refuge, Florida, United States - Lox_Sample_4.1 | ecosystem: Environmental > Terrestrial > Soil > Wetlands | place: USA... | reverse complement strand
AAGAAGAATGGCGACTCAGAAGATTCGCATCCGGCTCAAGGCGTACGACTCGAAGCTCCTGGACCAGTCCGCAGGAGAGATCGTCGAGACCGCCCGGCGCACCGGCGCCCGGGTCGCGGGACCGATCCCCCTGCCGACCCGCATCAACAAGTTCACGGTCCTCCGCAGCCCCCACGTGGACAAGAAGAGCCGCGAGCAGTTCGAGATCCGCACCCACAAGCGGCTCCTCGACATCCTCGAGCCCACCCAGCAGACGCTGGACGCCCTCATGAAGCTCGACCTGTCGGCCGGGGTCGACGTCGAGATCAAGAGCTAGCCATGGCCAAGTTCCCGGTCGTCGATCTGGATGGGAAGAAGCTCCGGGAGATCGAGCTCTCGGACGCGGTGTTCGGCGCCGAGCCGAATCCCCACCTCTTCTACGAGGTCTCCAAGTTCCAGCAGATCAACCGCCGCCGCGGGACGGTGGGGGTGAAGAACACCTCGCTCGTCCGGGGCGGAGGCAAGAAGCCCTACAAGCAGAAGGGCACCGGCCGCGCCCGCCAGGGCTCGATCCGCGCCAGCCAGTGGGTCGGCGGCGGCAAGGCCATGGCCCCCAAGGCCCGGGACTACAGCTACCGGCCGCCGCGGAAGGTCCGCACCGGCGCGCTGTGCGCCGCGCTCTCCCTCCGGGCCCGGGAGAAGGCGCTGATCATCGTCGACAAGCTGGACCTCGAGTCGAAGAAGACGAAGGCGACCCTCCAGATCCTCACCGGCCGGCTGAAGCTGACCGACGCGCTGGTGGTGGACGAGGGGAAGAACGTCAACCTCCACCGGACGGTGCGGAACCTGGCGGCCTTCGACGTGCTTGCTCCCGAGGGGCTCAACCTCGAGTCGCTGCTCCGGCGCAAGGCGCTGGTCCTCACCTCCGCGGCCGCCGAGGCGATCAACGAGAGCCTGGAGGCCCGCGCGCGATGATCCCCACCGACGTCATCAAGGGCCCGCTGATCACCGAGAAGCTGGACCGGGCGCGGGAGAAGTTCCGGCACTACAGCTTCCTGGTCGACCGCGAGGCCACCAAGCACGACGTGGCCCGGGCGGTGGAGTCGCTGTTCAGCGTCCACGTCGAGGACGTGCGCACGCTGATCGTCCGCGGAAAGGTGAAGCGGGTGGGGCGGAACATCGGCAAGCGTCCCAACTACAAGAAGGCGATCGTCACCCTTCGCCAGGGAGACAAGATCGATCTCTTCGAGGGAGGCGTGGTCTGACATGGGCATCAAGAAGTACAAGCCGACCTCGGCCGCCCGGCGCCTGACGACGGTCAGCGACTTCGCCGACATCACCCGGGACCGTCCGGAGAAGTCGCTCACCGAGGCGATGAAGCGCTCCGGCGGGCGCAACGTCCACGGGCACATCACCCGGCGGCACCAGGGCGGAGGCCACAAGCGCCGCTACCGGGTCATCGACTTCAAGCGGCGGGACAAGGACGGCGTTCCGGCCCGGGTGGCCAGCGTGGAGTACGACCCGAACCGCTCGGCGAACATCGCCCTCCTCCACTATGCGGACGGGGAGAAGCGCTACATCCTCGCCCCCCTCGGGCTGACCGTGGGCGACACCCTGTTCGCCGGGAACGAGGCCGACATCCGCCCGGGGAACGCCCTGCCGCTGGGGAACATCCCGGTGGGGACCACCGTCCACAACGTGGAGCTGAAGCCCGGCCGCGGCGCACAGATGATCCGCTCGGCGGGCAGCTCCGGGCAGCTGATGGCCAAGGAGGGCGGCTACGCCCAGGTCCGGCTCCCCTCGGGCGTGGTCCGCAAGGTGCTGCTCGAATGCCGGGCCACCATCGGACAGCTGGGCAACGTGGAGCACGACATCATCCGCATCGGCAAGGCGGGGAAGAGCCGCTGGCTGGGCATCCGTCCCACCGTCCGCGGCCTGGCGATGAACCCGGTCGACCACCCGCACGGCGGCGGCGAGGGCAAGTCCGGCCAGGGGAATCCCCATCCGGTCTCGCCCTGGGGTCAGAAGACCAAGGGGCTCAGCACCCGCAAGAACAAGCGGACCGACAAGTTCATCGTCAGCGGGCGCCGGAGCGGCGTCCGGAGCCAGTAGGAGAGGGCACCAGCGTGGCACGATCGATCAAGAAGGGCCCCTTCGTGGACGCCCACCTCCTCAAGAAGATCGAGGAGCTCATCAAGGGGAACCAGAAGAAGGTGGTGAAGACCTGGTCGCGCCGGTCCACCATCCTCCCCGAGTTCGTGGGCCACACCTTCGCCGTGCACAACGGGCGGAAGTTCATCCCGGTGTTCGTCACCGAGAACATGGTGGGCCACAAGCTCGGCGAGTTCGCCCCCACCCGGTCCTTCACCGGCCACTCGGCGGAGAAGAAGGTCGCCAAGACGCCCAGCGCAGCGCCGGCGGCGGCGGCGAGGTGAGAGAGGGAATGGAATCGCAAGCGCACCTCAGGAACTTCCGGATGTCGCCCCGCAAGATCGCGGTGGTGGTGGACCTGGTCCGCGGCAAGCCCGTGGGCGCAGCGCTCAACATCCTCCGCTTCACCAAGAGGGCGGCGGCCAGACCAGTGGCCAAGCTCATCCAGTCCGCGGTGGCCAACGCCACCGACCTCTCCAAGGGTCAGGTGGACGTGGACGCCCTGTACGTGAAGACCATCTCGGTGGACCAGGGTCCGACGCTGAAGCGGTTCATGCCGCGGGCGATGGGCCGGGCCACTCCCATCCACAAGAAGAGCAGCCACGTGCACGTGGTGCTCGCCGACACGCCGGTCCGTTCGCGGAAGGCGAGGAGCTGACATCTTGGGTCAGAAGGTCCATCCCATCGGTTTCCGCCTCGGGGTCATCAAGACCTGGGACAGCAAGTGGTTCGAGCACAAGAACTACGCCCAGTGGCTCCACGAGGACATCCGGATCCGTGAGTTCGTGAAGAAGTCGCTCGGGCACGCCGGCGTCTCCAAGGTGGAGATCGAGCGAGCGGCGAACAAGGTGAAGGTCAACGTCCACACCGCGCGCCCGGGGATCGTGATCGGCAAGCGGGGGGCGGGCATCGAGACGGTGAAGAAGGACCTCCAGAAGTTCACCAAGAACGAGGTCTTCCTGAACATCGTCGAGGTGCGGAAGGCCGAGACCGATGCCCAGCTGGTGGCGGAGAACATCGCCACCCAGCTCGAGCGGCGCATCGCCTTCCGGAGGGCGATGAAGAAGGCGATCCAGACCGCGATGAAGTTCGGGGCCAAGGGGATCCGCGTCGCCTGCTCCGGCCGGCTCGGCGGGAGCGAGATGGCTCGCTACGAGTGGTACCGCGAGGGCCGGGTGCCCCTGCACACGCTGCGGGCGGACATCGACTACGGCTTCGCCGAGGCCAAGACGACCTACGGGAAGATCGGCTGCAAGGTGTGGGTGTGCCGCGGCGAGGTGCTTCCCTCCAAGGGCGGCGGTCCGGGCATGCCGGTCGCCGGCCGCTAGAGACGAGACCATGCTCCAGCCTGCGCGCACCAAGTACAGGAAGATGCAGAAGGGCCGGACGCCGGGAAAGGCGTACCGCGGCTCGAACCTCACCTACGGGGAGTTCGGGCTGATGACCACCCAGCCCGGGTGGATCACCTCGCGGCAGATCGAGGCGGCCCGCATCGCCATGACCCGCCACGTGAAGCGCGGGGGGAAGATCTGGATCCGCATCTTCCCGGACAAGCCGATCACCAAGAAGCCGGCCGAGACGCGGATGGGAACCGGGAAGGGCGGGGTGGAGTACTACGTCGCGGTGGTGAGGCCGGGCCGCATCCTCTACGAGATGGGCGGCATGGGCGAGCAGCTGGCGCACGAGGCCCTGAAGCTGGCCCAGGCCAAGCTTCCGGTCCTGACCCGCATCGTCCACCGGGCCGATCTGCACCTCTGAGAGGAACCTGAGATGGCCACCGCCAAGGAGCTTCGCGATCTGACCCTGGAGGACCTGAACCGGCGCGCGGCCGAGCTGCGCCACTCGCTGTTCAAGGACAAGCTGAAGCTGCGCACCGGGGCCCTGGAGTCTCCGGCCAAGCGCAACGAGGCCCGCCGGGACCTGGCGCGGATCCTCACCGTCATCACCGAGAAGGAGCGGGCCGCCGGGGCGAAGGCCTGAGGCGAGGAACGAACATGGCCGAGAGCACCGAACAGACCGGCGGAGAGCCGACCGAGCACCGGGGGCGCCCCAAGACGCGCACCGGGATCGTCACCAGCAACAAGATGCAGAAGACGGTGGTGGTGACCGTGCGCCGGCGCGCCGCGCATCGCAAGTACGGGAAGATCCTGACCCTGCGCGAGAAGTACAAGGCGCACGCCGAGGATCACGATTACCCGAAGAACCCCACCCTCCACGAGGGTGACCGGGTGCGCATCGCCGAGACCCGGCCCACCAGCAAGGACAAGCGCTGGCGGGTGGTCGAGGTGCTCGAGCGCGGGACGCGCGAGTAAGGACGGAGAGCGACCATGATCCAGATGACCAGCGTGCTGGACGTCGCCGACAACTCCGGCGCCAAGAAGGTGTTCTGCATCAAGGTGCTGGGCGGCTCGAAGCGGAAGTACGCCAGCATCGGGGACATCATCGTGGTCTCGGTCCGCGAGGCGCTCCCCAACAGCAAGGTGAAGAAGGGCGACGTGGCCAAGGCGGTCATCGTCCGGACCAAGCGGGAGGTGGGGCGCCCCGACGGGAGCTTCATCAAGTTCGACGGGAACTCGGCGGTGCTGATCAACAAGGACCTCGAACCGATCGGGACCCGCATCTTCGGCCCGGTGGCGCGCGAGCTCCGCGCCCGGAAGTTCATGAAGATCATCTCCCTCGCCCCGGAAGTGCTGTAGGGCGGCGGAACGAGGACACAGGAAGAGAGCCATGCAGAAGCTGAAGATCGGCGACCTGGTGGAGGTGGTGGCGGGCGCCGAGCGCTCCAACAAGGACAAGGCCAGCAAGCGGGGGAAGATCCTCGCCATCGACCGGGACGCGCTCCGCGTGCGGGTCGAGGGCCTGCGCACCGTGAAGCGGCACCTCCGCAAGGGCAGGGACCGGGCGAACCCCGAGGGCGGGATCCTCGAGCGGCCGGGGAGCATCGCGCTGGCCGCGGTGCAGGTGGTCTGCAAGAAGTGTGATTCGCCGACCCGGGTGGGCGTGCGGGTCAACGGCGACAAGAAGGTCCGCTTCTGCAAGAAGTGCGACGCGAACATCGATTGATGCGTGGAACGGCCACGATCGACGGCGGAGGAGGCCTGACGCCCCGTCGACGCGCGGCGAGGAAACGACGAGATGGCTGACGAGAAGACAGACAAGGCCGACAAGCCGGAGAAGGCGAAGAAGGCCGCCAAGCGGAAGGGCAAGGACGAGGTCAGGAAGGCCGGCTTCTCCGCCAACATCGAGGAGGGGCTGGAGGTCCAGCCCGCCCGGCTCAAGGTCCGCTACCGCAAGGAGGGGGTCCCGGCCCTGATGAAGGAGTTCGGGTTCAGGAACCCCAACCAGGTCCCTCGCCTGGAGAAGATCGTCATCAACATGGGCCTGGGCGAGGCCCTGGCCAACAACAAGATCCTCGAGTCCGCCGTGGACCAGCTGGGCGCCATCACCGGGCAGAGGCCGGTGGTCACCCGGGCCCGGAAGAGCATCGCCAACTTCAAGCTCCGCCAGGGGCAGGCCATCGGCGCGGCGGTCACCCTCCGCAGCGACCGGATGTACGAGTTCATGGACCGCCTGATCAACGTCGCCCTCCCCCGGGTGCGCGACTTCAAGGGCGTGTCCAACAAGGCCTTCGACGGCAAGGGCAACTACACCCTGGGGATCCGGGAGCAGATCATCTTCCCGGAGATCAACTACGACCAGATCGAGAAGGTGAAGGGGCTGAACATCAGCTTCGTCACCACCGCCAAGAACGACGAGCAGGGGCTGGCGCTGCTGCGCCACTTCGGAATGCCCTTCCGGCAGTAGAGAGAGAAACCGAGAATGGCCAAGCTGTCCAAGATTGCCCAGGCGAAGCGCAAGCCGAAGTTCGCGGTGCGCAAGTACAACCGCTGCCCGCTGTGCGGACGGCCGCGGGCGTTCCTGCGCAAGTTCCAGATGTGCCGGATCTGCCTGCGCAAGCGGGCGCTGGCCGGAGAGGTGACGGGGCTGATCAAGAGCTCCTGGTAGGCGAGGGCAGCACGTTCGCGGCACGGACCCCCGTGCGAACGGCCAGGCGGCCGCGGGCGAACCAACGACGAGCCCGGCAGCGCCAGCGACCCTGGCAGCCGGACGAAGGACGAGCGAGAGGAACCAAAGAGATGCCAGTGAACGATCCGGTCGGCGACATGCTGACCCGCATCCGCAACGCCTCGCGGGCGCGCCACGACAAGGTGGTCATCCCCACCAGCAAGCTGAAGATCGAGATCGCCCGGGTGCTCAAGGAGCAGGGCTACATCGCCGACTACACCGAGCACGACGTGCAGCCGCAGGGGGAGATCACCCTGCAGCTGAAGTACGGGCCGGACAAGAGCCCGGTCATCAACGGCATCCGCCGGATCAGCAAGCCGGGCCTGCGCCGCTACGTGCCGGTCCGCGACATCCGCCCGGTGCTGGGCGGCCTGGGCATCAGCATCCTCTCCACCAGCCGCGGCATCCTCAGCGATGTCGAGGCCCGCAAGCAGAACATCGGCGGCGAGCTGATCTGCACGGTGTACTGACATGAGCCGAATCGGAAAGCTGGCGATCAAGCTCGACCCCAAGGTGAAGGCCTCGGTGGCCGCCGGGGCGGTGGCCTTCGAGGGGCCCAAGGGCAAGATGAAGGTCCCCCTTCCCCAGCGGATCACCGCCGACGTGAAGGACGGGCAGATCCACGTGCAGCGCCCGGACGACACCCGTCAGGCGCGGGCGCTCCACGGGCTGGCCCGGAGCCTGCTGGCCAACGCCGCGCGCGGGGTGGCCTCGGGATGGGAGCGGAAGCTGGACATCCGCGGGGTCGGGTTCCGCGCCGAGGTGAAGGGGAAGCAGATCCACTTCGCCCTCGGCTACAGCCACCCCATCGTGTTCGACCTCCCCGAGGGGGTCACCGCCGAGGTGGACAAGGTGGCCCGGACCGAGGACAGCCTCCCCACCATCGGGCTCACGCTCCGCAGCGCGGACCGGGAGGCCCTGGGCGAGACCGCGGTGAAGATCCGCGCGCTCCGCCCGCCCGAGCCCTACAAGGGCAAGGGCATCAAGTACGCCGACGAGCGCGTGCGGCGCAAGGAAGGGAAGACCGGCACCGCCTGAGGCGGCGCCACCGATCATCCGGCGGAGGAAGGCCCCATCTGCCGCCGGACGGAACGAGGAAGACATGGCGACCATCGATTCGCGACTGAAGAGGAAGGCCCGCATCCGGCGCAAGCTCGCCGGGACCGCGGAGCGTCCGAGGCTCACGGTGTACAAGAGCCTCAAGCACATCTACGCCCAGGTGGTGGACGACTCCACCGGCCGCACCCTGGCCTTCGCCTCCAGCCTCTCCAAGGAGCTCAAGGGCAAGGACGAGGGGGACAAGAAGGAGGACGCCAAGCGGGTGGGGCGCCTGGTCGCCGAGAAGGCGAAGGCCGCCAAGGTGACCCGGGTGGTGTTCGATCGAAACGGATTTCCGTACCAGGGCCGCGTGGCGGCCGTCGCGGAGGCGGCCCGCGAGGCCGGCCTCGAGTTCTAGGAAGGGCGCATGGCGACTCCGATCAATCCGAACGACCTCGATCTCAGCGATCGGGTGGTCAACATCAATCGCGTGGCCAAGGTGGTGAAGGGCGGCCGGCGATTCAGCTTCTCCGCGCTGGTCGTGGTCGGCGATGGCAACGGTCATGTCGGGGTGGGCCTGGGCAAGGCCAACGAGGTCCCCGAGGCGATCCGCAAGGGCGGGGAGAACGCGAAGAAGAACCTCTTCCGGGTCCCGCTGCAGGGCCACACCATTCCCCACGAGGTGCTGGGCCACTTCGGCGCGGGGTGGGTGCTGCTCAAGCCCGCCGCCGAGGGAACCGGGGTCATCGCCGGGGGCAGCGTGCGCGCCGTCCTCGAGGCCGCCGGCATCCGCAACATCCTCACCAAGAGCCAGGGGAGCCGGAACCCGCACAACGTGCTCAAGGCCACCGTGGCCGGACTCAAGACCCTGCGCTCGCCGGATCAGGTCTCGCGGCTTCGGGGCCGGGATCTGGACATCGGCAAGCACGCCTGAGGGCCGCCATGGGACTGCGCATCAAGCTGACCAGGAGCTTCGCCGGAGCGAGCGACACCCAGCTCCGGACCATCGCCGGGCTGGGGCTCCGGAAGTTCGGCCAGGAGCGGCTCCTCGCCGACACCCCGGCCGTCCGGGGGATGATCTTCAAGGTCCGTCACCTCGTGAGCCACGAGGTGGTGAAGGACAACCCGGCCAGGACGACCCGGCGCAAGCCGCGGATCGTGAAGGCCCGCGAGGCGGCCCGTGCACGGCGCGCCTCCAAGGAGAAGTGAGATGAGCAGCCTGTCCAACCTCCGGCGGCCGAGGGCCAGCTGGCACAGGAAGAAGCGGGTGGGCCGCGGCCAGGGCTCCGGCCTGGGAAAGACCGCCGGCCGCGGCGGCAAGGGTCAGAAGGCCCGCACCGGGAACATGCGCTTCGAGGGCTTCGAGGGCGGGCAGAGTCCGCTCCAGCGCCGGCTCCCCAAGTTCGGCTTCAACGCCCCCAACCGGAAGCACTTCGCGGTGGTGAACGTGGGCGAGCTGGAGCGCTTCGCCGCCGGGACCACGGTGGACGAGCCGGCGCTTCGACAGGCCGGGCTGGTGAAGGGGCCGTGGGACGGGATCAAGCTGCTCGGCTCGGGCATGCTCGGCCGGAAGGTCTCGGTCCGGGTGCATCGGGCCTCCGCCAAGGCCCGCGAGGCGGTGGAGAAGGCGGGCGGCACGGTCGAGCTCGTCCCGCTGATGGCCCACAAGCCCGAGGCCGCGTCCCGGGCGCACGCCGGGAAGGGCGCGAAGGGCTGAGCGTTTCAAGGGTCCGGGTCTTGCCGGCCCGGACCATTCCGGTAGTCTCGGGCGGCCGCCTCCTCCATGTTCAGAGCCATCACCAACGTCTTCCGGGTCGCCGAGCTGCGCGCCCGCCTCGCCTACACCCTGGCCCTGCTCGCCGTGTACCGGCTGGGCGTCTTCATCAACACCCCCGGCGTGGACCGGGTCGCGATGAACGCCTACATGCAGGAGCAGAAGGCGCGCGGCGGCCTGGTGAACCTCTTCAACCTGTTCTCCGGCGGCGCGCTGGACCAGATGTCGATCTTCGGCCTGGGGATCATGCCCTACGTGTCGTCGTCGATCATCATGCAGCTGCTGACCGTGGTGGTCCCGACGCTGGAGCGGCTGCAGAAGGAGGGCGCGGCCGGACGGCAGAAGCTCAACCAGTACACCCGCTACGGCAGCATCGTCCTCTCGGTGGTGCAGGGCATCGGCATCGCCCGCTGGCTCGCCTCGCTCGGGCGGCACACCGGCGCCGATCGCAGCGGCATCGACATCCAGCACGTGGTGGTTCCCAACGACTCGGTGTGGTTCACCTTCATGACGGTGATCACCCTGACCGCCGGCACTGCGTTCATCATGTGGCTCGGCGAGCGGATCACCGAGCGGGGGATCGGCAACGGCATCTCCCTGATCATCTTCGCCGGCATCGTCGCCCGGCTCCCCTCGGCCACCAGCCGCCTGATGGAGCTCTCCCACGACCGGGCCTGGCTCATCCCGGTGCTGGCGGTGTTCATGATCGCGGTGGTGGGGGTGGTGGTCTACATCGAGCGTGGCATGCGGCGGATCCCGGTCCAGTACGCCAAGCGGATGGCGGGACGGACCATGTTCGCCGGCCAGGCGACCTACTTCCCGATGAAGGTCAACACCTCCGGCGTCATCCCGCCGATCTTCGCCGGGGCGATCCTCAGCTTCCCGGCGACGCTCGGGAACTGGCTGCCCGGCCTGGCCACGGTGCAGCACGCGCTGGAGTCCAACCCCTGGCTCTACGACGGGGTGTTCGTCCTGCTGATCATCTTCTTCACCTACTTCTACACGACGCTGACCTTCCGCTCCGACGACGTGGCGGACAACATCAAGAAGCAGGGCGGGTACATCCCCGGCATCCGGCCCGGCCGCCAGACCGCCGAGTACATCTCCGGCGTGCTGAACCGGATCACCTTCGGGGGGGCGATCTACCTGGCGATCATCTGCGTCATCCCCTCCATCCTCACCAATCCCGCGTTCGGGGGGCTGCCGTTCCAGTTCGGCGGCACCGCGCTCCTCATCGTCGTGGGCGTGGCGCTGGACACGGTGCAGCAGATCGAGGGACACCTCATCAGCCGCAACTACGAGGGATTCGCCGGGGCGCGCGGCCCGCGGATCCGCGGTCGCCTGAGGCCGGCGGCCTAGACCCTGCCCGCGCTCGGGGCGCCATGAACCTCGTCCTGCTGGGTCCACCCGGTGCCGGAAAGGGAACGCAGGCGAAGCGGCTGGTGGCCCGGTACGGCATCCCCCAGATCTCCACCGGAGACATCCTCCGGCAGGCGGTGAAGGACGGCACGGCCCTCGGCAAGCAGGCCGGGCCGCTGATGGCGCAGGGCAAGCTCGTCCCCGACGACCTGGTGGTGAGCATCGTCAAGGAGCGGCTGCTCGAGCCCGACGCCGCCCAGGGGTTCATCCTCGACGGCTTCCCCCGCACCATTCCCCAGGCCGAGCGGCTGGAGCAGGGGCTGGCCGGGCACGGCAAGCGCCTGGACGCGGTGGTCTCGCTGGAGGTGCCGATCGACACGCTGGTGGAGCGGATCTCCGGCCGGCGGAGCTGCCCGAGGGACGGCAGCGTCTACCACATCGTCCAGAACCCCCCCCGCCGCGACGGGTACTGCGACCTGTGCGGCGCGGGTCTGGTGCAGCGCGAGGACGACCGGGAGGACCGGGTCCGTACCCGCATGGAGGCCTACGAGGCGTCCACTGCCCCCCTGAAGGACTTCTATGCCCGCCGCGGCCTGCTGCGGGTGGTGGACGGGGTGGGGGCGCCGGAGGCGATCGAGGCCGCCGTCGCGCACGCGCTCCGGATGCCGGCGGCGCGCTCGGCGCACTGAGCCTGGCGATGCCGGTCGAGCTCAAGAGCGCCCCGGAGATCGACCGGATGCGGCGCGCGGGGCGGGTGGTGGCGGAGATCCTCGATGCGCTCGAGGCGGCCGTCGCCCCCGGGGTGAGCACCTGGGATCTCGACCAGCTGGCGGAGAAGCTCATCCGCCAGAAGGGGGCCCGCTCGGCGTTCAAGGGTTACCGCGGCTACCCCGCCTCGCTCTGCACCAGCGTCAACCACGAGGTGGTGCACGGGATCCCGAGCAGGACCCGCAAGCTCGCCGAGGGCGACCTGCTCAAGCTGGACTTCGGGGTCGTGGTGGAGGGCTTCTTCGGCGACGCGGCGCGGACGGTGCCGGTGGGAAGCGTCTCCGAGGAGGCGCGCCGCCTGTCCGAGGCCACCCGCGCGTCCTTGGAGGCGGCCATCGCCACCATCCGGCCCGGCAACCGGATCGGAGACATCGGGCATGCGGTCCAGTCGCACGTGGAACCGCTCGGCTTCAGCGTGGTGCGCGACTTCGTCGGCCACGGCATCGGCCGGAAGCTCCACGAGGCCCCCCAGATCCCCAACTATGGCCGTCCAGGGACACTGGAATCTTTGCGCCCGGGCATGGTCCTGGCCGTGGAACCCATGGTGAATGCTGGCGGGGCGGGCGTGGACGTCCTGGACGACGGCTGGACCGCGGTGACGCTCGATGGCCGGCTCTCCGCCCACTGGGAGCACACCATCGTCGTCACCGAGGACGGGCACGAGGTGCTGACCCGCCCGGCGGCCGGGACAACGGCTTGAAATGTCGAGGGCTCGCCGGTAGAAGAGCTTGCTTCAGCGCGCCCCGGCTGGTATGGCGGCGCGCTTTCTCGTTCACGAAGGTTTCCGTCTGTCGAAGGGGTCAGTCTGCCGAGATTTCGAAGGTCGGAGAGGGTCGCTGCGGTGCCGAAGGATGACGCCATCGAGGTGGAAGGGACGGTCATCGAGCCGCTCCCCAACGCCATGTTCCGGGTGGTCCTGGACAACGGGGGCCACAAGGTGCTCGCGCACATCTCGGGGAAGATGCGAATGCACTTCATCCGGATCCTCCCCGGCGACAAGGTGAAGCTGGAGCTGTCGCCGTACGACCTCACCCGCGGCCGCATCACCTACCGGGCGAAGTAGCGCCCGTGGGCCCGTCCCCTTCTCTCGAGGAGAGCGTTTTTTCGGAGCCGCCCCGGAGCGGGGCTGCTCGACAGGAGTCGGTGTCGTCATGAAGGTCCGCGCATCGGTGAAGAAGATCTGCGACAAGTGCAAGGTGATCCGCCGGAAGCGGGTCGTCCGGGTCATCTGCGCGGCCAACCCCCGCCACAAGCAGCGCCAGGGCTAGCGCCCGGCAAGGGAACGAGGAACCAGAACCCACATGGCTCGCATCGCCGGCGTCGATCTTCCCCCCGCCAAGCGCGTCGTCGTCTCCCTCCAGTACATCTACGGGATCGGCAACAAGTCCGCGCACGACATCGTGACCCGCGCGGGGGTGGACCTCGCCACGAGGACCAAGGACCTCACCGAGGAGCAGACCCGCGCCATCCGGGAGATCATCGAGACCGACTACAAGGTCGAGGGCGATCTGCGGCGCGAGGTCACCATGAACATCAAGCGGCTGATGGACCTCGGCTGCTACCGCGGCCTGCGCCACCGGA
>Ga0335082_10006530_pt1 | contig 12715 bp, 8 predicted proteins | sample Lox_Sample_41_FD_206718 | JGI IMG/M metagenome (GOLD analysis project Ga0335082, IMG submission 206718) | Soil microbial communities from Loxahatchee National Wildlife Refuge, Florida, United States - Lox_Sample_4.1 | ecosystem: Environmental > Terrestrial > Soil > Wetlands | place: USA: Florida... | reverse complement strand
GTCCCGGGCTCGAGCGAGGACCCCCCGACGAGCTCTGTCCACGAGCCGTCCGTGGCGCCGATCTCGACCGGAACCCTCGCGAGCTTCCCGCCGCGCGCCACCCAGACGTGCGGCGCCGCCGCCTCGTCTCCCGAGCCCACCTCGAACTGCCCCGCGCTCGGGATCAGGCCGCCGAGGGCGCCGCGCGCAGGCTTCGCGTCGGCGGGGTCGAAGCGGAGGGCGGAGTTCGGGACCAGCAGCGCCTCGGGGTCGTGGCGCACCTCGATGGTCGCGGTCGCGGTCATCCCCGGTCGCAGCGCGAGGTCCGGGTTGTCGACGGCGAGGATCGTCTCGTAGCTGACCACGCCGCCGATCGTCCTCGCGGCGTACCGCACCTGAGAGACGCGCGCCGCGAACGTCCTCCCCGGCCATGCGTCGACGGTGAAGGTCGCGCTCTGGCCCTCCTTCACCTGGCCTACGTCCGCCTCGTCGACGCCGAGATCGAGCTGGAGCCGCGCGAGGTCGTTCGCGAGCGTGAAGAGCAGCGGCGCCTGAAGCGAGGCGGCGACGGTCTGCCCCGGCCGAGCCGCGGCCGTGAGGACGATTCCGTCGATTGGCGATCGGATCGTGGCCTTCGACAGATCGGATTGCTGCACCGCGAGCGTTGCCTCGGCCTGCTCGACGGCGGCCTGCGCGCTCTCGAGGGCGGCGCTCGAGCGCGTGAGCGATGAGCGCGCGGCGACGAGCTCCTGGTCGGAGGGCACCTTCCCTCCGCTCAGCTTCCTCACGTGCTCGAGCCGCGCGAGCTGGCTCTCCGCCTCCGCGCGATTGGCGCGCGCCTGATCGACGCTCGCCTGCGCGGCGGCGAGCGTTGCCTTCGACTGGAGGACCTGCGCCTCGAGGCGCGTGGTGTCGAGGCGCGCCAGCACCTGGCCCGCGCGGACCGCCTCGTTGTATCCCACCTCGACGCTTCGAATCGTTCCCGAGAGCTCGCTCCCGATGTCGACCTGGTCGATCGGCTGGAGCGTCCCGGTCGCCGTCGCGGTGACGGTGAAGTCCCCGCGCCGAACGGCCTCGGTCGCGAATCGGGCGCGCGGCGCCACCGCGAACGAGCGCGCGGCGAGCGCGATCCCCGCGATCGCCGCGGCGACTGCGAGGAGCGCGAGCTTGGGCGGGATCCGCGGCGGATGCCGGGCATCGTCGAGGCCGAGCGTGGTGGCGACGTCGGAGAGCTCGATGCGTGCCCGAGCATCCATGGCTAGACCTCCCTCCAGCCACCGCCGAGCGAGTGGTAGACGTGGATCAGGTTGGAGACGACCCGACTCTGGCTCACCGCGAGCTGGTCCTGCAGGGAGAAGAGCGAGCGGTTGGCCTCCAGCACGGCGAGGAAGTCGACGAGGCCGGAGGCGTATTGCTCGCGGAGCAGGTCGGCGGCGCGCTGCGCGGAGGCCGCGGCTCGCGCGAGCCCATCGCGGCGCTCGAGCTCCTCGCGATACATCGCGATCCCGTCCTCGACGTCCTCGAGCGCCTTGAGCACGGTCGACTGGAAGCGCGCCAGCGCTTCCTCGCGCACGGCCTTCTGGGCGCGCAAGCGGGCGCGGATCGCACCGTGGTCGAAGAGCGTCTGGACCGCGCCCGCAACGGCCGCCGCGCCGATCGACGCGCCGCCGGAGGGCCCCGCGAGCGAGAGCGCCTGCGTGCCGATCGCCCCCGTGATCGAGATCGTCGGGTACTCCTCCGCCTTCACGGCGCCGATGCGCGCCGTCTCGGCGGCCACCTCGCGCTCGGCGCGCCGCACGTCGGGGCGGCCCTCGAGCGCGTCCGCGGGAATGCCGACGGCGACCTGCGCCGGTGGTTCCGGGATCGGCTTCACGACGGCGAGCTCCTCGGCGAGCGCACCCGGAGTCTGGCCGACCAGCACGGAGAGCCGATTGCTCGCCTCCTCGAGCCCCGCGCGGAGGGTCGGAATCGCCGCTCGCGTCTGCTCGACGTCCGAGCGCGCCTGCTCCACGTCGAGCGTCGTCACGAGGCCCGCCTGCGCGCGCCAGGTCGCGATCGCCAGGGTCTGCGACTGGGCCTCCAGGTTCGCCTGCGCGATCGCGAACCGCGCCTGGTAGGAGCGCACGTCCACGTAGCTCTGCACCACGTCGGCGGCCACGTCGACGAGCGCCTGGTGGAGGCCTTCCTGGCTCGCGCCGAGGTCCGCGAGCGAGGCCTCGACCGCGCGATGGAGCCCGCCGAACGCGTCGAGGTTCCAGATCACCTCGAGGCCGGTAGCCTGCTGGTTGCTCGACCGCGACGGCACGATCGGGCTCAGCGAGGCCCGCCCGCGCGCCGTCGGGTAGAGCTCCGCCTCCGCGTACTCGCGGTGGGCGTCCGCTTCGCGGATCCGCTCGCGGGCTTCCCAGAGATCCAGGTTGCCAGCGATCGCCCTGGCCACGAGCGCCGTCAGCTGCGGGTCGCCGAGCGCCTGCCACCAGGATGCGAGCTCCGTGCGCTCGGCCGGGGCGCCGGAGAAGTGGACACCGAGCGGCGTGTGCCAGGCCCCCGGCTCCGGCGTCGCGGGGCGCTCGTAGGCCGGCCCCAGCATGCAACCGGGCAAGAGCAGCGCCGCGACGGCGAAGAGCGCTGGCTTGGGAAGGCTCGGGATCATGTCGCCGACCTGGGCGCACGAGACATTCCGGGCGAAGGACGACCGCAGCGGACCGGGAATTCAGCGCGACGAGCCTGGTCGAGCACCGGGATCGCGTGCGCGACCCTCTACATGACGACTCGAAATCTGGGTTCCTACTTCCCGGCGTCGAGCCGAGCGAGATTCTGGCGGGGAGAGGCGTAGTCGGGATAGCGCGCGACGAGCTCGGCGAAGAGGGCGCGCGCCCGGTCGGTCCGGCCCGCCTGGGCCCAGGCGATCGCGAGCCGGTTGCGCAGCTGGGGATCCTGTGCCGCTTCGGCGGCCTGGGCGAGCTCCGCCTCGGCCTCCGCGTCGCGGCCGAGCGCCGCGAGCTGGATCGCCGCCGCCATGCGCGCGAAGGGGAAGTCCGGCTGGAGGGCGAGCGCCTCGCGCGCCCGCTCGAGCGCGCGCTCGCGCTGTCCGAGGCGCTCCCAGACGAAGGCGAGCGCGAGCAGGAGCTCGCTGTTCTCGGGCGCGCGGGCGCGCGCCTCGCTCTCGTAGCGCGCCGCCGCGTCGAGGTCGCCGGCCTCGGCGGCGTGCCGCAGGCGGCCCATGTGCGCGCGCGGCTCGTAGGGGTCGACTGCGAGGGCCGCATCGTACGCGGCGAGCGACTCGTCGCGGCGCCCGAGCGCCGCCAGCGCGTCGCCCGCGAAGGCGATCGCGCGCGCCGAGCGCGGCTCGAGCGCGCGGGCGCGCTCGGCATGAGCGAGCGCGGCGGCCGGGTCGCCCGCTTCGAGCTCGATCTGCGCGGCCAGCGCCTCGAGCTCCGGGCTGGCCGGCAGGCCGAGCTTCGCGCGGCGCGCGAGCGCGCGGGCCTCCGCGAGGTTGCGGTGGTCGAACGCCTCGCCTGCCGCCCAGTAGAGGCGAAGTGCCGCAAGGCCGTCCTTGGGATCGGTGCCCTGCGCTGCGACCGGGGCCGACGGAAGCGCGTAGCCGAGCGCCTGGAGCTGGGCGCGCGAGGTCTCGTCGAGCGACAGCTCCGCGCGGGGCGCGGGGCGCTCGAGCGTGCGACCGAGCTCCGAGTCGAGCCGCTGCGCGAGGACGCGCGCCTCGCCCGCCCCGCCCGTCGCGAGGAGGTCGTGCTCCTCGCGCGGGTCGGCGGCGAGCTCGTAGAGCTCCGGGCGCGGGGCGCGCACGAAGAGATGGTCCGCGGAGCGCGCGGCATGGAGCTCGCTCCAGCCATGGTCGTAGCGCCCCGCGAGCGTCTCCGCGAAGGCGACGCGCTCGGGCGGTCCCGCGGGAACCGTCGATTCATGGAAGCCCGCGCCCGCATCTCGGATGGCGCGGGAAAGGTCGATGCCATCGGCGCTCGCGAGCGGCGCGCGACCGAGAAGGGCCAGCAGGGTGGGCGCCACGTCGACGAGGCTCACGACGCCGCTCTCGACGTGGCCCGCCGGGAGGCCCGGACCCGCGAGGATCAGCGGCACGCGAAGCGTCGCGTCGTAGAGCGTGTATCCGTGCGTGAGCTCGCCGTGCTCGCCGAGGCTCTCGCCATGGTCGCCCACCACCGCGACGAGGGTGTTCGCGAGCTGGCCGGACGCCCGCAGCGTCTGGAGCAGGCGTCCGAGCTGCGCATCGACGTAGGCGATCTCGCCGTCGTACGGTCGATCGGCGAACCGCTCGGCGAAGGGCGGCGGGGGCGAATAGCTGGCGTGCGGATCGAAGAAGTGGAGCCAGGCGAAGAAGGGGGCACCGCCCGGCGACGCAGCCCCGCCGAGCCAGGCCAGGGCGTGGTCGACGACGTCCTCCGCGCGTCGCTCGAGGAAGCCCGACACCGAGCGCATGCGGAAGCCTGCGTCGTCGTAGCTCGCGAAGCCCTGGGCGAGGCCGTAGCGCCGCGCCAGGACGACCGATCCGATCACCGCGCCGGTGCGGTAGCCCGCATCCGACAGCTCCTCGGCCAGCGTTCGCTCCGCCCCGGGCAGGGCGAAGAGGCCGTTGTGGCGGACCCCGTGGTGGGCGGGATAGAGGCCCGTCATCAGCGAGACATGGGCCGGCAGGGTGAGGGGCGCGACCGTGAAGGCATGCTCGAAGCGCACGCCCGAGGCGGCGAGCGCGTCGAGATTCGGCGTGACGGCGGAGGCGGCGCCGTAGCAGCCGAGGTGATCGGCTCGCAGCGTGTCGATCGAGATGAGAAGAAGGTTCGGCGCTCCGGCCGGGAGCGCTCGCGTCGCGGCTGCCCGCGGGCCGTCTGCGCCCTTCGGATGCACTTCGACCCGATTGCAGCCGACGGCCGGCAGGGTCAGCAACAGGCAATAGGCGACCCAAGCGCGCACGGTCCCTCCGAACTCCAGGCCTATCGGAGCGCGGCGAAGCGGGGTTGAGCCGTACTAAGATCGGGCGCCCATTCCGGGATGATCCTTGGCGGGCGGTTCGCCGGGATGACCCGGCGAGGCGGAGGGTTGCGATGCGGATCAGGAAGATCGGGCTCGGCCTGGCCCTGCTCGCCGCCTCCTGCGGCCGCTCCGAATCGACGGGAGCGCCCGCCGCGGTCCCTGCCCCGACCCAGGCTCCGGCGGCGCCCGCTGCGCCCGCCGCGGCTCCCGCCCCCGCGGCCCCGGCCCATGAGCCGGGGAGCGCCGATGCGTCGCGCGGCGCCCCGCTGTACGCCCAGTACTGCGCCAATTGCCACGGACCGCAGGGCGCGGGCGATGGACCGATGGCGCAGTCGCTCGACCCGAAGCCGGCGCACCACAACGACGGCGCGACCATGAACGCGCTCTCGAACGACCATCTCTTCAAGGTCGTGAAGGAAGGCGGCGCGGCGGTCGGAAAGTCGCCGATGATGGCGCCGTGGGGCGGAACGCTCTCCGACGCGCAGATCTGGGACGTGGTTGCCTACGTGCGCACGCTGGCCACCCCGCCCTATCGCGGACCGAAGCCGTGAGGCGCCGGCCGCCGGAGGTTGGCTCGTGAAGCTCGTGATCCGCATCGCGATCGGCGTCGCGTGTCTCGCGCTGCTTTACTACCTGCTCGCGACGCTCACGCGCAGCTTCATGCAGCACTGACCCCGCGGCGGCGGCGGATCCACTGCGCGAGCCACAGGGCGGCGCCCGCCGCCGCGATCGCCGCGAACAAGAGGCCCTCGATGCGCTTCACGTCGCCGAGCACCCGCTCGAAGGCGTCGCCGAGCTCGTAGCCGAGCAGGCCGATCGCGACCGCCCAGCCGAGCGCCGACGGCACGTTCAAGAGGCCGAAGCGCAGCGGCGGGACGCCGGAGATCCCGAGCGCGAAGGGCGTCACCGTGCGCAGTCCGTAGAGGAAGCGGAAGCCGAGGATCAGCGGGATCTCGTGTCGGCGCAGGATCTGGCGGACGCGCGCGATGCGCCCGTCCCAGTGCGGCCGCCGCGCCAGGACCGCGCCGCCGTGGCGGCGTCCCACGTAGAAGTAGAGCTGGTCTCCGAACAGCGTGCCGAGGAAGGCCGCTCCGATCGCGCCCGTGAGGTCGAGATAGCCGCGGTGCGCCGCGAAGCCAGCGAGGACGAGGATCGTCTCGCCCTCCAGGAAGGTCCCGACGAAGATCGCCAGGTAGCCGTAGTGGTCGATGAAGGATTGGAGCGTCACCGAGGCGTCGCTCAGCGGTCCTCGCGGAGGGTCAAGAGGATGTTGGTGTACTCGGGCACTCCGGTGACCACGATCGACGCAATGCGGTTGCCCTTGCGCAGCCCGAGCAGGTGACGGCCGTGCTCACCCGCTTCGTGCTCGATCTCCCAGCCCGCCGCCGGCATCTGCGCCCGGTACCAGTCGAAGACCGCGTCGGGAGGATCGGTGCTGCGCAGGTTGACGATGGTGCCGTGGGTCACCGACGACATCGACGACATCGGATGCGCGGCCGCGTAGATCGGCACGTCGTTCGGAAAGTCCGAGGGCAGCTGCGACTCGCCGCCGTACTCGGCCTCGAACGTCTTCCCGTCGGCGGTGGGCGTACTGCCGTGGCGGAGCGGCGCGGGTGCGGCGGCTTCCTTGGGCGGGTCGGGGGCAGGGGTCGCGTTCGCGGCCGGCTCCGCGAGAGCCCCAGGCGCCGCGGCGGCGGGGGCGGGGGGCTTGGCGGGCGCGCCACACGCCAGCGCGAGCAGCGCCGCCGCTCCTGCCGCTCGTCCGCTCCAGCGTCGCATCGCCACCACCTCCAAGCGGTTCAGCATGGTACCAGAGGCGGCTACCTTCGGTGCGACGCATGGCGCGCCGACTTCGGATCTGCTGGCTGCTCGCGCTCTCACTCGCGGCGTGCGGACGCGAGGCGTCTCGGCGCGCGGCACCGGAGGCGGAAGGCGCCTATCCGAAGGGCTCGCACCCCGAGGTCCAGCGGAACCTGCTCCAGGACCTGGCGGCGCCGCGCCATCCCGCCGACGGCGGCGGACGGGCGTGGCTCGAGGTCGACGACCCGCAGGAGCCGATCGTCGCGGGCTCCGCCCGGCGTTTCCGCTTCGTCTACGAGGCCGGCCCGCTCGGGATCTCCGCCGGCGGGGCGCTCTTCTTCGAATCCTCGCCGTTCTGGGGCTGGAGCCCGCCGCAGGTCGTCGACCCGCATGGCCCCGGATACACCATCCTGAGTACGTCCGCCGAGGGGGTTCGCCTCGAGCCGGAGTCCCTCGAGGCGCAGCACCTGCTCGTGATCCGCGTGGCCGGTCGGGCGCTTCGCGCGGGCGAGCGCGTGCAGATCGTCTACGGCGCCGGACCGCGCCTCGCGACCACCGACCGCTACGCCGAGCGGGGCGAGCGCTTCTGGTTCGGCGTGGACGGCGACGGCGACGGGGTCCGCGAGACGTTGCGCGACTCGCCCTCCGTGGACATCGTGGCGGGCCCGCCCGCGCAGCTCCTGCTCTTCCTCCCGTCGACGGCGCGTCCCGGCGAGCCGGTCCGGCTCTCGGCCTCGGTGCTCGACGCGCGCGGCAACGCCGGGCGTCCCGTCGAGCTGCGCATCGCGCTCGACGGGACGCCCGCAGACCTGCGCGCGCCCGCCGCGATCGAGCTCGAGCCGGCCGACGCGGGCAGCAAGAGCGTCGAGGTGACGCCGCGCGGCGAGGGCATCTACCGCGTGCACGCGGTCGCGCCGGGAGGGCTCGCGGCGGAGAGCAATCCGATGCTCGTGCAGGCGTCGGGGCCGCGGCTCCTGTGGGGAGACCTGCACGGCCACTCGAACTGGTCCGACGGCACCGGCGTGCCCGAGGACTACCTGCGCTACGCGCGTGACGTCGCGGCGCTCGACGTGGCAGCGCTCACCGACCATGATCACTGGGGCACGCCGTTCCTCGACCGGACGCCCGAGCGCTGGGCGGAGATCAAGCGGCTCGCGGAGCGCTTCCACGAGCCCGAGCGATTCGTGACGCTGATCGGCTACGAGTGGACGCACTGGATCTGGGGACACCGCCACGTGCTCTACGCCGGCAGCGACGGCGAGCTCCTCACGTCGGTCGACCCGCGCACCGACACGCCGACGAAGCTGTGGGCCGCGCTGCGCGGCCGCGACGCCCTCACCTTCGCCCACCACTCGGCGGGCGGGCCGGTGCCCACCGATTGGTCGTTCGCGCCGGACCCCGTGCTCGAGCCGGTGACCGAGATCGCATCGGCGCACGGGAGCAGCGAGGCGCTGGATTCGCCCAAGCCGATCTATGCCCCGATTCCGGGAAACTTCGTGCGCGACGTGCTCGATCGCGGCTACCGGCTCGGCTTCGTCGGCAGCGGCGACAGCCACGACGGACACCCGGGGCTGCCGCAGCTGATGGCGCCGAGCGGGGGGCTCGCGGGGATCTGGAGCGATGCGCTGACCCGCGCTGGCGTCTTCGAGGCGCTCCGCGCGCGGCGGGTCTATGCGACGAACGGGCCGCGCATCTGGCTGCGCGTCGAGCTCGGCGGGCACCGCATGGGCGAGACCTTCCCGGCGAGCGCGCTCGCGCCCGGCGCCGAGCTCGTGGTCCAGGCCGTCGCCCCCGCCCCGATCACCGCGGTCGAGGTGATCCACGCCGGCCGCGTCGAGACCAGCGCCCCCGGCGAGGGCAAGCGCGAGGTCTCGCTCCGCTGGGTCGCGCCTCCGCTGCGGGCGGGCGAATATCTGTACGTGCGAGCGGTGCAGGACGACGGCGGCGCCGCGTGGTCGAGCCCGTTCTTCCTGGAGTGATCGTTCCGCGGGACGGTGAGGGATCGCGAGATGGATCTGAGCTACGGGCCGCGCTACGAGGAGTTCCGGCGCGGGCTGCGCGACTTCCTCGAGAAGCACCGCGAGCGCGCGCCGCGCGGAAGCGGCATCGGGGCGGGGGGCTCGAGGGATCCCGCCGTGCTCGCCTGGCAGCGGCTCTTGATCCAGCACGGCTACGCCGCGCGCACGGTTCCGAAGGAATACGGCGGCGCGGGCGCGGAACCCGATCTGCTGGTGCGCGTCATCCTCGACGAGGAGTTCGCGCGCGCCGGACTCTCGCCCGGCATCGGCGGGCAGGGGCCGGAGATGCTGGTGCCGACGCTGCTCGAGCACGGCAGCGAGGAGCAGAAGCAGCGCTGGATCGGACCCACGATCCGCGGAGAGGTGGTCTGGTGCCAAGGCTACTCGGAGCCGGGTGCGGGCAGCGACCTCGCCAACGTGCAGACGCGCGCGGTCGAGGACGGCGGCGACTTCGTGATCAACGGCCAGAAGATCTGGACCACCACCGCGCACCTCGCGGACATGATGTTCGGGCTCGTCCGCACCGAGCCCGGCGCCGAGAAGCACGCGGGGATCAGCTACGTGCTCGTCCCGATGCAGAGCCCGGGCATCGAGGTGCGCCCGCTCGGCACGATGACCGGGCGCGCGGAGTTCAACCAGGTGTTCTTCACCGACGTGCGCGTGCCGCAGGCGAACGTCGTGGGTCGCCGCGGCGAGGGCTGGAAGATCGCCAACACCACGCTCAAGCACGAGCGCAACTCGCTCGCCCCGGCCGGGCAGCTCGAGGCGGGGCTCGCCCGGCTCGTCGAGCTGATGAGGCACGAGACGCGCGACGGCCGGCCCGCGCTGGAGGACCCGCTGCTGCGCGATCGGCTGCTGCGCCTGCAGGGGCGGGTGCTCGCGATGAAGTACCACGGGCTCCGCATGCTGACCGCGAGCCTGCAGCAGGAGTCGCCCGGCGTCGCGGGCCTCGTCGCGAAGCTCGCGGGCTGCGAGCTCTCGCACCAGGTCGCGGCGCTCGCGATCGACGCGATGGGAGAGCTGGGAGTCCTCTACGACGGCTCCAAGCACGAGCGGGCGCACGGCCTCTGGCAGTTCCAGTACATGTTCTCACTCGGGCTGATCATCGGCGGCGGCACCGCGCAGATCCAGAAGAACATCATCGCGGAGCGCGGCCTCGGCCTGCCGCGCGAGAAGACCTGATGGATTTCGGGCTCTCCGAGGAGCAGCGCCTGCTCGAGCAGACGCTGCGGCGCTACCTCGCGAGCGAGCTCCCGATCGCGCGGGTGCGCGAGATCGCGGCGACCGCCGCCGGCCACGACCCGAAGCTCTGGAGTGGGCTCGCGGAGCTCGGGGTGGCCGGCGTACTCGTGCCCGAGGCGCACGGGGGCGGCGGGCTCCGGCTGCTTGACGCCGCCGTCGCGATGCAGTCGCTCGCGCACGCCGCGGCGCCGACGCCCTTCCTCGGCAGCTCCGTCATGGCGGCCGTCGCGCTGGCCGGCGCGGGGACGCCGGCGCAGCAGCGCGAGTGGCTGCCGCGCATCGCCTCCGGCGACGGCGTCCTCGGCGTGGCGGCGAGCGAGCTCGCGGCGCGCCGCGACGGCGCCGGCGTGCGCGAGCAGGGCGGCCGCCTCGAGGGCCGCGCGCTCTTCGCGATCGAGTCCGGCGCGGCCGCCGCCTTCCTGGTGGCGCTCGATGCCGACCGCCTGGCGCTCGTCCCGCGCGGCGCGCCGGGCCTCGAGGTGGCGCCGCTCGCGACGATCGATCGGACGCGCCGCGTCGCCGAGCTGGTGCTCTCTCGCGCCGAGCCGGCCGACTGGGTGCGCGGTCCGCGCGCGGCCGTGCGAGCGCTCGACGCGGGTCGGGTGGCTCTGGCCGCCGATCTGTTCGGCGCCTGCGAGCGAGCGCTCGCGATGGCCGTCGACTACGCGAAGCAGCGCCAGCAGTTCGGGCGCCCGATCGGCTCCTTCCAGGCCGTCAAGCACCTGTGCGCCGAGATGGCGGCCGAGCTCGAGCCCGCGCGCTCGCTCGTCTGGTACGCGGCTTTCGCGTTCGACGAGCGCCCGGGGGAGGCGTCGCTGCTCGCCGCGCACGCGAAGGCGCACCTCGCCGAGATCGCCACGGCCATCGTGCGCACCGCGACCGAGGTGCACGGCGGGATCGGCTTCACCGACGAGCACGACCTCCACCTGTGGTTCAAGCGCGTCGGCCTCGATCGCCAGCTGCTCGGCGCGCCCGACGTGCTGCGCGAGGAGGCCGCGAAGCTGCAGGGCTGGTAGGCGAAGCGCGGCTGCTACACTCGGGGCCGTCACGCGCGCCCGGAGGTCGCCCCATTGTCCGCTCCGGCCGTGATCGCGCTCCTCTGGATCCTGTTCGCCGGCAGCCACATGGCGCTCTCGAGCCTCGGGCTGCGGCCGCGCCTGGTGGGCGCGATCGGCGAGCGCGCGTTCCTCGGCGTCTACTCGCTCGTCGCGCTCGCGATCTTCACCGCGCTCTTCTGGTTCTACATCGCCCACCGCCACCAGGGGGCGCTGCTCTGGGCGCTTCCGCTCGGCGGCGCGGGACTGTGGGCGATCTACGCGCTCCAGGCGGCCGCGTGGTCGCTGGTAGCCGCGGGTCTGGTGCAGCCGAGCCCCGTCACGGTCGGCCTGCCGGAGGAGCGGCGCCCCAAGCGGGCGGTCGGCGTCCATCTCCTGTGTCGGCATCCGCTGTTCATGGGCCTCGGGCTCTTCGGCGCGCTGCACCTGCTCGTGAACGGCTTCGCCTCGGACGCGGTGTTCTGGGCCGGCTTCCCGCTATTCGCGGTGATCGGGAGCCGGCACCAGGACCAGCGCAAGCTCGCCACGCAGGGCGCCGCCTACCGCGCCTGGTACGACGAGACGCCGTTCCTCCCCTTCGCGGGCCGCGCCACGGCGCGCGGACTCCGCGAGATGGGGCCGGTGCCGATCGCCGTCGGCGTCGCGCTCGCCGCGGTCTTCCGGTGGCTCCACGGGCCGCTGTTCCACTGAGCGAGGCCGGCGCGGTCGGCCGAAACCGATCCCGCGACCTGAAATCCCGGGCTGAAGATAGGGCGCGAAGCAGAGCTTGAAGCCCCGCTTGCCCAGGCGGTGGCGCGGCCGGTAGGCGAAGAGCGCCTCGCAGCCCGTGCCGGCGAGCGCCGCATCGACGCGCGCGCGCTCGCCCGGTGCGAGGTCCGCGTAGGCGCCCAGCGGGCGCTGCAGCATCCAGAGGCCGTAGGGGCTCGTGTAGCGCTCGAACTCGGCGCCGCGCAGCCGCGTGCGATGCATGCCGACGCCGCGCGGGATCTCGTCCGCGCCGGCAGCGCGCCGCTCGTCCGCCCAGGCCTCGAAGGCGCGCGCGTTGTCGAGCAGCAGCGGGACCGCGTCGCGGCCGACGAGCTCGAGCAGCGGGCGCAGCGTGGGGGCGAGCGCGTCGCCCGGAAGCCACGCGCCGGGGGCGGTCGGATCGGGGTGGTTCATGCGCTCGATCCAGTGACACACGCGCGGAGCGCGCTCGCGCAGCAGGAGCCCTGGAACCGCGTCGAGGTAGAGGTGGGCGTAGAACGGGCCGAGGAGCGCGCAGTCGGCGAGCGACATGCGGCCGCCGAGGAGGTACGGCTGCTCGGCGAGGTGCGCCGAGAGCGCGTCGAGGAGCTCGGCGAGGTGCGCCTCGATCCCCGCGATCGACGCGGGCACGACGCCGAGCGCCGCGATCGATCCCTTCATGCGGTCGGCGAACCGGCCGGCGCTCACCGGATCGCCGGTCGCCGCGGCGAAGTCCGCGCGCGCCTTGCGCACGCTCTCTGGGAAGCTCCAGCAGTAGTGCATGGCGGGCAAGACCCCGAACTCGTCGGCGTAGAGCTCGAATAGATAGGCGGCCACGCGCTGCGCGGGCGTCTCTGGGTAGAGCGCCGGCTCGGGGTGCGCGCGCTC
>Ga0335082_10006529_pt1 | contig 12715 bp, 17 predicted proteins | sample Lox_Sample_41_FD_206718 | JGI IMG/M metagenome (GOLD analysis project Ga0335082, IMG submission 206718) | Soil microbial communities from Loxahatchee National Wildlife Refuge, Florida, United States - Lox_Sample_4.1 | ecosystem: Environmental > Terrestrial > Soil > Wetlands | place: USA... | reverse complement strand
AAATGCCCATCTGACACATGACTTCAACGGTTTCAGCCGCCGAGTCCGCCAGACGTTCCATCGCCCCATTGACCGCATCAAAGATCGTGGTCATGGTGGTCAGGTCGGTGAGTTTTACCCCACGACCGTAACCGGCAATGGTGCCGGTGACTTTGCGGGAAGAAAGCGCGATCAGGCTGTTTGCCGTGCCTTCCGTCAAGGTTGACGAAGCGGCCGTGATGCGGTTCCATCCGTTAAAGGTCGCGGTGATACCTGTCCGTAGAGGGAGTTCGTCGCGTTGCGCGAACTCGATCAGCGGGGTTTTTGGGACGAGCGTCGCAATAATCTTCCTACTGAACCATGCCAGCAGGAGGTTATTTAACGTCGTTGTAGTGGTATTAGTATCGGCCATTTAATCTACTAGGCTCCTGGGCCGGTTAAGGCTTACCTTCCTAGTCCTTCAATGTGCTTTATAGACGCGGACGCCAGACTACGCTCGCCAAACGGCCTTGGACGCTTCCCGCAATTGTTCCTCAAGCCGTTTCCCCTCTTCCGAGAAAGGATCGACTCCGGTCACTTGCTGGTACATCGTCTGAGGTGTCTGGACTTGCGCAAGTCCTTGAACGGTCGCTGGTGATCCTCGCCCCAAAATAGGGCTCGGGTTGCTAGGTTGCACAGAGGCTTTCGGAGCCTCGCCTAATCGCAAGCGATCTTTGACTTCATTCCACGCGGCGCGGTGAGGATTTTTCAAAGCCCAGTAGTTTTCGGAGGGGTTGTTAAGTTCTTTTTTCAGCTCTTCGTAAAGCGGACCCTGCAAGATGCGGGGATCTTGTTCCGCCAAGGCCGCGATGTTTGCGCGGGTGGCGGCGATGCGCTGTTGCTCGGCCAGGCCTTGAGTCACCTCAAGGGCAGGCGCGGCAATATCCAACGCTTCTTTACGGGCAACGGCACGGGAGATCTCGACTGCAAAGGCAATCGGATCGGTCTGCGCCAACTGCAACAACTGAGCACGGATGGCGTCAGGAGACTGTCCGGTTACGTCGGCTTGTGGCGGCTGTGCCGCCGGTAAGGACTCAATTTGTTTTTTGAGTTGGCCTTGTTTGTTGCCTAAGTTCCCCAGCTCCTTCTGCCGTGCTTCATAATCCGCAAGCAACTCATCAACCGTCTTCTGTTTCTCCTGGACCGCTTCCTCAATGCGGGCGGTCGAAGCCTTTAGCTTTTCTTCGTCCACGGTTCCATCCGGCTTCTGAAACTTCGCCGGAACTTCTTTCTTCGGAATTTCAGACTGTGGCGCAGGAGCCGGACTCGGTTGTCCCTGAGGGGCCGACGTCTGGATGGTTGCGTTTAAGTCGTCAATTCCCTTCGCGGCGGCATCCGCAAATATCGCCCGTACTGCGTTATCGTCCATCGGCGGCGGCAGACCATCGGTGGACGGCACAAACGGCACGTCTATTTGTTTCGTTACTTCGCTTGCGGGTTCAACTGGTGGCATTTTGTCTCCTTGCCGGTCCCTCGCGGGATTATCGGCGGTTGTCTAACGGCGCCGCGGCTCCTTGGTACGTCGCTAGAAGCCTGTCCTGGCGCTCCTGCTCGACCAACTCTGACTCCAAAGATTCTTTTGTCGTCAGCACTTGGTTCAAGCAAAAAACGATGGCATTACGGCGAATGGAGATCTTCTTCCATTCGGTGTCCTGCTCTTTTTCCATTAGCCGATCTAAACGGATGTTCGATTCCCAGATCTCATTCAATAGCCCTTCGACGTACATCCGTCGCACAGTCGGATTATCCAAAGCGGCCAAGATGTCCTCAAAAGCCCCCTCCCGGAGGTTCGTCTTTTGAGGGTCGAAGATGTGCCCGAACCATCGGCTAAAGTCAATCACGATACCACCGGCTGTCTACGGATCGGGTTCGGCGGCAAGAAAGATGGCTGGTTCCCATGCGGTCCGCCTTTCATTCCAGGCATTAAACGGTTCGCTTCAGGTCTTGGGGCGTGATTGGGCGGTGTAGGCCCTGGAATACCCCCTGGAGGCGGTCCAGGAGGCATCCCAGGAGGCGGAGGCTGTCCGGGTGCGCCAGGGGGAGGACCTCCCGGCGGCATCATCCCGGGCATGGGCGGCGGCTGGCCCTGAGGAATCCCGGCTATGGTCGGCATAGGCGCAAACCATGAGCGGGCTTCGGGAATCCCCTGCAATTTCTCCATCACATACTGCAAAGCCCCGGAAATGTCCGCAGAACCCGGCGGCAGGATCGTCATGACCTTGATGGCATCCATGACCTGCGCCGACTTCACAATCTTGTTTTCCATCGAGAAGATGCCCATCGGCTTGAAGCGATAGCTCTGATCGACCATCTCAGGCGGCACAAAGACAAAAGCGAGAAAGCGAGGGATGGTGATCGGAGGCATACCAGGGATCGGATGGTTGGCAATGGGAACGGGGGAATCCCCAAGGATCGCTTTCATGTCCTGGGGCTGGAGGTATTGATAAATCAAACCGTAAATGCGCTCGCCAGACTCGATCATGAACTGCGATTCAATGATCATGCCCAAGGCCGCGATGCGCTCATTGAACATCTGCTTTAAAAGCTCCATCCCGCCCAAAGTCTGATTGGTATCGTGGACCATATTGGAAGACCCGAGCGTCACGCGGCTTGCGCCAGTGCGCTCTTGGATCTGCCGTTCAATCTCCATGGTCTCGCGAAACGCCGATTGCGATACGTCGGGGAACTCGACAGGCGTAATGACCTTGCGAATGTCGTCGGTCACGTTATCTTTCAAGCGGATCATGCCGCCAGGTTGCGAGATCATGTCCTTGCGGCTGACAATGGCCTTCTCAAAGACCGCCATCATCTTGTTCATGATCAAATTCACGTTGTCCACGCGGCAGTTGCGAAGTTCGTTGATCTCGTCCTGCTCATCCATGATCAGTTCAGGAATGCCCTTGCCATACGGCTCACAGGTGCGGATGTAATCCATCTTGACAATGGGAGAATTGCCGTCAGGAATCGGACTTTCTTCGCTGGACAAAAGCCAGGAGCCGGAAGCCACCATCACTTTGCCAGGCACAAGCTCCTCGGCCTGCGGACCATCGGGAATGTCAAACTCGATCCATTTGCGCGGGATCGGAGCCCACAATTCCCATATCGTATGCTTCTTCTCGTACTTCGACCAAACCCGCGCCAGATCAATGAACTTGCGGTCGGCTTTGGAAGTCCTGAGATCGTCATCAAAGCGTTCGCCTTCTATAAGCCCTTCAAGCGGCTCTGACACGTCAAAGAACTTGCCTTTTTTGATGTTGTCCATGATCCAGCCATATGGCAATTTCTGGCGATGAATAACCTTGGCCCAATCGACCGTATTGGGCTCTGGGAAAATGTTTCGGATATGGACATATTCCGCCCGCAGTTGATTTCGCAAAAGCACCTGCTGGTTCTGCATGGCGAAACCTTGCACAGGCGGCGGCGTCATGGGCATCTGGCCGGAAAGCTGTTCGGGCGGAAGGTTCTGCACGTACTCAGACGGGCTTTGCGTTACCGGGACTTTGCGCTTGCGCGTGTCTTCGACACGTTCCCAGTAGAGCTTTACAAACCCTGATCCATAACGAATCGACTCTTTGAGCGCGTCGTAAAATGCCAGGTCAAATTTCGATTTGTGCATCTCATAAGCCAAAGCGTCTTGAATGAGTTCGGCCTGAAGGGGATCGCCGTCCGGCCCTGCTTCGACTTCAATGGGCGGGTTCGGAGCCATCATGGTCTTATAGATCTGCGAGGTGATGGTCTCGACGTTCTGCACCGTCACGCCGACAAACATGTGCGACTGCCAGGGCTCTTTGCGACCCAGCAATACCGGGTCATAGAGACTATGATAATTCCTGTCGAACTTGTCCCATTGCGCGTGATACCGCGCCGACCGCCAATCCCAGGACGCCCGATAGAAGCTCTTAACGTAGTTCACAAGCTCTTCTTTGCGCTGAACGGCCAGCTGGCTGTCGCCGGGTTGCGCTGATTGGAGCGGGTAAAGGTTGTCGTCAGGCTGATTCGGGAGCCCTTGGACCATTTAGTTTGACCTCACGTGCTTGGCGCAAACATACGTCTGGCCGGGAGCCTTGGGTTCATAACAACCCTCGTGAACGCATTGCGACTCCGTTTTTTCTTTTTTCGGAGGAGGAGGCTCTTCAACTTTTTTCTTGATAATCATCTCAGCGTTTAAAGAGCGGCGCACCACCGCCATGATTGTGCGTAAACTCCGTCTGCGGCATCTCCGACATATCATGATCGCCGGACGATGAACTTGGAACTGACTGCGTGTCGGGATTCCCTTGGTTTGAACCGCCGGGGAACTCTCCTCCTGTTTTGTCGGGTTCATCTGATCCTTCAGGTCCAGCGTCGCCTGCGCCTTTGGAATCCCGGTAAGTCTGCACAAGACCCTCGTCATTTTGCGGCTTTTTGTAAGTCGCATATTCATCCGTCGAATCTGTCCCGGCAGGATGAATCTGAATATCCTCGGAACCAGAGTTGTCCTTTTCATCCCCTTTGAAGCTTGAGGTCATCGACCATACAGGCTTAGAAGTCACGGAGCCTTTTTTGCCCGAGACGACATTCATGCCGAGTTTCGGACCCGTGTTAGAACCCACATAGCCCTCGCCTCCTTCTGCCGGAGCATCAACTTGCGATGGCTGACGGGCGTTCCCGGCACTATTGGTCTCTGTCCCACTACCTTCGTCTTCACGATACGTCTGGTTGTCTTTCATGATTTCTCCTTAGCTGATCAGTTGTCCCAGCCGGTTTTTCTCGTCATAGCACGTCCGGCAGTACGCCGTCCCCCGATGCAATAAATCGGCTTTATGCGGCCCGTAAATGCACTCGAAATTCAGAAAGTTCGGCTGGATCTTCGGAAGTTCCCGCTCGATCTCCCGTTCTTTGACCGCCTGATTCCAATTCCTCACGCCACCTCCGCTACGCGTCTGTCCAACTGCTTGACCATCGACGGTCCATAGTCCGTGCGCGTCCGCGTCGCCGTCCAGCGAAATGCCTCAGTAGGCATCCAGGTCGTTTCTTGCCCGACCTGAAAGCGCGGCTTGCCCTCAATAGATGCCTCCTCGGTGTCTCGCGGCACGCCCACCGCGCCTGAGTTCGGCTGGATGATGTCGGGATGGAAACAGTAAGCCAGCGCATCCACCAGGTCGTCATGTTCCTTCGACGAATCATCAAAGCGGTAGGCGTAAAGTTGGGAACGCAGAAGCTTCATCTCGGGATGCAGATGCACGGCGCGGGCTTCCCAGCGGCTTACCAGGCCTCCGACCATGTTAATCCGCTTTTCCTTCGAGATCCCGTGGGTTTGTAATTCCACGTATTTAAAATCCCACAGATTGAGGCGTGTACGCGCTTCTTGAAACGAATAACTGATCGCATCCCCCTTGCGCTTCTCGATGCCGACAACCTGTGGAGCGTAGGCTCGGATCGTCCGTACGAGTTCGCGCACCACTGCTCCTGGATCTTCTCGACGTAAGGCTTTTGATTCAAGTACATAGGCATGATTCCCTCCAGTGAAGCCAACCGTCACAATGGCGGAATAATCGCCCTGATTCTCTGAGTAGGCGGGGTCGCAGACCGTGACGATGTACTGAAACCGCATCGGAGCTTCCGAATAGAGCGTTTCGTACTGCGTTTTGAACGGCTGTGTCGCGGGATCGACTCTCTGTAAAAGCATTTCGCGGGCATAGTTGAGCGATCCCATCTCCGCCTTGCGGAAAGCGAGCCAGTCATCCGTCCAGATATCTTTGTACTGGTTCTCGCCGTTTCGCTCAGCGGGCCTGCGCCATTTGGCATAGGCTTCGTTCTGTGAGAGTTGTTCTAAGATGTCGCCGAACTCCATCGGAGTGCCGACGGTATACATCTCGGTGTTCGGAAGCGCCATCCCCGCAATCACACCGAAATACATGCGGTCTTTGTCCTCACGGCTCATGCGGTTGTTCTCGCCCTCAATGTCGTCGTTGATGATGATGTCGGGATGCGTTCCACGCTTGGACGTGCCAAAGCCCATGAGCGAAACGAGCGAGCCGTTGGCAAATCCGATCTGGTCGGTCCCCCAGAGTTCTTTGGTGCTCGGACGCATGGGAGCGAGTCGTTCCTGGCTTTCGATGGTCTGGCGCATGAGGCGAAGATTTTTGACCGCCTGCCCTTCTGAATCCGAGACCAGAAGTACCTCGGTCTTCCCGCGGAGGATGCGCCAAAGAGGGTATGCGAGCGAAAAAAAGTACGTCTTCCAGGAACCGCGAGGAGCTTCGTAGAGCCCGCGCTTGTTTGCCAAGACGGACTGTTCCCATTCGGTGTAATGCGCGGGCCACTTGAGGCCCAAGGCGTTGGTCGTAAAGAAACGGAGCGAGGCCTTGCACCCGCGCCAGAACTTCAGCTCATTAGGCGACATGAGAAGTCTCGGAGATAGCGTCAAAGACAGGCTTGTACTTGGCTTCTTCCTCCGGCGTGAGCGAAATGTTGAAAACGTTAAGTTGGTTCGTCGGAGCCGTTTGTTTGTACGCCCCTTCGATCTTGGCGAGTTCGGCTAGGCTTTTTTGCTGAGTGTCTTCAAGACTTGGGTTGTAGATGTTTTCGACGTGCTTCGACTTGATCCAATCGGGCGTGGGGATCTCACAGAGGGCTTTTACCCGAGCGTCTTCTTCACGAAAACAGCTAAGTTTTTTGATAAATCTTTCAGCGACAGTCCGCTGTAAACCTGATGCGGATATTGCTTTTTCGATATCCCAATCATTCGTTCGCCATGCCTGTAAAAAACGAAGATCCGATAACGAGAGTCGCTTGAAGATGAGCTTGTCAACGGTGGCGGGATTTCCGTCCGCGTCGAATTTAAGCGGAACAATGGTTTGTTTTCCCCTGATCTTGATACGGCGGGCTTTGTCATTAACGGCCTTTGCGAGGTTCTCGCTCAAAACGGTCGCGAAGAAATCGTTTCGTGCCATCCCTTCGCGCCGATTGCACCTGGCGGGCGCAAATCGGAAAATCGTAAACCCGCCAGGATTTAAGCTATATCTACACTACCATCACGTTTTTGTCAAGTACACCGTCAAAAGACCTGGCAATCCAGACAATGTCGTCTTCCGTCATGCCTTCATGACACGGGATGTAAAAACCCCGCTCGTTTACACGCTCCGCCACAGACCACTTGAACTGATTATTTCTGAGCGGCCTGATCAGAAAATCATAGCACGGCTGGCTCGTAATGGGCATCATATCGCGAGTCTCAATGCCAGCTTTCTCAAGCGCAAGACAAACCTCGTACTTCGTCGGCTTCGCCGTCTCTTTGAGAATGATGGGGTACATCATCCAGGTGTGATTCTTGCGGCAATCCTCTCGCGGAAGCTCAAGATCAAGAAAACTCTCAAGGGCCTCCGTCAATTTCTCCGCCACCTTGCGCCTCTGCCCGACCCGCTCAGCCAGGCCGTCTAATTGGGCCAAACCCAGCGCGGCCTCAAACTCCGTTGCGCGACTGCTGTATCCGATACGGTCAAACTGAAACTTCTGATGAATACTGCCGATCGTCGGGTTCTTGGGCGAAAACGGAACGAAATAACCCGGGATGTAGTTCGTGTTCCGCCCATGGTTGGCGTAACTGCGCATCAGCCAGTTCAAGTCCATGTCGTTCGTCAAAGCAAATCCCCCGACCCCCGTCGCCAGATGATGCGCCATATACGTCGAATGACAGCCCACATCCCCCCGCAGCGGATTTAAGATCGTCTCGCAGGAATCTTCCAGCACCTTGACGCCATATTTCCCCGCCAGAGCGTAAAGCTTTGGATCGCAGTCCTGCCCGAACAACTGCACCGGCATCATGGCCTTGACGCGCTTCCAATCCGCTTCAATCTCCCGGCCCGTCGAATCGTGGCCATACCGCCAGGGGTTCATCGTCCAACTGCACATCTCCACATCCACAAAGACCGGCGTGAGCCCGGCCTGCAATACCACGTTCACCGTCGCTACAAACGTCAGGGCGGGAACCAACACCTCGTCACCATCCTGCCATTTGTATTTTTCTTTCAGCGCCAAAAGCGCAATCCGCAAGGCGTCGGTGCCTGAGTTCACGAAAATGCAGTGCCTGGCCTGGTGCAGGTCGGCTAACTTCTCTTCAAACTCTCTGACTTTGGGGCCAGGCGAGAACTGCCCGGAGGAAAGAACTTCGTTGATGAGTTTTTGCGTCTGCTTCGTGACTTCTAACGGCGTGGAAAGCGCGATCCTCTTAGGCCTTGACACGGAACTTCTTTCGCCAGGGATTCGGCGGACAATGCACTCGACATAAATAATCCAACTTCATCCCCAAAAAGGGATCTAAGCGAATAAAACCAAAATTCTTGCAGCGCCTCTTTCCAGGCTCTTTATACTCGCATCTACGCGACAAACGTCCCGTCCTGATAAAAGCTGTAGCCGTCCATCACGCTGTTGCCCGCACCATCCGTCCCGCCGCCATACCGACTGAAGACCCTGAACTTATAGGGCTGCCCCACAGTCAATCCCGTTAGAGTAACCGAATGATTCGTAACCAGCGGATTCGTATCCGTCTCAGCCGTCGTCAATTGCGTGTTGGGAATGATGCCATAAGCCACACGACTGGAACCGGCCGCACTCGTCGTCCATGCCACCGTCGCATTTCCTCCACCAATTCCACTGACGGCAACGGCACTGATCGTGATCGGCGTCGTGTTGCCGGGATCGTCCGTCACTTTCTTCTTCGGGTCCTGCCAGGTCCCAGGAATCGGCATTAGGGCAACCCACCGTTCATCTAATCCTCATGCACGGGACAACGCCGATGCACGGCATCGCCACCACACCAGTGACAGGTCTCGTAACCACGATAACGACACTCAGGATCTTTCCCGCCGCAGAGATAACAAGTCCAATCGCGTAAACCAAGACCCAAAATGTCACGCAACCAACTCATGGCTTCAGCCCGCCAAGCTTACGAAGGGTTACTCGGGGGAAAAATAAATTTTCCGAGCGATGGTAATTATGATTATTCATTTGCCGAAGTACGATTGACTTTGGTTTGGGCCAGGAGCTTGATAACAAGACCGCGATTTACATATTCCTGGGCCGTTAGGCCCATAAGAAACTCATTGATAAATAGATTCGATTCGTCTGTTGTCATGTCAACTTCCGATAATATAGATTATATTGCATATTAACTCACTACAATGCGTTTATTTTGTAATTCTGGGTCTTCGGACCTATATTCATGTTCTTGAATCTTTCCGTCAATTTCGTCAAACCAACTCACAACTATCGTGGAACAATAACGACAGGTACGAAGCCATTTGGACCGATCCTGGAGACGATGCGGGGAATACCATCTGTGCATACACAACTTACCCGACCCAAAGCGAATAGGCCACATAGCCCCTTTAGCCTAACCCGCATTCGCCCGTTTGTCAAGTCGGACCCCCAAAAATGGAGATAATAAGAAAATACCCATCATGTCTTGTTTGCTTATATATATATACTATCTATCTATCTATCTATCTATTATCTTATTATCTAGCCTTCTACGACGTAAAAGATAATACGGAAATTCACTCGCCAACCCAGGATATTATCTGCTTCGACTTCGATTTCGTAGACTCTTCGGTCAGCTTAATATCCCTATCTTGGTATAGTCCTGTCAGGTGCGCGGTGAGATGCTGTCCGGAGCACTTTGTCAGCCGCGAAAGAGCGGAGCGATCAATGGTGCCATGAGACTTGATTAGGTTCGTAATTCTTTTATGGTCGCGATCCCATTGCGTCGAAGTCATGTCTTCCACCAGACTTGGCAAACAATCCTCCACATATTTCAAGCACAACGACGCCTCTCGAAAGGCTTCGGGCGTGATCTCCTGTTCCCCGCGATCGACAGCGAACAAAATACAAAGCTTATGAATCGCTTCATTTTTAAAATGCTCGAAGAATCCGCCAAGAACAGGCAAAGCCTTGTTCTCGCGTTCAGTGGTGTCGCCATACCAATAATGCAACTTCGCCTTGGCTTCGGCCGTATAATGAAACGCCTGCTCAATCTTTTTGAACTCCCAGAGCATCTCCGACAACTCTTGGAACTTCTCCGGATCATGCGGCGGCGGAAGGGCCATAGGTGGATTTCCGGTTCCGACATAAGGAACCATCAAAAACCTCGCCAAAAATCCTGACATAGCGGACTGTTCGGCGTCTTGCAAACTCTGGCGCAGCCATTCCGGCGTGGTCGCCATGCCCATCGGGATATAAGCGTTTTGGATGCGCAACACTCCATGCTTCAGGGTTGTGCGCATATAATTGGGTTTGCGATAAAGGATGGTAAAGAGCGATTTCAACGATTCGTTGTATTTTTTGCCCAGCATATCGAAAAAGGATTTCGCCTCATCAAACACAAAGAGCCGGTTCGAGCTTTTTGAAAGAGACAGAATGATCGCCTCCGCCGTAAATTCGTGAGGAGCAGTACGTTCAGAATCCACAATCTCGATCAAATCTTCGACGATAGAAATGGCCGTTGATTTGTGTGAAGATGATTTTCCGATCAGCACAAGCCAAATATGCGGAGCGACGTTCCATGAACCGGCTTCCACATAGACGGACCGCGATAATGCTGCGGATATAGCCAGAAGCGCGCCCCATAACAAAAACGGGTCAGGGCAATCTGTGAATTCGTTCGCATATTGTAAATAGGCTTCTGTGAATCGCTTAGTCATTGGCCACACCCAAATAGCGGCATTTGAGCTGAAAGGCGATCATGGTGTGCATGGCTTGCGATCCGTCGTAGGGTTGACCGCCATATTGCCAGCGTTTGATTTCTTGGCGGAATTCTTTCCAAGCTATTCCAATATCGTGCCAAAGTCCCGGATGATAGGCTTTGAGTTGCTTGCGAGACTTTTTGGGAAGAAGTTCGCGATACCTCTCAATAGCGAACCGCGTCCAAATAATCATTTCATCCCGGCGGTTGATGCGAATGGAATGCTTCTCAAACCCCATCTGCGCTTTTTGCTGCGCGACTTCAAGGCGCGGCAACGACTCATCCAGTTTCATATGTGCAGCCATAACAAGGGGCAAAGTCACTTCGAGGAATTTTTCTAACGCCAATTCGGATCGTCTGTAGGGCGTTGTGTCAGCAGCCATTTTGTCTTCTGCGCTTTCGAAGGATGTTTTTTGTTTGTCACGTTCGGCTTGAAGGGCTAAAAACTCTCTACCTAATACAGACTTCATCGGCACTAATTTCAAAAACTTCGTTTCTCTCTCAAGCATAACCCCTCCACAAAAATTGATTCCCGTCGGACATAGCGGTTCCCTGGGCAGGTGAGTGCTACGCCGACGGGGAAATGGGATTTTCGATTTAACCCAGAGAACACAAAACAAAAATACAAACCCTGTAAATCTTTGTCAAGCGCACAAAACCGACGCAAAAACAAGCTTTTTGTGACGGATAAAATAACCCTTGACATATGCTGGTGGTGGTGGTATATTGAGGGCATGAAAATCAAGACTTGGCCACAAAAGTGTCAACGAGACGATTGTCGCTACAGATGGTGCTCTCGCAAGCAATTCCCGAAGAAATGCCCTAAGTGTGCCGAATGGCTCCAAACGTCCCTAGATTCAAAAGCTAGGCCCCTAGAAACCGATCCTAGCGAGCGCTTAGAACAAGGAATGGAGGGTTTATGAAAACGCTGACGAAAACACCGACGCACACGCCGACGCCGTTAACCCAGCAGCGGAGCGGATACCAAGCTCACTATAGTGAACACGCTAGAGTCATTAAAAGCAATGGTATACCCATTGGCCATATTTACGGATCAGATGTTGCGGAACGGTTCGTCCGCGCCGTGAATAGTCACCAGGAGCTTGTACAAGTCGCCAAGGATTTATTGACGATGATCGAACATGAGGGCAACGTGAGTAGTTCGCCATATCGGTATATTGCCATGCGAGCGGAAGAAGCCCTCGCCCGTGCCGAAGCAACGGAATAGCCATGAACGCCTATTGGTACGACATGATGATTTCAGATGCCTTCGCGTTCCGTTCGCAGAAGCTTTTGAAGCGAATCAGGCTCTTAGAACTGGTTCTGATCGGTGCTTCGGCAATCGCTGTGAGCGGATGCAATCGCGACAGCAGCGATAAGCCACGGGAACCGGGCGTCGCGCAACTGATCGGCGGCGATGTGGTCATCAATCATTAGGGAGGGATCATGAAAGACGAATACGGCAGTTTGTTGCGTGAAAAGATGAAGGACAGCATGGCCCAGCCATGGCGTGCGACCAACAAGCGCGAGAGCTTGAGCTTTATCCAGCGCGTGGGCGACAGCGTGGCGTTGTTCTGTTATTTGGTTGTGGGTCTTGCCATTGCGGCATTAGCGTGGTTCGTTTTCGCCCAGGCGCTTCAATGGATAAGATAGTTCCTTCCGATTTGATGCAGTCTCTCCAATGGTGGAACCGCGCCTACTTCGCCACCCAGAAAGCTAAAGAATCTGATTTCAGGATCGTCAGAGACATTTACTCACGTGCCGCCGCCATCGCCCGGGCGCAGTATGAGATGTTTCAAGCCCAGTACCACGTGGAGGTGAAACCATGAACTACGACTTCGCCAAGCCCGTCGAGATCTGCCCGTGGTGCGGCTATCCGTTCCCGGCAATGCAGGAGTTTAGGCACATCAAAACGATTGATTGCCCTGAGCACATGCCCGGCTGGTTTAAGCACAACGAAGACTTGGCCATCGATAG
>Ga0335082_10006528_pt1 | contig 12717 bp, 13 predicted proteins | sample Lox_Sample_41_FD_206718 | JGI IMG/M metagenome (GOLD analysis project Ga0335082, IMG submission 206718) | Soil microbial communities from Loxahatchee National Wildlife Refuge, Florida, United States - Lox_Sample_4.1 | ecosystem: Environmental > Terrestrial > Soil > Wetlands | place: USA... | reverse complement strand
GCCGATCGCCAGCTGGCACAGCGATTCCCATTGCCTGCGTGGTATCTGCGCCTGCGCGCCGGCCTCACCGCGGTCGCGGTGCTTTGCCTGGTGCTCGCGCTCACGCACCTAGCGCGAAGCTGAACTCACCCGCTGCGACACGCCTCAGGCAACGCGAAGCCGATCCAACTCAGTTCAGTCTGGCGAGGAATTTGAGCAACGCGGCATTGAACGCCGCGGGCTGCTCGAGATTGGAGAGATGGGAGGCGTCGGGTATGACGACCAGCTCGGAGCCCGGTATCGCCTTGTGGATCGCTTCCGACATTGCCACCGGCGTGCCCACATCCTTGTCGCCTACGATGATCTGCACCGGACACTTGATCGCAGCGAGGCGATCGGTCAGGTTGATCTTCGGGATAGCGTGGCAGCAACCCACATAGCCCTGGGGGGGCGTGTTGCGGATCAAGTTCGCCACTCTTTCGACGACGCTGTTGCGCCTAGCGAGGAAGGGCTCGGTGAACCAGCGCTTGAGCGTGGATTCGACCAAAGGCGCCATGCCCTGCTCGGCGGCGGTCTTGATGCGTTCGTCCCAGACCGGCTGCGCATCGGGCGGCACACGGCTCGAGGTGTCGCACAGCACCAGGCTCTTCAACACGCTTGGATACTTGAGCGCGTAAGTCATGCCGATCATGCCGCCCATGGAAAGCCCGACGAAGTGAGGAGACGTCACGCCCAGCGCGCCGAGCAAGGCGTGCAGGTCATCGGCCAGCAGTTCCAGCGTGTACGCGCCCGCCGGCGCGTCGGTGGCGCCGTGGCCTCGGGTGTCGAAGCGTAGCACTTTGTATCGGTGTTTAAGCGCTTCGACTTGCTCGTCCCACATCGCCACGGCGCAGGCCAGAGAGTGGCTCATCACCAGCCATGGGCCGGCGCCATCGATTTGGTAGTTGATTTGAATGCCGTTGGCTTTGGTCTTCATACGCTGCTCTCAAGCAAGGCGGATGCAGAGTATAGCGCCCGAGGGCGAGACTTGACCTGCGCGGACCTTCGCTCCATCCTGCGGTTGTGTCGTGTAGGCCGCGCAGCTCAGCGGCTGAGCCCAGCATAAGGAGGACGGATGAGACTGGTACAGTTTGTCGACCGCGATGGATCGCGCAAGGTCGCAGTAGTGTCCGATGACGGAACCACGCTGCGCGTGCTGCGACAGGTGCAGCGGTTGTACGACTTGGCGCTGGAAGCGGGTCGGCGCAAGCTTGCACTATCCTCCCTGGCGCAAGACCGTTTGGGTTCGGAGGCCCTGGGCTACGACGAAGTCGTATCCGAGCGACGTCTCCTCCCACCACTGGACCACGCCGACCCGGCCCGCTCGCTTATCACGGGAACCGGGCTGTCTCATCTGGGCAGCGCGGCCGCGCGGGACTCGATGCACGTCAAGCTCAAGCAGGACGAGAGCCAGCTCACCGATTCAATGAAAATGTTCAAGTGGGGCATGGAAGGCGGGAAGCCTGCGCCTCGCAGCATCGGCGTGCAGCCTGAATGGTTCTACAAGGGCGACGGCACATGTGTGGTCGCGCCGGAGCAACCATTGGAGCTGCCCGCCTACGCGCTGGATGGGGGCGAGGAGGTCGAAGTGGTGGGCTGCTACGTGATCGGTGACAACGGCGAGCCGCTGCGCGTAGGCTTTGCGCTCGGCAACGAGTACGCCGATCATGTGATGGAGCGCCAAAACTACCTTTATCTCGCGCATTCCAAGCTGCGCCAGTGCTCGTACGGACCGGAGCTGGTGCTGGGAGAGTTGCCGGCGAGCGTAACGGGCGAGGCGAAGCTGGTGCGCAAAGGGCAGGTGATCTGGCGCGAGAGCTGGCTTTCGGGCGAAGAGAACATGGCCCACTCTATCGCCAATCTGGAGCACCATCACTTCAAGTACCGCGAGTTCCGGCGCCCGGGCGATGTGCACGTGCACTTCTTCGGCGCCGCGACCGGCAGTTTCACGAAGAACGTCAAGGCCGAGATCGGCGACGTGTTCGAGATCGCCTCGCCTGCGTTCGGCCGCCCGCTGCGCAATCCGCTCGGAGCGCCGGCGCAGCCATATGTCTTCGTCGCTGTGCGGACGCTGTAGGCGGCCAGCGCGAGCGATCGACAGGCATGGCCGACGGGCTCCATGTTGTGTTCGGCGCGGGTCCGCTCGGGCTCGCGCTCCTGCGCGCGCTCGAAGCGCGCAAGCTGCGCACACGGCTGGTGACGCGCGGCGGCAAGCGCGCAATCGGTTCCGCGACGCCGTTCGAGTGGTTCGAGGCCGACGCGACCGACGCCCGCAGCGCGCAGCGTGCGTGCGCTGGTGCAGCGGTGGTTTATCACTGCGCCGGCGCGCCGTATCACCGCTGGGCGCAACTGCTGCCCAAGATGATGGACGGTATCTCTGGTGCCGCCCGTGTCGCCGAGGCGAAGCTCATCTACGCCGACAATCTCTACCTCTACGGCAGGGTCACAGGCCCGATGAGGGAGGACTTGCCCTCCAATCCGAACTCGCGCAAGGGACAGGTGCGCGCGCGACTCGCCGACCGCTTGCTGGAAGCTCACAGCCGAGGCGCTCTGCGGGCCGCGATCGGCCGGGGCTCGGACTTCTTCGGCCCGAACGTTCTGCTCTCGCATGCGGGGAATCGCCTGTTTCCGCAGGCCCTGGCGGGCAAAACCGCCGACGTGCTCGGCGACCCCGACAGGCTCCATAGCTTCACCTTCATCGACGATTTCGCCGCCACGCTGGTCGTCCTTGGCGAGCGCGAAGAGGCGCTAGGGCGCGCCTGGCATGTACCCACGGCGCAAGCGCTCAGCCAGCGCGCTTTCATCGAACGCGTCTATCGCCTGGCCGGAACGGAGCCCAAACTGCGAGCTGTGCCGCGGGGGGTGGTGTCACTGCTAGCTCTGGTGGACCCTACACTGCGCGAAGTAAAAGAGATGCTGTACCAGCTCGAAGAGGACTTCGTAATCGACAGCAGCCGCTTCACGCAGACCTTCGGCCTCGCGCCAACACCGCTGGACGATGCGATACGCTCCACGCTAGCCTGGTATCGGGCGAACCAGCCCAGCAAAGCGTGACTGGTCGGCCCCGCGCGATCTCTCCGACCAGGCTCGTGGACTTCGTGGCGGCCGCAGATGATGGGCTAAACGTTTACACTGGTGCTTGCAACGCGAATCGCGCGGCACGGTGCGAGAAATCACTCTACGTCACGGGAGGCAGTCAATGCTGTATGAGCTTCGTATCTACCACGCCACACCGGGTCGCCTGCCCGAGCTCAGCAGGCGCTTCGAGACCATTACGCTCAAGCTCTGGGAGAAGCACGGTATCCGCCAAGCCGGCTTCTGGACGGTGCTGGTAGGCCCGAGCAACCAGCAGCTTTACTATTTCCTGGAGTGGAAGGACCTGGCCGAGCGCGAACAGAAGTGGAGCGCCTTCATGGCCGACCCGGAATGGCTGGAGAAACGCGCCGAGACCGAGAAGAACGGTACGTTGGTGCAGCGAGTGGAGAATATGTTGCTCACGCCCACCGCATACTCGAAGGTGAAGTAACCCCAGGGGCTCGGCGAGAGGTGAGGACAGGCGATCTGGTGGGATCGCCTGTCCTCTTTGCTGCCGTCACGTCATCCCAGAAGCTGTACTTCGCAGGATCTGCGCCTTCCTTGCGGTCGCCCTATCGCCGTTGCGCGCGCCAATCCATCCTCAGGACCGGGATGAGCGTCCGCGCCGCCAGAAGGCTGGCAACGCGGTTTGAGGCTACTTGACTACGCGCTGGACAGGCCCGCGCATCCGACGACTGCAGGGAGAGGCTTCGATCAGCTCCCCGCTGCCGGCCATATCGGCCTTTGCAACTGAATCCTTGAGCTGAGCCAAGGCGCCGGGTTTGATCCGAGGCGCCACTCGCGTACAATGACATGTCTCGGCAGACAGACCTAAACCATTCATTCAGATAGAGATTACAGGTGGATGACAAGCGCATCTATAACGTAAACGTCGTCGCTCAGGACGTACTGCTCACGCCAGACGAGATCAAGCAGCGCGTCCCCATGACGCCCAGGGCCCAGAACACGGTCCTGGACGGGCGGCTCATCGTCGAGAATATCCTCGACCGCAGGGACCACCGCTTCTTGGTGGTGGTAGGGCCTTGCTCCATACACGATCCGCGCGCGGCCCTGGACTATGCGCAGCGCCTGAAAGGGCTGTCCGCCGAGGTGTCGGATACCCTCTACGTCGTCATGCGCGTCTATTTCGAGAAGCCCCGCACCACCACCGGATGGAAGGGACTGATCAACGACCCGCACATGAACGACTCCTTCGATATCGAGGAGGGTCTGCAGCTCGCCCGTAGCCTGCTGCGCGACATCAACGAGCTGGGGTTACCTGCCGGGACCGAAGCACTCGACCCAATCAGCCCGCAGTACCTCTCGGACCTGATCGCTTGGAGCGCGATTGGCGCGCGTACCACGGAGTCGCAGACCCACCGCGAGATGGCGAGTGGCCTGTCTACCCCGGTGGGTTTCAAGAACGGCACGGACGGTGGGCTGCTGGTCGCGGTCAACGCGCTGCTGTCGGTGTCCAAGCCGCATAGTTTTCTCGGCATCGACCAGAACGGGCAGGTCGCGGTGATCCGCACCAAGGGCAACCGCTACGGCCACATCGTCCTGCGAGGCGGCGCTAAGGGCCCGAACTACGACTCCGTAACCATTGCGCTGGTGGAGAAGGAACTGGCGCGCAACTCGCTACCGGCAAACATCGTGGTCGATTGCAGCCATGCCAATTCCAACAAAGATCCCTCATTGCAGCCGCTGGTGATGAGCGATGTGGTTCACCAGGTGATGGAAGGCAACCAGTCGATCGTGGGGACCATGCTCGAGAGCAACCTCAACGCTGGCAGCCAGCCCATCCCAGCCGACCTGTCGCAGCTGAAGTACGGCGTCTCGGTGACCGACGCGTGCATCGACTGGACGACCACCGAGAAGCTGCTGCGCGACGCGCGTCAGAAGCTGAAGGACGTCTTGCCGAAGCGATTGCCGCGGACTGCGGAAGTGCGCTCGATCCGCTAGCGCGAGATCGCGCAGACAACGCCCAGGCGTGCGCGAGGCAGTTTCTCGAGCGACTAACGCATCACGAAGGGGTTGCCCGTCGCGGCGCCGCTGTTGATCCAGACGCTCTTGAGCTGCAGGTATTCGTAAATGGCCTGGATGCCGTTCTCGCGGCCCACTCCGCTGTCTTTGTAGCCGCCGAAGGGAGAAAGGTAGCTCACAGCGCGGTAGGTATTGACCCACACCGTGCCAGACTGGATGCGCTCGGACATGCGAATGGCGCGGCCGATGTCGCGCGTCCACACCCCAGCTCCCAGGCCGAAGCGCACATCGTTCGCGATCCGCAGCGCCTCGTCCTCGTCCTTGAAGGGAATGACCGACAGCACCGGCCCGAAGATCTCCTCCTGCGCGATACGCATGCGGTTATCCACCCCGGTGAAGATGGTCGGCTCCACGAACCACCCCTTGCCGCATTCGGGGCGCGTGGCCGGCCCGCCGCCCAGGCGCAGCTTGGCACCCTCGCTCTTGCCCACGCCGATGTAAGACAGGACCTTTTCGTATTGCGGCCGCGTGGTGACCGGCCCAACTTGTGTGTCGGGGCTCAGCGGGTTGCCCATCTTCGCGGTCTTGGCCAGAGCGAGCAGCTTCTCGACAAACTGGTCGTGGATCGAGTCCTGCAGCAGCAGTCGCGACCCGGCGATGCACGTCTGCCCCGTTGCAGCGAAGATGCCGGAGACCGCGCCATTCACGGCGTCATCGATGACCGCGTCGTCAAACACGATGTTGGGAGACTTCCCGCCCAGTTCCAGGCCAACCTTCTTGAACCCGCGCGCGGCTGCTTCGTTGATCAGCCGTCCGGTCGCATCTGACCCGGTGAAAGCGATCTTCCGGGTAAGCGGATGTTCCACCAGTGGCATGCCGACTTCTTTCCCATAGCCGGTCACGACGTTGACCACGCCAGCCGGAAAGCCGGCCTCCTCCACCAGTTTCACGAACTCGAGGGTAGACACAGAAGTAAATTCGGACGGCTTGATCACCACGGTATTGCCGGCGGCAAGCGCCGGGGCGAGCTTCCAGGCGGTAAGGAGCAACGGCGAGTTCCAGGGCGTGATGGCGATCACCACGCCCAGAGGTTCGTAGCGCGTGAAGTTGAAGTAGCCCTTTTTGTCCAGCGGGATGACCCGACCTTCGACCTTGTCCGCCAGCCCGCCGAAGTAGTAGTACCACTGCGGGACGTAGTTGAGCTGGGCGCGCATCTCGGCGATCAGCTTCCCATTGTCCAGCACCTCGGTCTCGGCCAGCCGGTCGGCGCTGCGCGCCACCAGATCACCCAGTTTGCGCAGCAACGCGCCGCGCTGGCTGGCAGTCATCTGCGGCCAGGGGCCGGCAGTGAAAGCGGAATGAGCGGTGCGAACCGCATGATCGGCATCCTGCGCGTTGCCGCGAGCGATCAGCGCCCAAGGCTCGCCGGTGAAGGGGTTGTAGCTCTCGAACCATTCGCCGGAAGCGGGCGCGACCCACTCCCCGCCGATGTACATCTGGTGCTTGTTCACCGGAGTCTCCTGTGAAATTGCGATGCGGCGCGGCGCCGGCGCGCCTCGGGGTGAAAATACTAGCCCAGATTGTGCAAGTTGAGCTCGACCAGCTCCAGCTGCGTGAAGAGGGCCTTGTGCTCCGGCGAGCTGGACAAGGCATGCAGGCATAGGCCGACGCGCTTGCGCATCTCGTCTTGGCTCATGCCCGCGTAAGCGCCGAGCAGCGTCACGATGTCCTCGAGGCTACGGGCCTTCGCCGCGGCCACGACCTGTCCCAGCTTCTCCTCGATGGCCGCGCGGTCGAGGTTGGTAACCAGCTCAACGGTCTTGTCTTGGTCCACGCTAGACCCCTCACAACAGGATACCGCAGCCGCGTTTCCCGCCACAGGTCGCGCCTGCGCGCAGCTCGGCAAAAAGGGTTTACGGCGTCCGACCCCTGCATTTTATGGTATTTATGCGCCCAGGCAGGTCAACGCGTCATAAATCGAGGGCGGCGGGATGAAGGCGTTTCAGCTGACCGGCAAGGTGGCGGTGGTGACCGGCTCGAGCCGGGGGATCGGCCGTTCCATAGCCCAGCACCTCGCGGCGGCCGGGGCGAGAGTGGTGATCTCGAGCCGCAAGGGCCCGGCCTGCGACGAGGTCGTGCAAGCAATCAGGGCAGCGGGGGGCGAAGCCGCTGCCGTCCCGGCCAATATCGGCGACCGGGCTCAGCTTGAAAACCTAGTCAGCGAAACGCGCAGGGTCTGGGGCCGCATCGACGTGCTGGTGTGCAACGCCGCCTCCAACCCCTACTACGGCCCCATGTCCGGGTTGCCCGACGACGCCTTCAGCAAGATCCTCCACAACAACGTCATCGCGAACCACTGGCTCTGCAACCTCGTGCTGCCGGAGATGGCCGAGCGCCGAGATGGGGCCGTCATTATCGTGTCTTCCATCGGCGGACTCAAAGGCAGTGGCACGCTGGGTGCTTACGGCATATCCAAGGCCGCCGATATGCAGCTGGCCCGCAATCTTGCGGTGGAATGGGGCAAACACAACGTCCGCGTGAACTGCATTGCTCCGGGTCTGGTCAAGACCGATTTCGCGCGCGCGCTGTGGGAAAATCCGAAGCTGCTCGCTCAGACCGAGGCCATGACGCCGCTGCGACGCATCGGCGAGCCCGATGACATCGGCGGCATTGCCGTCTTTCTGGCATCCCGCGCCGGTGCCTTCGTCACCGGTCAGACGCTGGTCGCCGATGGCGGCATCACCATCGCAGGATGAGCTGTATGGCCGATACCCTGACCTTGGAGCAGCAGACCGCGCGGGTGCTCAACCACCCGTATCACCGTTTCGCGGGCCTGGAGCTGGTGCATCAGGAGCCGGGCAAGGCATGGTGCCGTTTCGAGGTCAACGCCAACTCCATCAGCCTGTCGGCGAACTTGCATTCCGGCGTGCTGTACGGCCTGCTGGATGCCGCCACCCACCTTGCGCTGCTGCCCATGCTCGAGGCGGGCGAGCACGCCGTCACCATCGACTTTCATGTGTCCATCGTGCGCTCCGTGCCACCGGGCGCCCGCGTGGCCTTGCGCGCCGAGCTCGTACGCAAGCGCTCCAGCATGGCCTTCCTTCGCTGCGAGGCGCAGACGGTCGAGGACGCCGCCGGCACCGTGGCGATGGCGACGATCACCAAAGCCATAGGCCGCCACGGGTAAGCGACTCCCACGGGTGACGGGGGTTTTGTCGAGCTTTCTTGGTGGCACACCCCTTGCTGCGCCCGCAGAGGCGCTCTGGCCTGGGCTATTCGTTCCGCTGCAACGCCCCCCGCAGCAAAGTGCGCCCGAGGAGAGGCTCCATGAAATACGGCGGCATCCTGGCAAAAGTCGCGTACTGGGTCTCTCTACTCCTCGGCCGTGTCACCCCGTCTGAAATCGGGCCCCGGTTCGTGCTGACCGGTGCACTGCTGACGCTTGCTGTCGTGCTCGCCAGCACGCAGCATCAGGCCGCCTGGACGATCGGGGCCTGGATTCTGTGCTTCGCCGCAGTCACGCTCCTCATCGCCCTGTACCACGCAATCACGAGCAGATTTGCCAAGGTTGCAGAAAGCTTGGAGAGCATCGGGCTGGGCGAGCTGTCAGGCCGCGTGGAAACCATCCTCGAGGGCGAGTCTGGCCGCTTGGTGGAGAGCGTGCAGCAAATGAACCGCGACCTGGCCGGCGTCGTCGAGCAAGTGCGCAGCAGCTCGGACAGGATCGCAGTCACGTCCCGGGAGGTTGCGGCCGGCGGCAGCGACCTTTCGCGGCGAACCGAGGAGCAGGCATCGACTCTAGAGCAGATCGCGTCCGCCATGCAAGAGCTGGCCACAACCGTTAGAAACAACTCGGAGCACTGCCAGACCGCGGCCCAGCTCACCAACGAATCTGCGGAGTTGGCGGCCACCGGTGCGCAGTGCGTGCGCCGTGCCATGAACAGCATGAGTCTGGTGGACGACAGCTCGCGCCGGATCGGTGAGATCAGCAAGCTGATCGAGGGCATCGCGCTGCAGACCAATATCCTGGCGCTCAACGCTGCCGTGGAGGCGGCCCGCGCCGGCGAACAGGGACGTGGCTTTTCGGTCGTCGCGAGCGAGGTCCGCGCGCTCGCACAACGCTGCGCAGACGCTGCGCTCGACATCAAGAGGCTGATCGAGACCTCGGTTTCCAACATGAGCAGCAGCGTGACGATCGTCAACGACGCGGGGCGGGTCATCGATCGCGTCAGCTCGCGTGCGCAGGAGGCGGCAGGGCTGATCGACGAGATCGCCGCCGCCTCGCGCGATCAGAGCTCGGGGGTCGAGCAGGTGTCTCAGTCCATCATGCAGCTCGAGCAGGTAAACCTGCACAACGCCGCCTTGGTAGAGCAGACCAGCGAGGCCGGCCGCCTGTTCCAGGACGAGGCGCGCAAACTGCAGGAGGTCGTCAGCCACTTCAAGCTCGACCGTGCCGAAGGCCGCCATACTGCGGTGGCGCTGGTGCGGCAAGGCGTCGCCCATCTGCGCGCGGTCGGCAGACGTCGCGCCTGCGACGACTTCGACGACCCGCATGGGGAGTTTGTCTTCGGTGAATACTACATCTCGGCGTTCGACGTCAACGGGATCAGGGTAGCCAACGGCAGCGACCCCGCCTCGCGCGGCGAGAACATCTATGACATCCGCGACGCGGACGGCAAGCAACATGTGCACGCCATAATCGACAAGGCCAAGGCGCGGGGCAAGGGCTGGGAAGACTACAAATGGACCAACCCGGTGACCAGACGCATCGAACCCAAGTCGGTGTACTTTGAACTGGTCGATGACGTCATCATCACCTGCGGCATCTACAGGGCCGAGGCGGCGCCAGCACCGCCGGTAACGCCGATAACCATGCTGGCGGGGCTGTTGCTGCCGACGAAGCGCAGACGGGACGCCAGACCTTCGAGCGCGGCCCAGCAGGCACAGGGCGTCGGCGACCCGCACCCGGATCAGCCGAAGCACTCCTAGCGGCTAGCCTCCGGTCTCCTAGCCCAGCCCCAGCGGCAGGTCGCGTTCAACGCACGGCCACTGGTGCCACCGTCGAGCCGGTGCCGCCTTTGATCTTGAGCGGTTGGACGATAAAGGCAAATTCGTACACGCGCTTAGCCACCAGTTCATCCAGCTTGAGGTTCTCCAGCAGGAATATGCCATTGACCGCGAGTGCGATCTGATGCACTGGCAGGCTCAGGTTCTTGTCTGGGTTGGGAGCAATCTCTACCGGGAAGTTGTCGGATCCCAACAGCATCACGTCTTGCTGCGCCAGCCATTCGGCGGCGGCTACACCGATACCGGGGCAGCCGGAATTGTACTTCGGGTTGTCCTTGCCCCACAGCTTACCCCACCCGGTGTGGATCAAAACTGCGTCGCCCGGCTCCAGCGAGAGACCTTCTCCGGCCAGAGCGGACTGCAAGTCGCTCACCGTGATCTCATAGTTCTGAGGCAGCATGTCCGTACCCTTGAGCGCCGCCACGTCGATCAACACGCCGCGGGTAAACAGCATGCCGATCTTGTCCATGCCGAGCTTGGTGAAGCCGTTGCGCGTGGCGATATCGTCGATCTTCACGCAGTTGTAGAGCAGACCATCGATGGCCTGATGCGAGAACATGTCGAGCTGCGTTCCCACCTGACCCAGCTCGGTCACGATCAGCTCTTCGTTGGTGTAACGCTTGTTCGTGCCCATCGGCCCGCCGGTGCGCTTGAGATGAACGTCAAAGCGACGCGTCCCGAAGAAAGCCATGTCCATCGACAGCACCCAACCGAGCTCGATCACCTCACCGGTCTTGATTAGCCGCGTCGCGCGCAGCACTCTCTCGGGCCGCATATGGTTTGCCGCGCCGCGCTCGTCGGCCGCGCCCCACTTCGATGGACAGCGCTGCCCTGGCGTGGGTGGCTCCCACGACTGGGCGAAGGTCGATGCGGACAGCGTCAGGGCGCCGCCGCACAGGGCTGCGAACAGCTTTCTCATGGTTCTCCTCCGGTTTGGATTTCGTGTTCGACCACTAGCGGTCGCCGCGGCCAATGCAGAAAAAGCTTACACCTTCGCTATCGGGGTTTGGAGAGGCCGAACAGAAGGTTGATGAGAAAGCTGAACGCCGAAACGAACAACGCCACGAGCAGCGCACGCCAGAACCCGCCGTAGAGGTGAAAGCCGGGAACCAGCCAGACGGTAAGCATGAGCATCGCCGCGTTGATCACAAGCAGGAACGCACCGAGGGTCAGCACGGTGATGGGCGCAGTGAGAATGATGAGGATCGGCTTCAGCGTCGCGTTCACGATCCCGAACAAGAGCCCAGCCACCAGCAGCGCCTGCCATCCGTCGAAGCGCACGCTGTTGAAGACCTGCCCCGCGACCCATAGCGTCAGCGTGTTGACTGCCCAAAACAGGAGGAAGCGCACCAGAGGGCTTGCTTGCTGCATGCAACATCTTAGCATCCGCCACGCAGCGGCCGCGTATACTACGCGCCGCTCGCGCACGTCTCAACGCGAGTGCGCACACCAAGTGAATCGCCGGCTTCCAGCAATCAAGAGCACCGATCGCCAAACCCTTCCGGGCTCGACTTGGGCACTCCTGCTCGTGCTCACGCTGGGCTGGGGATGCAACTGGCCGCTGATCAAGCTCGCGCTCGCGGAGATCCCCGTATGGACTTTCCGCAGCTTGTGCGTGGTCGCTGGCGCAGCGGGCATCTTCGCCATCGCCCGCGCCACCGGCCAGCCAATGCTACCCCCCCGTGCGCACTGGCCGCGATTGATCGGCGCTGCGCTGTTCAATGTCACGGCTTGGAACATCCTCATCGCCTATGGGCTCACACTGCTGCCGGCCGGGCGCAGCGCAATTCTTGCCTACACCATGCCACTCTGGGCGGTGCTGCTCTCGGTCCCGCTGTTGCGTGAACGACTGACCGCGCGACGTCTGCTCGGATTGCTCCTGGGCATGAGCGGGGCGGGGCTGCTGTTGAGCGACGAATGGGCAGGGCTGCGCACTGCGCCCATCGGTGCCCTGCTGGTGGTCGGCGCTGCCGTGAGTTGGGCTTTGGGCAGCGTGTTGATCAAGCGCTTCCCGACCTCCCTGCCCACCACCTCTTTCACCGCTTGGCAATTGCTGCTCGGCGGCTTGCCGATCGTGGTCGGCACCTGTGTGCTCGACACCGGCAAACTCGCGCCATTGAGCTGGCAGGCTTCAGCAGCGCTCGCCTACAACATCGTCGTCGCCTTCATCCTCTGCTATTGGGTCTGGTTCAAAATCGTAAGCCGCGCTTCGGTCATCGCGTCCTCTCTGGGGACGCTCGCGATTCCGGTAGTGGGGGTGTTCAGCAGCATGCTTGTACTAGGGGAGCGGCCCGATTGGCGCGAGTACCTTGCGCTGCTGCTGGTAGTCATGGCGATCGCGACGGTGATCATCCCGATCCGCGCTGACACGGCCGTGCGATGTGACAGCACGCCCGCCGCCCGTCGAAGCGGGCTACCGAACGACTCCCCCAGCCTTTGATATCCAGCCCCTCAGCCTGGCCCCACGCTGCAATGCGGCTCGTCGGCACGTCCCTTGCTCTTTCAACGCGTTATTGAGGTCGAGCGCGGCTGCGCAAGTCGAATCGTTCAGCGCAACGCCCTCACCGGACCGTC
>Ga0335082_10006527_pt1 | contig 12717 bp, 15 predicted proteins | sample Lox_Sample_41_FD_206718 | JGI IMG/M metagenome (GOLD analysis project Ga0335082, IMG submission 206718) | Soil microbial communities from Loxahatchee National Wildlife Refuge, Florida, United States - Lox_Sample_4.1 | ecosystem: Environmental > Terrestrial > Soil > Wetlands | place: USA... | reverse complement strand
GCTCAGGCCCAGCCGGCCCGCCCACTGCCGGAACGCCCGGTTCGCGAGCAGCATGTCTCCGCCCGCATCGACCAGGAGCAGGCCGTCGGCCGTCTCGTCGAGCAGCGCGAGCAGGGGATCGGCCTCGGTCGTCGGGCGCACGTCCGGATACTTTCACCAACGTGGCGGTCCTGATCGCATCTGCACTGCGCAAGGAATTCTCTGGCGAGCCGCTCTTCGACGGCGTCTCGTTCAAGGTCGAGCGGCGCGACCGGCTCGCGCTGGCGGGGCCGAACGGCGCCGGGAAGACGACGCTGTTGCGGGCGATCGCGGCCGAGACGTCTCTGCAGGGTGGTGAGCTGGCCTTCGAGAAGGGCACCCGGATCGCGCTTCACGACCAGCGTCCGCCGGCGCTCAGCCGCGTGCCGTTGCGCGACTACGTGCTGGCAGGCACCGCCGACCTGGCGGCGGTGGAAGACGAGCTGCGGACGCTCGAGGCGGCGATGGCGGAGGGGGCGCACGACGCGGCGACCCTTCGCCGCTACGCGGAGGCGCAGGCCCGGCTCGAGCACGCGGGGGGATACGACTGGCGCGACCGGGCGGCGTCGGTCGTGCGCGGTCTCGGCTTCGACGACGCCGATCTCGACCGTCCGTTGCACACGTTCTCGGGCGGCGAGCTGACGCGCGCGTCGCTCGCGCGGTCTCTGGCCGCGCAGCCGGATTTGCTGCTCCTCGACGAGCCGACGAATCACCTCGACATCGAGTCGCTCGAGTGGCTCGAGCAGATGCTGCGCACGATCGACGCCGCGGTCATCCTCGTCGCGCACGACCGCTGGTTCCTGGAAGCGGTGACGACGGCCGTGCTCGAGCTAGACCGTGGGCGGTCGACGTTCTTCCCGGGTGCATGGCACGTCTGGCGGCTCGAGCAGGCGGCGCGCGCAAGCCACCTGCAGAAGCAGGCCGAGCGCCAGGCCGAGCAGATCGCGCGTCTCGAGCGCTTCGTCGAGCGGTTTCGCTACAAGGCATCGAAGGCGCGCCAGGCGCAGTCGAAGCTCAAGCAGATCGATCGCATCAAAGCGGAGCAGGTCGAGGCGCCGGACGGCCGACGCCGCACGCTCGGCTTCGAGTTCCTGAAACCGCCGCGCTCGGGGCGTGACGTCGTCGTCGCGGAGGGCCTCGTCGTCGCGGCCGGAGACAAGCCGCTGCTCGACGACGGAACGTTTGCGATCGAGCGCGGCGAGCACGTCGCGCTCGTCGGCCCGAACGGCTCGGGGAAGACCACCCTGCTCGAGACGATCCTCGGCCGGCGAGAGCCGGCGGCCGGACGCGTGAGGCTCGGCCACGGCGTCGTCGCGGCGTACTTCTCGCAGCACGAGGTGGAACTGGACGAGCGCGGATCGGTGCTCGAGGCGGCGATCGCCGGCACCGGCCTGCGCCGGCCCGAGGCGCAGGCGCTGCTCGGCCGGTTCCTCTTCTCGGGCTGGGACGAGCACGAGAAGCCGGTGGTCGCGCTCTCGGGCGGGGAGCGCCGACGGCTCGCGCTCGCGATCGTCGTCGCCTCGGGCGCGAACTTCCTCGTGCTGGACGAACCGACGAACCACCTCGACCTCGAGTCGCGCGAGGCGCTCGAGGCTGCGCTCGAAGCGTTCCCGGGAACGGTGCTGCTCGTATCGCACGACCGCGCGGTCCTCGACGCCGTGGCAGAGCGGCTGCTGGCGGTCGAGAAGCGCCGGATCGTCTCGTATGCCGGCGGCTTCGCTGACTACGCGAGGGCGCAGACGGCGGTGGAGGCCCCACCGCCCGAGCCGTCGCCGAAGCCGCGCCGCGAGCGGCCCGCGCGGCCGGCGAAGCCCCAGCCGACGCCGCTCGAGCTCGTCGAGGCGGAGGTCGCGCGCGCCGAGGCGCGGGTCGCCGAGCTCGAGGGCAAGCTGGCCGTCGACTGGACCGACGTCGACCTGCTCTCCGCGCACCGTGCCGCCCGGGAGGACCTCGAGGCGCTGCTCAGGCGGTGGGAAGCGCTGTTCGAAGAGAGCGGATCGACTGCTCGGTGATCGGGTCGAGCACGAGGATCGCCTCGTCGACACCCGCCTCGGCGAGCTCACCGAGCGCCTCGGCGACCTCGTCGGCGCGGAGGGGCGGCGACGCGGGGTCGGGCCGGCGCTCGCCACCACCGCCGCCGACCTCGACGAGCAGGCAGACGCTGCGCTCGAGCGTCGCCGGGTCGCGCCCGGCGCGCTCGCACGCCTCGTCGATCCGCGCGTTCAGTGCGGGGAAGCCGGCCGGCCGGTTGCCGAACCGGTTGAACCACGTGTTCCACGCTTCGACGTGCGGCAAGGTGGCGGCGAGCAGCCGGGGACCGTCGCCTCCGACCATCAACGGCGGCCGGCGCGCGGGCGGCGGCAGGAGCACCGCGTCGTCGACGTGGTGGTAGCTGCCCGCGAAGGTGACGCGCTCGCCGTGGAGCAGGCGCCGCAGGATCTCGAACGCCTCCTCGAAGCGCGACACCCGGTGGTCGAACGAGAGACCGAACGCCCGGAACTCCTCCTCGTTCCACCCCGCCCCGACCGCCACCCGCAGCCGGCCGCCGCTGAGCTCGTCGACCGCTGCGGCCGCGCGCGCGAGCAGTCCGGGCTCGCGAAACGCGGTGCAGGCGACCAGCGGGCCGAGCTCCACCCGCTGCGTCGCCACGGCGAGACCGGCGAGCACCGTCCAGCAGTCCCACGGGCCGCGCTCCGAGCGATCGCCGCCGCGGTAGAGCAGATGGTCGCCGATCCAGATCGAATCGAAGCCGGTCTCCTCCGCCGCGCGGGCGAGCTGCGCGTACTCGGGCCAGCGCACCTCCCGCTCGACCTCCGGAAGCTGGACGCCGATCTTCACGCCCAGAACTCCGCAAAGGCCTCGGGATCGGTCGGCAATGCGGTGACGTCGGTCCAGACCCCGTCGGCGTGCGTGATGAGCAGCACCTGGTCGATGTCGAGCGCCCGCCCGAGGCGCGTGCCGCGCGCCCGGTAGACGGCAACCGCGTGGCCGTCGTCGGCGACCGCCCAGCGGAGCTCGCTCAGGTAAGTGCCGTCCGTGAGGCGGCGCGTCTCGCGGAAGAGCTCGAAGATGCGCTCGCGCCCGCGGTACTCCTGCGCGACGGAGACGGAACCGGGCACGCGCCAGACGGCGGCCGAGTCGATCACCTCGAACAGCGCGCGCGCATCGCCGCCGGAGAATGCCGCGAACACGCGGTGGATGCCGGCGAGCGGGTCTATCGCTCGAGGGGGGCCATCGTCAGCCCGTAGCCCGCGAGCTGCGTGTGGTACAGCTCGGCGAGCTCGCGGTGACCCGACCAGACGATCGCCTGGCCGGTCGAGTGGATGCGATTCGCGAGCGCCATCCCGCGGTCGTAGTCGACGCCGGGTATGACCTGGGCGAGCGCGAAGGCGACCCCTTCGAACGTGTTGTGGTTGTCGTTCAGGACGATCACGCGCCAGGCGGCGCCGAGCCCCGTGCCGTCGCTCCGGCGGGTGCGTTCGCGTGGAGGCGCGATCGTCTGGCTCATCGTGACTCGAATGTAGCGATCACGGCCTCGGCGATCACGCGCAGCGGCCTGCCGGTCGCCTGGCTCGCGCTGCGCAGCCGCGCGAACGCCACGTCCTCGCTGAGCCCTTCCTTCTCCATCAGGAGACCCTTTGCCCGTTCGATCACCTTTCGCGCGGCGAGCGCATCCGCCAGCGACTCGGCCTGCCGTCGCACCTCCTCGAGCTCGGCGTGGCGGGCGCGGGCGGCGGCGATCGCCGGCACGAGGTCGTGCTCGCGGAAGGGCTTGACGAGGTAGCCGAAGACGCCGGCCTCGACGGCGCGGCCGACGAGCTCGTCCTGGCCGTAGGCGGTCAGCATCACGATCGGGATCGCCTGGTCGGCGAGGATGCGGCGGGCGGCCTCGATCCCGTCGAGGCGCGGCATCTTGACGTCGAGGACGGCGAGCTCGGGGGCGTGCTCGCGCGCGAGCGCGACCGCCTCCTCGCCGTCGCGGGCCTCGGCGACGACCTCGTGGCCCGCCCGCTCGAGCAGGTCGCGCAGGTCGAGCCGGATGATCGTCTCGTCCTCGGCGATCAGGATCCGCACGGGCCTAGGTTCGCAGGTACGCCAGCTCCGGCGTCACGATCACGTCACACCCGGCGCCAGGCTGAGCCACGGCCGGCGGGGACTGGTGGCGGGACAGCCAGGCGGCAGCCACCCGTACAGACCCGTGGCGGAAGCGTGACGAGTGTGGGACGTTCGGTGCACACGGGGCCCGCGGGGCGTACGCTCGCGGTGGGTCGCCGCTTGCTCGCCGCGGGCGCCCGGCGACGGCTCGTGGCTGCGACCGCGGCGGGGTGGCTCGAACCCCCGCGCCCGCGCTCACGCCACTCTGGTCAGCCTCGAAGCGACCCCGCGATCGCCCCCCGCACCGCAGGTGCAGAGTCGATCCGCGCTCACGCCGCGCCCGGCGGACGAAACGTGACCGCGCCCCTCGGCGTCGACCACGTCATCGCGTCCGCCTCGAGCCGCCCCGCCCGCACGGACGGATCCTCGGCGACGAGCGCCCGCGCCTCGTCGACCGTCGTCGCGAAGACGCAGAGCCCACGCAGCGACTCGTCCTCCTGATCCGAGAACGGCCCCGCCGCGAGCAACTTTCCCGCCGCCGCCAGCCGGTCGAGGTAGGCGAGGTGCTGCTCCTGAAGCGCGTCGAGCTCGCTCTCGCTGAGCCGCGGCGCGTCCGCCGGGCGCCGCAGCAGCACGAAGGCGTAGGACTCGAGCTCCCTCAACCGCGCGCAGCCTTGACGTCGAGCGTCTGCGCGAGCATCCAGGGCGTGCCGTCCGGGTCGTAGAAGGTCGACAGCCTGACCATTCCCGGAATCTCGTGCCAGTCCTCGACGTCCACCTCGTGCTCCCGCAGGTAGGAGATCGCATCGTCGATGTCGTGAACGCCGAACGTCGGCGTGACATTTCCCTTCTCGACCGTCTCCGTCTGCCCGAGCCCGACGTTGAACGAGAATGGCGTTCGCAGCTCGCACCAGCCGTACTCGGCAAGCTCGTACTCGACCTCGAAGCCGAGCACGTCCCGGTACCAGGCAAGCGACCGGTCGTAATCGCTGACACCGACCGAGATGACGCAGTTCGCAGGGTTGAAGCCGATTGCCATGAGCTCTCCTCCGTCCTCGATGTCGCTTAGAGTCATGTTTTTATACTTACTAGACTTCCATGTCAACCGACGACCTGATCGACCTGTTCCACCACCGCTGGGCACCACCGGCTCTCGCACTGCTCGGCGAGCGCGGCGGAGCGCGATTCGTCGAGCTGCAGCGTCGCCTCGGCGTCGGCCGCGAGTCGCTTCGCCGCGCGCTCGACCGCCTGGTGGAGCTCGAGTACGTCAACCGCAACCCCGGCTACGGGCACCCGCTGCGGCCCGAGTACGTGCTCGGTGCGCGCGGCCGGCCCGCAGCACGACTCGCCGTCCGCGTCCTCCGCGCCGGCGACCCCGAGACGCTCCTGCACAAGTGGTCGGTCCCGGTGCTCGCCGAGCTCGCGGACGAGCGCAGGTTCTCCGAGCTTCGCGCCGCTCTTCCCGCAGTGACGCCGCGCGCGCTCGCGCTCGCGCTGCAGGAGCTCGAGACCGCGGGGCTGGTTCAGCGCGAGGTCCGCGCGACACGGCCTCCGTCCACCGCCTACCGGCCGACCACCGCCGGACGGCGCGTGCAGCGCGCGCTTCGCTGAGAGCTATGCGGGAAAGACCACCGCGGCGCGCGTTCCCTCGGCGTCCGAGCGGAGATCGAGCGTCCCGCGAAGCTCGTCGCGGACGAGCGCGCTGACGATCGAGAGGCCCGTGCCGGCCGGCCCCGCCTCGACACCACCCGTGCCGTCGTCGGCGATCGCGAGCTCGACCTCGTTGCCGCGCCGGTGCAGCTCGACGCGCACCCGGTTCCCGCCGTGCTCCAGCGCGTTCTGCAGCAGCTCCGCGAACACGAGCGCAAGCGCGGTCGCGCGGGCGCCGGGAAGTTCGACCGGCTCGAGCTCGGCCGTCACATCCTTGCCGCCGCCGACTCCCTGGACGAGCATCGCGCGCAGCCGCCCGATGAGGTCGGCAAGATCGACCTCCTCGTCCCGCCGCTCGGTGAGCAGCTCGTGCACCGCCGCGATCGCGAGGATCCGGTTCACCGAGTGCTCGAGCGCCTCGCGCGGGTCCGTGGTCTCCGCGTCGCGAGCCTGCAGCCGGAGCAGCGAGGCCACCGTCTGCAGGTTGTTCTTGACCCGGTGGTGGATCTCCTGGGCGAGCACTCCTCGCAGCACGGCGCGCCCGTGCTCCAGCGCGACCGCCGCGTGTGTGGCGATCGACGCCAGCAGCTCGCGATCGGCGGGCGAGAACGGTGTCTCGCGATCCGCCACGAGCTCGCCGATCTGACGGCTCCGCCAGCGGAGCGGCTGGCGGATCGCGTGTGTGCTCGCGACGCCCTCCGGCCAGGCGATCCTCCCGTCGTCGAGGACGAGCGCGGCGCCGGTCGCGTGCAGCGCGTCCATCGTCGTCTTGACGATCGCCTCGAGCGACTCTTCGAGGTACAGCGAGTTCGAGACGGCCTCCGAGATGCGCGCGAGAGCCTCGAGCTCGTGGACGCGCCGCTGCGCCTCGGCGTACAGCTTCGCGTGCTCGATCGACTGCGCGACCTGCGCGGCGATCGCGAGCAGCAGCTCCACCTCGTCGTCGACGAACACCCGCGGCTCCCGGGTGCGCACGTTCAGCGCCCCTTCGAGCGTCCCGTCGCGCGTCAGGATCGGGACCGCGAGGATCGATTCGTACTCGTCCTCGGCCAGGTTCGGGAAGTGCTTGAACCTCGGATCGAGGTGCGCCTGCGACTCGATCATCACCGGCGCCCGCGCCGCCGCCGCCGACCCCGTGATCCCCTCACCGGGGCGCATGCGGGGGCGACGCGTCAACTCGTCGATCAGCGATCCGTGCGTCGCGCGCAGCACGAGCTCGTCGGCGTGCTCGTCGTAGAGGTAGACGAAGCACGCGTCCGCCTCGAGCGATGCGGCGACGTTCGTCGCGACCTGAGAGAGCACCTCCTGCAGGTCGAGCGTCGAGTTGACGGCCTCGATCGTGTCTGTCAGGAGCTTCAGGTGACGGTCGCGTGTCTCCACGGGCTCAGACTAGGCTCTCCTCGTGACCACGGCCCAGTGGCTCCTGATGTTCCACATCACAGGAGCGTTCTTTCTCGTCGGCGGGTCGGTGGCCGCGGGCGTGCTGAACGTGCTCTCACAGCGCGCCGAGCGGCCGAGCGAGACAGCGCTGTTTCTGCGCCTGATCCGGACCGTCCTGCCCGTGATCGGGATCGGGTCGATCGCGACGCTCGTGTTCGGGCTCTGGCTCGTACACGAGCTCGATTTCGACTTCTGGAGCTTCTGGATCATCGCGGCGATCGTCCTGTGGCTCTTGGCGAGCGCCCTCGGCGGCGCCGGCGGCAAGCACCAGGAGCGGGCGCGGCTGCTCGCCGAGCGGCTGGCGGCGGAGGGTGACACGCCGGACGACGAGCTGCGCGCGATCCTCCGTGACCCGCGCGGCAACGCGATGTCGTGGCTCGCCGGACTGGCGACTCTGCTCCTGCTGATCGACATGATCTGGAAGCCGGGCGCGTGATCGCCTACAGCCGCCCCTTCTTCCCGCTCTTCCTGCACGTGCTCGGGGCGATGACCCTCGTCGGCGCGATGCTCGCCGTGCTGGTGCTCACCGTCGCGGCCTGGCGGCGCCCCGAGGTGGCCGCGCTCAGGCGGGCGGCGTTCGGGACGCTGCTCGTCCTCGCCATCCCCGCCTGGATCGTGATGCGAATCGGGGCCCAGCTGATCTACTCGAAGGAGTTCGGCTCCGGGGGCCACGGCCCGGGCTGGATCGGGATCGGCTTCATCGTCGCCGACGCCGGCCTGATCGTCCTGCTCACCACCTCCGGCGTCGCGTTCTGGTGGAGCCGCGGCGGCAAGCCGATCGCCGGCCGCCTGGTGGGGGGTCTGACGGGCCTCTACCTGGTCATGCTGGCCGTGGCCTGGCTGGCGATGTCCGGCAAGTGGTCGTAGAGGGCCCGGCCGCTTACAGAACCTTTACCGCACGAGGGGGAGTTTCCTCGTAAACGGGGAATAGCGTCACCATCGTGAGCGCCCTCGCCGTCGATCTGCGCCGCACCGCAGGGTTCCTCGTCGCCGACGCTCGGGGCCGGATCGTCGGCCGGGTCGAGTGCCCGATGTACGGCACGTCACCCGAGGAGCCGGACGCCCTGTCCGTCCGCTCCGGCTGGCTCGCCCGCCGGCGCCGCCTCGTGCCGGCCGAGTCGATCGAGCAGATCGACTCGAGCTCGCGCGTGATCGGCCTCCGGGTCGAGCGCGAGTCGATCCGCACGTTCCTCTAGGTCTAGGCACCACCCGCCTCGAGGCCGCCGACCGGCCGTGGAAAGACCACAGGGCGCCGAATCTCGACGCCCCGCGATCTGCCGCCAGCAGCGCGGCGGGTCAAACCGCGCTGGGTCATTCGAGCGTAGCGCCTGGCCCCGGCTCCGCCAAGCCGGGACCAGGGCTAGGTTTTGCCGCGGCGTCAGAGGACGCCGAGGTACCGGTCGAGCTCCCACTGGGTGAGCTGGACCCGGTACTCGTCCCATTCCTTGCGCTTCAGCGTCACGTAGTTGTCGAAGATGTGCCCGCCGAAGGCCCGACGCATCAGCTCGGAGGCGGCGAACTCGTCGATCGCCTCGCCGAGCGTCTCCGGCAGCGAGACGATCCCCCGCTCACGCCGCTGCTCGGCCGTCAGGTGGTAGAGGTTCGTCTCCATCGGCTCTTCGAGCTCGTAGCCGTTCTCGATCCCCTCGAGCCCGGCGTGGAGCAGTGCTGCAAACGTGAGGTACGGGTTGCAGGCGGGGTCTGGGCAGCGGATCTCCGCCCGCGTCGCCTGCTCGGAGCCGGGCTTGTAGAGCGGGATGCGGATCAGAGCCGACCGGTTCCGCTGCGACCACGCGACGTACACGGGAGCCTCGTAACCCGGGACCAGGCGCTTGTACGAGTTCACCCACTGGGCGAAGACGGCGGAGATCTCCCGCGCATGGCGCAGGAGCCCGGCGATGAACTGCTTCCCCGTCTCCGAGAGGTGGTGGGCGTCGTCCTCGGCGAAGAACTGGTTGCGCCCGTCGGTGAAGAGGGACATGTGCGTGTGCATGCCCGAGCCGTTCTCGCCGAACAGCGGCTTCGGCATGAAGGTCGCATAGACGCCGTTCTTCGCCGCGACCTCCTTGACGATCAGACGGTACGTCAGCGTCTGGTCGGCCATGTCGAGCGCCGAGGCGTAGCGCATATCGATCTCGTGCTGCGACGGCGCCACCTCGTGGTGGTGGTACTCGATCCCGATCCCCATCTCCTCGAGCGCCCGGATCGTCTCGTTGCGGAGCTCGGTCGCAGCGTCGAGCGCCGTCATCGCGAAATACCCGCCCTCGTCGAGCGTCTCGGTGCCGTGCTTGTCGCGGAAGAGGAAGTACTCGAGCTCGGGGCCGACGTTGAACGTGTCGAACCCCATCGACTGCATGCGCTCGACCGCCCGCCGCAGCACGTGCCGCGGGTCGCCCTCGTAGGGCTCGCCGTCGGGCTTGACGACGTCGCAGATCATCCGCGCGACGCGCGCCTCACCGGGACGCGCCGGCAGCAGGCGGTAGGTGGACGGATCCGGGATCGCGACCATGTCCGACTCCTCGATCGCGTTGAAGCCGGTGATCGACGAGCCGTCGAAGCCCATCCCGTCGTTGAGCGCGTCCTCGATCTCCGCAGGCGTGATCGCGAAGCTCTTCAGGTGCCCTTCGATGTCGGAGAACCAGAAGAGCACGTTCTCCACACTCTGCTTCTTCACGTCGTCGAGCACCGACTTCCGGGCAGCCGGATCGGACGTCGCCCGGAACTTGCTCTCAATCATCGCCATCTGCTCACCGCTCCTCTCCTCGAAGACAGGCCGTGCTACGCCGCCTGAGCCGCGAGAGGCTCGGTCGCCTCGACACCGCCCGTCGGCACCTTCCGGATCGTCTCCACGATACGCCCTGTGATCCGGTAAGGATCGCCGAGCGAGTTCGGGCGCCGGTCCTCGAGATAGCCGCGGAAGCCGCTCGCGACGAAGCTGTGCGGAACGCGGATCGACGCGCCGCGATCCGCGACGCCGTGGTTGAACTTGTCGATCGACTGGGTCTCGTGGAGACCGGTGAGGCGCATGTGGTTGTCCGGCCCGTAGACCGCGATGTGCTCGTCCTTGTGCTCGTCGAAGGCGTCCATCAGCGCCAGGAAGTAGTCCTCGCCGCCGACCTCCCGCATGTGCTTCGACGAGAAGTTGGTGTGGAGGCCTGAGCCGTTCCAGTCGAGCTCCACGCCGAGCGGCTTCGGATGGAAGTTGACGTCGACGCCGTACCGCTCGCAGAGCCGGAGGAGGAGGTATCGGGCGATCCACAACTCGTCACCGGCCCGCTTCGACCCCTGGCCGAAGATCTGGAACTCCCACTGCCCCTTCGCCACCTCGGCGTTGATGCCCTCGTGGTTCAGGCCGGCGTCGATGCACAGGTCGATGTGGGCGTCGACGATCTCGCGCGCGACGTCGCCGACGTTCTTGTAGCCGACGCCGGTGTAGTACTCGCCCTGCGGCAGCGGGAACCCCTCGGCGGGGAAGCCGAGCGGCCGCCCGTCGCGGTACAGGAAGTACTCCTGCTCGAAGCCGAACCACGTGTTCGGATCGTCCGCGATCGCCGCGCGGACGTTGCTCGGGTGAGGTGTCCCGTCGGGGAGCAGGACCTCGCACATCACGAGCACCCCGTCGCGCCGCGCCGGGTCGGGGAAGATCGCAACCGGCTGCAGGAGGCAGTCCGAGTCGCTTCCCTCCGCCTGGCGCGTCGAGCTTCCGTCGAAGCCCCAGACCGGGATCTCGTCGACGGCCGGGAACGCGTCGAAGGCCTTCACCTTCGTCTTGCTGCGCAGGTTCGGCGTCGGTTCGTACCCGTCGAGCCAGATGTATTCGAGCTTGTACTTGGTCACCTTGTCTCCCGTTTCGTGGTCGGATCGAGCCCAGGAACGACAAAAGGCCCAAGGACTCCTCGAGTCCTCAGGCCTCATCGCCCAGCACCGCCCACCGGGGCGGCACATCCTCAACGTAGCGGCGGCGGCGGTCGGTCGTCAAGGGCTCACGGGAGCGGGCCCTGCATCGTCAGCACCTTCGAGACGTCCCGGTAGCCGAGGCCGCGGTTGAGGGCCTGCATGCCCTCGTTGCCCCGCTGCGTCCAGGTGACGAGCTCGAGCACCCCGGCTCCCGCCGCCCAGTGCAGCTGCGCCTGCTTCAGCGCCCGCGCAATCCCCCGGCGCCGGCAGTCGCGCCGCACGGCGGTCAGCCCGTGCTCGGCGCTCGCCGGCCCGTTGGCGTGCTCCATCAGGCCGGCGTAGCCGACGATCACGCAGTTCTCGACCGCGACGAAGGAGCCGTCCGGCCTCGTCGCCTCCTCGCGCAGCCACGTCTCGATCCGGTAGGAGACCGGCCCGGGGACCGGCATGTCGTCGTAGCCCTCGACCGCGACCGCGTCCCAGGCCGCGTGCAGGAGCTCCTTCCGGCGGCCGGCGAGCGAGACGAGCTCGACGCCCTCGGGCGGCGCCGGAGCCTGCTCGTCCGGCGAGATCCCGCGGAGCTGCTCGAGCTGGTGGTCGGCCTCCTCGAGCCCGAAGGCACGCGCGAAGGCGATCGCGCCCTCGTCGGCCGCGTCGACGAAGGCGTTCACGCCGCTCCTTCCCAGCGCCCGGCCGTGGGCGGCCAGGGCCAGGAAGAGCGCCGTCCCCACGCCGTGCCGCCGGTACGGCGCAAGCACGCGTGCGGCGCAGAACGCCCGCCCGCCGAAGTTCGACAGCGCGCCGACGCCGCAGCCGGCGTCCGTCCCGTCGAGCGACGCCAGCAGGAGCAGACGGTCGGGCTCGGCCGTCCGCTCGAGCTGAACGGTCGTCACCGGCTCGTTCGGCTCGACGGTGCTCTTGATGCGAGCGAACGTCTCGAGGTCGGACGCCGACTCGGCCCGGCGGAGCTCGATCATCCCGACCGCTTCAGCTTTCCGTTCCGCTTCGCGTACCGCTCGCCCGACCCGAAGACGACCAGCCCGAGCGGGATCGAGACGACGCCGATCAGGAGCAGCGGCCAGACGTCCGCCCACTGCAGGCCGACACCGTCGATGATCGACGCCCGGCAGCCGCGCAGCGCGTAGGTCGCGGGCGAGATCTTCGAGATCCACTGCATCCAGTCGGGCAGGACGCTCACCGGGTAGTAGACGCCCGAGACGACGAGCATCAGGCCCTGGGCGACGAACCCGAGCTGCGTGCCCTTCTCCGGCGAGATGAGCGGGAGGACGGCGGTCATCATCCCGACGCCGATGAACGACACCGACGCGATCGCGAGCAGCGAGATCGCCGCCGGGTAGTTGGCATTCGGCACGTGAATGCCGATGAACGCGACCACGGCGATGAACACGGCCGACGCGCGCACGAGCCCGTACATCACCGCGTACAGCCCCATCCCGATCAGGTGGACCGGGCGCGAGAGCGGCGCCATGAACGTGTACTCGATCGTCCCTTCCCAGCGCTCCCAGGCGACCGTCTCGGTGACGATCTCGAAGATGATCCCCAGGAAGGCCCAGATCACGCCGCCGACGAGCAGCTGCATCTCGAGCTGGTTCTGCT
>Ga0335082_10006526_pt1 | contig 12717 bp, 13 predicted proteins | sample Lox_Sample_41_FD_206718 | JGI IMG/M metagenome (GOLD analysis project Ga0335082, IMG submission 206718) | Soil microbial communities from Loxahatchee National Wildlife Refuge, Florida, United States - Lox_Sample_4.1 | ecosystem: Environmental > Terrestrial > Soil > Wetlands | place: USA... | reverse complement strand
ATCGTCATAACCGGTGCGAGCAGCGGACTGGGGGAAGCAGCGGCACGGCTTCTGTCGTCGGAGGGTGCGATTGTCGTGCTTGGTGCACGCCGAACCGATCGGATAAACACCCTGGCAAATGAGCTGACGAAAAGCGGCGGGAAGGCGCTTGCAATAACTACGGACGTGACAAGATACGACCAGGTGAGAAAACTTGTCGACACTGCGGTGAAGACCTACGGCCGCATCGACGTCATGATCAACAACGCCGGCCTGATGCCGCACTCACCGCTCGAACGAACAAAGGTCGATGAGTGGAACCAAATGATCGACGTAAACATCAAAGGGGTTCTGCATGGCATTGCGGCTGCGCTCCCTCACATGATACGGCAGAAGTCAGGGCATATTATCAATGTTTCATCCGTTGCGGGCCACAAGGTCACACGTGACGGCGCCGTCTATTCCGCAACCAAACATGCAGTCCGTGCGCTCTCTGAAGGGCTCCGGCAGGAAGTGAAGCCGTACAACATACGAACAACAATTGTCTCACCCGGCGCGGTGGAAACCGAACTTCCAAACACCATCACAGAACCCGACGTTGCCGAGAGAATCAACGAGTTTTACAAAGATGTCGCTATCCCCGCCGACTCGTTCGCCCGGGCAGTTGCGTTCGCCATCAGTCAGCCGGAAGACGTCGATATCAACGAAATCTTATTTCGACCAACACAGCAGGAACTGTAAGCAGAAAGGTGAAGAAGCATGCGCATCGGAATTCTCGGTTCGGGGTTGATGGGGAGCAAGCTCGGCACTATCTTTGCGCGGGCCGGTCATGAGGTGGTTTTCAGTTATGCGCACAGCGAGCAGAAATTGAAAAAGCTGGCGCACGATGCAGGAGGAAACGCGAAAACAGGCACACCCCGCGAGGCCGTGCAGAATGCTGAAGCGGTTCTCCTTGCGGTGCACTGGTCACGAATGGATGATGTTCTGAAGCAGGCAGGCGACCTGTCAGGGAAAGTGATCGTCACCTGCTCCCTGCCGATGAATGACGACAATACCGACCTTGTCATCGCGCATACATCCTCCGGGGCGGAAGAACTCGCGAAATTGGTTCCGAGGACCCGTATAGTTTCTGCATTCAACACGATCCCCAGTGAAGTATTGTTCGATGTCTTTGAATCCCGAGGGAAATCAACCAAACCCGGCCTCGTGTACTGCGGCGATGACACTGGAAGCAAGAGGGTGGTCAAGGGATTGATAAGCGATGTCGGTTTCGATCCTGAAGATGCCGGTCCCTTGCGTATGGCCCGTTACACAGAACCATTCGCGTTGCTGGTTGCGCAGCTTGCCTACGAAGGAAAAGGGGGCCCGGAACTTGCCTACCGTTTCGAGCGGTTTGGAAAATAATATCATAAATTGTGGAAACAAGCATCTGTAGGAGCTCAAAAAATGGACATCAAGAAAATCGGATCGCAGCCCTCCGGTAAAGGACCGGCAGAGTACTTCACCGGCACTGTTCGTATCGATCCGTTGTTCCAGGCACATGATCCGGCACGAGCTGTGGGTGCGGCTGTGACATTCGAGCCCGGGGCCCGGACGGCCTGGCATACTCACCCGCTCGGCCAGACTCTGATCGTGACCGCAGGTTGTGGACGCGCACAACGTTGGGGTGGTCCGATTGAGGAAATCCGACCAGGTGATGTGATCTGGTTTGCACCCGGCGAAAAGCACTGGCACGGTGCAGCACCAACAACTGCCATGACACATATTGCCATTCAGGAACAGCTCAACGGAAAGACCGCCGACTGGTTGGAAAAGGTGACCGACGAACAATACAACACCGGTATCAAGTGACCGGCTGTCCGGCAAAATTCTGAACCATACAGGGATATCAAGATGACAGATCTGAGCGGGTGGGAAAATTTCTACGTGATCGTCGGCTCGTCAGCCGGAGCTTTGATCGGATTGCAATTTGTCGTTCTGACACTTATTGCCGAACGACCGGTGCTGCGAATGGCAGAGGCGAGTGCGGCATTTGCCACGCCAAGTGTGGTTCATTTCGGAGTTGTGCTCCTGTTGTCGGCAATTGTCAGCGCACCCTGGACCGATTTGACCATCGTCGCCCTTCTTTGGGGCCTGGTAGGAATCTTCGGCGCAGTGTACGCCCTCATCGTGGCCCGCCGCATGAGACTCCAGACCGTATACAAGCCGGAATTTGAGGACTGGTTATTCCATGCGTTGCTTCCTCTTGCTGCGTACTTAACGCTCTTGCTATCGGCAATCGCAGCCGTTACTCAAGCCCGCGGGGCGTTGTTCGGCACCGGCGCTTCCGCGCTGGTTCTGCTCTTCATCGGCATTCACAATGCCTGGGATGCCGTCACGTACCATATCTTCATCAGTAAGTCGGTACAGCAGAAAGACAGGGAGCAAGGTTTCAAAGTTGCAGATAAAGACAATGCTCAATAATATGGCCGGCCATGATGCATTTCAAAACAATCAGTGAGTTCGACCAGGCGGAGGGATTTCCCCCTCCGCAACATCCGTTGCTCAGTCTGAACATCCTCAGAAGCTCCTCCCGGATTGAGAAAAACCTCGAGTTCACTTGCGATTTTTACATCATCTGTTTCAAGAAGGTGAAATCGGGCGAGCTATGGTACGGCAGGACAAAATATGACCATGATACCGGGCTCATGTTCTTCACGAAGCCGCGGCAAAGAGTGGTTGCACGTGGTCTTCAGCTGAAAGAGAAGGGATTTGCTATTCATGTCCATGAGGATTTCCTTATGGGAAATCCTCTCTTCACGGAAATAAAGAAATACAACTTCTTCGATTATGAAATTCACGAGGCGCTTCATCTTTCGCCAAGGGAAAAACAAACGATCTGGTCGATCTATCACAAGATGGAGACCGAGTATAACAACAATCCGGACGAATTCAGCGGATCCATCATCCTTTCCCACCTCGATTCGATCCTGAAGTACGCACAGCGATTTTACAAGAGGCAGTTCATCGACCGCAAGCCGCTCTCAGGGATGACGATAACGAAATTCAACGAATGTCTCAGCGGTTATTTTGAGCAGGGGAAGGCGGAGAAAATCGGACTGCCGACTGTGAACTCCATGGCCGAGCAGCTTCATCTTTCCCCTAAGTACTTGAGCGACCTACTGAAGCAGGAAACCGGCAAGACGGGGCTGGAATTGATCCATCTCTATCTTATTTCAGAGGCGAAAAACTTGCTCGTCGCCGGCGAGCACAACATCTCCGAAATTGCATACCACCTTGGGTTTGAAAACCCGCCGTACTTTTCCCGCCTGTTCAGAAAGGAAGTGGGAGTCACTCCGAAAGAGTACAAGAACCGGCTCTTGAACTGATTGGACATTTAGAGATTCACACCCCGAAAGGGGCCCGATTGACATTTAGACATTCAGACACTTTTGTATTTTCACATTTAATGATTCAATGACTGAATCGCAAAATGAGTAAATAAACACCCCTCCTCCTTCTACGTCCTCAAAACTTTCAGATATTCCACCCAAGGCCCGACATCCTCTTTGTATTGTTTTCCCATCACGCGTGATATTTGTGAGAGATGGTCGAGATCGTGCACAACCCAGGTGGCAAGATGCTGTGAGAGTTTTACTTCACCGAATTCGGGATGAATCCCCGTCTTCGCCAGGTCCTTCGCCGTGAGTTTTCTGGAGCGCAGAATTTCGACATTCTTTTTCCGCACAGATGTAAATTCAATCAGGAGTTGTTTCAGGGATTTCCCCTCACTCTCACTGACATGCCCGAGCTGATCGAAGGGTACAAAGTTCTTATCCTTCTTGTCGGTGAGTATGATCTCCATGCGCGGAATCCAATCGGTCTTCTCGCCGTAGATAAGATGAGCGACAACGCCATGGACCGTCCATGTTTTTCCGCCCTCGTTGACTGTCGTCCAATCGGAAGACAGATTCTCCAGCAATGCAGTGAGAACGCCCGGTGTGCGTTCGAGGATTTCGATGGATTTAGATACGGTGAAGTTCATTTACACCTCCTTCGAATTTTCTCATTCAACACAATGGCGGAACCCCCCGCCTCCCCCCTTCAGGTTGAAGGGGGATCGCACGGCCGTAGCACTATAAGTAGAGCAAAGAGGTCATTTGATATATCCCAGCTGTTTCATGACCGTGGTTCTGTCCAGCACCTGAATGTGACCGCAGATTTTTCCATTTCTAAACCGATAGATCGTCATTCCCGTTGTCCGGATTTTCTTTCCTGTCGGGGGATATCCCCCGATGCTTCCCAGGTTCGTGCCCGTCAGGATCCAGGCGATCGCCACGGAATCGCCATCCGATATCATCGTCTCTATTGAAAAGTGGATATCCGGAAATGATGAGAATGAATGGTGCAAGCGCTTCCTGAACTCACCATGATCCAGCGTCTTCCCTTCCCACGGATCACCGTTGTCGAGCTCTATTGAATACTCCTTGTCAAGAAAATCCGAGAGACAGTCCATCTCCTGCTTGTTCCAGACGCGTTCGATGAATTCCAACAAGATTTCTGCGTTACTCATTTCGTTTCCACGTGATTATCTCCTGTCAATCAAGTCATCAGTAGTAGTAACTCCAGCCGATTGAAGCAAAAAGCTTTTTGGGATAATATCTCAAACCATTCTTGATGACCCATTCCACGCGCCGGATATCGGAAATATTCGATCCGGGGTCACCGTTGATAAGAATGAGATCGGCCGATTTGCCCTCCCGGATCTCTCCATAATCATCCAGGAGCTTGCAGTCTTTCGCCGCATTATATGTGGCACACTGCAGCGCCTTGAGCGGAGGAATTCCCGCCTGCACGTAAAGCTCAAGCTCGTGTTCCAAAGCAAATGCCGCTCCCCCATCTGTCCCGGCAACGATCAGGATACCGCTGTCATACAGTTTCTTCAGCATCTTCATCATGGTATCGAATGAGGCATCATACCTATCTCGTTCGTTCACGGGGGCGAAACTGCTGATGGAGACAACGTTTTCACGTTGGTCCGCGGGCATCCAGCCCATAATAGATTTGATGCTGGCGTCGGTATCGCCCGGGAAGACCGTCAGCATTCCCGCAAAGACGTTCATCGTCGGATCGAGTGAGATCTGTTTTTCCTGAAGAAGCCGGATAAACGCGTTTACCGGCTCACTGTTCAGATCAAGATCTTTTGCGCGCTCCCCCACGACGCTGAAGCGCCTCATGGTTCTCGTATCGATCGTATCCCCCTCAAAGTTCAGCATCACCATATTCATATGCGTGATTTCGTCGTAACCGGAACGGACCGCCTGCTCGGCGGTGGAGAACGACGGAATGTGGCCCGCAACATGAAGCCCGAGCTTGTGCGCTTCTGCTGCGAGCGGCACAACCCATTTCGGATCAATCGAGCTGTAGAGTTTGATCTGCTGATACCCGCGGCCGGCGTATTTGTCCACTGCCTGCAGACCCTCCTCAACATTATGGATCATCGTTCCCGTGGGACCCTGGTATGGTCCTGCCTGGTCAATGAAACCGGACATGTAGCTGATATCGGGTCCGAGAAGTTCGTTATGCCGTATCTCCTCGCGCACTGCAGGGAGGCGGCTCCCGTTTCCCATATCGCGCACATGTGTTACCCCACCCGCAAGGTAATTCAATCCTTCGGTTTCCTGAAAGTGGTCGTGCATATCCCACAATCCCGGCATGAGCGTCTTGTTCGTCCCGTCGATGATCGTATATCCCTCCGGAATGCTTGTCGAAGAAGACTCGCCTACATTCTTCACTTTGCCATCCTCAATGGTAACGGTCATATCCTGCAGCATGCGGGCGTGTTCCGAATCAAACAAGCGGACGTGACGAACTGCAAGTCTGTCGGGAACCGAATCAGAAAGAGCCGTCATCTGGCGTCCATAATACTCCTTCGATTGCATCAGCTGGAGAGTCACCAGCGTGTCGGCAAGCGATTCGTATCCTGCCCTGATTGTGCTCAGGAAGTCGGACGCATAGGCAAAGAAGTGTTTATCGTCGTCGAGCCAGGCGAAGTTCGGGGGATTATTCTCGTTATAGTAATATTCACACAGATAGAGGCGGAGGGGTATCCCGTGAAAAGAAAGGTTCTTTTCGTGGAGCGGCAATGCCATGATCGTTCCCCCTGTGGCAAGAGGGATTTTCACGTTGGGGCGCCTGATGAAGTAATGAAGTACCGGCTCCACGTCTGTCGGCTCGGCGCTCTGGAAGAGCTCTCCCCTGAACAATTTTGTTTTTTTGTCTTCATTGATGACCATCAGCGCCGAGTCCTTGTCAATGGCGAAGAGCTCGTGATAGAGTCTTTTGTAGTAGTCGACTCCGTTCGTCTCGAGATGGATTGTCAGCCCGGAATCGTTGGTTGTAATATGAGTGAGGACGCTGTCTCCACGCCCCCGATCGTTGTAGGAATAGAGGGAATAGAATTCGCGGGGGCCGTTCGTCCAGATTTCCTGCAGACCCGATTTTTCTCCTCCCCGCACAACATTATAGAAGAGCGTGTCGAAAGTTTGTGCGCTGATTGAGATAGTAGAAAGCAGAAATGCCACGAACAGAATTGCCAACCGAAGTGTTTTTGCGAATGAAGTGAGCGTGGTGAGCAGGGAACTCAAGTATACTTTCATCAAGAACTCCGATTTGTTTGATAGTGAACAAGGTAAGGGATGAAGAGGGAATTGTCAAGAAACCATGGCCATTATGAATGCTTCCGACAATTATGCATGCCAAAGTTTTGCATCTAGCACGATTGAGCGAGGTGGGATGAGCGGGCTATGGGACTTTCTTCAGCCACGTCATTTTATTAAGAGCAAGACCCCAACCCTGGTCAGTGCAGGATTGGGGTCTTGAATCATATTTCAATGACGATCAACCGATTGGCATCGTGATAAGATGGGAGAGTTCCCTCCTCATAATTGAGAACTCACATCACGAATCACACTCCACCTCTCATCCGCGCCCGGGATTACTTCGTCCTGAGAAACTCGATCCGACGGTTCTTTTGCTTGCCGTCTTTCGTGGTATTCGGAGCGATCGGCTTATCCGGACCGAACCCTTTCGTCGTGATCCGCGTTGCCGCGATGCCCTTATCGACAAGGTACGCCTTCACGGCATCTGCACGCTTCTGCGAGAGTTTCACATTCGCTGCGTGTTTCCCGACGTTATCCGTGTGCCCCTGAATCTCTACCATCATATCGGGATTCTGGTTCATCGTGTTATACGCCTTCTCCAGAATCGCAGCAGACTCCGGACCGATCTCGGCGCTTCCCGTCTTGAAAACGATCCCTTCCAGAACGATCGCTTTGCCCACCTCGGCTTTCAGCTCCTCTTTCTTGGGCATATCGTCGCTCGCATCGAGAGGATTCGTCCCGCGGGCAACCTCGGTCCCATCGTCAACGCTTCCTCCGTCCGTATCTTTCTTCAGCGGATCCGTATGATATTTGAGCACTTCATCACCGTCGCTGAGACCGTCTCCGTCGCTATCAACCTTCAGAGGATCCGTATGATATTTCAGGATCTCATCGCCGTCGCTCAATCCGTCACCGTCTGTATCTACTTTGAGCGGATCCGTCTTGTACTTCATGATCTCGTCACCATCGCTTAATCCATCACCGTCCGTATCCATTTTGTTCGGATCGGTATGATAGGTCATGACTTCGTCGTAGTCGCTCAACCCATCCCCGTCAGAATCCTTCATGAGTGGATTTGTGTGATACTTGAGGACCTCGTCGCCGTCGGAAAGTCCATCGCCGTCGCTGTCCGGATTATGCGGATCTGTTCCCAGTTCGGCTTCCTGCTTATTGGTGAGACCATCATGATCGGCATCGCCGTTTTCGTTTTCACCCACATGAACGGTGAGTCCGATGAGGAAACCCCAGAAGGCATCTTTCCTGTCAAGGATATAGCCCTTGAGATTGTCGGTGAAGGACTGATTAAACCCCACGCTTGCCTCCAGAGCATTCCCGTCGTTCAGACGAATCTGCACTCCGGCGCCTACCGGAGCATATCCGGTCCAGCCATCGGTCGTTGGGTTATTGCTGATGAGAGGATTCGGATAGCGGACGCTGTAATTCAACACTCCGATCCCGCCGTAGACATACGGGGTGAAGTTTCCGGCGGACACCGGCATCAGAACAAAACGGTAATCAATGGGAAAGAGCCGTGCAGAGTAGAGATCGGCTTTCATTTCACCAACACCGGCACCCAGCTCACCTTTGACGATATCCGTAAATCCATATCGTACGAATGCACGACCCTGTGAACTTTCCTGGCGGTCAGTTACCGCTGTTTCACCCCAGATCCCTCCCACTCCAGCACCACCGCTCCATTTCTCGGTTTGCGTGAGCAGCGGGGCGGTAACGACAAAAATCAGAAGTACAATCAAGAAAAATCGGTTCATAAAATGATCCTCCTTTTTAGAATTGACAGGTAACAGTAATGAGTTTCTTCGCAAGCTGACAGGGTTCTCCTCACCGGCCCTGGAACACAACCGTGCAGTGACCGCACCGTTTCGCACTGATTGGGATGCTCATCCCGCATTCCGGACAATCTTTGGTGCTTGGAGCCGGTGCTTGTTGCGCCTTCTTCATGCTGTTGACCCCTTTGATCAGCAGGAAAATGGCAAACGCCACAATGACGAAGTCGATGATTGTATTGATGAAGACACCATATTTCAGCAATACCGCCGGCGGGCCCTCTTTCAGCGTCATTGCCAGGCCGCTGAAATCAATCCCTCCGAGAAGCAAACCGATGGGCGGCATGATGACATCTGCGACGAGGGAGCTGACGATCCTCCCAAATGCCGCACCGATGATAATACCGACTGCCATGTCGACAACATTTCCGCGCATGGCAAAATCCCTGAACTCTTTCATCATAGGCATGGGATACTCCTCCTTAGAGTGAAGAAAATACGTGATGGTTTGAATGTTCTGTACGTATCTGCGCGTCCCAGAATATTGATTGGTAGAAGAATATTTGTAGGAAAGAAACTCTCCAAGAATCTCTGGGCGGCGGGAACGCATCCCCCGCAGCCGGGTAAGACACAACCAAGACTCGGCAAAGATACCAAACATCGTCGAGACTGTCAAGGCGGCCGGATTCTTGAACGAGGGACCTCAGTCGACCCTTCAATCCGATGAATACGGGGATCGCGGCATTAGTCGTCTGGACAGGATTTCAAACCGAAGTCGTTCCCCCCGGTCCGCGCCGCGCATCATTGCGGGTTCGTCGGCGCGCACATCGTCATTACCCAGGATGAGGTAAACTCGCGGGTACGAAGACCCGAGTTTCTCACGCAGACGGGTGAATTTTGCGATAAGGAAGTCATCGACAAAATCTCTTATGCCGATAAGATCTGAATCTTGGGGAATGGAAAACGGTGGGAATAAGTCCCCTCCGAGAAATGTGGCCGCCGGGCGATCCTCGGCGATACGCGTGAAGAGCTTTTCATACCGATCAATGTGACCGTGAAGGTCGGAAACAAAGAAGGAGACGATGTCGTTCACCTTCCCGCTGTGAACCGGTGGCTGCGAATCCATAGATGTTTCAGTATTGGGTGCGGATCAGCGTTGCAGGAATTAGATGCTGGGATCCAATGTACCGAATTCCTCTATATTTTCACAGCATGGCCCAGAACATCTTCATGCAAAAGATGAAGTTCCTGTCGGAGGAGACGATCAATCGCGCGCGATGATGTCACTTGTCCGACTTCGGTGCACTTCTGGCCGAAGGAATCCGGTACTTTTTCAGGCGATAGCGGAGATTTGGCTCACCGATTTGCAGAATCTCAGCTGCGCGTGTCTGGCTGTTTCCCGCTACCAGGAGGGCGCGTTCGATGAGCGATTTTTCCAGATTAGCAAGAAGATTATCGAAGGAGAACGATTTTCTTTGTGAAATATTTTGGATGATTCCCTGAAGTTGCGTCATTTCATCCCGGATTCGATCAGGCAGGCGGACAATATTATCGGGTGAGCTGATGACCGCGGCCTCGATGACGGATTTCAGTTCCCGCACGTTGCCCTGCCATTCTCTCCGGATCAGAAAATCGAGCTCGTTCACGTCAATGACCTTCGGCTTGCTGCCGATCGCCTCGCAGGCGTTCCTGATAAAGTGTTCCGCAAGCAGCGGAATATCTTCGGGTCGTTCATGAAGCGATGGAATCGGGACGGAGGTGAAGCCCTTCAGTACTTCGCCAAGTTCCTGAACGATCCGGTCAGCGCGCAGGAGATCGGCAGCTTCCGATTTTGCCGTAGCAATTATCTGTATCGCATGCTGAGCCGGCAATTGCGCGATGAATCGTGCGATGCGTGTCTGGTGAAGGAAGGAAAAGTCGTCGATGTCGTGAAAAAGGAGTCGGGTATTTTCGCCCGGGCGGGTTGTGAAAAGCTCCGAGATCTCCGATTCCGTCGAGCTGATCGGATTGAACGAAAGCACGACCGACGTTGCGCCGGAGGCACGGTGAATTGCCTGTGCCAGGAATCCCCGCCCCGCTCCCGCAGCACCCACGATCAGAATGCTTCGACGCTGACGCGCGAGTTTGGGAATTTCCTTGTTGAGTCTCTTGACAAACTCGCTCTCACCAATAAGATATTGATCTGTATTCATAGGGGTCACCCTCTCTGGTCTGATTCAATCACTGCAATTTAGTTCAGAAATTGATGAGGTCCGGCGGGGTCTTTACCCCGCGTAAACGTCCTCAAGATAAGATTGTCAAGTTCATCCCGCCAGCGTGTAATCATCCCGGGGGAATGCTCCAGCGCGGCCTCGTAATATCTTCCGGTGACGGATGATGAAAATCGCAGGCGAAGATCAAAGACATACGCGAGTACTACCAGAATCATAATACTAAAATACTCCCCTATCCGGAAAAAGCTCAGATACAATGCCTGTGAGGTGGTCTGAATATACCCGATGCGGTGCACCATCTCGAGAACGGTGACTGCCAAAAAGAGAATGAGCACCTTATCGAAGTATGCGCTGTATGAAATATGGCTCATGTACGACGCAATCAGGAACACTGAAATGATGATCAGGGCAACAATCTCAGCATAGATACATCGGAGCTCCACCGGTCGCCAGAAGAGGACGGATTCTCCCCCTCCTTGGAGATATTGCATGAGCACGCTGATTTGTTCTCGCTGTGGATCGGGATCGCCGGCATCTTTTACACGCTCTTCATTGACCCAAGCGGCGCCGATCTCTTCCTGCGATGGCGTGCGGCCGAGTTCTTTCTCGAGACTCGAAGAGACGCTTTTCAGATGTTGGAATCTAACGTACTCCGGAACGTTTCGAAGCGAAAGCGGACTAATCAGCAATGAGCCAAACAGGATGACGATCACGATGGCGGAAACCATCGAGGAAAAGAGATACTTCATGGTCGTGCTCTTGTGCAAAAGGAAAAAATCGAACACGACATAACAGACCGGGAATATGAAGAGAAAGTGAAGGCCGATCTTGTTGACGTAAAAATGATAATAGAATGGCGCGTTATGTACTCCAGTGAAAAGCGCGCTTCCGATGAACGGACTGAGAAATAGCGGAACAGCAAAAGCAAAGAACAATGAAAAATTCAGTGCGGCAAATTTTCTCGCGCCTCTGGTTTTCAGGAAGATCGAAAAGCAGAGAAGCGAAAGAAGAACCTGAAGACCTGTATTGACGAGCCCGATCCAGTCGGCTTCCCTGTGGGGAAGAAAAAGAACCAGACGAAGGATCACAAAGAGCATCGCCCAAAGGAGCAATATACGTCGTTCGGATTTCAGCATGACCGGAAATATCTGAATATACTCCACCACAGAGAAAAATACAAGAACTTACCGAAATTCGATGATGAATATTATGATAAAAAGGTAATATTATTTATATGATAATAGTAATATATTTGCAATTTAATCGAAATCTTGCCATATTCCTCGTTTCAGGTCCGTTCTCAAACAAATCCATCAAAATCACCATCAGTAATGAAAGGAGTGCCTCCCGTGTTCTTTTCTTCCGTCAAACACGAATTTCGCTTTGTTCGTATTGTTGCTACACTTGCCGTCGTTCTGCTCCTCCTGGGCACCGCTGCCGACACCAGGGCAGATTCAGGCGACCCTGTGAGCCAGTTTCTCTCTCAATTGGAAACGATCATCTTTGGTACACAGTCGAGTTCCTCGACGAGCCCCCAGACCTCCGATTCCACGAGAACATCAAGTGTCGACCCAACTCCGAATCCGCCCCCTCCTACAAATTGACAACAACACTGGTTGCTTCCTGATCCGGGAATATCCACCTGCGGGAGAGCAGACCGGCATGAGCAGAGAGGCAAGCACATCCTCTGGAGTCATATCCTGGCAGTACGATGAGCGCCGTAAGGGGAGGGTGAAACAAAGAAGGCCGGCACCGATCCAACTGGTGCCGGCCCTCTCTTAGACCAGAAGTCGATTTGCTATTTAATGAGTACCATCTTCTTCACTTGCGAGAAAACTCTTGTCGGACCCAAAATGCTCGATGCCTCGAGCCGATAGAGGTAGACTCCGCTGGCATATTCCGAAGCATTCCAGACGGCGGATTTGAACCCCGCCTCTTCATTTCCATCACGAAGAATCGAAACCGTCTGCCCAAGGAGATTATACACACGAAGCGATACTCTGCTGGCAAAGGGAAGCTGATACTCGATCGTGGAAGTCGGGTTGAACGGCGAAGGATAAGCGTTGCCAAGAGCATATGATTTGGGCAGTCCTGGCATAG
>Ga0335082_10006525_pt1 | contig 12718 bp, 12 predicted proteins | sample Lox_Sample_41_FD_206718 | JGI IMG/M metagenome (GOLD analysis project Ga0335082, IMG submission 206718) | Soil microbial communities from Loxahatchee National Wildlife Refuge, Florida, United States - Lox_Sample_4.1 | ecosystem: Environmental > Terrestrial > Soil > Wetlands | place: USA... | reverse complement strand
ACCAGCGCCCTCGCCAAGAGCGCAGGAACGTATGGACTTTCAACCACGTAACATCGTATTCTCCCGCCGCGTCCCCTGCCTAGGTCCCGGGCTGCGATCACTGGCCGGCTGGCGCCGTGACCTCGCGTCCCCAGTGTCTGCCCGTTCCCTCACGGGCGCCGCTCCCATTGTGACCGCCGGACGGGTCCATGCCCGGCGAGGCCGCGGGCTGGGCAATCGCAGGCGCGGAAGCACGCCGCACGCTGCACCGGCCTGCCTGCCGTGCAGCCACTATGATCAGCGGTCCTGCGGTGTGGCCCGCGTGATCTTCATGCCCGGCGGCTTCTCATCCCCGCGACAAGCTCGTGACTATCCGCGGGCGCTCCTCTAGTCGGGCACGTAGCGGACACGACTGAACTCACGGCTTTGAAGACAGACTCAGCTATGTGCCCAGGAATCCAACTCGCGGCGAGGAGCCAGGCTGGAACGGTGCATCATGGAGGTGTGGAAAGCAAGAAGGCAGCCACCGGGCCGGGGAATGCCGCGTCGGCTCAGCAAGAGGACGTGACTGAGCGGGAGCGCGTGGCGGACGAGCGGGAGCGCGTGGCGGACGAGCGCGGGCGCGTGGCGGACGAGCGGGAGCATGGCCGGGGTGCGGGAGCACAAGGCTAACGAGCGCGAGGCCCTGGCGGATGAGCGGGAGCGCAAGGCTGACGAGCGGGAGCGGGAGGCTGACCGGCGAGAGGCCGCGCTAAACGAGCGTCAGTGGGGGATCGATGAGCGCGAACGGGAACTGAATGAGCGCGGGCGGGAGCTGGGCGTGGTTGTCGAGTCCTTGCAGCAGCGCGCGCTGGAGACCGTCGAGCGGTCGCGTGCGTTGCTGGCCCTGAGCAGACAGCGTCTCAACCGCCATGAGACTGCGGCCGAGCGGGCGCAGGCGCACCGGGAGCGGCAGCAAGCGGAGCTCAGCAGGACGCTGGCGCAAAGCAAACGGGAACACGCGGCCGCGCTGCCTGACCCCACTGAGGTCATCGCGCGGGCCAGGGCGTTGAGCGAGCAGGCGAGGGCAGCGATGGAGGCCATCGCCGCCAACGAGGAGGAAATCGCCCGTCTGCACGAGGAACTGGCCGCCAGGAGCCCGGAGCGCCGGGAGGAATACCGGCACACCGCAGAACAGGCACGCGTGAACGCACGCAGGGCCCGCGAGGTCATGCGCAAATTCACCGCCTGACGCCTGTACTCGCCTACCAGGCATCCTCCGTAACGGATCTGGTCCAGTGGTTGATGGCCCTTGCCGGGCCGGTCTCCATGGTCATCCGCACGCCGATTACAGAACGTGGGACTGCGGGCTTGCGAACCTGTAGCGCATCTGCGAGGGCTGTGAAAGGCAGAGGGACCCGGCTGGGAGCGTCCCAGCACGGCCCTTCAGGCCCTTCTGGGACGGCTACGGCGATCACATGTCAGCGTGTCTTAGTGCCGGGAGCGACCCTGATAACCCCTGGTCGACCACTTCATCGGGCATGCGAGGGGCGCGGCCTTGTGATCAGCGACCTGATAGTTAGGCGATGCCGGACTCGACGGCTAGGTCTCAGACGACTTCCCGGGCCAGGTTCGCCTCTGGTCGCAGCGGGCTGACCCTAGTAACCTCCAGGTTATTGGGCTAGCTGTTTGGGGCCGGACGGCCGGTATGCGCCAGTCTGCTGGTATTTCGACCTGTGCTGCGGCGATCGCGGTGTTTTGGAGTAGATGTGGATATGCCTGAAGACATCTGCCTGGTGCAGTGGACGGGGCAACAGGCGGTGGTGACCCTTCCGCAGGACATCGACAGCTCCAATGCCGACCGGATCCGTGAGCGGCTGCTGTGGATCATCAACCGCGGCGCCCGCGTGCTCATCGTGGATCTGACCGGGACTGTCTCCTGCGATTACTCCGGCGCGGAGGCCCTGGCGCGCGCCCAGCAGCGTACCGTTGCGAACGGGACCGAGCTGCGGCTGGTGGTCATCGCTGATGTGGTCCGCCGCGTGCTTGCCCTCAGCGGGCTTGATCGCCTTGTCCCTGTCTACCCGGACCTGGACTGTGCTATCGCCGTCGGAGCTGAGCGCGCGGACGCAGATGGCCAGCCGGGAACTGCGGTGATCGCCGGTCAGGTGGCCCACGCCGGGGAGTTGCTGGACTCGGTAGCGCACAACATCTTCATCGTGAGCCTCATGCTGGAGGCCGCTCTCGGCCTGCCCCGCGACGACGCCGCGGATCGCATCGCCGAGGCTCTGGGTCGGCTGGATGATGTGGTCGGGGAGATCCGCGATCACGTGCTGGCCGACTGCAGCGAGGGTATCCGGCCCGGTAGCGCCTGGAAGCCCCCGCCGGACGTGCTGGGGCGTTCGGCGCTGGCCAGGAACCGCGCGGCATCGCTGCGGCAGCGCGTGGCGCAAACGGCACATGCGCTGCACTTCGCCGCGGCCGATACCGCTGCGCTGCTGGAGCGCCGGGCAGGCCTGCTCGGCCAGCCGACACGCATCGACTATCCGACCGAGATCAAGCGGTGGCGGGTCTTTGCTGATCAGGCACAACAAATGGCAGAACTCTGGGAGCAGCGGCCGTGACCTGCGAGCGCGCCGGGCGTGCCGTCTGACGGACCGCTGCCAGGGCGACAGGTGGCAGCGTGTCGAGCAGGTCATCGGTGACGGGTTCCCAGTGCCAGTCAGGCACCTGCGACATCGCGGTTAGGCAGAGCGGGCATGGGAATCAACGGCTCGTCACCCTGCGGATACTCAGCAGTCATCCAGCCCGCCTGCTCTCACGTCCAGCAACAGATTAAACCGTGCCGCGCCTCAAGGCAGAGTTTGGCATTCGCACGCGCGGTCGTGGGTTGAGCACCCGTGGCCACGTTACGCACAGTAGCAGGACGGGAGGAGGTCGGCGCCTTGCTGTGGACCGGTTCGTGGACCGAACCATCGGTGCAAACAGTGCGATCAGGGCCATCGGCGGCACGGCGTCGTGGTATCCGTGCAGGTAGTGCGTACGATGTATCGGGTCATACTTCTCATAATCCGCCGGTCGTGGGTTCGAGCCCCACCCGCCCCACCTAACAATACCTGAATAAAAGTTTGAAAAGTTTCGCCGGCTCCGGTGACCGGTTACTCGAGGACTCGAAGAGATCGGCCGGCAGGGTTCCGAACGCCATGGCCAAGCGCGCGCCGGACGGCAGCTACCCGAGTGATCCCGGCGTTCACTCGGACTCCTCGGCGGGTGTACTCGATGGCCAGTGAGCGGGTGACCAGTCTCCCCTCTGGGTCCGTGGTTTGCCCCACTTCGACCAGATAACCGGGAACGCGGTCGACCAGGTCGGGAGTTCGTGGGGACCTTCGGCCCTGCTGGTATGGCAGGCAGACGCGCACCATGGACGAATGCCGGGTGATGGGGATGGGCGCCAGCGGATTCACCTGCTGCGTAACGTGATCATCTTGGCTGGCGCTGGGGTCGGCGGCGGCTCGCTCGTGTACGCCAACACGCTGTACGAGCCGAAGGACGCGTTCTACCGCGACCGCCGGTGGGCGCACATCACCGACTGGCGCGCCGAGCTCGCGCCGCATTACGACCAGGCGAAACGGATGCTGGGCGTGGTGCGCAACCCGACGATGACACCGTCGGACGAGGTCATGAAGCAGGTCGGCCGTGGCCCCGTCCGCGCCTGCGGCGCTGCGGCTGTCGATCGCCGAGAACCGTTAGGGCCCAGGTGACCTGCTCTTCACCCGGGCCGTCCGGAAGGAGTGCTAGATATGACCACATCGGTGCAGCCGCCGGCAAGTACCCGGTCTGGGCTCTTCGGCCCGCGGGTCACCAGCGGCATGCTCGGTCGGCTCGCGGCGCGCGCCGCCACGGCGGGCCCCAGAGAGCCAGTCCCGGTCGAGATGCCGGCGACCGGCACGGTGCTCGGGCATGTCCCGCGCTGCACCCCGGAGGATGCCGCGGCTGCCGCCGAGACCGCTCGCCGGGCGCAGCCCGGCTGGGCGCGGGTGCACGTCACCGACCGGGCGAAGGTGCTGTTGCGTTTTGCCGCGCTCCTGCTCGACCGGCAGGACGAGGTGCTCGATCTGATCCAGCTGGAGAACGGCAAGGCCCGCCGTCACGCCTTCGAAGAGATCATCGACGTCGCGCAGGTGAGCCGCTACTACGCCCGTACGGCTTCGCGCTACCTGCGCCGGCGCCGCCGTGCGGGCGCCCTTCCCGTGCTGACCCAGACCTGGGAGTATCACCACCCGAAGGGCGTGGTCGGCGTGATCTCCCCGTGGAACTACCCGCTGACGCTCGGCATCAGTGACGCCCTTCCGGCGCTCGTCGCGGGCAATGCGGTCATCGCCAAGCCGGACGGACAGACGCCGTATACGGCGCTGCGGGCCGCGGAACTCCTGGAGGAGGCCGGCCTGCCCCCGGGGGTCCTGCAGGTGGTGACCGGCTCAGGACCGGAACTCGGAACGCCGCTGATCGAGTACTGCGACTTCCTGATGTTCACCGGCAGCACCCGGGTCGGGCGGATCGTCGCGGCCGAGGCGGCCGCGCGGCTCACGGATTACTCGATGGAGCTCGGCGGGAAGAACGCGATCCTCATCCTGGCCGACGCCGACCTCGCCAGGGCGGTACCCGGGGCGGTGCGGGCGGCGTTCTCCAGCACCGGCCAGCTGTGCATCTCGATGGAGCGGATGTACATCGACGCCGCGGTGTGGGGCGAGTTCGTCCCGCGCTTCGCCAGGGCCACCCGTTCGCTTCGCCTGGGCCGTTCACTCTCCTACAGGGCGGACATCGGCTCCCTGATTTCGGCGAATCAGCTGGACACGGTGGTCCGCCACGTCAACGATGCGGTAAGCAAAGGCGCCACGGTGCTGGCCGGCGGCCGGGCGCGACCCGATATCGGCCCCTACTTCTATGAGCCCACCGTGCTGACGGGCACATCGCCTGACATGGCCCTCTACGCCGACGAGACGTTCGGGCCCGTCATCTCCCTATACCGTGTCAGCGGTACGGACGAGGCCATCGAGCAGGCCAACGACAGCTGTTACGGCCTGAACTTCTCGGTCTGGACCCGCGACATCCGCCGGGGCCGCCGTATCGCCAGCCGTTTGGAGGCCGGGTCCGTCAACGTCAACGAGGCCTACGCGGCCACCTGGGGATCCGTCGACGCGCCCATGGGCGGCTGGAAGGACTCGGGCGTTGGCAGCAGGCACGGCGAGCACGGGATCCTCAAGTACACCGATGCCCAGACCATCTCGGTCCAGCGGCTCCTGCCCATCGCGCCGCCCGGCGTGATGCCGCCGGCCATGTACGCCAGGGCCATGACGGCGGCGATGCGGACCTTGCAGCGGCTGCCCGGCCGCAAGTAGCTGAGAGGATCCGTCAGCGCGACTTCGCCCCGAACCAGCGGCGGCTTCGGGCGTTCTTCAGGTACGGATGCGTTCGCGGTTGAGGCGTGCATGGGCTCTGCGGTTGTGCCGGTAGAAGCCCACGAATTCCCGGAAAAGATCGTCGTAGAGTTTCGCCGGAGCCGGGTTCGGCTGGTAGCTCGCCGCCACCCGGACCCGGTCCGGTATCTGGTTGAAGGTCAGCTCGCCGAGCGCGACCGCAGCCAGCAGGCCCACTCCCCGGGTACCCGCGTTCACCGGGTCGGCCACCTGCTCGATGGTGCGGCCGAGCACGTCGGCGACGATCTGGCACCACACGTCCGAACGCGCCCCGCCGCCGATGAACCGGATCGGATCGAGCCGATGGCGGGTGAAGCGCTCCACCGCTCCGAGCAGCCAGCGCGTGTTGAACGCCACCCCTTCGAAGACCGCCCGTACCAGGTCCTCGCGGCTGGCCGACAGCGAGAGGTTGTGAAATCCGCCACGCACGAACCGGTCCTCCACCGGGGTCCGCTCGCCGTACAGCCACGGGGTGAAGATCACCCCGCCGCTACCGGGCGGGGCCCGCCCGGCCATCCGGTCGAACTCGCGGTATGCGGAGGCGGGCGGGTCATCGCCGAACAGCACCCGGTCCCGCAGGAACGTCAGGGCGGCGCCGGCAGTCTCCTGCTCGTCGGCGATGAAGTACCGCCCGGGCACCGGCGAGGGCAGCGAGGCCATGTTGTGCAGCAGGTCGGTCTTCTTGAACGGCACGTGGCAGGTCAGCCAGGATGAGGTGCCGATGTACAGGTGCGCCTGGTAGTCGCGGACGGCGCCCGACCCGATCGCTGCCGACTGGATGTCGGGCGTGCCGGCCACCACCGGGATGCCGGCTGGCACGCCCAGGGCGCTGGCTGGCCCGGGTGAGAGCGGGCCGAGGATATCTGTGGCAGCGACGAGTCCGGGCAGTCGTGACTCGTCGATCCCGGCCATCCGCAGCAGCGCCGGATCGTAGCGGACACGGTCCGGGTGACGGTTGTCAGTCAGCCAGTGCAGCGCGACCGAGTCGAATGATGCCGCCAGCCGTCCCGTCAGACGGGCATTCAGCCAGTCCTTTGGTTCCAGGAACAGATGCGCCCGCTGGTAGGTCTCCGGCTCTTCGTGCTTGAGCCACAAGATGTGGGCGATCGGGTCCTTGCCGCTGTGAGCGGGGATCCCGCCCGTGAGGCGCAGCCATCGCGCCAGCCTGACCACTCCATAGCCCTGCACCCGTACGGCGCCGCCGGTGATGCGCCGCACATACGGCGCGCCACGGGAGTCCATCCAGATGATCGCGTGGCGGATAGGCTCGCCGTGCTCATCGACGGCCACCATCCCTGACCACTGGGCGGTGCACGCGACCGCCGCCACCGATCCCGGCGGGACGACCCCGCGCGCCATGAGACGGGACGAGGCCTTCGTAATCAGCTCCCACCAGTGCCGCGGGTCCTGCTCGGCACCGCCGCCGGGCAGCAGCGTCGCCTGGTGCGTCTCCTGCTCTGACGCCATGACCTTGCCGGTCATCGACACCAGGGCGACCTTCAGCGCCGAGGTACCCAGATCGACGCACAGGACATGACGCGTCATCCCTAGACCTCGAAGAGCATGTCGAGGTATCCGGTCAGTACCTGGCGGACGACCTCCGCGGGCAAGGTGGCGGCCATACCGTAAACCGGGGCCATCCCGGTGCTGACACCCGGATTGGACCGGACCTCCTCGGTCGACGCGGCCAGGTCGGCGAGGAAGCGGTCGGCCACCCCGGGCAGGGTATGGCGCAGCGTGACCGCGATGTGCACCGCGGCCGGACGCTGCAGGCCATTGAGGCTCCAGCCGCGGTGGCTCATGTTCTCCATGACCTGGTAGACGTCGTGGCCGTCATCGGCACCGAACGCGACGACCCACAGCGGATCACCGAGCACTCGCAGCCCGGGTATGGCTGCGATACCATCGCGTATTCTCGCCCCGGTCGCCAGGATGCGCCGAGCGGCTTCGGTGTAGCCGCTCCGGCCGATCGACACCATGGCCGCCCAGCAGGTGGCGGACAGTGCGCCGGGGCGGCTGCCGGCGAGCGTGGGGGACAGGTAGAGCCCGCCCGGCCAGTCCGTCAGCGTGTAGTACTGGAACTGGCGCAGTTCCGTGTCCCGGTACAGCACGACCGACGAGCCCTTGGCCGCGTAGCCGTACTTGTGGGTGTCGGCCGACATCGAGGTCACGCCGGGCAGCCGGAAGTCGAACGGCGGTACCGGGTAGCCCAGCCGCTGCGCCCACGGCAGGATGAACCCGCCGAGGCAGGCATCGACGTGACAGCCCACGCCGTGTTCGGCCGCTAGCGCCGCGATCTCGGGGATCGGGTCGATCACGCCATGAGGGAAGGTCGGCGCCGACCCCACCACAACGGCGGTCCGTTCGGTCAGCGCGCCGCCCAGTTCGTTCGGATTCACCCTGAAGTTCTCGTCAACCGGGACGCGCACCAGCGGCATGTCGAAAAAGCGGGCCGCCTTGTCGAATGCCGCGTGTGCGGTGACCGGCGCGACGATCTCCGGCTCGGGGATGCCCCGCCGCTCTCTGGCATGGTCCCGGTAGGCCTTCATCGCCAGCAGGATGCTCTCGGTCCCGCCGGAGCTCACCGTGCCGGCCACTGGCGTTCCGGGCGCCTGGCCAGCGCCGAGCATGGACGCGGTCATCGCGACGATCTCCGCCTCGAATTTGGTGGCGCTTGGCCACAGGTCTGGATGCAACGGGTTGCTCTGCGACTGCGCCGTGTAGACGCGGCTCAGGAACGCCACGTGCTCCGGATCACCGTGGTAGACGGCGCCGGACGCGTATCCTTCCCGCCAGGTGCGCTCCTCAGCCGATGCCAGCCGCTCGACCAGGCTGGTTACTTCAGCTCTGGCCAGACCGTTGGCTGGCAGCTCCCGGAAGGACGGGACCTGATCCCGGTACGGCTTGAGCCGGCGTTCCAGATCGGCCATCGGGTCGGTCGTGTCGGTCACTGAGCTCCTCCTTGATACGTGGCTCCCGCGCTGGCGGCTCCGGAGTTCCGGGTGGGAAGCCTGGTGGCTAGCGCGAGCCCAGCCAGGCAGGCAACCGATAGAGCAGCGAGGGACAGATACGGGTTCCCGATTGCGGCCTGGATGATCAGCACGAGGACCACGCCGCCGAGGTTCCCGGACAGCAGCAGGAACCCGGCCGCCCCGCCGGCCCGCTCGGGCCCGGCGACCTGTTCCGACCAGTCCAGCACGACCGGCAGGCCGGCCAGCAGGAAAAACCCCGCGACGAATAGGACGGCGCCACCCAGGACCGGGTTGTGCACCGCGGCGATCATGACGAACGCCGCCCCCGTCACCGTCACCGCGATCTCCAGCATGCCCCGCCGCTGGTCACGCCGCGCGACGATGCCTGGTAGTGTCGCGCCGCCGGCGATCCCGCCCACGGTCATGATCGCGATCAGGTAGCCGCTCGCACCGCCGTGCCCGAAATGCGTGAGGATGGAATCAAGCCACGTCGCGACGGCGTTGAACACGCCCATCCCGACGAACAGCAGGCCGGCCAGCCGCCACATGAACCGGTCGCCCCGCAGCCAGCGCAGGGATACCGCGACTGACGGGTCGCCCGCGTACGCCGCGGGCGTCCGGATCACGGCCAGCACCCATACGGCGGCGAGGACCGCCGCGGCCGCCTGGACCCGCAGCAGCAGCGTCAGGCCGCCGGCGTCGAGCAGCGGCCCACCGGAAAGAACGGCGGCGAGGATACCCGCGAACAAGGCCACGCTACCGATGGAGACCGCCGTCGTTCGCTCCCTGGACGGGAAGTAACGTCCGGCGACCTTGGTGATCGAGTTGAGCACGAACGGCTGGCCGACCGCGATCACGAACTGGCCGGCGATAGCCCAGCCGTACGACGACGGACTGGCCAGGCGAACCAGGCCGCCCGCGCCGGTCAACACCGCGCCGAGGCCGAGCGCCCGCCCGAACCGGGCATCGAGCCAGCGGCCGGCCGGCAGTGCCAGGATGACGTACACGAACGGGAAGATGCCGGCGAGATCACCCACCGCCCCCTCAGACACTCCCATGATCCGATGAGTCTGGGCTGTGATCGGCGCGTAAGCGAGCCACAGGAACTGGGTGCATGCGGTCAGCAGCGCGTAACCGGCCAGGATCACCCACCGGTTGGACCGCACCAATACCATACCCCGCGCAGCCACCGCCACTTCGCTTTCCGTGCACCCCCTCGCGCTCCTGTGGCCGTATTTATTCCTGCGATGCCATCACGCCACCAGGGCCGAAAGACCTGACCCCATTGGTAGCGCATGAAGTCGGTCGCCCAGCCGGTGATCTTACGGTCGAACCCGGCCCGGAACTCCGGCGAGAGCTTGTCTCATGGACATGGCCGGCTGGCACCGGCCATCATCGGCCTGGCGTTCGCGCTGATCGGTATCGTCCTGCTGGCCGGGGCCAAGCCGCCGCTAGCCATGGCGGGCACATCACGACCTGGCAAAACGTCGACGGAAGAACAGCCCAGCGCCGGCCGCTAGCACGGCGAACGCGGTGGCGATCGCGGCCCACCCCCAGGCCGGCGTCCCGCCCGGCTGGCTGGTACTGGCCGCGGCGACGGTCGGGGGAGCAGAAGAAGCAGGCGGGCCGGCCGCCAGGGGCGCCGCGGTCTGCTGCGGGCAGGCGGTGGCGGTCGCAGTGGAGGGCCGAACGGGCACGGGGGTCAGCGGGGTGCATACCGGCGTAGCCGCGCCGACGATCTCCGCGATTCCGGTGCCGCCTGTCGGCGGGTCGAGCGCGGACCAGTTGTTGCTCAGCCAGAGGTTGCCGGACTGGTCGACCTGGATCGACGTGAAGTGCTGGAATGCCGCGCTCTGCAACCCCGCCGATCCCCGCGAATCCCCCGCCCAGGACCAGGACGCGAGGACGGGATTCCGGTTTCGGGCTCTGGCCGGCCTTGTTACTGCTCATTGAAGTCCTCTCACGCCACTCAGGAGCCTGGCCACGCGTCTATCGTCCGAGCGGAGATGCGCGGACCGCATCACGCCGATGGTGGTAAGCGGTGAACGGACGCTCAGTGATCGTCCGGTTCCCCCAGCGCGGCCTCGATGTCATACTCGAGCACGGTCGCCACCTGGGGGGCGGCGGAGACGACCCGGCCGATCCCGGCCACCGGGGCGATCGCCACCAGCACGTCGGCGATCTCGTCCTTCGTCGCGCCCGCCGCTAGCGCCCGGCCGACGCTCCATTCCAGGCAGACCGCCGACGACCCGGTGGCTACGGATACCCCTAGCTGCAGCAGTGCCGCGGTCTTAAGGTCGAGCACCGATGTCCCGGCCAGGTCGAGCCCGAGCCCCGCGGTGACGAGCTCTTCGTCGAAGATCGCCAGCCTGCGCAGTGTCTCCTGGTACCTGGCCCCCTGGTCCATGCGCCTCCCATATCGTCCGGCACCATTCCACCTCGTGCCGACGCGGGATCCATCCCACCGATAGTGGTAAACCCGTCGTCACCCCTCCAGGAGTCCCAGCTCACGGGCTCGCGTGACCGCCTGATTCCGGAAAGTGACGTCCAGCTTGCGGTAGATCGACCTCATCTGCGCCTTGATGGTGTGTAGCGACAGGAACAGCTCGGCGGCGATCTCCGGGGCCGATAGGTGCGTGGACAGCAGTGGTAGCAGCCGGAGTTCGGCGGCGGTCACCGCCGACGCCCCGGGAACACTCCTGCCGCGTTCCGTGGCCAGCCGGGCCCGCAATGCGTCGGCCTCCCCGACCAGGGTGCCCAGGTCCGGCTGCCGCTTGAGGATCTCGTCGATCTCGCGCATGATCGTCCTGGCCCCGGCCAGATCGTTCAGCGCGAGGTAGACGCGGATGAGCGCGATCCGGAGCTGGACGGCCCAGTGAGGATGCGCGTACGTCATCAAGGGCCGCAGGCGCAGGGCATTAACGAGTTCCCGGCGCGCCACCGGGACGTCTCCGCGGTGCACGGCGGCACGGGCCTGCACCGCGCTGGTCAGGGCGGCGACATAGGAATCCTCGACCCCGCCCCGGCGTATCTGATCATGGGCGCGATCGGCCAAGGCCCCGGCCTGGTTCCACTGGTTGCCGGCCATCGCCGCCAGCGACCCCAGGCGAAGGCCTGGCCGTTGCGCTCGGCCCACTGCGACAGCAGTGTCGTCTTCCCGTAGCCGGCTGGCGCGACCACCGAGACGATCGGACGGCCATCCTCTCGCTCCAGCCGGTCGATCAGCGTAGACCGGGGGATCGTCCCAGTCCGGATGGGGGGACTGCGGAGCTTGGACACGACAAAATCGAACGCTGGCGTGCCCGCACGCTGCGCCCGGATGCCCGGCTCAAGCAACTTGCTGTCGTCCACGCCCCGACGGTGCCCAGAGGTCTGCGGTTGCCCTAGTGGGCCTGTATTACATGCTGATACGAGGCGGTAGAACACGTCAAGCAGCAGCAGCCCAGCGCAAGCAGCAATTGAGACCAAAGGAGAACCGCGATGACGCTAGACAGGTCGGGAGCCGGAGCCTCCGCCGGCGGCACCACTGTGGTCATTCCTGGCGAGATGGCCGCCCGGGTTGACCGCCTGCCGGTGAGCGGAATGGCCTGGGAGCTAGCCCTGCTCGTGCAGGTGGGCTGGGCGTGCTCGGCCTCGGCCGACGGGATCAGCGCGCGGCTGTACCCGTTCATCTGGCTGCCCCGGCACGTTATGACGTCTTTCGAGTACTCGGTGCTGTTCGCCCTGGAGACCGGGATCAGCATCTTGATCGGTGGCTACGCCATCGGGTGGCTCGCCGACAGGATCGGCCGGCGCAAGGCACTGATCCTGTCCTCGGTGCTGGCCGGGGCGTTCATCTGGCCGTTCGGGTACGTGACGAGCTATCCGGCGCTGGTTGTCCTGTCGCTCGCCGACACCCTCGGGTTCGCCGGGTACCTGGCCGTCAACATCGTGTACCTGAGCGAGATCATGGGGCCGGCGGTCCGGAGCAAGGTGATCATGGGCGCGCAGGTGCTCGCGATCGTCCTGCTCGCGGTCGTCCTGGCCAGCCTCATCCCGCACTACTGGATCCCTGGTGAGTACCGGCGCTATTTGTGGCTGCTAGCCGGGCTGAACATCGTGGTGGCGCTGGTGTTGTTCTGGCGGTTGCCCGAGTCGCCGCGCTGGCTGGAGGCCAGGAGCGCCGCGACCAGGCGCGCAGGATCGTGGAGCGCATGGAGGCGCGGGTGATGAAGCGTCACCCCGTGCTGCCCGAGCCTGACCTGACTCCTCACCAGGTGGTGGCCGAGGAGAAGACACGATGGCTCGCGCCGTTCGGCAGGGGCTACGTGG
>Ga0335082_10006522_pt1 | contig 12726 bp, 6 predicted proteins | sample Lox_Sample_41_FD_206718 | JGI IMG/M metagenome (GOLD analysis project Ga0335082, IMG submission 206718) | Soil microbial communities from Loxahatchee National Wildlife Refuge, Florida, United States - Lox_Sample_4.1 | ecosystem: Environmental > Terrestrial > Soil > Wetlands | place: USA: Florida... | reverse complement strand
GCGATCTGCGCGACCGCGGACGCGAGGTCCGAGCCGTCGGCGGCGTACTGGACCGGCTTGAAGTTGCCCGCGTTCGACGCGTCGCCGACCGGCGCGCCGTTGATCGAGAGCGACGCCGTCACCTGGCTGAAGAGCCCGCTCCCGTACGAGTCGTTCTTGTAGAGGATGGCGAGCTTGACCGGCGAGAGCGACGCCGCGGTCGCGATCTCGTCCACCGAGAGCCGCAGCGGCACCGCCTGGATGTCGTCCGACGGCGACGTGCGCCAGAAGTACTGCGAGATCCCCGTGAGGGTCGCGCTGGTCGCGGCCGGGCTGATGAGGAGCACCTTGCCGGGGATGGTCACGTCGTTGATGACCGTCGTGACGAGACCGCTCGAGTCCGGACCGAGGATGGCCGGCACGCCGATGTCGCTCACGAGGTGGGTCGCCGAGCGCTCCGCGGTCGTGTCGTCGGCCGAGTCGTCGCACTCGACGAGCGCGAGGGGGCGCGGCTTGCCGTCGCTCGCGCCCGGGAGGCCGACCACCGTGTTCGCGAAGTCGTCGAGCGCGAGCTCGGCGCTCTGGAGCTCGGCTTGGCCCGAGCTCGCGTTCGTGCCCTTGAGCGAGAGGATGGAGCCGAGCACGATGGCGTCGTCGCTGGTCACGTCGCCGTAGACGTTCGCACAATCCGGCGAGAGGAGCGGCGCGCACGCGTGCGTGTCCTTGCGGCAGATCGCGGGCTGGCCGGCGCTCCGCGTCACGCACTCGGCGTTGGTCGAGCACGGTCCGCCGACGCCCGGCCCCACGCACACGTGGTCGGTCGTGCAGACGACCGGGCCGCCCGCGTCGGTGAACCCGCGCGCGCGGCAGTCGTCGTCGGTGAAGCACTGGACGCCGCTCGTCTGCACGAGGAGCGAGCACGCGAGGGCTCCCGATCCGAGGAGGATCGCCGCCGTCCGGAAGGAAGTCATCGATCCGAGTATACTCTCCGCCACGGCTCAGCGCGTCGATCCGCGCGCCGGATGCTCGCGCGAGGTCACGGCCACGCTGCGAGCGTGTACCGCGCGAAGGCGACGCCGCGAAACCCACCTCCCGCGTCGTTGAGCTCCGTCATCACCGCCCAAAGCTCGGTCGCGCTGACCAACGCGAGCTGCTGGAAGCCCCAGCCCGGACCGCTCCCCACCGACTGTGTCGCTCCGTCGGCGGACCGCACGACGTAGGCCGTGGTGAACGGATTCGGCGCCGTCGCGTAGTAGCCACCGAAGGCGATTCCTGACCCCGGTGTGTAGGAGACCGGCAGCGAGACGAGCTTCTTCGCCGATGACGCGAGCGTCGTTGGATCGTTGGTGTAGGGCGCCATCCAGAGGTCCGTATCCGGCTGCGCGAAGGTCGCTGACAAGTCCCCGTGGGACTCGGTCCAGTAGACGCTCGTACCGTCGCTCGCGAACGCCGCCACGTGCGCGGTGGGGTTCGAGCGATAAAGGACGACGGTCCCGTCACCGGCGACGCGATATTCTTGTTGCCATCCTGACGTCCCGTGCACGCTCATCGCGTACACGTCGTCCCCTTCGACGAAGTCCAGCAGGAGCGCGGCGCCCGTCGTGTTGTGGGACTGCACGAGCGCGCCACCGTCGAACGGCCATTGCTCGATCAAGCCGTACGTCGGCACGTCGAATGCGAGACGGGTCGCGGACGCGGCGGAGCTTTGAAAGGCCGGCACGGCACCGGGAGCCGCGAGCTGAACGAAGATCGGTTGCGAGAGCGCGCCGGCACCGGCCGCGCCGTACACGGCGCCTTTCGGTCCGGCGCGTCCGAATATCGCGGGTGAACCGCCCGCGTTGAGCGCGGCCACGGCGCACTGCGAGCTGGTGTCGACGCGCATCCCGCCAATCCCGCTTTGCGTCTTCCAGTCGAACAGATCGTCTTCGAACAGAACACCCGACAGTGCGCGCGTCAGCTTCAGCACGGCCGGGTTGCCCTGTCCGTCCAGCGTCACCTCGGGGCCCGAGACGTAGAACGCAGGGTCGTTGGTCGGCCAGTTTCGCTGCAGCTCCATGCAGTTTGGTGCTCCGTTCGAACAAGCGGCCCACGTCAATGACGGAAGCGCAGCTGGCGCGTCGAGCGGCACGTCGACGGCGCAGCACGGGCTGAACTCGGTCAGCCGCCGGTACCCCGGCCAATCCGAGATGACGCCGCCGTCCCAGAACGACGCGTCGCACGTGTTGCCTGCCCCGCCGTCGCTCGCGTCGGCGTTCCCGACCTCGGGCGACGCATCCGCGGACGCATCGGAGCCCGACGGCGTCGAGCACGACGCGCACGCCCCGACGCTCGTGGCGAGCAACGTCCCCGCGAGGAGCGCTTTCGACTTCACCATTTCTTCTTGCACGTCGCGGCCGCGGTCGCGAGCACGCCGCTCGCGTGGAGCTTCAGCCACAGCGCGCCACAGATGCCGGCGCTCAGGTCCGAGCGCTCCACGATGTCGACCCGCATGCCGACTTTGTCGCCGAGGCCCGGCTCCACTGGGAGGTTCACGCCGGCAGGCACTGCGTACGCCACGTCGGCGAGGCGCCCGAGGCGATCCGCCGACGACGCCGGCGTGCCCGCGGCATCCATGAGCATTAGCTCGGTCGCCCCGAAGATGTTCTTGTCCGAGAGCGCCAACACGATCTCGCCCTGCGCGCTCACGGAGAGCGACGCGTTGTCCGGCAGGTCGATCGCATCGTCCGTCCGCCAGAGCTCGTAGGCTTGCGCCGCGGCGGGGTCGACGGCGAGGAGGCGCAGCACCCCTTTGTGCTCCCACGCGCGTCCCGTCGCGAGCCGGTCGAGCACGAAGAGCGTTTGCGTGAAGCGGTCCCACACGAGCGCGAGCGGCTTGCTTGGTGCGGGACCGACCAGCGTGCTCGTCGCGACGCTCGAGACCCCGCCCAGCGCCGCCGCCACGTCGACGATGCTCAGCGTGTCGCCGCTCGGGTCGACGTGGAGCGAATAGAGCTTCTCGTCGTAGGCCGAGTACGCGCGGAGGTCCGGCGGGTCCGGAGATGTGCCGACGGGAGACACCGTGACCCCCTGCGCCATGCCGCTCCCGACGCGCAGCGCGCCCTGCACGCTCGTCGTGCCGTGCTGGACGATGACGACCGCGTTCGGCGTCGTCCCGTGCATCGCGCCGGTCCCGACGTCGTCGCCGACGAGGAGATCGGACGTCCCCGCGGCGACGCCCGCGAGGAGCGAGAGCGCCGTCGAGGAGAAGCTCGACGTCGCGAGCGAGCCGGTCGAGCCGAGCAGGCGGAGCACATCGCCGGTCGACGTGACCGCGAGCCAAGGGAGTTGCACCGGGTCGCCCGGCCCGGGATCACCGTCGACGCCGTCGAACCAGCCGCCGACGTGGAAGTGAAACGCGGGCGGCGGGCCCTCCACGACCCGAAGGCCATACGACTCGCGTCCGAACAGAGGGAAGTAGTGGTTGTCGAGGTTCGTGAGGAGGTTCGTCGATGCAGCGCGGTTGGCGCCGTAGACGACGGAGCCGTTGAACGCGCTCACGTGGCTCCAGAGGACGCCTTCGAGCGTCGGGAGATCCGGCGTGACGCAGAGGCCTTGGCAGGTGTTGAACTCGGACCAGTCGGCGCGCATGTCCCAGTTGCGAGTCGTCGAGGCGTCCGAGTAAACGCCCACGCGCTCTTGGAACGTCGTGCCGACGGCGGGGAACGGCCGCCCGACATTGTGCTCGGTCATCGGTTGCCAGCCCGCGATCACGCCGCCGCCTGGGAAGGAGAGATCATTCGCGATCACGCAGCTCCCGCGATTCGTCTGCTGGCAGTCGAACGCGCTCTGATCTGGATCTGCGGTCGTCGCGCCGTCACACCGACAGAACGCGGGCACCGTCGAGCCACTATGACCCGCAAGCGGCGCCGCTCCAGTCGCGTCGCCGATCCAAGAGGCGAGCCGGAGTTGCGTGTCGAGCTGGTGCTCGCACGTCGTACCGTTGTCGACGTGTGAGCTCGACTGATCGCCGCTCAGAACGATGACGTCGCACGGGCCGGTTCGACCGTTGCCGAACGTGTAGCCCGTCTTTCCCGTTTCCGTAGACACGGCGGGGTCGCACGCGTCGCCGGGAAACACGGCATGGAACGCGGCGACGGTAGAATCGGCGGCGCTTGACGGAAGCTGATGGAGCGACGGGCACGCGTTGTTCGGGTAGTCCGGGCAGCCCCGCGCGAGCTCGTCTTGGAACTCAGCAAGGTAGTTGGTGTCCTCTTGGTTCGGGTTGGCGACAAACGGGCAGTTGTCTCTCCAGCCCGGGACGCCATCACCGTCCACGTCGCCGAGAAGCTCAGTCACCGTCTGTTCTATCCAGGCCCCGTTCTCTGCAGAGAATGTCGGCGCGAAGTTCATCGTCTGATTCAGGCTCGCCGGGAGCGTCACGCCGTCGCCGATGAGGTTCGTGCCGCTCGAAACCCCGATTACGACTCGCGTGCCTTGCGCGCCCGGTAGATCGCTCAGCTCGCCGGTTTGCGTCCCTGCTTCGACGAGGAGAGGTCCGCCGGAGTCGCCGGCGGCCGTGACGACGCCCGAAAATCCGCCGTCGCCCGCGCTTGGACGCTGTGTCGCGAGCGTCTGCAGGAGACGCTGTCCAGACTGACCGTTGCACTGGCTGTTGGAATCGAGCGTCTTGGTGCAAGGAACGAACGCGGCGTCACACGTCTCGTCCCAGTTCGGGCCCGGGTTGGCCAAGACCGTCGGTCCCGTCCGCCGAATGCCTTGCGCCGGGCTTTGCGCGTCGTCTGGAACGTCGTCATCGCCCCAGCCAACGGGAAACAGAAGCGCACTCCTCGTCCCGAAATCAGCCGTTTGATTCAGTGGGACGTGAATGAGGGTCGGCGTGGCTGTCGTGTTACCATCCGCCAGGCTCGTGATGACGTGCAACGGGTTGATGCCGAAAAAAGACGGCAAATGGTGACCGGCACCGCTCGCGAGGACGAACCGAAAGAGAACGATGTCGTGAGAGCTGGTGATGCCCGCGCTGTCGTAGTTGCTGCTACACGAAATCGCCGACGATGAACTGCACAGCGACAAGTTGTCGAACGCGTTCGGTTCCGGAACGACACGGGTGACGACGTAGTTGTCATCTCCTTGATTGACGCCCTTGACGAATGAGCCTGTCGTGGAGACCAAGAACTGGGCGTGGGCGATCTGGGTCGGGGAGAGGCATCTCTGCGCCACGCCGAAAACGCAGTGCGCTGCGGCCATCCCGATCCCACCCGCCGGATCCTCCTCGATCAGCGATGCGGAGCATGACGAAGACTCATCGTAATTGAACAGCACACCCACGCCGAGGGAGAAGGCATCGTTGGCGACGGCCGTCGTTCCGTGGATCGCCGCCGGCTGCGAGCCGATTGCATCCGATACGCAATGAATCGCGCACACGGCGCCCACAACCATCGCAACGAGCCCTACCCCCTTCGCTTGCGGATGCATGGAGCCTCCCCGAGTAGTTACTCCGCCCAGCGTAGGCTCCCCCTCCTGTGTCGCAAGGAGATTGCAGCAGCGGGACACTCTTCGGTGCGAGAGCGACGGCGGCTGCCGCACATCGTGGACTCACTAAGCTAGACGCGTCGGATACCCGCGTCTTGACAACCGCGCCGGCATTTCGCAAGGGTTTGCGCCCCACCATGTCGGACGCCATCGTTTCTCACCTCAAGGAAGATCGGAAGTTTCCCCCGAGCCCCGAGTTCACCTCGCGCGCGCGCATCAAGTCGAAAGAGGAGTACCTCGCGCTCTACGAGAAGTCGCTCTCCTCGCCCGAAGCGTTCTGGACCGAGCAGACGCGCGACCTCGTGTGGCGCAAGCCGGCGGACACGTTCTCCGAGTGGGACCTGCCGCGCGCGAAGTTCTTCGTCGGCGCCAAGCTCAACGTGACCGAGAGCTGCCTCGATCGGCACCTCCGCACCGACGTGCGCACGCGCGCCGCGCTGGTGTGGGAGGGCGAGCCGGGCGACGTGCGCACGCTCACGTATTTCGAGCTCCATCGCGAGGTCGTGCGCTTCACGGCGGCGCTCGCGGACCTCGGCGTGAACGCGGGCGACCGCGTCGCGATTTACATGGGCATGGTGCCCGAGGCGGTCGTCGCGATGCTCGCCTGCGCGCGTCTCGGCGCGACGCACTCGGTCGTCTTCGGCGGGTTTTCGTCCGAGGCGCTCCGCGATCGCATCAACGACTGCAAGGCCAAGGTGCTCATCACGCAGGACGCCGCGTGGCGCCGCGGCAACGTCGTTCCGCTGAAGAAGATGGCCGACAAGGCGGTGGAGCAGACGCCCACGATCGAGAAGGTCGTCGTCTACCAGCGCGTCGGCCACGAGCGCGCCGGCGAGCACGTCGAGATGAAAGAAGGGCGCGACATCTGGTGGAACGATCTCCTCGGACGAAAGCCGAGCGACGCGGCGCTCGCGCGCGCGACGAAGCCCGAGGCGTTCGACGCCGAGCACCCGCTCTTCATCCTCTACACGTCGGGCTCGACGGGAAAGCCGAAGGGCGTCCTCCACACGACCGCGGGCTACCTCGCGGGCGCGCACGTGAGCTGCAAGTACATCTTCGATCTCCGGCCGAGCGATCTCTACTGGTGCACCGCCGACATCGGCTGGGTCACCGGCCACAGCTACATCGTCTACGGGCCGCTCTCGTGCGGAGCGGCGTGCATGATGTACGAGGGCGCGCCGAACTTCCCGGACTGGGGCCGCTTCTGGCACATCATCGAGCGCCACGGCGTCTCCATCCTCTACACGGCGCCGACGGCGATTCGCGCGTTCATCCGCGCGGGCGACGAGTGGCCGAAGAAATACGACCTGTCGTCGCTGCGCCTGCTCGGCAGCGTGGGCGAGCCGATCAACCCCGAAGCGTGGGTTTGGTACCACGGTCACGTCGGCGGCGGCCGTTGCCCGATCGTCGACACGTGGTGGCAGACCGAGACCGGCAGCATCATGCTGACGACGCTCCCGGGCGCGTGCTTCAGCAAGCCGGGCTCGACGGGGCTCCCCTTCTTCGGATGCGAGCCCGTCGTCGTGAGCGACGACCAGGGCACGCCCGCCAAGACGAACGAAGGCGGCAAGCTGGCGCTCAAGCGCCCGTGGCCCTCGATGGCGCGCACGCTCTACGGCGACGACGCGCGATTCCGCCAAGCGTACTGGTCGCAGCTTCCGGGCATGTACTTCACGGGCGACGGCGCGCGCCGCGACCAGGACGGCTACTACTGGGTCGTCGGGCGCATCGACGACGTGCTCAACGTCGCGGGCCACCGCATCGGCACCGCCGAGATCGAGAGCGCGCTCGTCTCGCATCCGTCGGTCGCCGAGGCCGCCGCGGTCGGCAAGCCGGACGATCTCAAGGGCCAGGCGCTCGTCGCGTTCGTCACGCTCAAGAGCGGGCAGCCCGCGAGCAAGGAGCTCAAGGAGAAGCTCACGAACCACATCGACAAGGAGATCGGAAAGTTCGCGCGGCCCGACCAGATCCGCTTCACCGATTCGCTGCCGAAGACGCGGAGCGGAAAGATCATGCGGCGTCTGCTCAAGGAGATCGCGAGCGGCTCGCTCGAGACCAAGGGCGACACGTCGACGCTCGAGGACTTCAGCGTGCTCGCCAAGCTGCGCGAAAAAGACGAGGATTGAACCGTTCGGAGGAGGGTTTCATGAAGACGGGTGGGGACGTGAAGCGGGCCCTGGCGCTCGCTGCGGTGGCGTGTGTTTTTCCGTGGGCGTGCAGCTCTGGGCCGAGCACGGCCATCGCGCCGACCGCGCGATTCGCGCTCGCAGGCGACGCGCCGCCAAATTTCCTCGACGTGCCGTTCCCGAGCGACGCGTACCTCGCGAACGGGAAAATCATCGATCCCATCCCGGGCGTCGACGCGTTCGTGAACCACAACGCCGAGTACCTGACGCACGAGCTCGGCAAGGCGAACGGCTTCGGACAGGCGGAGCTCGCCATCTTCCTCGTCGACGACCCGACCGCACCGGCCGGCGACGACGGCCACCCCGGCCCCGCCGCGATCGACCCGGCGAGCCTGCCGATCGACGAGGACGCGTGCGTCGCCGACACGAGCTCCGTGTTCTTGATCGATCTGGCGCCGACGGATCCGACGAAGGCGCGCGTGCGGTGCCGCGGCAGGTTCCACGACGACACCGCGACGTCGAGCGCGCGGCCCGTCGTCGCCGTGGGCCCGGGCCTCGGCATCGTGCTCGAGGAGGGTCACTCGTACGCCGCGGTGCTCACGAGCCGACTGCGCGACCTGACGGGCGCGCACGTCGTCGCCAGCGCGGACTTCCAGGCGCTGCTCGCGGGCACGCGCAGCGGGACCCTCGGCGCGCTCTACGGACACGCGATCGACACGGTGCAGACGGCGCTCGGTCGGCCCTCGCGAGCGACGGCGCGCAGATCGTGGCGATCGCGCCGTTCACCACGCAGAGCGTGACGGGCGAGATGTTCAAGCTGCGCGAGTCGCTCGAGCAGTTGCCGGTCCCGACCCTCGCGTGGGACTCGACGTCGATGGCGCCGATGGGCGCGGTGAAGTTCGCCGCGCTCGTGAGCGGCGTGCTTCCGTCGGGGTTCACCGCGTCGCTCGACGACTGGCTCGGCGTCGCGCCCAAGCTCGGCGACGGCTCGGACGATCCGGACTACCTGACGACGAAGGTCATCCCACACGACCAGGTCGCGGCGATCGGAACGGCGGTGTTCCAGGCGGCGAATTTCCTCCAATACTCCGCCGGCGGTTACACCGATCTCGACGACGGCACCTTCACGCGCGACGCCGCGGGCGACATCGCGCCGAATCCGAACGAGCCCACGATGCCGATCTGGGTGAGCCTCGCCATCCCGAAGACGGCGATGCCGGCGAACGGATACCCGTGCGTCATCGTCGGGCACGGGTTGCCGGGATCGCGCGCCGATGCGTTCATGCTGCTCGCAAACGCGCTGACGGCGCAAGGCTTCGTCGTCGCGGCGATCGACATGCTGACGAACGGCGCGCGCGCGGCGGAACCGCAGTACCAGGTCGACCAGTTCACCGACTGGGAGAATTCTCCCGGCGCGACGTACCACGGCCCCGACGGGCTGGCCGACAACGTCGACGCGAACGGGCAGGCGGCGGTCGTCGGGACGCGAAACGGGAACACCGACATGGTCGGTCTGGGCGTCAACTTCGGCGCGTTCCGCGATCAGACGCGGCAGGTCGAGATCGACATCTCGCAGCTTGCGCGCGTGCTCGCGAGCGACCCCGATCTGTCGCCGCTGCAGACCGGCGCGACGGCGCCCAAGATCGACGGCACCAAGATCGGCTACATCGGCGGCTCGTTCGGCGCGATCACCGGCGCGGTGACGGCCGCGTTCGAGCCACGGATTCGCGCGTGGGTGCTCAACGTGGGCGGTGGACACCTGCTCGCGAACGGCTCCAGTGCCGCGGGGGCCGAGTCGAGCGCGCGGCAAGCGCTCGTCTTGGGCTTCGGCGTCACCGGGCAGTTCGTCGACGAATCGAACCCGCTCATGAGCGTCGCGCAGATCGTCCTCGACGCGTGGGACCCGCTCCTCTTCGCGCGCAACCTCGTCACGCAGCCCGCGACGGTCGCGGGCCAGACGCTCGCGCCGCGCAACGTCCTCGGCATCGAGGTGCTCTACGACGAGAAGGTCGGCAACGACGGAACCGAGGCCTGGGCGCGCGCGGTGGGAATCGGCCTCGCGATGCCCAACGTCGGGCCCAACGCCGGCATCACGACGATGGGCGAGCTGCGCGATCCGACCACGGTGCCCGAGCGCATCCCGCTCCCCGACGTGAGCCCCGACGGCAGTCAGCTCATTCACGACACGCCGGTCGCGGGCGTCACGGCCGTGCTCGTCCAGACGTCGCCCGGCACCCACTACGGAAACCTGCTCCTCAGCAGCGGCCAGCACGGCTTCGGGCTCCCGTCGAACGCGCAGACCGCGACGCTCGGCGCGCCGTACTCGGTTCGGCATTCGTACCTCCAGCAGCAGGCGATGGTGACGCGCTTCCTCGCCGATGCGTTCGCGGGGAACGTGCCGAACGTGACGGGCTTCCAGCCCCCCGTGCGCGACGTGGACGACGACGGCAACCCCGACGCGACCGATCCGGATCCGAACGATCCGACCGTGAAGTAGCGGCAGGAATCTTTTCGGCGTCGCCGGGAAAAATTCCCAGTTCGGTTTCTGCGATCGACGTTCGGTTCGCGCGCGCGGCTCGGCGCGGACCTTGCTAAAGCGCACCGGACCAACGGTCGCGAATGTTCGAGGCGCACTCACGGGGGACCTGCTGGGCGGTCGCGCTCGCGATGGCGTGCGTGCTGGCGCCGGCCGACGCGCGCGCACAAGAAGCTGCGCCGCGCGCCGTGACGCTCGCGGAGGCTCGCGCGTTCGCCCGCGCGCATCAACCCGCGGTCCGCGCGGCGCTCGCGCGCATCGCGGCCGCCGAGGCCGCCGCCGCCGTCCCGCGCGCGCAGTGGCAGCCGCGGATCGGCGCGACCGCCCAGGTCTTCCTCGCGAGCGCGAACAACACGACCGCCGAGTACCTCACCGTCGACACCGTCGACCTGCCGCGCATCGGCGGGAGCGCGGGCGTGAACGCGGGCACGGCGACGCTCCAGCCGTACGGCAGCACGCTCGCCGCGATCGGCGTCACGCAGGAGGTGTTCGACTTCGGGCGCATCGCGGCGCAAGCGGCCGCGGCCGACGCGCTCGCGGTCGCCGCGCGCCACGCGTCGAACGCGACGCTCCTCGACGTCGATTACAGCGTCGAGGAGGCGTATTACGCCGTGCTCGCGGCCAAGGGCGTGCTCACGGCGTCGGAGGAGGCTTACGATCGCACGCGCACGCACCGCGACTACGCGAAGGCGGGCGTGACGTCGGGCCTGCTCCAGCCCATCGAGCTCACGCGGGCCGAGGCGGACCTCGCGCGCTTCGACATCGGACGCATCCGCGCGCGCGGCGGCGTGCGCGAAGCGCAGGCGGTGCTCGCCGCGGCGGTGGGCGCGCCCGATCTCACGCTCGACGCGAGCGGCACGATGCCGGCCGCCGTCACGGTCCCGACCCTCTCGGCCGCGCTCGACGAAGCGGCCGCGCGCGATCCACGCGTCGCCGAGGCGCTCGCGCGCGTGCGCGCGCAAGAAGCGAGGACGCGCGCCATCTACGCCGAGATGCGCCCGGACCTCTCGGCCAGCGCGACCTTCTCCGGTCGCGCCGGGGGCGACATGCCCTCGTCGGGAGCCGCGAACGCCGCCGACTTCGAGGGTTGGCTTCCGTCCGTCCCGAACTGGCACGTCGGGCTCGTCTTCACGTGGCCGATCTACGACGGCACGGTCGTCGCGCGCGGCCGCGCGTCCGACGCGCAAGCCTCCGCGCTCCGCGAGGACGTGGCCGCGCTGAGGCAAGTGCTCGCCGCGAACGTGCAGCGCGCGTACATCGCCGTCGAGCTCGCGCGCGACGCGCTCCCCAGCCTCGAGCGCGCCGTCACGGCCGCCGTCGCGAACTACGCGCAAGCCGACGCGCGCTTCAAGGCCGGCATCGGCACGAGCGTCGAGCTCGCCGACGCCGAAGCGCTTCGAACCGACGCGGAGATCAACCTCGCGCTCGGCAAGTTCGACCTCGCGAAGGCGCGCGCCGCGCTCGGTCACGCGATTTCGGAAGGATTGGTCAAGTGAGCGTACCGCCCGTTCAAGCCCCGCTTCCGTTGCAGCCCAAACCCATCGTTCGCTGGGTGATCGTCGGCGTCGTCGCGTTCGTGCTCCTCCTCGGCGCCGGGATGTTGTGGCGCGCCGAGTCCAAGACGAACAAGGTCGCGCTCGCGCAGTCGGCGAAGCCCGTCACCATCGTCTCGGCGACGTCGTCGTCGTACCAGGCCACGCGCAAGTACGTGGGGACGCTCGAGCCGTGGGTCGAAGCCAAGGTCGGCCCGCAGTTCGTCTCGGCGTACGTCGACACGGTGCTCGTGCGACCGGGCGCCAAGGTCGCGCACGGCGACGTCCTCGCGACGCTCGACTGCCGCAACGCGAACGCGCAGTCGCAAGCGGTCGCGATGGCCGCCTCCGCGCTCGAGAAGCGTCAGAAGTTCCTCGCCGACGAGTCGGCGCGCCTCTCGAGCCTCCTCGACGGCGGCTTCGTCTCGGAGAACCGCGTGCAGGAGACCGCGTCGCAGAGCGAGGCGGAGCAAGCCCGCTTGCTCGAAGAGAAGGCCAAGCTCCTCGGGACGTCGCTCGAGGTGAACGACTGCATCCTGCGCGCGCCGTTCGACGGCGACGTCGGAAGACGCGCGGCCGACCCGGGCGCGTTCGTGCACCCAGGCGACGAGATCGTCACCGTCGTCGACCGGTCCACCGTGCGCCTCGTCGCGGCCGTGCCGGAGAACGACTTCGGCGTCGTCGCGCCAGGCAACAAGGCGCACGTTCACTTCTTCGCGAACGACGAGACCATCGACGCGAGCGTGTCGCGCCGGGCGCCCGCCGCCGACGCGCACACGCGCACCGTCCACGTCGAGATCGACATCCCGGACCCGAACCGCACGGTGCCCGTCTACACGACCGGCGAGGTCACGATGAGCGTGGGCAAGCCCATCCCGGCGACCCGCGTCCCGCTGCGCGTCGCCGACATCCGCGGCAAGAAGGCGACGATCTTCGTCGTCGAGGGCGACGTCGCGCGCAAGAAGACGTTCAAGTACCTCGGCGAGACCGGCGGCGACGTGTTCCTCGACACCTCGCTCGCGCC
>Ga0335082_10006521_pt1 | contig 12728 bp, 9 predicted proteins | sample Lox_Sample_41_FD_206718 | JGI IMG/M metagenome (GOLD analysis project Ga0335082, IMG submission 206718) | Soil microbial communities from Loxahatchee National Wildlife Refuge, Florida, United States - Lox_Sample_4.1 | ecosystem: Environmental > Terrestrial > Soil > Wetlands | place: USA: Florida... | reverse complement strand
GTTCACCGCGGTGCCCAGCAAGCCGGTGATCTTCTCCACGCGGCGGTACGTGACCGCCTTCTCCGCCATCCACGACCCGAACACCGCTCCGATGGCTCCCCACAGCTGTTCCATGGGATCATCCGGAAATTCCTTGCCAGCCTTCTCTTTGAAGTACGACTTGTACTCGCCGACGAGTTCTTTCCAGCCACTCGCCGGAACGTCGGTATCAAGCTTCACGCCCATCCGGTCCTTCATCGCGCGCAGCCGGTGCTCCAGATCCTCCTTCGACAAGCCCATCACCACGGTGGAGTACATCTGCACGAAACGGCGATAGGCGTCATAAGCGAAGCGCTCGTTCTTCGTAACGCTGGCCAGACCGGCCACGGACTTGTCGTTCAGGCCGAGGTTCAGAATCGTCTCCATCATGCCCGGCATGGAACGCGCTGAACCGGACCGCACGCTGACCAGCAGCGGGTTCTTCGGGTCGCCCAGCTTCTTCTTGGTGACCTTTTCGAGTTTGGCCACGTTTGCCTTGATCTGCTTCGCCAGATCGGAAGGATATTTTTTGGCGTTCTTGTAGAAGTAGTCGCAGGTTTCCGTGGTGATCGTGAAGCCGGCGGGCACCGGCAAACCGATCTTGGTCATCTCTGCCAGGCCGGCGCCTTTGCCGCCCAGCAGATCGCGCCACTCCCCGTCACCTTCCGCTTTTTTCGCACCGAAGAAATAGACCCACTTAGTCACTTTGTGCCTCTCTTGTTGTTGCACCATTTCACTCGCGCCGCGAGTCCCGCACTCAATTGGGTTTGGAGCGCGTTTCACTTTGGCGCGTCCTGCTTGCCGCAGGCCGGCGGCAGATTCCGAATGGGCTCCGCCGCAAAAACCGTTACCACTCGATCAAACTGGCCGCCCTCGCGAATCGGCCACAACTTCAAGTACTACTTGAAATGTCGGCGCGCCGACATTTCCGCCCAGCCTCACTTCTCTTCGCCCGCCAACTCGGAAAAGTCCGCGATCGTCGTGAACTCCCGCAGCAATTCCGCCAGCAGCGCCAGCCGGTTTTTCCTGACCGCCTGGTCCTCGGCCATCACCATGACGTCGACAAAGAACTGGTCCACCACCTTGCGCAGTCCGGCGATTTCTTCGAGTGCCTCAAGATATTTCCCGGCCCTCTTGTCTTCGCTGACCTTCCCCGCTGCCTTTCTTACCGCCGCGTACAATTCCCTCTCCGCGTCTTTCTCGAAGAGTTCCTTGTACACGTGCTTCAATTCATCTGCGGGAGCGTCCGCCTTTTCCAAAATCCTGCGAATCCGCTTAAACGAGACCGCGAGCGGCTCGAAGTTCTTCGTCTTGCGAATCGATTTCAGCGCCCGCAGCCGCTTCTCCACATCCACCAGGTCGTCCGACCCAGCCCGGAGCACCGCGTTCACTTCGTCGTAGGCGTAGCCCGATTTCTCGCGCAAAACGAAGCGGGCACGTTCCAGCAAGAATTCTAGTATTTGTGCCTCCTGCTCCGCTGTGACGGATTTACGTGGCGGATGGCTAAGTAAAGCCTTAGTTGCCGCCCCGATGGCAAGCGGCAAGGACACAAAGACCCTTTTTTCCAGGACAACTTTGACGATCCCCAGCGCCGCCCGGCGGAGCGCATAGGGATCGCTGGATCCCGTGGGCACCATTCCAACAGAGAAACAGCCTACGATCGAGTCGAGTTTGTCCGCTAAGGCGACGGCACAACCGGTCAGGTTCCTCGGGATGGGGTCATCAAGTCCTACTGGGCGGTAGTGATCGTAGACCGCGTCCGCCACTTCTTCCGACTCGCCTTGCGCCCGCGCGTAAAGCCCCCCCACGACGCCCTGCAGTTCCGTAAACTCCCGCACCATCTCAGTGGCGAGATCGCATTTCGCCAATTCGGCGGCGCGGTCGGCATCGGCCACGTGCGCCTGGACAATACCGAGGTTGTACCACTGCTCTGTGAGCCAACGCGCAATCGCGCGCACGCGCTCCACCTTGTCGTAGTAGCTGCCGAGCCGCGACTCGTAGGTCACCTTCTGCAGCTTCGGCAAGATGTCGCCGAGTTTGGTCCTCTGATCGGACTCCCAGAAAAATCGCGCATCCGCGAATCGCGCCCGCAGCACGCGCTCATGCCCGGCACGTACGAGTCCCTTGGTATCTTTCGCCAGATTGATGACCGCGAGGAAATGAGGCGCCAGTTCCCCGCCCCGTTTCTCCAGCGCGAAATATTTCTGGTGACCGCGCATAACGGTGATCAGGATCTCGTCCGGCAGTTCGAGAAAGGATGGATCGAAGTCGCCGTCGATCACTGTGGGAAATTCGTTGAGATATGTGACGAGATCCAGCAAGCCCTGATCCGGGTGGACATGAAGGCCGGTGCGCTTGGCATGCGCCGCCAGTTCCTTGCTGATCTTCTCCCGCCGTTCTTCCGGGCGCACAATCACGCCATTCGCGCGCAGTTTCTTTTCGTAGTCTGCAAAGTTTTTCACGGGAATCGCAGACTTCCCCAGGAAGCGGTGTCCGCGCGTCGCGACTCCCGCGGTTACTCCTCCGAACGAAAACTTCAAGGGCTTGCCGTCCAGTACCGCGACGATCCAGCGGATCGGCCGGATAAACCGTGCGCCCTTCAGCCCCGTCCAGGTCATGGTCTTGGGCCAGGACAGGTCATGGATGACGCGAGGCAGAATCTCGAACAGCAGGTCGTTCGATGTGCGGCCCAGTTTGGTCACCTTGGCAGCGATGAATTCGCCTTTGGCGGTCTGGACGAACTTCAGTTCGTGCAAGGGCACATTCTGCTTCTCCGCGAAGCTTACGGCGGCGCGTGTCGGCGCCCCGCTGGCGTCATACGCGACCGATTTCGGCGGCCCGGTCACTTCCAGATCCACATCCGCCTGCTTCGCCACCAGGCCGCGAACCCACGCGGTCAACCGGCGTGGCCCGCCGAACGTCTCGATCGTAACTCCCTCCGTCAAGTTTTCGGCCGTGAGATGTTTTTCGATGATTGCTTTGAGTTCCGCAACGGCTCGCGGCAGCATCCCCGCCGGAATTTCCTCGGCGCCGATTTCGAAAAGGAGTTCAACCCGTTTCGCAACTTTCGAAGAAGAGCCGGTTCTGAAACTACCGGTGACCTTTGAGTGCTCCCTGACACTTCCCTTCGCGAGAGCGGCGTTCATGCAATCACCTCAGGTGTAGTTCCACATTGGGAATTCTTGTCGACCACTGCTCGAGTGCTTCCTTTTGCGCATCCATCGACTTCAAGTAACGCTTGAAATGTCGGCGCGCCGACATTGTGTAATCCCGTCATGCGCGCACCTCATGCCCTGGCCTGCCTGGGCCCGTCGATCCACCCTTGCCATCCAGCTTCGCCTCATCAATCTGCGCGAGATACGCCGCCGCGGCCCGGCACGCCAGAGCACGCACGCGCTGCATGAGCGCTGCGCGCTCGGTCGTGGAAATCACACCGCGTGCATCCATCAGATTGAACAGGTGCGAGCACTTCAGACAGTGGTCATACGCAGCAAGCAGCGGATACCGCTTCCGCTCGAGCGGTGGCGCGTCGCCCGGCAACACCTTCCAGCCTTCCAACAACTCCTTCGCTTCCTTCTCGTGCAACTCAAACTCAGCCCGCAGGGCTTTCGCGTCGCTGCGTGCAAAACTGTACTCGGAAAGCTGCTGCTCTTCCGCCAGCCGCACTTGTCCGTAGGAGATCTCCTTCGTCCACCGGATGTCGTATACGCTTTCCACGTCCTGCAGAAAGGCGCCGATGCGCTCGAGGCCGTAGGTAATTTCGACCGAAATCGGGTCGAGGTCGATGCCGCCGCTCTGCTGGAAGTAAGTGAACTGGGTGATCTCCAGGCCGTCGAGCAACACCTGCCAGCCGATGCCCCACGCGCCCAGCGTCGGAGACTCCCAGTTGTCTTCCTCAAAACGGATATCGTGCGCGCGCAAGTCGATGCCGATGGATTCGAGACTCTTCAGGTACGCTTCCTGGATGTCCGAGGGCGAGGGCTTCAAGATCACCTGATATTGATAGTGCTTGTAGAGGCGATTGGGATTCTCGCCGTAGCGACCGTCCGCGGGGCGGCGTGAGGGCTGGACGTACGCAACACGATACGGCGTGGCGCCCAGCACGCGGAGGAACGTCTCCGGACTCATGGTTCCTGCGCCGACTTCCGTGTCATACGGCTGCTGCAGCACGCAGCCCTGGCCATTCCAGAACTGCATCAGTTTCAGAATGAGTTCCTGGAAAGTGAGTCCTTGCGGTTTAGGCTTCGCTTCCTGCTTTGCTTTCACATGCGCTCCCGTTGCTGGACATCAAGTAACACTTGAAAAGTCGGCGCGCCGACATTCCACCTGTTTCCGGCGCCCTCAGACCGTTTCGAGCAGTTCGCGCGTCGCGAGCTTGCGCTCCGTGTGGTGCTCGACCCAGTTCAGGCACGCTTCGCGCAGTTCTTTCGCTCCGGGCAGGTTCCCAAGCGCCGGATCGAGTTGATCGAGGCGGCCCTTCGCAAAAATCTCCGCCAGCTGCCGCGCCTCCGTCGACACCGGCTTCATGCCCGGCCGGCGGTGCTCAGCGTCCAGCAGTCCGGGATGGTAGGCCGCCTGGTAAGCGGTTCCCTGCCCGAACGGCTTGCCGCACTGCGCGCAAAGATCGAAGCGCGGAAGCCATCCTGCCAGCCGCACCGTCCAGAACGCAAAGTAGCTGACCGGGAGCGCCGAGGAACCCAGCCGCTCAAACTCGCGCGCCGTAAGCAAGATCAGGCGAAACATTGCTTCGCTGACTTCGTGCTCCGGCAGGACCAGTTCAGCTGCCTCGCTCACCAGCGCCATGCTTGTGCTCAGGCTGTAATCGCTCTGCGCCTTGTGAAAGGACTCGAGCAACTCGGCCTGCTGGATGCGCACGAGATCGCGCGTCTCTCGCTCCACATACCAGATCTGCACGTGCGAAAGAATCTCGAGCGTGGAGCCGTAGCGGTTCTTGATACGTCGTGCGCCAGCGGCTACACCCCGCATGCGTCCCGAGGAACGACCGAGAAAACTGACCAGGCGATCGGCCTCGCCCAGCGGAAAGGTCTTCAGGATGATGGCTTCCGTTTCGCGGGCAGGCATGCGCAATGTCGGCTAACGGTTTGCGCAGCGTGGAAGAAAACACAACGGCCACAATGCGAAACGCGCGCCAGTGCAGAACCTATTTTTCTATCATACGCAGTATGCCATAGCAATGCGCGCCTGCGCGAAGCTGTGGAGAACACGCGGCGATCATGTTCACGATGCGCCGGAATTCCTGCCGCACCCAGCTTGCCGGCGCGAATCCCGGCGGGGGCAAGCAAAGCCATGGGGATATCCGATCGAACTGAGCGGGCCGCGATGGGAAAATGTCGGCGCGCCGACATCTCAAGTGCTGCTTGAACTTCAACTCCGCAGGCGACGCCCGGAAAGAAACGCCCGGCCACTCATTCCTGGCTCGGACCTGGGGGCCGCGGGCTGCGTTACAATGACATGGCGCCACCCGATTTGATTCCATGATCCCGATCAAGGACGACAACCCCACTCGAACGGTTCCGTTCATCAATTACGCGCTGATTGCCATCAACGTCGGGGTATCTTTCTACCAGGCCACCCTGCCGCCACACGCCGCTAAGGCATTTCTCATGGCCAATGCAACGGTGCCGATGAACATTCCTGCATTCTTGGCCGGCTATCTCGGGTTCAAAATGGCGTTCTATCCCATGTTCACAAGCATGTTCCTGCACGGAGGACTGATGCACCTGCTGGGGAACATGCTGTTCCTCTACGTGTTCGGCGACAACGTGGAGGACTACTTCGGGCACGTTCCGTATCTGCTCTTCTATCTGTTCTGCGGGGTGGGCTCGAGTTTCGTGCATGTGCTCTTCAACTGGAATTCCTCACTGCCCGCGATTGGGGCGAGCGGCGCCATCAGCGGGGTGATGGGGGCGTACGCGGTGCTGTACCCACGCGCGCGCGTGCTGATGTGGTTTCTGATTTTTCTGCTGCCCTTTCCCGCGTGGTTTGTGCTGGGTTACTGGTTCGTGCTGCAATTCATCGAGGGCATCGGAGGATTGGGCGCGGCCAACACGGGAGGCGTGGCCTTCTGGGCGCACATCGGCGGCTTCATCCTTGGAGCCGTGATCGCGTGGGTCGTCAAGAAGAGATAGTCTCGCCGCCACGCGTTCTCTTCTCCCAGGCGGTTCCCTTCACCCCTTCAGGAAGTCCTTCAATAATTGGACGACACCGACCCACCCGGAGCCGTAGTCTTTACGGCAGGCGGGCTCGCTGGCCAAACCCGAGTGCGTGACACGCACCAGCGTGCCGGCCTTCGTGGGGGTGAGTTCCCAGCGAACGGTGGTGGCAAGCTCGGGGTCCCGGTGCCAGTTGGCAATCCAACTCCACACCACGAGGCGCGGCGGATCGACTTCGAGGATCTCGCCGTGGCAGTCGTAGGTGTTGAAGCGATTGTGGGTGAGCTGCTCGGCGATCTCGCCAAAATTCGTGCCGGGCTTTGGCTTGCAGGAATAGCGGTAGCGGCCGCCCTTGCGCGCGTCCATGGCGAACTCCGTCAGGATGGTTGTCGGTTCACTTCCCCACCAATCGAAAAGCTGCTGCTGGTCGGTGAGCGCCTGAAAGACGCGTTCGGGCGGAACCGCAATCTCGATTTCGACGACGACCGAATCATCGTGCGTGACGGCTTTCGCTTTGGGCGCGGTCATGGCTTTCCTCCTGAATTTTGTCTGGACAACTTTCTGCTCGGCAAGGGACTCGCTTCGCCGGACGGCGACACGGGCGCCTCGAGAAAGGACTTGAGGCCGCCGAGTTTGCCGGACCAGAAGAGGCGGTAGTGCTCGAGCCAGTGGTCGACAGAACGCAGGGGCGCTGGGTCGAGGCGGTAGTAACGATGGCGGCCGATGCGATGTTCGCGGACGAGGTGGGCGCGGCGAAGCAGGCGAAGGTGCTTGGAAATGGCGGGGCGGGAGACGGGGAAAGCGCGGGCGATTTCGCCGGCTGGTTGGTGGCCGTGGCGAAGGAGGTCCAGGACAGCGCGGCGGGTGGGGTCCGCGAGAGCGCGGAAGACGGGGTCTGGATGGGTAACCAGGTGGTTTCGCATAATGCGTAACCATACAGCTACGCATTGGAATTGTCAAGCCGGCGGTGATCCGGAGCAAAGGCGGTTCTCCTTGACAGTCTAGGGGAGCGGGCGTACATTCCTAGACATTCTAGGAGGCGGGTGGATGGGTAAAGAACTGGAATTGCTGCAAGGGACCCTGGACATGTTGATTCTCAAGGCAGTGTCGCTCGGACCGCTGCACGGGTACGGAATTCTGCTGCGCATCGAGCAGATTTCGAAGAAGCGGCTGGAGATTCAACAGGGGTCGCTCTATCCAGCACTGTACCGGCTGGAGGATCAGGGCTGGATCGCAAGCGAATGGGGCGAGTCGGAGAACAACCGTAAGGCGAAGTTTTATTCGTTGACCGCGGCGGGAAAGAAAAGATTGGCGGCGGAGACCGAGAAGTGGCGCGAGATGGCAGACGTGATTGCGGGGATTCTGGGGACCAGGCCGGAAGAAGTGTGAGACAGCACGGAAGCAAAGAGGTCGGGGAGAAATGAGGCGGATGATCAAGCTGGTGAGATGGCTCATGTCCCGCAGAAAGCGGGAACGGGAAATGGAGGCGGAATTCCACGCGCATGTGGAGCTGAGGGCGGAAGACCTGATTCGCGCAGGGACCCCTCGCGAAGAAGCCATGCGGCGAGCCAAGTTGGAGTTCGGAGGGGTGGAGCAGGCGAAGGAAGCGTGCCGGGAAGCGCGCGGCGTGAGCTTTGCGGAAGGACTATGGCAGGACCTGCGGTTCGGCGGGCGAATGCTAAGAAAGAGCCCGGGGTTTACCGCCGCCGCGGTGATTTCGTTGGCACTGGGGATCGGCGCGAATACCGGGTTGTTCTCTCTGGTAAAGGCGGTCCTGCTCGGCAGTTTGCCAGTGCCAAATCCCCAGGAGTTGGTGGTAGTGCGGCACGCGGACTTGGAGGGGACCTGGGAAGACTACTCCTACCCGATGTACCGGGCGATGCGCGACAAGAACACGGTGTTTGCGGGGGTACTGTGCCGGGCGGGGCAGGAGTTTAACGCGAGTTTTGGAGGGGAGAGCGAGAGGGTCCGGGGCGAGTTGGTGTCGGGAAATTACTACGAGACGCTGGGTGTGTCGCCGGCAGTGGGGAGGTTGATCGAACCGAACGACGACCGCCTGGCCGGTGAAGGCGCTGTGGCAGTGCTGGGCTACGGTTACTGGCAGAGGCGCTTCGGCGGGGATGCGTCGATCGTCGGGCACGACATCTTGCTGAATAACACGCCCATAAAGGTGATTGGCGTGACGCCGCCGGGATTCTACGGGACGGAACTTGGAAGAAGTCCCGAAATTCAAGTGCCAATGATGATGGCAAAAGTGTTCAAGCCGGTGCCCGGGAACCGGATGGAGAATCCGTCGCATAGCTGGCTGACAGTGATGGCGCGGCGCAAACCGCATGTATCTGTGGTGCAGGCACAGGCCGCAATGGACATTTTGTTTCACCAGGAACTCTCTGCCGAGTTATCGGCGAGCGGGGCGTCGGCACATGAACGGGAGAAGCGATTGGCGCTGCACGTCCGGCTGGATGAGGGAAACCAGGGATTCGCGCACATGCGCGAGGAGATGGAACGGCCGCTGCTGCTGATGATCGGTGCAACGGCGATGGTGCTGCTCATCACCTGCGCGAACCTGGCGAACCTGATCCTGGCAAGGAACGCAAAGCGGCGGCAAGAGATCGCGGTGAGGCTGGCCATCGGCGCGGGAAATGGACGATTGGTGAGGCAGTGGCTGACCGAGAGTTTGATGCTGAGCGCAATCGGGGGATGCGCGGGCTTAGCGGTGGCCTCCTGGGTGAGGACAGCTTTGCTGGGGTTCTTGCCGCAGGGACAGGCAATGAATCTGCACGCAACGCTGGATTGGCGCGTCATGGCCTTCGCGCTCGCAGCAACCGTGGCAACCGGAATATTCAGCGGACTGGCACCGGCGCTGCAATTGGCGAAGACGAATGCCGCCCCGGCGATGCGGGAGCAGACACCGGAGGTGGGGGGAGGGGACCGGTTGTGGGGTCTCCGGAGCGCGCTGATTTTTGCGCAAGTGGCGCTGTCACTGCCCTTGCTGATCGGCGCCGGCCTGTTTCTGCAAAGCCTGCAGAACCTGCGCAGCGTCGAGACAGGATTCACCAAGGAGAATGTGTTTCTGGCGACACTGAATCCTGCGCTCAACGGATATTCACCGGAACGAGTGAAGGCGTTGTACGGAGAGTTGCTTGTGCGCGTAAGAGCACTGCCGGGGGTGAAGGCGGCAAGCCTGACGACGAGTTCGGTCATATCGGGTGGATGGGACCAGGAAGGCGTAAAGGTGGAGGGGTACACGCCGGGAATCGACGAGAACATGAGTCCGAACGCGGCGGTGGTATCGACGGGCTACTTCGCGACGGTGGGGATCCCCGTGGTGGAGGGGCGGGACTTCACCGAGCAGGACAGTGCGGGACACGCGAAGGTGGCCATCATTAACGAAACGATGGCTCGATATTTCTTCGGGATGCGGAGCGCGGTGGGAAAGAAGATTGGCCTCGACGGAGATGCCAGAACGCCGCCGGACATCGAGATTGTGGGGGTCGTGAAGGACGCGAAGTACGTGCGGCTGTCCGAAGCGACGAGGCGGCACTTCTACACGCCGATGGCGCAGGAGCCCCGGCTGATGGATTTGACTCTGCAGGTGCGGACGGGAACGCAGGAGGAGTCACGCAGGATTGGGGAGCTGGTGAAGGAGCAGGTGCGGGAAATGGACGCGAATCTTCCGATGTACGAGACAACGACTCTGGAGGTTCAGATCGATAACTCGCTAGCACAAGAGAGGTTGCTGTCGTGGCTAAGCGGGGCGTTTGGGATGATGGCGACGGTGCTGGCGGGGGTGGGGGTGGGGGGAGTGGTGGCGTATTCGGTGGCGCGCCGGACAAGGGAGATCGGGATTCGCATGGCATTGGGAGCGCAGGTCAGTCATGTATTGCGGACGGTACTGGGCCGGGTGGCGGTCATTGTCGTTGCCGGAATTGTTGTTGGGCTGGCCGTAGGGTTCTGGCTAAGCCGGGCAGCCGGGAGCGTGCTGTTCGAGGTGAAACCGAATGATCCGGCAGCGTTTACGGGAGCATGCGTCGTATTAGCAGGGGCGGCAGTATTGGCGGGATTCAGTCCGGCGCGACGAGCGACAAAGGTCGAGCCGATGGTGGCGCTGAGGGAGGAGTAAGAAGAGAAGGAAGAGCGGGAGGAGAAGAGGGGGACGACGATGTGGAGATGGCTTACCTGGATGGCGGCGAGGGGAAAGAAAGAGAGCGAGATGGAGGCCGAACTGCGCTCGCACGTGGAGATGAGGACCGAGGATCTGGTGCGCGGTGGGATGGCGCGGGAAGAAGCAATGCGGCGGGCGAAAGTAGAATTCGGGGGGATTGAGCAGATGAAAGAAGAGATTCGCGAGGTCAAAGGTGTGGGCCTGGTGGAGGCGCTGCAACAGGATCTGCGGTTCGGGGCGCGAATGCTTCGAAAGAGTCCCGGATTCACGGCGGTGGCGGTGCTGACACTGGCACTAGGGATCGGGGCGACAACAGCGATTTTCAGCGTGGTGGAAGGAGTGCTGCTGCGGCCACTTCCCTACCCCGAATCGGACCGAGTGATGCTGTTACACGAAACGTCGCAGGACGTGCCGGACATGAGCATCTCGATGGAGAACTTCAACGACTGGCGCGTTCAGAACACGGCGTTCAAAAGCTTGGGGGCGTACCAGAATGACGACGTGGTGATGAGCGGGAGGGGGGAGCCAGAGCGCCTGCGACTCAGGAGGATTACAGCTTCACTGCTGCCGACCTTGGGTGTTCAGCCCATGCTGGGGAGGGGGATGCGGGCCGAGGAAGATAAGGTCGGTGCAGAACGGGTGGTGCTGCTGGGGCAGGGATTGTGGGAGCGGCGGTTTGGAGGCGACCCGAACATTCTGGGCCAGACGCTGGTGCTCGACAACGAACCGTACACGGTCATTGGCGTGGTGCCGGGGAGCCTGCACCAGAGCCTGCGGAGGACGGAGCTGTTCACATCGCTATGGCGCCTGGAGGACAAGCTGGGAGGCGAGGCAAATCGGGGGAACCATCCCGGGATATACGCCTACGGACGGTTGAAGCCAGGTGTGACGGTAGCGCAGTCGCAAGATGAGATGAAGCGAATCGCGCAGCGGCTGGATGAGCTGCATCCGAAGACCAACGGGAAAGACGGCATCGCGGTACAGCCGCTGCTGGAAGCAGTCGTAGAGGATGTGCGGACGCCGTTGCTGGTGTTGCTGGCAGCCGTCGCGTGCGTTCTTCTGATCGTGTGCGTGAACGTGGCGAACCTGCAGCTGGCGCGGGCAACGGAACGTTACCGCGAACTGGCGGTGCGGATGGCGTTGGGAGCCGGCAGAAGGAGGCTGATCCGGCAGATGTTGACGGAGAGCCTGCTGCTGTCATTGATTGGCGGCGCACTGGGGCTGCTGCTGGCGGTATGGCTGACGACGTTGATGGCGAACGCGGCGACGGGAGCACAGGTGCCGCGCATGGAAGAAGTCCGGATCGACCGGTGGGTGTTGGCGTTTTCCTTCGTCGTCTCGGTGGTGACGGGAATCGTGTTCGGCATCGTGCCGGCGCTGCAGGCAACCAGAACCGAGTTGCAGGACGCGCTGCGCGATGACGCGAGAACGAGCAGTGCGAGCCGCGGCAAGCTGCGGCTGCGGGACGTGCTGGTGACCGTGGAGCTGGCGTTGGCCTTGATGCTACTGGTGGGAGCAGGGCTGATGACGAAGAGTTTGTGGAAAGTGCTGCAGGCGGACGGTGGAATACGGACGGAGCATGTGCTGACGGCACGATTCAGCTTGCCGGATACGACATACGCTGATGACGCGAAGAAGCGCGTCTTCGTCAACGCCGTCGTTGAGAAAGTGCGCAGGCTGCCGGGCGTGGAGTCGGCGGGATTCAAGAACCCCCTGCTGGGCGGGTGGCAAAGCGCGTACCTGGCCGAGGGGAAGCCAATGCCGAAAGAGGGAGAATTTCCTTCAGCGGACTTCGCGCGGGTTTCACCGGATGCACCCAAGGCGATGGGGATGCGGCTGCTGGGCGGGAGATTTTTTGACGCTCACGACAACGAGGCGGGACAGCGGGTATGCCTGGTGGACGAGACCTTCGTGAAAGAGAATTTCGGCAGCGCGGAGGGAGTCGGTAAACGGATCGCGATCGACGAACCGAAGCCGGGCGAGGAGACGAAGTGGCTGACGATTGTGGGCGTGGTGGCGCACGTGAAGAACTACGGGGTGGACCAACCCTCCCGGCCGGAGATCATCCTGCCGAATGAGCAGAGACCGGGATCGGGAGGAGCGATCGTGGTGCGGACGGCAGGAGATCCTACGGCACTGGCAAACGGAGTGAGTGAGGCGGTGCATGAAGTCGATCCGACCATACCGGTCTACGCGGTGCAGACGCTGGAAAGCATCGTGGCAGAAAGCACGTCGTCGCGGAGGCTGGCGGTGACGTTGATCGCATCGTTTGCACTGCTGGCGCTGGTGCTGGCAGGCGTGGGAGTGTATGGAGTGATGGCGTACGCGGTGAGCCAAAGGAATCATGAGATCGGGATCCGCATGGCGCTGGG
>Ga0335082_10006518_pt1 | contig 12729 bp, 12 predicted proteins | sample Lox_Sample_41_FD_206718 | JGI IMG/M metagenome (GOLD analysis project Ga0335082, IMG submission 206718) | Soil microbial communities from Loxahatchee National Wildlife Refuge, Florida, United States - Lox_Sample_4.1 | ecosystem: Environmental > Terrestrial > Soil > Wetlands | place: USA... | reverse complement strand
CGATCGGCCTGTCGCGTACTAGCGCTCTTCTTCTGAAGAAGTCGTTCGGCCTGCGTGATAACTTGACCTCGTCTGAGTGCCAAGGGTATTTGGATCGCATAACTATTGAGCGAATAGAGATGCCAGCGATCTGCAGGGCGGAAGTCTTGCGGCTTCGCCGATCGTAAGCTGGCGGTCCTACCGCGCCAGTGGCAGGTGGCGGCCGGTGGCCCGGCTGGTGGCCCACCCGGCGAGTCTCCCAACGACGAACAGTCTTGAAGTGGGCTGGTGGCCCAGGTATCAAAACTCACTCCGGGCGGTGGCCCACATATCCCGCGGCCCATATCTGCCTTCTTTTGGCAGATGTGGGGGTCTTCGTCGGGCGGGTGGCCCACCCCGTCAACTTATTGATACTAATAAACTTACATGATAGGGGTGGCCCATCCCGCCTTCTTTTGGCGGGGTGGGGCTTTTCGTCGGGAGTAGGCACAAGCTCCGATGGCGCACATATCCCTGACTTAAGGACATGCGGGGCCTTTGCCAGACCCTGAAACCGCAATCCGCTCGGATGACGTCCCGGGCGCCGAAAACCCCGCACTCCCCAACACCCCAGCCCGCTTGCGGGCGGCAGTCGGAAGCCCCGCCTTTCAAGGCTGGAAATGCTCGTAGAATTTCCTGAGCCTTGGAGACGGCACACCGGAAAACAGGGTGCTCTTTCCGACGGTTGCAGAAGCCCGTCTTCGGCGGAACAATGAATAACCGTGTCGGCTCCGAAGCCGCCGGGTTCGCTTGCTAGCGCTCAAAGCAACCACGGCTCGGGGCGGAAAGGAACCGGGTGTCCATCGATAAGGGCAAACGCGGTTGGCGGGGGACTTAAAACTGTAAGCCGGTTACTTGTGGAACCGCGACATCGGCTCTTCCGGGCGTGGACTAGTTCTCCTTGATAGCGTTCCAGTCGGTGAAGTTGGACGCCCGCCAGGCATTCCGGTACACCTCGATCTGTAACTCGCCGTCCTGGTTAATGGTGAATTGGCAGGCCGGATACACGACGCCGGTGCTCTTGCTTTTGGTCTGGTCGTTCAAGTCGAACTCGCCGGCCGTCAGGTCGTAGGACTGAGTCTGGCTGTTAGTAAAGGCTTCCCCGAAGAAGATCTTGCGATTGGTGACGAAACGGATCTTGCGTCCCGTCGGCGTTGGAATCAGTTGGATATAGCCGACATCATAGCCCACCGTGCCGGGAATCTTAATGCGGCCTACAGCCTTCATCGTTCGCAGCGCATTCATTAATCCCTCGTTCTGGCCCTGCTGGAAGGCCTCCACGAGAATCTGCCGGTCTTCCGGCGTGGACCATCGGTAGATAATCAGCGTGATGTCGACGTTCTTGCCCAGATCCGTGCTGGTGCCGTAAATAGTGGCGTCGATGGTCTCGTTCTTTTCACGGGCAAGACCCGGCAAGCTTGCGGCTGTTACCAGTGTTGCCGCCAGCAGACCGAAGATGCCCATGTGAATAAGCTTTGAAGATATATGCATGTTTCCTCGCTCTTTCTCAGAATGCAGTTTGCCTGCCAACTCGGGGTTTGCCTAAGTACAGGCCACGCTTAGGTTTGCATTTGCGGGCGATCACTGGACCATGCCAAATGGTGGGCAAAGTCGAAGTCTAGGCAGTCAGATAGCGTTCAGCGATGGAGAATCTATGCGCCCGAATCCACACAGAATCTTGAAGTGGATGGCCCATCCGCCGGGGTCCCCAACGAGCGCCTCAGTTGCGCTTGTTGGGGTGGATGTGGCCTTCCTTTGGCCGCAGCCTGCCCTGAGCCAAGGACGATCTGTTGATCGTCAGTATTGTCAGAAACAGTTTAAGAGTGAGAGGGTGGTGAAGGTGAGCTCGGCAAGCTAAGACCGGCTACGATATGGCGCCTGAGTGCCCTTCCCTGAGCATGGTTCCGGTGGCTTGCGATCCGTAATTTGCTGGCAGTCATCGCGGCTTGCGGTGGCTCGACCCCGTTGGAAAGTCTTTCTTCTTTGATCGCAACCGGGCCGAGTCGCACCGCATTCACCTGAGCGAGGTCAGTCTACGTGAAGCTATCGCAGGCAGCCAAGCAAGTCTCCACCCACCAAGCCCCCCACCGCAGCAAGGGGAAGCAGAAGAGTCCAAAGATCACCGCGCAGGATCTGGAAAGTTTGCCGCCACTGCATCTGAATGCGGCGGGGATCGATGTCGGCAGCGCGGAACACTATGTGGCGGTGCCGGCCGCACGCGATCCTGAGCCGGTGCAGAAGTTCGGCAGTTTCACCGCGGATTTACACCGTCTGGCGCAGTGGCTGCAGGCCTGCCACATCGATACCGTGGTGATGCAGGCGACGGGGGTGTATTGGATCGGACTGTATCAGGTTTTAGAAGACTACGGCTGCGAGGTGCGGGTGGTGAATGCGCGTCATACCAAGACCCTGCCCGGGCGCAAGACGGATGTGCAGGAGTGTCAGTGGCTGCAACAACTGCACACCTTTGGACCGCTGAACCACTCCTTCCGGCAGAGCGAAGCCATCCGTGTCTTACGTTCCTATATCCGCCAGCGGGAGAACCTGGTGGCAGCCGGAAGCGTCTGTATTCAGCAGCTGCAGAAAGCACTGACGGAGATGAACGTGCAGTTGGCCAACGTGATCAGCGACCTCAGCGGCACCACCGGGATGGCGATTTTGCGCGCCATCGTGCACGGGGAGCGCGATCCCTACCAACTGGCCGAGCTCAAGCACAGTCTGATCCGCGCCAGCCGGGAAGAGATTGCGCAAAGCCTCCAGGGCAACTGGCGGGAGGAGTTATTGTTCGTCTTGCGGCAGAATCTGGAACTGTACGAGATGTATCAACAGAAAGTGCGGGAATGTGATCAACACATCGCCGCCCATCTGAAAACCCTGCCCGACCAGGTGGATGGGGCCCAACACCCCATTCCGCCGCCCCGCCGGGTGAGTTGGTCGCGCCAACGGCAACCGGGCTTCGATCTGCGCGGCGAACTGTATCGCCTCACCGGCGTGGACCTGACCCAAGTGGATGGCTTGGACGTGCCAACCATTCAGACCGTGATCTCCGAAGTGGGCATGGATAGGAGTGCGTGGAAAACGGAAAAGCATTTCGGTTCCTGGCTGGGACTGTCGCCCGATAACCGCATCAGTGGAGGCAAGGTACTCAAGCGTGGCACCCGCAAGGCGGTGAACCGGGCGGCTATGGCATTGCGCCTGGCCGCCTGGAACCTGATCCGCAGCCAGAGTGCTTTAGGAGCCAAGTTTCGCCCGTCTGCGCACCCGCCTGGGAGCCCCAAGGCGATCACCGCTATGGCCGATCACTTGCCTCGGCTGGTGTACCGCATGCTGAAATTTGGTCACGCCTACGTGGACCGGGGAATCCAGCACTACGCAACTAAATACCGCCAGCGCCAGCTCGCCTGGCTTAAAAAACAAGCCGCCTCCCTCAATTTGCAACTGGTTCCATTAACGGAGGTTGCAGCTTGAGTCTCTGGAGAGCGAAATCAAACGGTCTCAATCTTAATGCGGGGAAAGGCGGCGCGGTACAAACGCTCGTCCAGCGTGAGCAATCGATAGTTGTGAACTTGTGCGTGCGCCCCAATCACGAAGTCCGCCAGAATTCGGCGCGGCCCCGAATCGCGAAGCTTGCGGCGTCGTTCCGCGTACGATTGAAACGCTCTTCCTGCCGACCGCCACACCGCCTCATGCAGGTCCCAGTCAACCGCAATTCCAGTCTCGCGTAAGAAGTTGTTGAGAAACGTCTCGCTGCGGCCGGGAGCAGCCAGCAATTCGGCAAACACTGGCGCCGAAACTACCAGATTACCTCGCATGAACGCTGCCTCCAGGGCACCCTGCGCGGCCGTACTGAGCGCCGCATCTTTGTCCCACAGGGCGATGATGACGTTGGTGTCGATGGCGGTTGTCATTCCCCACGCAGGCCGCGCATCCAGCGGGCGATACTCTTTTTGCCAGAGCCGATCCCGGGGTTCCCGATTCCGCGATACTTGGAAAATCGGCTCTTCTTACGTACCGGCCGGACACGAACTCCGTCACCCTCCGTCTCAAACAGCAGGCAGTCTCCTGCTCCGACGCCCAGAACGCGCCGGACCTCGCGCGGCACGGTTATCTGTCCCTTGCTGGTAATCTTAGCTTGTTCTTGCATGGAGTTGCCTCGATTCCTTACTTTAGCACAGATTCCTTACAACTTGGACGTGGGGATTTCGGCCGGGTGCCCCGTTTTACCGCTGTCTTTTTGTCGGCGGAGTGGGGTTTTTCGTTTCTCGAATGGTGAAGGGGCCGGTCGGGTGTCCCGTTCATCCGCAATGAGCGCACCAGGAATGTTCCGCTGTAGGCTTGTCTGAGGGCACTACCTTGACCAGCCGCTTTGATCGCGCACGCCTTCAGAGGTTTTGCACGCGCGTGAGTTCAAGTGTCACCCGTGCACAAAAAAAAGGGGCGGCCGATAACTTCCGCCGCCCCGTGGTCAACAAGGAAGGTAGCATCATTGGTTGGTTGACGCCGTCGCTACCGGTGCGCTCGCTTGCAGGGCCTTGCTCACCAGCACCTTGACTTCCACTCGGCGATTCAATGCCCGGCCCGCGGAATAGCTATTATCCGCAGCGGGATGCGTTTCTCCGTATCCCGCGGGAGTGGCAATACGCCACGCCGGTACACCGCCCTTCTCACGCAGGTATTGGGCCACCGCTGCGGCACGCCGCTCGCTAAGCGTCTGATTGAGAAGCCGCGATCCGGTGCTGGAGGTGTAACCTGTGATCTCGATCAGGTAGCCATTACCGTCGAGCTCAGAGTTGGCTGCAATGAACTCATCCAGGTCGGCTTTGCTCTTCTTGCTCAACGTGTAGCTGCCCTCGGAGAAATAAACCGGCAGCTCTGCCACCTTCGTAGATTGGCCCATGTCGGATACGCGCTGATTCACCACGCCAATCGCGGCAGTGTTCGTCGTCGCCATAGCCGTTGCTGATTCTGCGGTGGACAGTCCCTGGTCGGCCGTATTTTGTGCCTGATTGGCCGAGGATTGGGCTGCCCCCGCCTGGGCAATGCCATCGTCGGCCGAGGTCTGCGCATGCGCGGCGGCGGCCTTGTTATCCAGGATCTGCTGCTGTTCCGCGATCGTGATGGCGTAGGCGTCAGGCTTCAGTTGTACCTTCTTGGCCTCGATCTGTCCTTCACCGTTTTTGGTGCCCACCACGTTGACCTTCAGGCCGGGCACCAGTGCGTTCACTCCCATGGTCGGCTTCTTTATGAGGCCCGTATCGCGCACGATTTTCGTCGCGCTGGTGATCTGCACATCCTGAATCGAATCCGATTTTTTCTCCTGAACCTTCACCAGGTTGCCGTCGCGTGACACAACAACGCCCTGGATCTTTGCCTTCTGGCCTGTGTCCGGTTTATGTGACTTCGCCGCAAATGCCGGCACCGTCCCAAGTAGATAGAAACCGGCTACTGTCAGGCATAGGAGACGATTGATTCTTCCCAAGCAAGTATTCATCTGGTTCTCCAAGTATCAAGTATGAGGTTCCCGGAATGGGCCAGCCGCGCCGGCACTGCTATCCAGGATCCTTACCCTAAGATCAGCAACTGCAAGGCCACTTCCACGCTGCGTTTATTGGTGCTCGACCACAGGTTCGTATGCTGTCATAACCACTTGGTACACAATGCGATCGGCTACGTGCGAGTAACGACGGAATCCACGTCACGCTTTCAATCCAGGAAAGTTCGGCGGCGGCATCTGCCCAAACATTGGCAGCCGCCCGAATGAAGGCGCGGTTTTCGCGTTCCGCGATTACGGCACGCACGATGGTTAGCGCACCTGCTTCCAGAGCTAGAGCCAAGTAAAGTCAAGTAGATCAGCCACGAGGCATTTCTGCCGGCTGCGGCTGCGTGGTCTTGGCACGCAAGCTGCATATTCTCCTGCAGAGTAATCGCTCTGAAGGAGAGCAATCGATGAAATCCAAACTACTTCTATTCGCGCTTATCACGTTTTTCATGCTGACGAACCTGGCGTTCGCCGGATCACCATTTCATTCGTTCGGTTCCAAGAATTCCACCGACATAGAGCTCAACCACCCCGTGACCGTGGCGGGCACGGCGCTCCCTGCAGGTCAGTACAAGGTCAGTTGGCAGGGGACCGGCCCCGAGGTCAACGTGAGTTTCTCCCGCGGCAGAAATACTGTAACCGTGCCCGCGCGCCTTACAGATGGGAACGGCCGTGTTTACGTTGGCAATCCGTATCCCGCACTTATAACGAGTGACTCGCCCGACCGCACACACGTGCTGCTCGCCATTGACCTGAAGAACCTGTCAATCGAGTTCGGAGAGTTCCCCACAGCCCAAGAAAACTGAATTGCCGGGCCCCTAGGCGTTTGCTGCGGGGCCCATCTCGGCGTGCAGAAAGAACATGCGAATCGGTGCCGGACGGTCGGCGGGTAGCCCGGACAACGGCTCATACCGAAAAACGTTTGGGACGGGTGCCCCGCGGGTGGCCCGGCCCGCTCCTATGTTGACCAAGAAATCTTCATGAGGGTGGCCCCTCCGGCCTTCCGTTGACCGGGTGGGTCCTTGCGCCGGCGGCCCACATCTCCCGTGGCCCCTATCTGCTTTCTTTGGCAGATGTGGACCTTTGTCAAAAGCCGAAATCACCGCCCAAGCGGCGGAGCGGCAAAGCCTGCCCTGAGCATACGACGATCTTTCAGACCGTCAGTATTGTCAGAAACTAAACGACTTACGCGTCTAGTTTCTGGAGAGTACCCATGCGCCTCTGGCCCACCCAAGGCAATGAAAAACAAAAGTGTGTCATCCTGAGCGGAGGCGTCGCGTCTTTTGCGACGCCGGAGTCGAAGGACCCCTACCCGGCGTATAACCTTCCCCATGCGGTCCAATCCTCGTCCTACGCACCTTTTTCGACAGCGCTTGTCGAAGGGCGCTTTTAGGCGTGGGAGTCAGCCCGCCCGCCACCGCGAATGAATGTCCCCAGCCGCGGAGCGGCGTCGTTCACGCAGGATTCCTGCATCTACCCGATTTTGGGCAATTGTGGGGACTTCGCCAGAAGTTGGAATCGCAATTCCCCGCCACAATCAAGACGATGGCAAAACGCAACCTGTTCGACGTAACGATGGAGGGCATGACCGCGATGGAGGCTCATCGCGAAGATAAACGCACGCTCCGCACCTGTAAGGTTGAACCGGCGAAAACTCTCAAGGTCGACTCGAGTAGGACCAAAAATACTCCTCGGCTGGCCCATTCAAGCGAGCGTCAGCGAGCTTGAGTGGGGCTTTTCGCTTCCCCAACCAATGCGGCCGACCGTCCGGCCCGCCCCGCTCTCACTTTCATCAACAAATCTTCATGCGGGTGGGGTTTTCGTCACAGATACCGAAGTCTCCTCGTTTGGGATATGTGGGGGTTTTATTCACAACCCACAACCTTCCACTGACACCTCCCGCTTATTACACCCCTCGGTGACCGTTGCCTTTTCGCATCCGCCTCGATTGAGCGAACGATTGCTGGAAGGAGGGGATTGGTGTCTCTCGCCTCGGTCCGCGCCCATTCCGTGGACCCGAAACGGCTCTTTGACATCCCGGCGTGCCCTGCGGCTACGGTTAGACCTGTGCCATACTTGTATGCAATGTATGACAAAGTGTTGTCATACTTGTATGGAAAGTACGACAACTCAGGCGTATGACTTGTATGTGTTATATGACAATTTGGCCTCGAAAAACGCTCCAAATCGGAGTTAAGCCTTTGCGGCTCAAATGGATACGTATAAAGCGCCTGAAATCAATTGCTTGCAAGCAATTTCCCCTAACCCATTGAAAACACAAGACCGCCTTAAATAGTTCTGCGTATTTCTCGCATTATCGGACATTGCGCCCGATGGGGATTGGGGCTGCCCCATCCCGGCTTCTTTTTTGGCCGGGCGGGTCTTTCGATCTTTCTACCTCGCACCGCGACCACCCGGGTACACCAGACTCGCCCCGCACTCTCTCCACAGCTTCTCCCACCTCCAGATTCCATGCGCCGCCTCGTTTGGCAACCGGAATCCCATCTGATGCGCAAGCATACACACCTGCCCGCGATGGTGGGCTTCGTGAGCAATCATGTAGCACAGCATCTCAGGGCCAACCCGCCAAGGCAGAGCCCAGCCGTCTCTGCTGAACTTCTCCACGCGGCCCTCACCACCGAGCGCTTCGGCCAGCATCTCGACGCAGCAAGCGGCGCTCTCCGCCAGTCCTGCGCGCGCCTCCTGCCGCGTGCAATACGTGCGGTTAAGCTGCGGAGGAACCTTGAGGTGCGGAGCTGTACGCCTGACCCACTTGCAGCGGACATTGTGCATGTGCGTGAACATCGCCGCAATCGTGCGGACCTTGCCGGGCGGCTTGGCCCTCCAGGCGCCAGGGTCCAGATGTTCGATAAGCATCTGGTTCATTCGATCACTGGCGGCAAAGATCTGCACTGCAGCAAGGCCGAGTTGAGTGTGAACCTTGGGTTGACGCGCGCTCACGGCTCCCTACTCCTTCACCAATAATACTTCTGGGCCGGATGGCCCACCCGCGAACTCTCCCAACCACGAACAAGCTTGAGGCGGGTGCAACCCGGGCTGATTTTGCCCCGATGGGTGGCCCACACTTGCCTGACGTTGGCAAACGTGGGGCTCGTGCAAGGGAACCATTCGCGCCTCCGCGCAATCCGCGGTTGCTCTTGTCTTTGCCTTGTCTGCGTGATCCGAGTAAATCCCTGGCTGCTTTTGTTTTTCAACCGAGAACTGGCAACCGACAACTGTCTTACCGATTGGGAATCGTTGGTTACCATCGTAGCCTCCCACCCCCCAACAAATCAGTGACACACGTCTTCCCGCTCGCTCCCAATGTTGACTGGAAAACTCGGCCCGGGCGGTTGTCCTTAACCGGCAACTTGCTACTGACAACTGACAACTCTCTCAAGGGGAGCACTTATGCCACTTCATACCTGTAAACACCTCTATGACACTGGCGGCACATGCAACTCCGCCACCGCCCATGGCCGCGACTACTGCGTCTATCACCTGCGTCATCGCGCCCGTCTCGTGCGCATCGCGAAGTACCGCGCCCGAAACGAGCGCTTCGACGTAAACCTGCCACCGCTCGAAAACATGTACGCGGGGCAATCAGCACTCAACCAGCTCGCCGAGGCCGTCGCCGCCGGCCTGCTCGACCTCAAGCGTGCGCGCTATCTCCTCTCGGTGGTTCGCGCTGCCATACAATTCCTCATGCATCCCGACAAATGGCAAGCCAACCTCTATCACACCGACCAGTCTGGCTCCGCCGTCGATCTCGCCGCCGAATACGGCCTGCCGCAAGACCTCGACACCCCTCCCGAAGTCGCCTTCCCCCCGCCTGCAGAGGGTGCCCCACCCGCCGGGGCCCCCGACGAGGGCCGCCTGTGCACTCGGCAGGGTGGCTTGTCGCCTGTCTTTGGCGACAGCGTGGGCAACGCCGCCGCGGCGAGCGACGAGTCGAACGACCCGTATGTCTCGGCGCTCCGCACGGATGGAATCCTCGGCGATATCGATTTCCGTCCCGACTTCCCCATCACTCCCGATTACGTCGAATCGGACGAAGTCCGCCGTACCCAGGGCGACGACGCCTCGCTGGCGCGCTCCACCCAGATGCTTCGCAATCAGCGCCGCCGCCGCTTCCGCTCCGAGCGCAAGCGTTACGCTGCGATCGCCGCCCGGATCAACCTTTACCGTGCGGCGGAAAAGCTGGCCCAGCGCAAGCTTGCCGAAAATGAAGCACAAGCCAAACTCGATGCCAGGAGGCCCCCGGCCTCAGTCTCTGCCAGCACCGGCGAAACCGTCTCCATTTCAATGGAGGCGACCACCGCCTGACGTCATAGCAGCCCGGCTCTATTGTCGGAGCCACTACGCGGATCAAGAGTCATGCGGCTGCACTGCAGGCCGCAGGCGTTGATCTGTGCTCTAAAAGGCTTTGAAACATACCCCGTGTGCGCGAACTGCGGCGAAGGCGAAACGCTTGCCCCGGAATCTGTTTGAGCCGTGGGTGTAGGCCCGAGGTGGCCGACAAAGTTCGTAAATGAGGTCCGAACTTCCGGCTACACGACTCTCCGACTGCCTGGCCGAGTTGAACTCGGTGCGCGGTAAGTCCAACGACGAGAATCGGATACGCATAACTAGCAATGATTTCAATGGCTTGAGAACAACTTACGCCCAACCCATTGAAAACAAAGGGGGCCAAAAATGGTAAGTTCCGGCATTTTCCGATCAGACACAAACCGGGCCGGCCGCCCGCCCGACAAAGCTGCTGAAGGCTGCCGCTTCCGCCGTGCCCCTCTCGGTATAATCGCAAACGCCAGCCAACCTGCCGGGGAAAAACGGAATGCCACTCACTGATTTTCGATGCCTGTCGCGCTTCCGCGTCCCCTACAGCGATGTGGATATGTTGCAACATGTCAACCACGTCGCCTACATCGTGTGGGCTGAAACGGCCCGATGTATCTACTTCGATGAGGTGCTCAAGGAACCGCTCGCTGGGTCGAACGGCATGATCCTCGCGCATCTGCAATTCAATTATGAACAGCCACTCGACTACCGGGAGGAAGTGGCTGTGGGGTGCCGCATCTCCCGGTTGGGACGCAAATCGTTCGATTTTGCTTACGAGGTTTGGAGCGAAACCCGCCAGCTCCGCGCAGCCCACGGTATCTCATCCATGGTCGCCTACGACTATCAAGCCAAGACTTCTATAGCGGTACCCGACCGATGGCGTGAAGTCATCGCCGCCTATGAGCTCGTCACACCGGCATAGCTCCGACGTCGAAGCCGTGTGCCCCAGAGCCTGCTCTGAGCTTGTCGAAGGGTTCGCGCCGCGCTTTTGAGCGCTAGCAGGCTGGGTCGAAAATCACGTCTAACCCGCTGAAAATTAAGAAAGGGTGATTTTCATGAAGTTTCGCGGGCCAAGGACCCTAAAAGACAGCTGAAAACGCTTTTTTGCAGCAGCCTCTAAAGCCCGACGTCGTGAATGCCACCTACGGCACGGTTGAAGCCGTGGCCTTTCAAGGCGAGAGCCTGACTACACTCACTGTGAAACCGCTGGTGACTGAGTGCTAAACGCTAACGGCTAACAGCGAGTCGCTCGTCTCCCGCTATACTGACCATTCTCCTATGACAGCGACCATAAAATTCGGCACCGACGGCTGGCGCGGCGTCATCGCCGACGACTACACCTTTGAGAACGTTCGCCGCGTCGGCAACGCCATTGCGCATTACGCACACGAGAACGAAGATCCGGCGAAGGGCCTGGTTGTCGGCTACGACACGCGTTTCAGCTCCCGTGCTTTTGCCGAGTCCATTTCCGAAGTGCTGGCGGCAGCCGGCATCGCCGTTCACCTCTCCGACGATTACACGCCCACACCGGCGCTCTCGTATGCGGTCGTGAATCTTGGTGCTGCCGGCGGCGTGATGATCACTTCCAGCCACAATCCCTTCAACTGGAATGGCGTGAAATACAAGGCCGGCTACGGAGGCTCGGCCACCCCCGCCATCATTCACTCCATCGAGTCCTCCCTCGATGCTGCCCGCATCGAACGCTCCGGCGGCCGTGTAACGTCCGCGGACTTCAAAACCCCCTATATTGCTGCGCTAAAGAAGTTCGTCGATCTACCTGCAATCCAGAAGTGCGGCTTCAAATTCGCCATTGACGCTATGTACGGCTCGGGTCGCGGAGTCCTGAAAGGCATCTTCACCGACGCCGGCATCGACCACCTGGAAATTCGCGGCGAAATCAATCCCTCATTTCCCGGCATCAACCCCGAGCCGATCCTCCCGCACATCGTGCTCTTGCAGGAAACCGTCGTCCGTGAGCGCTGCCAGGCGGGGCTCGCTACCGATGGCGACGCCGACCGTTTGGGCGCAGTTGCCGAAGACGGCAGTTTCGTGGATTCGCATAAGATCTTTTCCGTCATCCTGGAGTGGCTGTTGAAACGCATGCGGTGGCCGGGCGAAGTGGTGCGCGCCTTCAACACCACCCGGATGATTGACCGCATCTGCGCCAAATATGGCCGCAAGATGTATGAGTGTGGCATCGGCTTCAAGTACATCTGCGACCTCATGCTGGAGCGCGACATCCTGATCGGCGGAGAGGAATCAGGTGGCATCGGTATTCGCCGCCATCTCCCCGAGCGCGACGGCATTCTGAACTCCTTGCTCCTCGCCGCCATAATGGCGGAAGAAGGCAAGCCGCTCGGACAGCTCGTGCAGGACTTGCAGCAGGAATACGGCGAGCACCACTACGCCCGCAGCGACCTGCACATCCCCAACGCAATGAAAGAGGACGCCATCCGCCGCGCTATGGCCAAACCGGCGAAACTCGGCAGCTTCCGCGTGCTCGACGTAGGAACCCTTGACGGCGTAAAGTTCTTCCTCGACGCACCCACCCACGGCAACGGTGCTGAGGCCTGGGTGCTGGTGCGCGCTTCCGGCACCGAGCCGCTGCTGCGTATCTACTGCGAAGCCGCGACGCCGGAACTGGTGGCGCAAATCCTGCGCGAAACCGAGGCCTTTGTGAAGGCAGGCAGCTAGGACCGCTTCGAGACTCATGGACGTCATTCCCAATCCGCCGGAGACCGACACCCCGGAAGTCCGCCGCTACAACCGCATCCGTCGCTGGCTGGGCATCACCGACGCCGTAATCGGCTTTCTGTTGCTTGTGGTTCTGCTCG
>Ga0335082_10006515_pt1 | contig 12730 bp, 8 predicted proteins | sample Lox_Sample_41_FD_206718 | JGI IMG/M metagenome (GOLD analysis project Ga0335082, IMG submission 206718) | Soil microbial communities from Loxahatchee National Wildlife Refuge, Florida, United States - Lox_Sample_4.1 | ecosystem: Environmental > Terrestrial > Soil > Wetlands | place: USA: Florida... | reverse complement strand
CGGGATGGTGAGGATGCGGTCGGGTACGGCGATGCCGACGAAGGCGACGATCGGCACCCAGACGATGTTCTGGATGGCGACGGCGACACCGATGGTTTCAGCGCCGAGCCAATTGAGCCAGCCGAGCGCGAACTCGCGTTTTTGATCGCTGGTGAGCCGGCTTGCGCCTGGCAGGAACCGGCGCCAGTGCTTCTTGACGATCTGGAAGCCGCCATAAGCCCAGCGATGGCGCTGTTTCTTGTAGGCGTCGAACGAGTCGGGCAGCAGGCCGTAGCCGTAGCGCTTGTTGGTGTAATGGGCGCGCCAGCCGTTCTCGAGCAGCGTCAGGCCGAGATCGGTGTCCTCGCAGATGGTGTCGCTCGACCAGCCGCCGGCCTGTTCGAGGGCGGTGCGGCGGATCAGGCACATGGTGCCGTGCACGATGATGGCGTTGTATTCGTTCCGCTGCACCATGCCGATGTCGAAGAAGCCGGCGTACTCGCCGTTCATGGCGTGGTGCATGACGCTGCGCTCGCCGTCGCGGTGGTCTTGCGGCGCCTGGATGAGGCCGACGGTGGGATCGGCGAACATCGGCACCAGTTCCTTGAGCCAGTCGGGCCGCACCACGTAGTCGGCGTCGATCACGCCAAGCACCTCGGCGTCGGCGGCGGTGTGCACCATGGCAAGACGCAGCGCGCCGGCCTTGAAGCCTTGCAGGTTTTCCGCGCGCACAAATTTGAAGCGTTCGCCGAGCGCAACGCAGTGATCTTCGATCGGCCGCCACAGCGCGGGATCGGGCGTATTGTTGATCACCACCACGCATTCGAAATTCGAATAATCGAGCGCGGCCACCGCATCGAGCGTCTGCTTGAGCATCTCCGGCGGCTCGTTGTAGGCAGGAATGTGAATCGACACTTTTGCCGCCGGCGCATCGGGCGCAAGCGGCACCGCCGGCGAGATCAGACGCAGCGGTTTGCGGCCGAAGGCGATCTGCGCGAGTTCGTCGATGCGCGCCAGCGCGATGATGAGAAGCGGAATCAGGAGAATAATGCCGAGGCCGAGCGCGATGGCCGCGCCGGTCACGAAATAATGCCCGTTCCAGAAGGCGAACACCGCGGCAAACCATGCGCCCACGGCATTGGCGGCCGCCGCGAGCGTCACGGATTGACGGAATGTCACGCCGTTCATGGCGAGCAGCGGCAGCGACAGCAGCACGCTCAGCAGCAGGGCAATGCCGGCGAGCCTCCAGTGATCCGGATCGGTGATCGGACCGCTCCACTCGAACTTCGGCTGGCGCTGGGCGTCGAACAGGCCCCAATAGGGGCCGACGCCGCCTTCGAAAGTCTTCCACGGCTGGTCGATCGCTTCGACGATGTTGTATTCGATGCCATAAGCGTCGGCGCGGGTGACGAAATCGCGCAGCACCGCGGCTTGCTCGGTGCGGCCCGGATAGGCGTTGTGATAGTTGTAGCCCTCGCTCGGCCAGCCGAATTCGGCGATGACGATGCGCTTGCCGGGATAGGCGGCGCGCAGCTTGTCGTAGATCATGATGCTCTGATCGACGGTTTCGCTGGCGGGAATGCCCTCCCAATAAGGCAGTACGTGTGCGGCGATGTAGTCGACCGCCGACACCAATTCGGGGTGCTCAAGCCAGACGTTCCAGATTTCGCCGGTCGACACCGGCACGTTGACCGCCCGTTTCACCCGCTGGATTTTCTTGATCAACTCGGGGACGGTTTGGTCGGCGCGATAAATGGTTTCGTTGCCGACGATGACGCTGTTGACGTCGCTATAACGCTTGGCGAGGTCGATGGCAGACTGAATTTCGCGCTCGTTGCGGTCTTGGTGCTTATCGATCCAGGCGCCGACCGTGACCCGCAGTCCAAATTCGCTGGCGATGCCCGGAACGAGTTCCTGGCCGCCGGTCGACGAATAGAGACGGATGGCCCGGGTGAGAGGGGCCAGCAGCTTGAGGTCGGAGCGGATCTGCTCAGCGCGCGCCCGGTCGCCGGCATTGGGATCGCTCGATGGCCCAAAGGGCGCGTAGGAAACGCTGGCGAGTTGGCCATCGAAATTGGGGGCACTCGTCTGGTGTGTCGCGAGAGCCCACAATCCGGCTTGCACGCACGCCACGAGGGCGATCACGGCAACGACGGAGCGCATAGACTTATAACCAACTGGGGCAGGAGTTCAGACCCTTGAGCCCGTCCCCTGGGCTCAGCCGATGCTGTTTCTGCGGCGCTGCAGCGTAGCCCGGCGTTAGGCATGAATTCAAGTAAAGAACAGACATGGCAATTCCTTGACGGCCGCATAGCAACGAAGAAAATTTTGCGGACGTCAACGCGCGTCAGCGGTTGCCGGTTCCGGCGGGAGCGGGCGCCGCCGGTTTGGCCGCGGCGGCGGCCGGGGTCGGCGGCAGCGCCGGGTTGAGCCAGCAGGCATGGACCCGGCCGTTCAGGCTTTCGGGCGCCTTGGGGTCGATATGGCCCTGCCGTACCAGGCAGCGGAAAGTGGCCTGGATATGCGAGCTCGGGCAGCCGAAACGGTCGTAAAGGTCGAGGTGACGGAAGGCGGTATCGAGATCATCCCTCCAGAGCAGGCTGACCACCCGGCGGCCCAGCCAAACGCATTCCGGGTTGCCGGCGGGACCTTGCAGCACGCGCGCCGCCTCGGCGATCTCGTCGATGCTCTTTTGCCCTTCCTTGACGGTGTCGCCGGGCGGCTTCTGCTGCTCGGAAGGCTTGGGCGCCCCGGTCTGCGCCATCGCGGCGGTCGCCGTCAGACCTAACGCGGCTGCACAGAACGCCGCACGAAAAAGGCGCAAAAACGATACTAACGGCATAGTCCCGCCGGTTTTGATGGAAGCCGCCCGCCCGCTGTCCGGTCTGCTATGGGACCGGATTGGGACGCGATTACGGCGCTTTCTGCCGGCCGCTCCGGCACTGGTTGCGGTAACAAGACGCACGCTTAACCCGACCGCCGCCATGGCAGGGATGCCCCCGGCCACGACTTATCTTTCGAATTTGTAGTCGCTGACTTGGCCCCAATGACGCGCGCTTGTCCAGCGTCTTAGCAAAGCTTGCTTAAAGCTGACGGCTTGGCAGCGGCCCCGGCCCGCTATAAGCCGATCTGGTCGTCGTTATATCCCGCCGAACGGGTTCAAGCCGATGCGTCTTGGTCTCGCCTGCCTCGCCCTGTCGGCGTTGCTGATTGCCGGTTTCTGGGCATGGCTGGGCGGCCCCGTAGCGATGCCGAACTCACCGCTGAGGCCCGGCGAAAAGCTCTACTGCCTGTCCTATTCGCCGTTCCGCGGCAGCCAGACTCCACTGGATGCCGGAATCCAAATTTCGCCGGCCCAGATCGAGGACGACCTCAGCCGTCTCGCCAAAATCACCGGTTGCGTGCGCACGTATTCGACCGAATTCGGCCAGGACCGGATTGCCGAAATCGCGTCCCGCCACGGTCTCAAGGTGCTGCAAGGACTCTGGTTGTCGAGTCATGCCGACAAGAACCGCATTCAGATCGAGACGGCTGTGGCGCTCGCCAATCGGTTTCCCGAAACCATCCGGGCGATTGTCGTTGGCAACGAGGTGCTGTTGCGCGGCGAACTGTCGTCCGAACAACTCGGTGCCATCATCGGCGAGGTGAAATCGCGCGTGAAGGTTCCTGTCACTTATGCCGACGTTTGGGAGTTCTGGCTGCGCAATCGCGAACTCGCCGCGGCGGTCGATTTCGTGACGATCCATATTTTGCCCTATTGGGAGGACTTTCCGGTCGCCGCGCACAACGCCGCTGCGCATGTGGATTCGATCCGCCGCCGCGTCGCCGCGGCTTTCCCCGGAAAGGAAGTGATCATCGGCGAGTTCGGCTGGCCGAGCGAAGGGAGGATGCGCGAAGGCGCACTACCATCGCCGGCAAACCAGGCGCGCGTGATTCAGGACGTGTTGGCGCTTGGTAAGCGCGACAATTTTCGCGTCAATGTCATCGAAGCCTTTGACGAGCCCTGGAAGCGAGCGCTGGAAGGAACGGTTGGTGGCCATTGGGGCCTGCTCGACGACGTGAGCCGCACGCCGAAGTTCGTTTGGGGTCAGGCGGTGTCGAACCACCCGATCTGGCGCTGGCAGGCGGCGGGCGGCGTTGTCTTCGCGCTCCTCGTGTTCGGCGCAAGCTTCGCGGCGCGGCGCGAGGCGCCGCTCGGGCTCTGGCTGGAGGTTTCGGCAAACGCGACCGCCGGCGGCGGACTGATCGGCTGGAGTATTGCCAACATGCCGGTTGAATCCCTCGGCGTCAGCGGTTGGTTGCGCTCGCTTGCTTATGTCGGCGTTGCACTGCTGGCGCCGCCGGTATTGAGCGCAGCGGCGATGCGCGGCGCGCCGCTGCCGCGATTCTCGCGCTTGCTTGGCCCCGCCGCCGAGCGCGTGCGCGATCCGCTGACACGGCTTGTCGGTGTGCTGATGATTGCGGTCACCCTGCTCGCGCTGGTGGCGGCGCTCGGCCTGGTGTTCAATCCACGCTATCAGGATTTTCCATTCGCGCCGCTCACCGGCGCGATCGTGCCGTTTTTCATGCACGGCGCCGCTATGCCGCGGCCGCTTGGCCGCCACGGCGCCGCCGAATGGGCCGCCGCCGGCATGCTGGCACTGTCGGCGCCCTATATTGCGTTGAACGAAGGCTTCGCCAACTGGCAGTCGCTCTGGCTATGTGTGGCGGTGACGCTGCTCGCTTTCACTCTGGCTCGGGTGCGCGACGTGCAAAGCTGAGCGCCAGCATGCCGAACGCCAGCGCCGACAAGCCGCTGTTGTAGAGCACGACGCCGAGACAAGCGACGGCAAGCGCGAACGCGAACAAGATCAGCGACGGGCGCAGCAGATTAAGCGCGGCGGCGACGAGCGCGGCCCAGCCGAACGCCGAATGCTCGAACAGCACGATAACGATGCGGCGCGAAGCACACAGCCAAGTGTCGAGACCGTCGGCGCAGGCAAGTCCGACGGTCGACTGCTCGATCGCGAGATATCGCATGTAGAGCGCGTAGCCGAGCGAGCAAAAGCCCACGATCAGCAGACAATTTGTCGCGCGCGCGCTCGGCAGAAATAGCTTCATGCAGCCTGATTATGCCGCGCGAGAATGCTGGCGACAATCAACGGGCAGCAAGCTGGGCGCCGCTGAATTTAGTCGGATGGCAGGCGGTGCGCGCCGGGAACCGCGAGCATAAACGCGCCGCGTCCTCGGCATTTGCCAAAGGCCCCACCACCAGGCGATAGGTGACGCCGCTCGGCTGTTTTGGATGCTGTGCAGCGAGGGGCTGCAGCCCGGCCAGCAGCGGACCATGGCTGGCTTTCAGGCTCGCCCAGTGTGCGCGCAGTGCTTCAATGCTTGCGGCCCCGCCGAGATCGATGGCGAATTCGCCTTTGCCCGGTGGTTCTGCCGCCGAACCGTTCACCGTGACAACGCGCATCGGCGGCAGTGGCACCGCGTCGGCATCGGTCCGCTGCGGTGGAACCGGCGGTTCGGCCACCTGCGGGGTCCGCATCGACATGAACCAAGGCAACTCGGCGTGCGTCGCGCCCGGCGCGATCAGCGCCGGCAGCTTGGCCCTGGCGGGCGGCGCGAGCGTAATCTCCGACGACGTTTCAGCGGGCGGAGCTGGAGCCTTACGGACAGCATCGATCTGTTCGCCTTGCCGTTTGATCGACCCGGTCATGTCATCGAGATGGTGTTCGAGGGTGACGATGCGCGCGGTGAGCCGATCGCGGTCGGCAGTCAATTCGCGGACTTGTGCGGCAAGGCGGCGGGTTTCGGCATTGTTCTCGCCGCTTGGCGGCAGGACGGCCACCGCCGTCGCCAGTTCCGCGCTGTCGTCGAATGCCGAGTGCAGCCGCCTGCTGCCGGCTTCGGTTTGGCCGATGAGCACGACGGCGGTCAACGCCAGGCAGGCCATGGCGCCCCAACTGAACAATCGCCATAACGAGCGGTACCGCAAAGGCTTAACGACAATCGGCTTTTCGGGTTGGGGCGGTGTGATCTCGTTCGCCATGGCGAGCCTCAGTGCACGCGAATCACGTCATTGAAAACATTAGCAGAATCCGGCAATCCTCGCGCTGGTGGCAGCAGTGGGCCGAAAAAAGTCGCAGCGGCGGACCTGTACGGCGATCGTCTTGGCGGCGGGCGAGGGCACCCGCATGCGCTCGAGCTTGCCGAAGGTGTTGCATTCCGTCGGCGGACGCACGCTGATCGCCCATGTGCTCGGCGCGGCGATGAAGGCAGGCGGCGACGACATCGCGGTGGTGGTCGGACCCGGCCATGATGCTGTCGTGCGCGAAATCCGCGCGCTGGTGCCAAAAGCGAAGATATTCGAGCAGCGCCGGCGGCACGGTACGGCGCATGCGGTACTCGCCGCGCGCAAGGCGATAGAGCGCGAGCCCGACGATATTCTGGTGATGTTCGGCGACACGCCTTTGGTGCGGCCGCAGATCTTAAACGAATTGCGTCATGCGCTTGCGCGCGGTGCCGCGGTCGCCGTGCTCGGGTTCCGCCCGGCGCACCCGACGGGCTACGGTCGGCTGATCACGCGGGGCGACGAACTCTTGGCCATCGTCGAGGAGCGCGACGCGACGACGGAACAACGCGCGATCACGCTGTGCAACGGCGGCTTGATGGCGTTTGCCGGCAGGGGCGCGCTCAAAATCCTCGACCGCATCGACAACAACAACAGTAAACGCGAATTCTATCTTACCGACGCCGTTGCCATCGCCCGCGATATGGGCTTGAAGGCGGTGGCCATCGAAACCGGAGAAGATGACATGCGCGGCATCAACACCAAGGCGCAGCTCGCCGAAACCGAGGCGGTGCTGCAAAGCCGCCTGCGCGCCGCCGCGCTCGAAGCCGGCGTTACCATGGTCGCGCCGGAGACGGTGTTCCTTTCGAGCGACACCAAGTTCGGCAAAGACGTTACCATCGAGCCGAATGTGGTGTTCGGGCCCGGCGTGACGGTCGGCGACGGCGCCACGATCCGCGCCTTTTCGCATCTGGAAGGCGCCCACGTCGGCAAGGGCGCGCGTATCGGACCGTTCGCGCGGCTGCGGCCGGGCGCCGATCTCGGACCCGATGTGCACATCGGCAATTTCGTCGAGGTGAAGGAGGCCACGATCGAAGCCGGTGCCAAGGCCAATCACCTGGCCTACATTGGCGATGCGCGGGTCGGCAGCGGCGCCAATATTGGTGCCGGCACCATCACCTGCAACTACGACGGCGCGGCGAAACACCGCACGGAGATCGGCAAAGGAGCTTTCATCGGCTCGAATTCCTCGCTGGTGGCGCCGGTCAAGATCGGCGACGGCGCCTATGTCGGGTCGGGTTCAGTTGTGACCCGCAACGTGCCGGACGGGGCGCTGACGCTCGAACGCGCGGAACAGAGGATTAAGCCTGGCTGGGCTAAACGCTTGCGGGCGCTCAAGAGCTTGGGCAAGAAGAAAGCGAAAAAACCCGCACGCTGAACCTTGCGGTTCGCATACGCCGTTGTCACATGGCGCAATGCGTTTTGATTTCCATATGGTTGCCGGAGCCGGTTAAAGCGGAATCGGAAGATATAGGGGCCATCCTCAAGGATGTGCGGGATCGTCGGAATCATTGGCCGGGAGCCGGTCGCCGGCCATTTGGTCGAGGCGCTCAAGCGCCTCGAGTACCGTGGCTATGACTCGGCGGGCGTCGCGACCTTAGACCACGGTGCGCTCGGCCGCCGCCGCGCCGAGGGCAAGCTCGCGGCGCTGGAAAAGCGGCTGGGCAAGGAGCCGCTCGCCGGCAATATCGGCATCGGCCACACGCGCTGGGCGACGCACGGCAAGCCGACGGAAAGCAACGCACATCCACACGCCACCGACCGCGTGGCGGTCGCGCACAACGGCATCATTGAAAATTTCCGCGAACTGCGCGAGCGGCTCGGCAAGAACGGCTCGAAATTCAGCAGCGAGACCGACACCGAAGTGGTCGCCCATCTCGTCACCGACGAGATGAAGAAGGGCAAAAAACCGGTCGAGGCGGTCGCGGCGGCGCTCAAGCAACTGCGCGGCGCGTTCGCGTTGGCGTTTTTGTTCGCCGGCGAAGACGATCTGATGATCGGCGCGCGCAAGGGCTCGCCGCTCGCCATCGGCTACGGCAACGGCGAGATGTATCTCGGCTCGGATGCGATCGCGCTCGCACCCTTCACCGATTCCGTCAGCTATCTCGAAGACGGCGACTGGGCGGTGCTGACGCACAAGGGCGTCGTGATCCACGATGAAGCCGGCCGCACCGTCGAACGGCCGGTGATCAAATCGACGGCGTCCGCGCAGCTGGTCGACAAGGGCAACCACAAGCACTTCATGGCCAAGGAAATCCATGAGCAGCCTGAGGTCGTCGGCCACACGCTCGCGCACTATATCGACATGACCGCCGAAAAGGTTGTGCTCCCCGGCAAGCTGCCGTTCGACTGGAAGAAGCTCAAGCGACTGTCGCTGTCTGCCTGTGGCACCGCGTTTTATGCGGGGCTGGTGGCGAAATATTGGTTCGAGCGTTTCGCCAAGCTGCCGGTGGAAATCGACATCGCCTCCGAATTTCGCTATCGCGAGGCACCGCTGGAGAGGGGCGATCTCGCCATCTTCATCTCGCAATCGGGTGAAACCGCCGACACGCTGGCGACGCTCCGCTACGCCAAAGAGCACAAGCAGCATGTGCTCTCCGTGGTCAACGTACCGACGTCGACCATCGCACGCGAAAGCGGTGTGGTGATGCCGACGCTCGCCGGCCCCGAAATCGGCGTTGCTTCGACCAAGGCTTTCACCTGCCAGTTGGCGGTGCTTGCCTGCCTCGCCATCGCGGCGGGGCGCGCCCGCGGCGAATTGTCGGCTGCCGACGAGCAGAAGCTGGTGCGCGCGCTGATCGAGGTGCCGCGCCTGATGGCGGAGGCGCTGGCGCTCGAGCCGCAGATCGAGAAGCTCGCCGAGGGCCTCGCCAAGGTGCACGACGTGCTTTATCTCGGCCGCGGCACCAGCTTCCCCATCGCGCTCGAGGGGGCGCTCAAGCTCAAGGAAATCTCCTACATCCATGCCGAGGGCTACGCCGCCGGCGAGCTCAAGCACGGCCCGATCGCGCTGATCGATCAGACCATGCCGGTGATCGTGATCGCGCCGTTCGACCGCGTGTTCGAAAAAACCGTGTCGAACATGCAGGAAGTGGCGGCGCGCGGCGGCAAGATCATCTTGGTAACCGACCCGCGGGGAGCCAAGGAAGCCCCTGTTGATTCGACGGAAATCATCGTTCTGCCGGATATGGCCTCGACGGTGACGCCGCTGGTTTATGCCATTCCGGTGCAGTTGATGGCCTATCATACGGCCGCCGCAATCGGCACCGACGTCGACCAGCCGCGCAATCTCGCGAAATCGGTCACGGTGGAATAGATTAGCGGTATGGCCGATATCGAACGCTTACCCAACGCTTCCGCGCCCGCCTCGCAGACGGGGGTCGCCGGCCGCATCCGCAATTATTTCCTCACCGGCCTGGTCGTCGCCGGCCCGCTTGCGGTGACCACCTGGCTGGTCTGGTCTTTCATCAATTGGGTCGACAGCTTCGTCACGCCGTTCATCCCGCCGCTGTACCGGCCGGAGACTTATCTGCCCTGGCCGATCCCCGGCACCGGTTTGGTAATCGCCATCGTCGCGCTGACGCTGCTCGGCTTCCTGACCGCCAACTTGGTCGGCCGCTCGCTGGTCGAATTGGGCGAGGGGCTGCTCAACCGCATGCCGATCGTGCGGCCGATCTACAAGACGATGAAACAGATCTTCGAGACGCTGTTTTCCAAGACCGGTTCAAGTTTCCGCCAAGTGGCGCTGGTGGAGTTTCCGGCGCCGGGCATGTGGTCGCTGGTGTTCCTGTCGCAGCCGCCGAGCGGCGACGTGTCGGCCAAGCTGCCGCAAGGCGAACACGTTTCGGCCTTCATGCCTTGCACGCCCAACCCGACCACCGGATTTTTCTTTTATGTGAAACGCAATGACCTCGTCGTGCTCGACATCTCGGTCGAGAACGCCATGACGCTCCTGATCTCGGCCGGCATGGTGCAGCCGGACAACGTCGAGGCGGGGCAAAAAAATCTTGCCGCGCTTGCGGCGAGCGCGCGCGCTGCGCAAGGTGCGCGGAAGCCGGACGACGCGCCGGCCAAGGAGCGCATGCGCGCCGAGTGATCGGTGCGCACGCGCGTCACGAAGGGGCTGAATGCGGGCAGGTCAGGCAGGGAGGCAGACGGCGTGGATGCGCTAAATGTTACGCCGCAACTTCCTGAGCGTCCGCGCGTCCTGGTCATCACGATGCGCCGGCTCGGAGACGTGCTGCTGACGACGCCCTTGGTTCGCGCTTTGCATCGGGGCGTCCACGGCGCCCACATCGACCTGCTGGTGTTCCGCGGCACCGAAGACATCCTCGCGGGAAACCCCGATATCGGCCAAATCATCGCCGTCCCCGAGAACCCGAGTCTCGTCGAGATGGCGCGCCTCGTCGCCCGGCTGTGGCGACGCTACGACCTTGCGATCACGACGCAGACAGGCGACCGTCCGACGTTCCTCGCCTGGGTCGCCGGACGTTTCCGCGCCGGCTTGGTGCCGGCGGGCAAGCGCACGTGGCGGCATGCGGCGTTGCACCGCTGCGTCGAAGCCGATGCCGGCCTGCATCGCGTCATCGAGCTTAATCGTATCGCCCTCGCGCTTGGTGTCGACTCGAGCCCACAGATCGTTGTCCCTCGCCGCGACAAAGCGGCGCCGGCGCGCCGGACGCCCTATGCGGTGCTCCACGCCAACCCGAAATACAAAATCCGTCGCTGGACCGCCGACGGCTGGCGCGCGCTGGCGAACGGATTGCGGGCGCGCGGCCTCGCCGTGGTCGCGACCGGCGGCGCGGATCAAGCCGAACGCGAATACCTTGATCATGTATGGACACCGGTCGAGCCTCCGGTCGAGCGCATGGATGGGCGGCTCGATTGGGGCGGGCTTGCCGATCTTCTCGCGGGCGCCGCCGTCTATGTCGGCCCCGATACGTCGATGACACATCTTGCGGCGGCTTCGGGCTGCCCGACGGTCGGCATCTACGGACCGGCGAGTCCGCACGGCATGGGTCCATGGCCGGTCGGCGGTCTCGAGAAACCATGGGCGCGCGCCGGCACCATTCAGCATCGGGGCAATGTCTGGGTGGTGCAGAACCCGCTGCCGTGTATGCCGTGCGACCGGCTCGGCTGCGACAACCATCTCGAAAGCCGCAGCGAATGTCTGGATACGCTCGCGGTCGCGCAAGTGTTGGGCGCGGTCGATCAGGCGCTGGGCTCGCGCGCGCCGCTGAACGCGCAAGGCTCTGCCATCGCTGACGACGCAACCCGCTCGATTAGCCCGCGCGGATCAATTTGATCGCCTCGTCCTTGCCGAACAGATAGAGCAGGTGGCGTAACGCCTCGCCGCGCGGTGTCGACAGCGTCGCGTCGCGCGACAGAACAAGTGCGGCATCGTCGCGCGCGGCGCCGAGATACTTGCCGTGTACCTCCAGCCGCGCCAGTTGGAAGCCGGGCAGGCCGCTCTGCCGCGTGCCGAGCACGTCGCCTTCGCCGCGCAGCCTTAAATCTTCTTCGGCGATGCGGAAGCCGTCTTCAGTGTCGCGCAGCACGGCGATGCGCGCCTTGGCGGTCTCGCCGAGCGGCGCCTTGTAGAGCAGGAGGCAGGTGGAATGGTCGGAGCCGCGGCCGACGCGACCGCGAAGCTGATGGATCTGGGCCAGGCCGAAACGCTCGGCGTGTTCGATGACCATGATGGTCGCTTCCGGCACGTCGACGCCGACCTCGATCACCGTGGTGGCGACGAGCAGCTGCGTCTCGCCGGCGGCGAAGCGCGCCATGGCGACATCCTTGTCGGCACCCTTCATGCGGCCGTGCACGAGGTCGACGGTCTTGCCGAATTTCGTCCGCAGTTCCTCGCAGCGCGCCTCGGCGGCGGCGAGATCGACCTTTTCGGAGTCCTCGACCAGCGGGCAGACCCAGTAGGCGCGCTGCCCTTCTTTCATCGCGCGGCCGACTGCGTCCTCGACCTCCTCGATGCGCGATAGCGGGATGGCACGGGTATCAATCGGCTGGCGTCCGGGCGGCTTTTCCCGCAGTTCGGAGACATCCATGTCGCCGAAATAGGTCAGCACCAGGGTGCGCGGGATCGGTGTCGCCGTGAGCACCAGCACATCGACCGCTTCGCCTTTCTGCGCCAGCGCCAGCCGTTGATGCACGCCGAAGCGGTGCTGCTCGTCGACGATAGCGAGCGCGAGATCGTGGAATGCGACTTCCTCCTGGAATAACGCGTGGGTCCCGATCAGAAGGTCGATGTCGCCGAGCGTCAGGCGGTCGAGCAGGCTCTCGCGCTCGCCGCCGCGCTCGCGTCCGGTGAGGATTGCAACGCGCAGGCCCGCGGCTTCGGCGAGCGGTGCAATGGTTTTCAGGTGCTGGCGGGCGAGGATTTCCGTCGGCGCCATGAAGGCAGCCTGCCGCCCGGCTTCGATCACCGAGGCCGCGGCGATCAGCGCCACCACGGTCTTGCCGGAGCCGACATCGCCTTGCAGCAGGCGCAGCATGCGTTGCGGCCGGGCAAGATCGGCGGTTATCTCGTCGACCGCCTTCTGCTGCGAATGAGTGAGGGCGTAAGGCAGCGCTTTCAAGATGCGCGCGCGCAGGCGGCCTTCGCTCGCTGAGCCGCGGCCGGCT
>Ga0335082_10006514_pt1 | contig 12730 bp, 11 predicted proteins | sample Lox_Sample_41_FD_206718 | JGI IMG/M metagenome (GOLD analysis project Ga0335082, IMG submission 206718) | Soil microbial communities from Loxahatchee National Wildlife Refuge, Florida, United States - Lox_Sample_4.1 | ecosystem: Environmental > Terrestrial > Soil > Wetlands | place: USA... | reverse complement strand
CACGCGGGCGGCTAGGCTGTCCGGCGTGTCGTCGGGCCGCACGGACAGGACGGCCTGGGCGATGATCGGCCCGGTGTCGGTCTCGAAGCGCACGAAGTGGACGGTGCAGCCGTGGAAGCGCACGCCCGCCGTCAGCGCGCGCGCATGGGTGTCGAGCCCGGGAAAGGCCGGCAGCAGGGAGGGGTGGATGTTGATCATGCGGTCGCGCCAGCGCTCGATGAAGCCCGGCGTCAGCAGCCGCATAAAGCCGGCCAGGCAGACGAACGCGGCGCCCGCGGCATGCAGGTGCCGGTCGAGTTCGGCATCGAAGGCGGCGCGGTCCTTGTAGACACGATGGTCGACCACGGCCGTGGGAACGCCCGCCTTCGCGGCATAGCCGAGACCGCCGGCATCCGGATTGTTGGAGAGAACGAGGACGATCTCGGCCGCCGCCGAAGGCGCGCGGCAGGCCTCGATGAGCGCCTGCATATTGCTGCCGCGCCCGGAAATGAGAATCGCGGTCCTCAGCCGCGCCAAGCGCTCTCCATGCCCTCGACGGCGCAGGCGGGCGCGCTCGCGACGCGCGCGACGATGCGGCCGGCGCGATGCACCTGCTCCCCTTCCGCCGCCAGCGTCGCCGCGATCTCGTCGGCATCCTCCGGGGCGACCACGGCGATCATGCCGAGCCCGCAGTTGAAGACTCGAGCCATCTCCGCGTCGGCCACGCCGCCGGTCGCCATCAGCCAGCGGAACACGGGCGGGAACGGCCAGGCCTTGGCATCGAACGCAGCCGCGAGACCGGGCGGCAGGACGCGCGGCACGTTCTCCACCAATCCGCCGCCAGTGATGTGTGCGAGCGCCTTCATCTTGCCGGTGCGGGCGGCGGCCAGGCAGCTGCGCACGTAGATGCGCGTCGGTGTCAGCAGCGCCTCGCCCAAGGCCTGCCCGCGTGCGAACGGCGCCGGGGCCGCGAGGGCCAGCCCGCTTGCCTCGACGACGCGGCGCACCAGCGAATAGCCGTTCGAATGCACGCCGGAGGAGGCGAGGCCGAGGACTATGTCCCCCTCGCACACGGTCTCGCCGGTGATGGCCGCGCCCCGCTCGACGGCGCCGACGGCGAACCCGGCGAGATCGTAGTCGCCGTCCGCGTGCATGCCGGGCATCTCCGCAGTCTCGCCGCCGATGAGGGCACAGCCGGCCTCGATGCAGCCCGCGCTGATGCCGGCGATGATGGCGGTGCCGGTCGCGACGTCGAGCTTGCCGCTGGCGAAATAGTCCAGAAAGAAGAGGGGCTGGGCGCCCTGTACGACCAGGTCGTTGACGCACATGGCCACCAGATCGATGCCGATAGTGTCGTGCTTGCCGGCCGCGATCGCGAGTTTCAGCTTGGTGCCGACACCATCGGTGGTCGCCACCAGGATGGGATCGTGAAAGCCGGCGGCCTTCGGATCGAAGAAGGCGCCGAAGCCGCCGAGGGCCGCCGTCGTGCCGCTGCGCATGGTCGCCCGCGCCAGCGGTTTGATCGCCTCCACCAGCGCATTGCCGGCGTCGATATCGACCCCGGCGGACTTGTAGGTGAGGCTGTTTATGGCGTCCTCCCCGGCGATGCGCTATAAGTCGGGCCGGTTCGCGGCCCGGCTTTCCGGCCGGGCGGCAAGATACTTGATACCCATGGGTTTGCAATGCCGGCACGCCGCGCGCGTCTTTTCGGATCACAGTGGGTCTTCGTCGTTCTGGTTGCGGTGCTCGTCGCGATCGGAGGCCGGCCGGCGCCGGCGGCGGCGCCCTACGTGGTGTCGGGCGTCGACGTCGACGTGACGGCCGCCGATGCGGCGACGGCCCGCGATCAGGCGATCGCGGAGGGTCAGCGCAAGGCGTTCGCAAAGCTGATGGAGCAACTCGTCGGTCCGGATAAGGCGGCGACCATTCAGACGCCGAGCGATTCGCAGCTTTCCGCGATGGTCCAGGATTTCGAGGTCGAGTCCGAGCGGCTCTCCTCCGTGCGCTACATTGGCGTCATGACCTATCGGTTCGATGCAGCGTCGGTCGACGCTATCATCGGCAAGCCCACCGACGATACGACCGGGGTGACCATCGGCGCCGTGCCGTCCGGACCGGTGCGCACGCTCACTGTGAACGTGCCCATCACCAGCCTGCGCGATTGGACCGAGGTGCGGCGGCGGCTCACCGGCATTCCGGCCGTGCAGCGGGCGGAGGTGCGTGCCCTCGCGCGCACCGAGGGGCAGCTCGACCTGGTTTATTTCGGGGACGAGATGCAATTGCAGCAGGCGCTGGCGCAGCGGCAATTGTCCTTGCTGGAAGAGCCGCAACAGCAGCAATGGGTGCTGCAGCTCACCGAGTATAGCGGCACCACGACCGGCACTCCTTGACTGCGCCCCACAGCCCGCTCGTCACCGCGCTGCCGAATCTGATCAGCCTGGCGCGCCTGCTGGCGGTACCGCTCGCCATCTGGCTCATCCTCCAGGACCGCTACGGCACCGCCTTCTGGGTGTTTGCCGCCGCCGGCGCATCCGACGCGCTCGACGGTTTCATTGCCAAGCAGTTCGGCCTGCGCACGGTGCTCGGCGGCTTCCTCGATCCGCTGGCGGACAAGGCGCTGCTGATGAGCGTCTACGTCACGCTTGGCTACCGCGGCCAGGTCGATACCTGGCTGGTCATCCTGATCGTCTCGCGCGACATCCTGATCATCGGCGGTGCCATCCTCTATCAGACCGTCACGCAATCGCTCACCATGCAGCCGCTCCTGATCAGCAAGATCAACACCGCGGCGCAGATCACCCTGGCCGTGCTTCTGCTCGCCAAGCTCGGGCTCGGCATGCCTCACGACTATGGCGTCATCGATGCCATGGTTGCGATCGTGGCGGCGACCACCGTCCTGTCGGGCGGGGCCTATGTGGCGATCTGGGGCTGGCGCGTCTTCCGCACGCAGGACACGCGATGAACGCGCAGCGGCGGCAATACCGCTTCTGGCTTGTCGGCCTGCTGCTGGCGCTGATCGCGCTCTATCTGTTGCGCGGCGTATTGCTGCCGTTCGTCGCAGGCTTGGCCCTGGCCTACTTTCTGGATCCGCTTTGCGACCGGATCGAGAAATGGGGCTGCGGCCGGGCCTTGGCGACGACGATGGTGCTGATCGGGTTCACGATCTTCCTGATCGCGGTCCTTCTGCTGCTCATCCCGCTCGTCCAGGCGCAGATCGTCGGGCTGATCGCCAGTCTGCCGGCGCTCGTCGCTGCGCTGCTGGCGCGCCTGGAGCCGGTGTTGCAGGTGATCGAAGAATATCTGTCACCCGAAGAGATCGCCAACTTGAAGTCCGCGTTCGCCGGCCAGGCCGGCAGCATCGTGCAATGGATTGGCGCCGCGCTGGCGACGGTGCTGACGGGCGGACTGGCGCTCGTGAATGTCCTGTCGCTGATCTTCATCACGCCGGTCGTCACGTTCTACATGCTGCGCGACTGGGACCGTCTGGTCGCGCGCATCGATGCCTGTCTGCCGCGTCATAATGCCGACGTGATTCGCGCCCAGGCGCGGCTGATCGACCGGACCCTTGCCGGCTATGCCCGCGGCCAGGCGACCGTATGCCTGGTGCTGGGGGTGCTGTATGCCTCCGGCCTCTCCCTCGTGGGGCTCGACTACGGTCTCGTCGTCGGATTGCTGGCGGGCCTGCTGTCGTTCATTCCGTACGTGGGCACGATCACCGGCTTCGTGACCAGCATGGGGTTGGCCTTCGCCCAATTCTCCGATCCGCTCTCGATCGGGCTGGTGCTCGCGATCTTCCTGATCGGACAGGTGCTCGAGGGCTATGTGCTGACGCCGAGGCTGGTGGGCGACCGAATCGGCCTGCACCCGGTGTGGGTGATCTTCGCGCTGCTGGCCGGCGGCGCGCTGTTCGGCTTCGTCGGCGTTCTGCTGGGCCTGCCAGCCGCGGCCGTTGTCGGCGTGCTGGCGCGTTTCGCCCTCGGCCGCTACATGGACAGCCCATACTACCGCGGGCGCGGGGAACGGCTGATCGTGGCCGCCGATGATGCGTCCCAGCGGCCGCGACTTGATTGACGCGCCACAAGGCCGCCCCGTGACCCGCCAACTGCCTCTCGATCTTGGTTTCTCCTCGTCCTACGCCGCGGCCGACTATCTCGTCTCCGAGAGCAATGCGGCCGCCTTCGCCTGGATGGAGCGCTGGCCGGATTGGCCGGGCGTCGGACTCGCGCTCTGCGGGCCGCCCGGCTGCGGCAAGACCCATCTCGCGCATCTGTGGCGCGAACGTGCGCAAGCCACGATCATCGATGCAGCGGCGCTGGCCTCCGTCGACCCATCGGGCGCCTTGGGCTCGGCGTCCGCCTGCGTCATCATCGATGGCATCGGCGCGGGAGTGTTCGGCGCCGCCGCCGAGCGCGCGTTCCTGCATCTCTTCAACATGACGAATGAACGGCGCGGCCATTTGCTGCTGTGCGCGGAGGCGCCGCCGGCGCGTTGGCCGCTCGCACTGCCCGACCTGCGCTCGCGCTTGGCAGCGCTACCGGTTGTGAGCATCGCGCCGCCCGACGATAGGCTGCTCGAGGCCCTGCTGGCCAAGCTTTTCGCGGACCGTCAGCTGACGGTGGACCGCGGCACGGTGATCTTCATCGTGGCGCGCATGGAGCGCTCGTTCGATGCTGCCAGGCGATTGGTGGACGCGATCGATCGCGCGGCGCTGGCGAGCCAGCGCCGGCCAAGCCTCGGCCTCGTGCGCGAGGTCATGGAGCAATCGGAGGGCAGCGCCTCCTAGGGCAGCGTCAGCGGTGCGCCCGCGACCGCTAGTCCGACCAGCTGCGGACCCGTCCGACGTCGAGATGCATGAAGTCCTGGTCGGGATAGTAGCCGACGCCGCCGGCCTGCATGTCGAGGGCGATCTGGTGCGCTTCGGCCAGTTCCATACCATAGAACCGGACGTCGACGGCCTGGCCCTTCATGTGCAGGCTGTCCTTCGCGACCAGCCGGCTCTTCTTGCGTAGCATGCGGTTGGTCTTCTTCGACCGATACCCGCACACAACCTCATAGGAGCTGCGGTAGTTGGTGCGTTGCTTGAACGCATACAGCAGATCGAGCAGACGGACATCGATGTCATGCACCGTGTCGTCGTGGCGATCGCGGAAGAGATGGTTGATCTCGTCCAATGCGTTCGGCAGGTACTGGCCGCGTTCGAAGAACGGACCGATGAAGTTCTCTTCGCTCCAGCGCGAATGCAACGCCAGGATGCGCGTCGCAGACTCGGCGGCCGAAGATGTATCCGGACGTATCACGAGCGCGCTGCCTGCAGCCGCCGCGAAGAAAAAGAACGTCCGCCTCGAGTATGACACGGGAGCCTGTGTCATTCGCCCTCCCCCCGGAAAGCGAGACCAGTGGTCTCTCACATTGATCGGACACCGACCGCGCGTCGGTTCGATGTCCCACCGACTAATGCATCACGCTGAGGCGGTCAAATCTGGAAACCGGGTGCGGCCTTGGGCCGCGGATGCGCGTTAAGCCGGTCCGGACAAATCGCTGCAACGTGTTACCGACGCTCTCCAAACTGATGCGAAATGATTGACGGTCGGTTAAAGATGGCATTCGTAATAATTTCTTAATATTCTTGTTGCATGCGCGAGATGCGGACAGGACGCTATAACGCGCCATGCCCGACGAGGTCGAAATAAAGCTTCGACTGTCGCCCGATCGCGTCAGTCAGCTGAAACGCGCGCCCCTCCTGCGGTCGCTGGCGCGCGCCCGGGGGCGGACACGCCGGCTGTTAAGCATCTATTTCGACACCCCTCGCCTCGACCTGCAGTCGCTCGGCGGGGCGCTCCGCATCCGTCATGTCGGCAAGCAGAGGATCCAGACCCTGAAGCTCCCGGTCGACGATCCCAGCGGATTGCAGACCTATCAGGAGATCGAGCGCCCGGTCGCCGCCGACATCCCGGAGCTGGCAGCCCTGGGAGACGAGGCTGCTGCGGCCAGCCTCAATGATCACATAATTGTCACAGACCTGACCCCGATTTTCACCACCGAGTTCCGCCGCACGGTGTGGCCCGTGCAGTTGGACGACACGGCCATCGAGGTAGCGCTCGACAGCGGCGAAATTAGGGCCGCAGACCGCAGGCTGCCGATCTGCGAGGTCGAGCTGGAGCTCAAGTCCGGGCAACCCGGCCGCCTCGTCGAACTCGCCCTCGCTCTCAATCGCGAGGTTCCGGTTGCCTGGGAATTCGATACCAAGGCAGCGCGCGGCTATCGCTTGGCCGCCAACGAGACGCCCGCACCGCAGCGCGCCAAGCCGGTGGACATCGGCCATGACATGTCGGCACGGGCCGCCTTTGCCGCCATCGCCCGCGCCTGCATCGAGCAGATTCGTGCCAACGAAGCCTGCGCGCGGCTCGGCGAAGACAGCGAGGGCGTGCATCAGTTCCGGGTAGGTCTGCGGCGGCTGCGGGCACTCGTCGGCGCCTATCGCAGGATCATGGCCCCGGATCTTTGCGCCTATCTCGCCAAGGAACTGGATTGGCTGCAGACCCAGTTCGGGGCGGCCCGCGACTGGGACGTGTTCATCGCGGAGTCGCTGCAGCGCCTGCGGATGCGGCTGCCGGCTGATCCGGCAGTGTCGGCGATGCTGCGTGCCGCCGGGACGTTGCGCGAGGAAGGCTACGGCGTGATGCGCGCGGCGCTCGACGATCCCCGCTACACCGACCTGCTGCTGCGGCTCGAGCTGGCGCTCACCGATGGCAGCTGGGGCGCCCCGCTCGAGACCGGCGGCGCGCTGCTCGACCATCCCGTGACGGAATTCGCGCACGAGATCCTGGACAAGCGCTATAAGCGCCTGCGCAAGATCGGCGGCAAGCGCGCCGACCTGCCGGAGGAAGAGCTTCACCGCCTGCGCATCGCCGGCAAGAAGGTGCGCTACGTGGCCGATTTCTTCCGCAGCCTCTATCCCAAGAAGCCGGCTGCAAAGTTCATCGCCGCCCTGGCGGAAGTACAGGACCAGCTGGGCTCGCTCAACGACGCCATCGTCAGCCGGCAGTTGCTGCTGGCACTCGAGGGTCGCATCGCCAACACCAACGACATCGAGGCGGCCCGCCACGCCAGCGGCCTCGTGCTCGGCTGGCAGGCGGCGCGCATCGATCGCGACCTTGCCGATTTCCAGACCACTTGGCGCAAGCTGCGGGATCGCGCGCCGTTCTGGACCGATGCGGTGCGCTAGTCGTCGTCCAGGCCTGCCGGAACCATGAAGTCGGTGAGGGTGCCGGTGCCGACATCGGCCTGCTCCCAGCGGTCGATCTGAAGATGGATGACGGCGAGAGCGCAGGTCGGAAACTTCTCGCGCATGCGCGCGAGCGCGCGGCGATCGCCGCGCGGCGCCAGCGCGCCTGCCAGCCGCTCGAGTCCGGGGTTGTGGCCGACAAGCAGGACGCTGGCGACCGCTTCTTCGACGTCGCGCAGGCGCCGCAACAGCACGTCGGGCGATCCGAGATACAGCTTCGGATCATACTCGACGCGGATGTCGGAGCCGAGCACGGGCCGCAGCGAGGCCAGCGTCTCGCGCGTCCGCGCTGCCGGCGAGCAGAGGATGAGGTCCGGCCTATAGCGCTGCTCGTCCATATAGGCCGCCATCGCCGGGGCGTCGCGCCGGCCGCGGGCCGCCAGCGGGCGGTCGATATCGCTCAAGTCGGGATTGCCGCGGTCCGATTTGGCGTGGCGCAGCAGATAGAGGATTCGCATGGTTTTCCAGCCGTCCGGGTGTCCCAGCAGGCTAGCCCAGCCGGGTCCCGGCCGGTCAAGCCTCACGTACGTCACAAACCCATCATGACAGAGGCAAAGTCCCGATATAAAGTCGTGTCGAGGGAGATGTAGCCGTGAACGATGTTGTCGCCAAGGAACGGGTCGAGTCGCTGGCCACCTCGCCGGCCCGGTTCTTCAATCGGGAGTTGTCCTGGCTGGCCTTCAACGAGCGCGTGCTGGAGGAGGCCTACAACAGCGCACATCCTCTGCTGGAGCGGCTGCGGTTCCTGTCCATCTCGGCCAGCAATCTGGACGAGTTCTACATGGTGCGAGTCGCCGGCCTGAAAGGCCAGGTCGCGGCCGGCGTCACCTCGCTCAGCCAGGACGGCCTCACCCCGGCCCAGCAGCTGGCCGCCATACACGCCCGCTCTGGCGAGCTCATGCAGAACCAGCAGGCCTGCTGGCGGGGTCTGCGCGACGAATTGCGAGCAGCCGGCTTCGCGGTCCTGGATGCGGCCGAGCTGACCGCCGACGAGCGCCAATGGCTCGACGTGTTCTTCCTCGACCAGATCTTCCCGGTGCTGACGCCCATGGCGATCGACCCGGCGCACCCGTTCCCCTTCATCCCGAACCTTGGCTTCTCGGTCGCGCTCGAGCTGAAGGCGCGCGACGGCAGCCGAACCCTGAAAGCGCTGCTGCCGCTGCCGAACCAGTTGGCGCGCTTCGTGCGACTGCCGGGGGCGGCGGTCCGCTACCTGCCGATCGAGGCGTTGGTCGGGCTCTATCTCGATCGCCTGTTCCCGGGTTTCGATGTCGTGGCCATCGGCTACTTCCGCATCGTGCGCGACAGCGAGGTGGAAATCGAGGAAGAGGCCGAGGACCTCGTGCGCCTGTTCGAATCGGCGCTCAAGCGGCGCAAGCGCGGCAGCGTCATCCGGCTCTCGGTCAATGCGGCCATGCCCGAGGATCTGCTGGCGTTCGTGCGCGACGAGCTGGGCGCGGCGCCGGAGGACGTGTTCGTGCGCGAGGGCCTGCTCGGCCTTGCGAGTACCGCGCGATTGATAACGACGGAACGACCCGACCTGCTGTTCCAGCCCTTCAACGCCCGTTTCCCCGAGCGCATCCGCGACATGGGCGGCGACTGCTTCGCCGCCATCCGGCAGAAGGACATCGTCGTCCACCATCCCTACGAGAGCTTCGACGTCGTCGCGCAGTTCATCCGCCAGGCCGCCGGCGACCCATCGGTGGTCGCGATCAAGCAGACGCTCTACCGCACGTCCGACGACTCGCCGATCGTGAAGGCGCTGATCGAAGCGGCCGAGGCCGGCAAGTCGGTCACGGCCCTGGTCGAGCTGAAGGCGCGCTTCGACGAGGAGCGCAATATCCGCTGGGCCCGCGACATGGAGCGTGCCGGCGTTCAGGTGATCTACGGGTTCATCGAGCTCAAGACCCATGCCAAGGTCTCCATGGTGATTCGCCGCGAAGCTGGCAACCTCCGTACCTACGTGCATTTCGGCACCGGCAACTACCACCCGGTGACCGCGAAGATCTACACCGACCTCTCGTTCTTCACCTGCGATCCCGGCCTCTGCCACGACGCCGCGCGGCTGTTCAACTTCATGACCGGCTACGCCAAGCCGGACAGGATGGAGAAGATCGCGATCGCGCCGCTGAGCCTGCGGCAAACCCTGCTGCGCCTGATCGAGGAGGAAATCGCCCATGTGCAGGCCGGGCGGCCCGGCGAGATCTGGGTGAAGCTCAATGCCCTCGTCGATCCGCAACTGATCGACGCGCTCTATCGCGCCTCCCAGGCCGGCGTCAGCATCGACCTGATCGTGCGCGGCGTCTGCTGCCTGCGACCGGGAATCCCGGGCCTGTCGGAGACCATCCGCGTCAAGAGCATCATCGGCCGCTTCCTCGAGCACTCGCGGATCGTCTGCTTCGGCGGGGGTGCCCGCCTGCCGTCGCGGACAGCCAAGGTGTTCATCTCGTCGGCGGACTGGATGCCCCGCAACTTCGACTACCGCGTCGAAGCCCTGGTGCCGATCGAGAACCCGACCGTCCATCAACAGGTCCTCGACCAGATCATGATCGCCAACATGAAGGACGACGTGCAAAGCTGGACACTTCAGCCCGACGGACGCTATACCCGTCTCACTTCCGGGGTCGAACCGTTCAGTGCGCACACCTACTTCATGATCAACCCGAGTCTTTCAGGGCGCGGCAGCGCGCTCAAGCGGGCGAAGAAGGCGCCGCACCTGACGTTGCGCAAGTCCTGACGCCTTGCCCGCGCCGGCGGCGAAACGCAAGACGGCGGCGAAGCGCGCGGCGTCCGGCCGCGTGGCCGTGGTCGACATCGGCTCCAACTCGATTCGCCTCGTCGTCTTCAGCCATGCCTCGCGCGCACCCTTCACGCTGTTCAACGAGAAGGTGCTGTGCGGCCTCGGCCGCGGCCTGGATGCGACGGGCAAGCTGAACGAGGCCGGCGCCAAGCTGGCGCTCGACAATCTCACGCGCTTCGTGCGGCTGGCGAAGGCCATGGCGGTCAAGCGGCTCGACCTGCTGGCGACGGCCGCGGTGCGCGACGCCAAGAACGGTGCCGAGTTTGTCGCCGAGGTGGAACGCCGCTGCCGTGTGCGCGTGCGCATGATCTCCGGCGAGGAGGAGGCGCGCCTCTCGGCCCAGGGCGTGTTGTCGGGCATTCCCGAGGCCGACGGACTGATGGGCGATCTCGGCGGCGGCAGCCTCGAGCTGGTGGCGCTCGACCGCGGCAAGCTCGGCGCCCATGCGACTCTGCCGCTCGGCCCGGTGCGCCTCATGGACAGCATGGTCGATGACCTCGATGCCGCCCGTGCCGTCATCGACAAGCACCTCGACAGCGTCGCCTGGGTCGAGGGCGTGAAGGGCCGGACGTTCTACCCGGTCGGGGGCGCCTGGCGCACGCTCGCGCGCATCCACATGGAGCAGATCGGCTATCCGCTCCATGTCATCCACCACTACAGCATTGCGCGCCGCCAGGCCGAGGATCTCGTGCGCGTGCTCGGTCGCCTCAGCCGCCGGTCGCTGAGCTCGATTCCCGGACTCTCGAAGCGCCGTCTGGAGACGCTGCCGTTCGCCGCTCTGACGCTCGAGCGCGTGTTGCGACTGGCGAAGCCGGATCGTGTTGTGTTCTCGGCTTTCGGCCTGCGCGAAGGCCATCTGTTCGCGACGCTGCCGGCTGCCGAGCGCGCCAAGGACCCGCTGATCTCGGCCTGTACGGAATTCGCCGAGGCCGAGGCGCGCTTCGGCGATTTCGGCCGGCTGTTGCAGGACTGGATCGATCCGCTGTTTGTCGGCGACGATGCCGAGGCCCGCCGGCTCCGGCTCGCGGCCTGCACGCTGAGCGACATCGGCTGGCGCGACCATCCGGATTATCGGGCGGAGCAGGCCTTCACGCGCATTCTCCGCCTGCCGATCGCCGGCATCGACCACAAGGGGCGCGTCGCCATCGCGCTCGCCGTGTTCATCCGCTACGGCGGCGAGGCGGATCTCACTGCCATGCACGCCGTGCTCGCCATGCTGAGCGAGGAGGAGCATGAGCGCTGGCAGTCCGTCGGCCTGGCGCTGCGGCTGGCCTATGCGCTGAGCGCCGCGACGCCGGCGATCCTGCGACAATCAGCGCTTGGGGTCGGCGACGCGAAGCTGACGCTGCGGCTGCCAAAGGGGCACGGCGAACTGCTGGGCGAGGCGGTCGAGCGACGTCTCCAGGCATTGGCCGGGGCGCTCGGGAAGACCTCGGTCGTCACGCTTGGGAAGGCGGGGCGCGGTTCGTCGTAGGACTACCGCACATCGATCTCGCGCGTGATGACGACAACGGTCTGCGCTTGGCCGTCGACATCGCGGACCAAGCTGTACTCGCCGCGGTAGCGGCCGGGCGGCCAACCGTTCGCCGGCCGCTTCGCGCCGACGAACTGGAACCACTGAAGGTGCGCTTCCGTGACGACGTCGTCGGTGCTCGCAAGCGGGGCGCCATCGGGACTGAGCAAGCGCATGAGCTGGCGGTCACCGGCGCGGTGGCCGAGTACGTCGATCCAGAAGACCAGCGCGGGACTGTCGACGGTCGGAGCGATGCCGGCATAGGCACCGGCGCGGGCGGCCCATTGGTTCGGCGGCGCGTCGGCAAAGCCAGCATCGAACGGCGCATCTTCGCGATAGGGCAGGGCGGCGAGCGCCTGCTCCGTCCAGAGCGGCGCGCCGGCGCTGCCGCAGCCCGCGCCCATTTCCGCCCCGGTATAGGGATCGACCGGCTTGCCGTTGTGCCGCACCTCGAAGTGCGTATGCGTGAACTCGGTATTGCCGGAGAGGCCCATGAGGCCGATCGGCTGGCCGGCGGTCACGGTCTGGCCCGGTTTCACGATGATGCTGCCTTTACGCAGATGAGCGTACTGGGTCTCCCAGCCGCCGCCATGGTCGATGATCAGCGAGTTCCCGGCCTCCCGGTCCTTCACGGCATCGGCGCCGGTGTCACGGATGCTCACATCATCCATGCCGTCACGCAGCCGCAGCACCGTGCCGGGCGCCGCGGCCAGCACCTGCACGCCTTTGGCCATGGCGACGCCGTCGGGCACCCGGATATCCGTCCCCTTGTGACCGTCGTAGGTGAGGCGGCCGCAGCGCCAGTCCTTGGCGTCCGGGGCTGGATCGTCATCGACGAAGTTGCGGACCACGCAGCCCATGTCCGTCGGGCAAGCGACCGGCAGATCGAAGCGTGGGCCGGCCGGCGGCGACAAAGGCCAGCGCAATGCGACGATGGTGCCGGCAACGAGTACGACGGCTGCGAGCGCAGCGACGCCGACTAGAACCCGGGTCCGACGCATCACGCTGTCCCGCTGTGTCGTCAGCTGCCGAGCGGCACGATCTTCACGGACTTGCCGGCGACCGTAAGGCCGATCCGTCCATGCTTCAGGTCGAGGGCAGCCTCGCCGAAGAGCTCGCGCCGCCAGCCCGTGAGCGCAGGCACGTCAGCCGC
>Ga0335082_10006513_pt1 | contig 12730 bp, 15 predicted proteins | sample Lox_Sample_41_FD_206718 | JGI IMG/M metagenome (GOLD analysis project Ga0335082, IMG submission 206718) | Soil microbial communities from Loxahatchee National Wildlife Refuge, Florida, United States - Lox_Sample_4.1 | ecosystem: Environmental > Terrestrial > Soil > Wetlands | place: USA... | reverse complement strand
CAAATCCGATCGCCACAAGAGCGCCGGCAATCACGATTCGGCCTGTTGAACCCTTCGATAATCTCATGGGCCTTTCTTCGCGACCTGTACCCGCGTCATAACGTCAGGAGAGGAACCGGACGGCGAACCTTTCTCAACCAGGACGACCTGGCCCACTTGCGGTTTGACCAGCCCGAGTTTCGTGATCGCGATCCGTTGGATGCGATCCAGGTCCGAGAGTGTCTCGACTTCGACCAGGAGTTGCTGGTGAATCTGCTGCATCTCCTTCTGTTTTCGCTGGGCCTGTTCCACCTCATACCCCAGGGTCACAATATGAACATGCTGCCAGATATCCAGAAGGATCACGGCGATAAAAGCGGCCCCTATCATAAAACGCCGTGCCATCATGATACAGTCTCCGAACCGTCCGCCATCCGTTCCAGCGCACGGAGCTTGGCGCTTCGTGAGCGCGGATTCATCCGAATCTCGTCCGGACCGGGAACGACGGGCTTTTTGGTGATCAGTCGAAACCGGGCCGGCTCAGCCCGGGTCAAGGCCTTGAAGGTCCTTTTAACGATGCGGTCTTCCAGCGAATGAAATGAGATGACACACAACCTCCCGCCGTCGTTCAAACAGGATGCCGCCGCGGTCAGACCGACGCTCAACTGATCCAGTTCCTGATTCACGGCGATCCTCAAGGCCTGAAAGGTTCGTGTGGCCGGGTGGATCCGCTGCGCCCGGCTCGCTCGGGGAATGGCTCGACGGATCAGGTCGGCGAGTTGGAGGGTGCGGGTGACCGGCGATTTTTCACGTTCATGGATGATCGCCCGTGCGATGCGTCGGGCCCAACGCTCCTCGCCGTACTCAAACAGGATTTGTAGGAGCTGGGGTTCGGAAAGGGAATTCACCAAAGCCGCAGCCGTGAGGGATGCTCCCCGATCCATACGCATATCGAGAGGCCCGTCTTTCTGAAAACTGAACCCCCGTTCGGAATCCATCAGTTGCAATGTGGAAATACCCAAATCCATCAGGATTCCATCAACCCCCTGAACGCCCTGAGTCTTCAGAATCGCTCCGAGGTTTTTAAAGCCCTCGCGCAAAAGCCGCACGCGGGTCCCGTACCGTGTTAATCGCTCTCCGGCTCTTCGGACCGCCTCTTCGTCTCGGTCGATCCCAAAGAGCAAACCGTCCGGCGCCGTCGCCTCGAGGATCGCCTCTGCATGACCCCCTCCCCCCAAGGTGCAGTCCACCCAAATTCCGTGGGGTCGTAGCCGAAGGGCTTGGATCACCTCATCTTTAAGGACCGGAATATGGTAAAAATCTTCGTCCGTGATTAAAGACCAAGACCGGACAATGCCGCGCCGATCTTCTCGGAGTTTTTCGGCATCTGGGACTCCTTCTCTTTCCATCGCTTTGCATCCCAGATTTCAATCTTATTGAAAATTCCCAGCATCACGATCTCTTTGGTTATCCGGGCATACTCCCGGAGGGTCGGTGAAAGAAGAATCCTTCCTTGTCGGTCCAGCGGACATTCGACCGCACCGGAATAGAAGAACCGAAGCCAGTCTTTCACCTCTTGCTGCATGGCCGGGATCGTCTTGACTTTTTCCTGCATGAGCCGCCATTCTTCAACGGGATAGGCCACGAGGCATTGGTCGAGGTCGGTGGTCACAATCAACTTCTCTTCGTAACGGTCGGCCAGGGTTTCGCGGAACTTGATCGGGATGCTGACGCGGCCCTTCGAGTCCACCGTGTGCTGAAACCGACCAAGAAACATCGCTTCCCCATCCCTCCATTTTATCCCACTTTATCCCACTTGCAGCCACAAGTATACACCACGCGGGTTTCTTGTCAAGAAAAAAAACGATTAGATTGTGGAATTTGTTATCAAATTGGATCGGGTACTATATTTGGGGTGAATGGATGATGGGCCCCCGATCTGTAGTCTGATGCGGGGGTAGTTTTAAAATACGGAGATCATCTAAATTCGGCAAGGATCTTCATAATGGACCACGCGATGATTCCGCCTGCCGACAGTGTCAATACCCATGCGATCACAATGTTCCATCCCGCTCCCCAACGGACGGCCCAAAACCGTCGCGAGGCGCCGAGTTCTCGATAGAGCCATCGCCATGCCGGATCGATGTACAGCGTAACGACATGTTGAAGTTTCTTCAAAACGGGATACAGAGCAGCGGAGTTTCCGATTGAGACCAAACTTCTTGACAGTATTGACCATTTTCTGTTAAGTTGATAGGTCTTTGGTGGTGAACTTGTACGCGAATCATCGTAGAGAGTCAAGGGGCGTTTCGGATCATCCGTTATGCGGATTAAAATCAACGGCAAGCCTGAGGAAATAGAGGCAAAAACGGTCCTGGACCTGCTCCGGGCGAAGGAAATCCAGCCCCAGATGGTCTCGGTTGAGCTGAATTCAACCATCGTCGACCGGGAGGCCTATGCCACCACATCGCTGAAAGAGGGCGACATGCTGGAGTTGCTTTTCTTTATGGGAGGCGGCGGGAGATGGCGGTCATGACGGGTCAATGGCACGACGACATTTCACGGTTGATCGGCCATACGCCGATGGTCCGACTCAATCGGCTGAGCCCGTCGGACGGAGCCGCCGTTTTTGCCAAGGTGGAATTCTTCAATCCGGGCGGCAGCGTGAAAGACCGGATCTGCCTGAACATGATCAACGAGGCCGAACGGCAGGGTCGGCTGAAGCCCGGCGCCACCATGGTCGAGCCGACCAGCGGCAATACCGGCATCGGCCTGGCCATGATCGCGGCCGTTCGCGGGTATAAATTAATCCTCGTCATGCCGGAGAGCATGAGCATGGAACGGGCCAGTCTCCTCTCCTCGTACGGCGCCCAGCTGGTGCTGACGCCGGCGTGGGAAGGGATGCGCGGATCGATTCGCGAGGCGGAGCAGCTTCTTGAGCAGAACCCGACTTACTTTATGCCGGATCAATTCTCGAACCCGGCGAATCCGGAGATCCATCGAAAGACGACGGCGGTCGAGATTTGGGAGGCGATGAACGGGCAAATCGACGCCTTCGTCGCGGGGGTCGGAACGGGCGGAACGATCACGGGCGTCGGCGAAGTCCTGAAGTCGCGACGGCCCCCGGTTCAGATCGTCGCGGTGGAGCCTTCGGCCTCGGCCGTGTTGTCCGGAAATGAACCGGGCCCGCATAAAATCCAGGGCATCGGGGCGGGCTTCGTTCCCAAGGTGCTGAACCGAAGCATCATCGATAAGATCATCACGGTGACGGATGACGAGGCCTACCGAACCGCAAAACTCCTGGCTCGTGAAGAAGGCCTGCTGGTGGGGATCTCTTCGGGGGCGAATGTCTTTGCCGCTCAGAAAGTGGCCAAGGCCCTCGGACCGGGAAAGCAGGTCGTGACGATCCTGCCCGATACGGGCGAACGGTATATCAGCATCGAAAAGTATTTTAATATCTGAAAGAAAGCGAGGAACGGGCTTAGCCCGGCCGAGCGCGGGGTGTGGGGGCATCGGAGGATTCGCAACAGCGAACCGCACGGGCCCCCACAGATAATGCCGCGACGCGAGCCCCTTAATCATGGAATTTAACGACGAACAGATTCAACGCTACAGCCGCCACATCATTCTCCCCGAAGTCGGCGGGAAGGGACAGAAGCGGATCTGCCAGGCGAAGGTCCTGATCATCGGCGCCGGCGGATTGGGTTCTCCGGCCGCACTGTATCTGGCCGCCGCGGGGGTGGGAACGATCGGGATCATCGACGGGGATCTGGTCGATCTTTCGAATCTTCACCGGCAGGTACTTCATCATACGTTGGATGTGGCCCAACCGAAGGTGTTCTCGGCCCGCGATAAAATGCTCGCGGTCAATCCGGACGTGAAGGTCGTGACCTATTATGAACGGCTGACGGCCACGAACGCGCTTTCCATCTTAAATGACTACGATATCATACTGGATGGAACGGATAACTTCCCGGCCAAATTCTTGATCAACGACGCCTGTTACTTTGCAAAAAAGCCGCTGATTCACGGCGGGATCCTCCGTTTTGACGGACAGGTGATCACCATCCGGCCGGGTCAGAGCGCCTGTTACCGTTGCATCCATCGACAGCCGCCGCCGAACGGTCTCATCCCCACGTGTCAGGAGGCCGGGGTGCTGGGCGTCTTGGCCGGCGTGATCGGAACGATTCAGGCCACCGAGGCATTGAAACTCATCCTGGGCATCGGCCAGCCGTTGACCGACCGATGGCTGATCTACAACGCGCTGACCGCCCAATTCCGGACCGCACGGGTCAAACGCCAGATTCATTGTCCGCTTTGCGGAGATCGACCGACGATCACCGAGCTGATCGAGTACGATCAGGCGGTCTGCGAGATTTAAATCGAGGAGGTCCGTAGGGGCGACCGGCCGGTCGTCCGTACACGAATACCATGGCCAAGATCAAAGGTCTTAAATGTCGCGAATGTAAGAAGGAGTATCCCGCCGAGCCGCTCCATGTCTGCGAGTTTTGCTTCGGACCGCTCGAGGTGAATTACAATTACGACGAGATCCGTAAAATGATCTCGCGTGAGACAATCGCGCACGGACCGAAAAGTCTGTGGCGTTACGCCGCACTTTTGCCGGTCGAGGGCCCTCCGACCGTCGGGTTACATGGCGGTCTGACCCCGATGGTCAAGGCCAACAACCTGGCGCGCGTTCTTGGACTCGAGGCGCTGTACCTTAAGAACGACACGGTGAACCATCCGACCCTTTCCTTTAAAGACCGGGTTGTGGCCGTGGCTCTCACCCGTGCGAAGGAATTTGGTTTCGACACGGTCGCCTGCGCTTCGACCGGGAACCTGGCCAATTCGGTCTCGTCCCATGCGGCGCAGGCCGGACTGAAATGTTACGTCTTCATCCCCAGCGATCTTGAGGCGGGCAAGATCCTCGGCAATCTGATTTACAAGCCGCGGGTCGTCGCCGTGGAAGGCAATTACGACGACGTCAACCGTCTTTGCAGCGAGATCGCCTCGGAATACGCCTGGGCCTTCGTGAACATCAACATCCGGCCGTACTACGCCGAGGGATCCAAGACCCTGGCCTACGAGACGGTGGAACAGCTCGGCTGGCAAAGTCCCGACCATGTGGTCGTCCCGATCGCCTCCGGCTCGTTGTTGACCAAAATCTGGAAAGGGCTGAAAGAGTTCGAGCAGCTGGGGCTGATCCCATCGGTTAAGACACGGGTCAACGGCGCCCAGGCGGAGGGTTGCTCCCCCGTGGCCGAGGCCTTCAAAACCAAACGGGACTTCATCAAGCCGGTGAAACCGCAGACCATTGCCAAGTCGTTGGCGATCGGAAATCCGGCCGACGGCTATTACGCCTTGAAAACCGCAAAAGAGACCGGCGGGTCGATCGAGGCGGCCACCGATCCGGAAATCGTCGAAGGCATTACGCTGCTCGCCGAGACGGAGGGAATTTTCGCCGAAACCGCCGGCGGCGTAACCGTCGCGGTCTTGAAAAAATTGGTGGAGCGGGGCGTGATCCACAAAGGGGATCTGACCGTGGCCTACATCACCGGAAACGGCTTGAAGACGCAGGAGGCCGTACTCCAGGCCGTGGGTTCGCCCGTGCGGATCCAACCCAGTCTGTCCAGCTTTGAGGATACCTTTCAGAACATCAAACGGAGGAATGCGTAATGTCGGTCAAGGTTCGGATTCCAACGCCGCTGCGGTCGCTCACCGCCGGACAGAGCGTGGTGGAGGTAACCGGAAAAGATATCGGAGAAGTGATCGAGCGCCTGGAAAAACAGTACCCCGGCATCAAGACCCGCATCTGCGATGAAGAGAATCAGATCCGGCGGTTCGTCAATATCTACGTGAACGAGGAGGATATCCGGTTCAAACAGGGTCAGGCGACCGTTCTGAAGGAAGGGGATGAAGTCTCGATCATCCCGGCGATCGCGGGCGGCGCCGACGGGGAGGTCAGACAATGGCCAGCATGAAGGTTCATATTACGTTTCCGGAAGACAAGATCAAAGAGCCGGTCATCTACCAGATCGGCCAGAAGTACAAGGTGATCACGAATGTCCGTCGAGCCGACGTCACGGAAAAAACGGGATGGGTGGATCTCGAACTGACGGGGGATCTGAAAGAGATCGAACGGGCCGTGGAAGGTTTAAAAAAAATGGGCGTCAAAGTGGACCCCATCGAACGGAATATTATTGAGTGAACTAAGACAACGGACACTTTTAGAATAACGTTCGGCGGGTGGCCGAGGCGGGGCGCCCCGTCCGACCGCAACGGAAAGGCCAAGGGGCTTTTCGTGTGGGTCCACTGCAACCCGTGGAAGGATGCTGAGTGAGGACGGATGGGGCTGCCGAAGGACAGGACCCGCCGATAAAAAGAACAAAAAATGGAATTTACCGAAGAACAAGTACAGCGTTATAGCCGACACATCATCTTAAAAGAGGTCGGCGGCAAGGGCCAGCAGAAGATCGCGCGGGCCAAGGTCCTCTGCATCGGGGCCGGCGGCCTGGGATCGCCCGCCGCTTTGTACCTGGCCGCGTCCGGTGTCGGGACATTGGGAATCGTGGATGCCGACGCGGTGGACCTGTCCAACCTTCACCGGCAGATCATCCATACCACCGCCCGTCTGAACACGCCCAAGGTCGATTCAGCGCGGGAGACGATCGCGGCCATGAACCCGGACGTCAAGGTGAAAACGTACCCAACCCGTCTCACCTCGGAAAACGTTATGGAGGTCCTGGCGGATTACGATGTCGTGTTGGACGGCTCGGACAATTTTCCGACGCGGTTTCTGATGAACGACGCCTGCTTCTTTACGAAGAAAACCCTGGTCTCGGCCAGCATCTTCCGGTTCGACGGCCAAATCACGACGATCAAGGCCCATGCCGGTCATCCCTGCTACCGCTGTCTCTACCACGAACCGCCTCCGGCCGGACTGGTTCCGAGCTGCCAGGAAGCCGGCGTGCTGGGCGTTCTGGCCGGAACGGTGGGGGTCCTCCAGGCGACGGAGGCCTTGAAGGAAATCCTCGAAATCGGCCGGCCGCTGTATGACCGTTTGATGATCTACGATGCGCTCGAGATGACTTTTCGCGAGGTCAAGATCCATAAGGATCCGAACTGCCCGCTCTGCGGAAAGTCGCCCACAATCACGAAGCTCCTGGATTACGAGCAGTCCTGTACGCTCTGATCCTTCCGATCCGATGCTGAAAATCCCGAAAACGATCCACGACCAATTGTTGGTCCACGCCGAGGCCGAAGCGCCGCTCGAATGCTGCGGCCTGCTGGGCGGAAAAAACGGGAATGTTTCCCACCTCTACAAGATCACAAACATTATTGCGACGGAGGGGGCCGAGTTGCTCAACTTTGACGATGCGAAAGTCGCCGATCTTCGACGTCGATCCCCCGAGGAACGCGCAAAGGTCGCTTTTGTCATGGACGCCCAGGAAATGTCCTTTGCGCAAAAAGACATGCGGTCCCGACAGATCGAGTTGCAGGTCGTCTATCATTCTCATCCGAAGGGCCCGGATCACCCCTCCCCGACCGATATCAAGATAGCGAACGAATTTTCCCCCGTATGGAACAAACTGAATGACCCGGAACCGCTGTATGTTATCATTTCACTGGAGACCCCGGACCGGCCCAGTGTGAAGGCGTACCGGATCGTCGGTCGTCGCTTCAGTGAAGAAAGGCTGGAAGTCGTTGCCTCGTAATGCGCTTCAGAATGCTTTGCAGGACCTTTCAAGCGGAATCTCTCATCTCTGGAGTTACCGCCGGCGCATTCTCATCGTGGCCGTTCCCCTCCTGACGATCCTGTTCGCGCTCTACCTCGCCGCGCTGTACGTCATCATCACCCATCGCTTCGAAGGGCAACGCTGGCGGCTGCCCTCCAAGGTCTATTCCGATTCCGTCATTCTCTATCCCGGACAGGAAATCAACGGAATCCAGCTTCCCGACCGTCTCCGGCGGCTGGACTACCGGCCGGTGGAGGGACCGCCCCAGCATCCCGGCGAATACCTGCTCGAGCCGGCTTCCCTCACGCTCTACCTCCATGATTTCGAATACCCGGACCATCTCTTCAAGGGTTTTTCGGTCCGGCTCGATTTGGACAACGGCCGTATCGCGGCGATCCGGGAATGGCCGGCCGAAAACCGGCTGGCCCTGGTCGAGCTCGAGCCCGAGCTGATCGCGGCCTTCTACGACCAGGCCTGGGAGGAGCGCGACCTCGTCCGGCTCGACGACGTCCCGCAGCACCTGATCGACGCCGTCCTCGCGGCCGAGGACAGCCGCTTCTACCAGCACGGCGGTATCGAGCCCCGGAGCCTGCTCCGCGCGGCCTGGGTGAATCTCCGGGAAGGCGCGATCGTCCAGGGCGGCAGCACGCTGACCCAGCAGCTCGTCAAGAATTTTTATCTCAATCAGTCGCGGACGCTCAGCCGGAAACTGAACGAAATCTTCATGGCCATACTGCTCGACCTGCGCTACTCCAAGGATGAGATTCTCGAGGCCTATCTCAACGAGATCTATTTCGCGCAGAGCGGGACGATGGGGGTCTACGGCATCGGCCAGGCCTCCCGGTTCTATTTCGGGAAGCGGCCCCAGGAAATGACCCTCGGTGAGTCGGCCCTTCTGGCCGGAATGATCAAATCGCCGAACATCTATTCGCCGTTTCACAATCCGAAGCGGGCCGCGGCCCGGAAGGCGTATCTGCTCGACCGGATGGTCAAGCTGAACAAGATCGGCCTGGAGGACTACCGCAAAGCCCTCGACGAGCCGATGCCGTCCGGCGCGCCGGTGCAGCAGGAGCGGTTCGCCCCCTACTTTGTCGATTTCGTCCGTCAGCAGCTCGCGGAGCATTACGATCCCGGGGTCCTGACCTCGGAAGGTTTCCGGATTTTCACCACGCTGGACACGGAACAGCAGCGGACGGCCGAGACCGTCCTTTCGAAGGGATTGCGCGGGCTCGAGTCGGCCTATCCTCACCTCCGTCGCGACGAACCGACGGCGAAGCTTCAGGGAATCCTGATCGCGGTCCAGCCCCAGACCGGCCAGATTAAGGCGATGGTGGGCGGAAGGAACTACGCCGTCAGCCAGTTCAACCGGGCCGTCCAGGCGCGGCGCCAGCCCGGATCGCTGTTCAAACCGTTTGTCTACGCCGCCGCGCTGTCGCAGGCCGTCACCCCCGAGGGCTCGCCTTACACCGCCGCCACGCGGATCGAGGACTCGCCGGTCAGCCTCGCCTCGCCGGACGGACTCTGGACCCCCCAGAACTTTGACAAGGTCTACCATGGGTCGGTGACGCTGCGGACGGCGCTCGAAAACTCGCTGAACGCGGCGACGGTCCGTCTGGCCGACTCGATCGGGACGGAACGCGTCATCGCGATGGCCGAGTCGATGGGAATCCGAAGCCCGTTGAAAAATGTCCCCTCGTTGGCGCTGGGAACGTCCGAGGTCGTCCCGCTCGAGATCGCGATCGCCTACGGGACGATCGCGAACGGCGGCATCCGGGTCGAGCCGATCGCGGTGAAAGAGGTCGTGTCGTCCGCCGGGCATGTGCTCGAACGGCGGACGCTCGAGATGACGCCCGCGCTCACGCCCCAGCAGGCCTATCTCCTCACGACGCTTCTCGAGGGAGTGGTCGAGCGCGGAACGGGGCGGGGCGTCGTCAGCCGCGGCTTCACGCGGCCGGTGGCCGGGAAGACCGGGACGACGAGCAACGACAAGGATGCCTGGTTCCTCGGCTTCACGCCGGACCTGCTCGGCCTCGTCTGGGTCGGCTTCGACGCCGGACCGGCGGGTGAATCGAGTCCGGCCGACTTGAAGCTGACCGGATCGCAGGCCGCACTCCCGATCTGGACCGACTTCATGAAACAGGCCACGGCCGGCCAGCCGGTCTCCCGGTTCGCAGTGCCGCCCGGGATCGTTTTCGAGACGATCGATCCGGTCTCCGGTCTGATCTCGGGCCAGGGCTGTCCGGAGGGGGTCAGGGAGGCCTTCATCCAGGGAACCGAGCCGCAGCTCCGTTGCGGCGAATCGGACGGGCTGCCGAAAAAAATCTACCGGTGGTTCAAGCAGTTGATCTCGTAGCGATGAAGTCGAAACGAAAATTTTATCCGGTCCGGCCGTGGTGGGCCATCGCGGCCGCGCTCCTCTTGTCGGCAGGCTGCATCCCGTCGCCCGGTGGGCCGCCCGTGGGCGAGCCGCCGTTGACGCCGATCACGGGCGGCACGACCGATTCCTCCCAAACCGGACAGCAGGAGGCCTCACTGCAACTGACCGACGAAGGCCGCCAGCTTCTGGACGAGGGCCGCTTGGATGAGGCCGCATCGGTCTTTCAAAAGGCGATCTCGCTCTATCCGAACAATCCCTATGCCTACTATTATCTCGGCCGGTCCCGATATCTCAAGAAGGACTATGCCCGATCGCTGACCCCGCTTCGGCAGGCCGAGCTCTACCTCTCGGGCGATTCGGTATGGTTGGCCCGCGTTTACGCATTGCGCGGACAGATTGATGAAGCCCTCTTACAACCCAACGACGCACGCAACCAATACCAGAAAGCCCTCTCGTTCGACCCCCGCAACGCCGAGGCCCGCGAAGGACTGGAACGGATCCAAAGCCTCACCCCGCCAACGGAATAAAATCCTGTTTTTTGTTGACTGTGCCATGGTGCGGGATTTATGGTAGGCGGTAGGTCATAATTAATCGGAGCAGGGTATGCCAAGGGTCTCGACACGGCTCGTTGAGCGGCGCGAAGTAGCCAAGGGCACGATGGCTTTCGCGTTCGATCGTCCGGCCGATTTTCAGTTCACGGCGGGGCAGTTCGTCACCCTCGTCCTCCCCGACCCGCCGTATACCGACGCGAAGGGCAATCGGCGAACGTTCTCCATTGCATCACCTCCTCAGGCATCCGGACGAATCGAGATCGCCACCCGCATGACCGGCAGCGCCTTGAAGCGCAGCCTGGCCGAAATCCCGCTCGGCAGCCCGGTGGACCTGCTGGGCCCTTCCGGCTCGTTCACGCTCCATGCGGACGCATCCGTGCCGGCGGTCTTCATCGCCGGCGGCATCGGGATCACGCCCTTTCGCAGCATGACGCACGACGCCATTCTACGGCGACTGCCGCATCGGATCACTCTGATTTACTCGAACCGAAACCCCGAGAGCGCCGCCTTCCACGATGAATTCCGGCGACTGGCCGGGACGGTCCCAACCTTTACGTATATCCCGACGATGACCGACGCGGAGACCTCCCAGCAACGATGGAACGGAGAACGGCGCTTTGTGACGGCCGACTTTCTGCGCGAGCATATCAAGGACCTTGGCACACCGATCTTTTATCTTGCGGGACCGCCGGGGCTGGTCTCCGGCGGGACCAAGGCCGTGATCGAGGCGGGCGCCGCTCCGGCCCGCGTGCGGTCCGAGGAATTCGAAGGCTACTAACGAAGGAGGTTCGCCATGTTAGCGACACGCGGTTATGCCACGAAAGGCCCGTCATCCAAATTCGAGCCGTTCAATTTCGAGCGGCGCGAACCCGGCCCCAACGATCTTCTGATCGAAATCCTCCATTGTGGGATCTGCCACTCCGACATCCATCAGGCGCGGGACGAGTGGGGCGGCTCCATTTTCCCGATGGTCCCCGGACATGAAATCGTCGGACGCGTGACACGCGTCGGGTCCGCGGTGAAACGATTCAAGGCGGGCGAGCTGGCCGGAGTCGGATGCTTCGTCGATTCCTGCCGGACCTGCGCGAGTTGCAAGGAAGGACTGGAGCAGTACTGCGAACGCGGCCCGAACTTCACCTACAACAGCCGAGAGAAGGACGGAAAAACGCCCACCTACGGCGGCTACTCCTCGCAAATCGTCGTGGACGAGAATTACGCGCTCAAGATCTCGCCCAAGCTTCCGACAGCGAACGTCGCACCTCTGCTCTGCGCCGGGATCACCACGTACTCACCCCTCCGCCGTTTCAAGGTCGGTCCGGGACAGAAGGTCGGGGTGGTCGGGTTGGGCGGCCTCGGCCACATGGCGGTCAAACTCGCCGCCTCGATGGGCGCGGAAGTCTCGGTCTTCAGCACCTCCAAAGCGAAGGAGCCGGATGCGCGCCGGCTGGGCGCCCATGAATTCATCGTGACGAAGGACCCGAAGGCCTTGGCCATCCATGCCAACCGCTTTGATTTCATCCTCGATGCGGTATCCGCGCCCCATGACCTCAACGCGTATCTGAATCTGTTGCGTCGGGACGGAGCGCTGGTGTTCGTGGGCGCGCCGTCAAAACCGTTGGAGCTTCAGGCCTTCTCGCTCATTCCAAAGAGAAGACAGCTGGCCGGCTCGATGATCGGCGGCATTCGCGAGACGCAGGAAATGCTGGATTACTGTGCGACCAAGAACATCACTTCGGATGTCGAGGTGATTCCGATCCAACAGGTCGAGACGGCTTACGAGCGCGTCCTCAAAGGAGATATTCGGTATCGCTTCAGCATCGACATGAAGACGCTGTGAGGAAAAGAATTCATTTGAATGATAACAGGAGGTAACCTATGGCGGGATATGTGAAGGTCGGAACGACGGGGGACCTGGCCCCCGGACAAGGAAAGAAGATCGAGGCGGGCGGAAAGAAGATCGCCCTGTTCAATGTCGACGGGACTTATTACGCGATCGACGACACCTGCACCCACCGGGGCGGTCCGCTGTCGGAGGGCGAACTTTCGGGGAACGAAGTGACCTGTCCGTGGCACGGCGCAACCTTCGA
>Ga0335082_10006512_pt1 | contig 12731 bp, 8 predicted proteins | sample Lox_Sample_41_FD_206718 | JGI IMG/M metagenome (GOLD analysis project Ga0335082, IMG submission 206718) | Soil microbial communities from Loxahatchee National Wildlife Refuge, Florida, United States - Lox_Sample_4.1 | ecosystem: Environmental > Terrestrial > Soil > Wetlands | place: USA: Florida... | reverse complement strand
CTTTTCTGCCTCGTACACTTCGTTTCTGCTGACCTGTTTTCCCGTCTGGTCCATCTCGCGTTGGAAACGCAAGCGGGTTGTACTCAACTACCACACGGCGCGTCGATGGCGGCAATTCGCGACCTCAAGGATTGTCAGATTTGTGCTGAACCGCACTCAGAAGATAGTAGTCCCGTCGACCTATCTGGCACGGAAATTCGAAGAAATTGGCTTCAACGTCTCCATTGTTCCCAACATAATTAATGACCGGTTCCAATATCGCGCCCGAACTCCTTTGAAACCGAGGATCCTGTGTACGCGTAACCTGAGCCCCGACTATGGAGTCGACGTTGTTATCGACGTATTTTCGATTGTGCAAGCACAGTGTCCCGAGGCCGAGCTTTGTCTCATTGGAGATGGACCCCTACGAGGCTGCCTGGAAGCCAAGGTTCGTAGTCTCGGTATCTCGAACGTTCAGTTCTGCGGAAGAGTCGCAAATGATCAAATGCCGGAATGGTATGACCGCACTGACATTTTCCTTAATGCATCTTTGCTTGATAACGCACCGCTTTCCATACTCGAAGCATTCGCATGCGGCCTGCCAGTTGTGACCACAGCAGCGGGGGGAATTCCGCTGATGGCGCACCACGAAGAGACAGGCCTGTTGGCACCGGTTGGAGATCGTCGGACTTTGGCCGAATGTGTGCTGCGGTTGCTTCGAGAAACTGAATTCGCGGAAAAGATTGCCCGACAGGCGCATGAGCAGTTAGCAGCACATCGGTGGTCCGTGGTGCGGCTGAAATGGCTGGGTGTCTACAGAGCATGCGCTGGCGGCGCCTAAGAGCCTAGTACTTCTCCCAGTGGTTTTGGGCTTTCTCGCACTGTACCCTCCACGAAATCTTGTGACGAGAGGGCATTCCATGATCCGACGACACGTGTGTTTTGTTTCTTTGCTGATGATTACAACGTTGGCGCTTCCACGAAAGGCAGCGGCTCAGGCTAATAGCCCTCATATCACCGCCAAGCCAGTGGCGGACAGTTCTCAGACCGTCACCGATGAAGATATCCAGATGTTGCGCAAGGATATTCGTACGCAGAGAAAGCAGATCATTGCAGCCAACATGAACCTGTCCGAGGCAGAAGCGGAAAAATTCTGGCCAGTCTACGAGCAATACATAGCGGACCTGGTGAAGCTCAACGGAGCGAAATACGACCTGATCAAGCAGTACATCCAGACTCGCGGTGCGCTCAGCGACACCGAAGCTGAATCTGCGGTCAACCAGTGGGTTAGCGTCGATGAAAACGTCGCTGAGTTACGGAAGAAGTACATTCCGCTTTTCCGCAAGGTACTGTCTCCGAAGAGTACGGCGCAGTTTTATCAGTTGGATCGACGGGTTCAACTGATGATCGATCTTCAATTGGCGTCGTCGATCCCGATGGTCGAACCGTAGATACCGTCCGGCACTTTTAACGACGCTTAAGCAGGCGACAGGCGGCCCCTCGCGCGTAGCCGTGACCGACATCATTGCCGCTTGAGCGGCTCAATGTTATGCTTCTGCGCGCTTTCAGCGCGAGGTGTGCATGACGCGTCACTTCACACTGTTCCTTTCGTCACTCATTCTGGCTCTGACGTCGCAAGTTCTTCCGCAAACGAACGTGCCCGCGCCAGCGAAGCTGAAGTTTTCCGTTGTGGTGCTGGACTCTCACGGGGCTCTAATCCGCGACTTGCACGTCGAAGATTTCGCCGTTGAAGTTGCAGGCAAAGCCCAATCCGTAGACGTGCAGAGCCCGCCTTCCGCGGATAAAGATACAAATCCCGCACGCGGCCTTGTCGTAGTCGTCATCGACGCCATGCACACCAGTTGGACAGAAGAAAAAGATGTGCGCCTGAACGCCGGAAAATATCTGGCAGCCTGCGCCAAGGCCGATGTCCCAGTGTCCCTGTATCTCTTCAACCGCAACGGGGTTCTGACTCCGGTGCACAAATACACTACCAGTTCGGCAGCATTGGAATCGGCACTGCAGCATGCGGATGAAGAAATGCACCATCAACTATCCAGCGCCTCTGGATCACCCGAAGCCAATGACGAAGCGAAGCGCCTGGTGGATTTTTATCGCGGCGAAGGAGACTTCGCGTCGCAGCAAGCGATCCGGCAGTATCCCGCAGCCATACTCGGTGGAGTTGAATCGATTGCGCGCTCCGTTGCCGCCATTCCCGGACGCAAGTCCTTGATCTGGATCAGCAGCACGTTTCCCTTCGCGGTCGACGAAAAGCAAGGGAGAGTTCTAAGTCCTACCGTTCAGTCGACGAGTGCGACAGCCTTGATCTACCCGAACCTTCTAACACCAGATCAGGTGCGGCGCCTGCAAACCGTTTGGAAATCGTCGATCACAGCGGCGCAATCTTCTCAGCTGGCTCTCTATCCCGTGCAGACTCGTACCACCGCCACGATTCCAATCGATCCCGAAGTGATCAACAGCATGACCAGCATGGCCCACATGACCGGCGGAGCCGAAGTCCACATGGTGGGCGACTTTTTCGGACAGTTCCTGAATCTCGCCGACCAGAGCCGGGCAGCTTATGAACTAACCGTGCCAAACGATGCTGCGCAGAGTTGCAGCTCCGATTGGTGCCCGATGAAAATCACGGTGAAGCACAAGGGAGTGCGAGTACTCGCGGCGCAAGGATTCTTCCGCGACGCGGCCACCGCTCAGGAAGCGCCGGCAGCGGTTGTGCAGCCTCCCACAGAACCGGTCCCGGGTAGTAGTCCGATTCCTTTTAGCGTGACTTGGGAACCGGCGGAGGGTGCGGGCACGAAGAAGAAGATCGCGTTTGTGGTGACTTTTGGCGCGGACGCAGGGATACCCTCGGCGGGTTCTGCAGAGTTGAATGTGGAAGTGATGGTCCACGCCTTTGCTGACGGTGCAGATAAGCAAGGCTTGTCTTTCGGAGCCAATACCCACCTGGCCGAAGCCACCCTGAACGAGATACGTAATAAAGGATTCGTGCTTAACAACGCGATCGAACTGGAACCGGGCAACTATAACGTTCGTTTCGTCGTGCACGACAAGGTGTCGGGACGGGTGGGGATCCTGCAACTGCCCCTCAAGGTGGGTTAGCCGATCTCCTCCCCGGGATTGTTGCCTGTAGTCGCGGCTTCCGACGCCCACCGAGCGACTGTCTGATCTGACAGTTTCGCCGCCCATTGAAATCGATGATTTTGTCTTCCTCTAAATTACCTAGAGGGAAGGTACCCTATGCCTCAAAAATCAAAAGACAGTTCCCAGAAGCCGAACATCCTGGTTATTTGGGGAGACGACATTGGAATTCAAAACTTGAGCTGTTACAGCCACGGAATGATGGGTTATCAAACTCCAAACATCGACCGCCTCGCCAAAGAAGGCATGATGTTCACCGATTCCTACGGAGAACAGAGTTGCACGGCCGGTCGTGCATCGTTCATCACGGGACAAAGCGGTTTTCGCACTGGACTGACAAAGGTTGGCGTCCCTGGATCAACGGTCGGCCTGAAGGCCGAGGACGCAACCATTGCAGAACTGCTGAAGCCGCTGGGCTATGCCACTGGACAATTTGGAAAGAATCACCTCGGTGATCGCAATGAATACTTGCCAACAGCGCATGGATTCGATGAGTTCTTCGGCAATCTTTACCACCTGAATGCGGAGGAAGAGCCAGAACTGCCAGACTGGCCGTCCAAGAAGGACTTCCCCAATTTCAATCAGAAGTTTGCTCCACGTGGAGTGCTGCATTGCTGGGCGACGGACAAAGATGACGCAACCAATCATCCGCGCTGGGGACGCGTCGGCAGGCAGAAAATCGAGGACACGGGACCACTCACCAAAAAGCGCATGGAGACCTGTGACGATGAGTTCGTTGCAGCCGCAAAAGACTTCATTACCAAACAGCACAAGGCAGGAACTCCATTCTTCTGCTGGCTCAATACCACGCACATGCATCTCCGCACCCACACCAAACCGAGCAGCCTGGGTCAGGCCGGGCGCTGGCAATCGCCATACCATGACACCATGATCGACCATGACAAGAACATTGGGGAGATTCTCGATGTGCTGGACGAACTCGACATTGCTGATAACACTTTCGTGATTTACAGCACTGACAACGGTCCCCACATGAACACGTGGCCCGATGGCGCGATGACTCCATTTCGCAGCGAAAAAGATACGAACTGGGAAGGCGCGTTCCGTGTGCCCTTGTTAGTGCGGTGGCCGGGCAAGATTCCGGCAGGCTCGGTCTCCAACGAGATTGTCCAGCACCATGACTGGCTGCCAACCATCCTCGCGATGGCGGGTGAGCCTAACATCGTGGAAAAATGCAAGAAAGGCCACAAGGCGGGCGACAAGACTTTCAAAATTCACATTGATGGCTACAACCTGCTGCCTTACCTCACTGGGAAAGAGAAGCATAGCCCGCGGAAAGGATTCGTTTACTTCGACGACGATGGCAACCTGGTGGCGCTACGCTTCGACAACTGGAAGGTTGTGTTCATGGAGCAGCGCTGTGAAGGAACGCTGCGCATCTGGGCCGAACCGTTTACCGTCTTACGGGTCCCCAAACTCTACAATCTGCGAACGGATCCGTTTGAACGCGCAGATGTCACCTCGAATACTTACTATGACTGGTTTATAGACCACGACTACATCGCACTTGCGGCAACTGGCATCGTGTCGGAGTTCCTGGAAACGTTCAAGGAATTTCCGCCCCGCCAAAAGGCCGCATCATTCACGATCGATCAAGCGCTTGCAGCGATGGAGGCGGCCGGCACGGGAGGAGCTGCGAAAGTTCCGCCATCGGATGCGAAACCAACGAAAGCGGCATAGAACTCTACTTTTTCAGGCATCTCTTGGGCCGTCCTCATTTGTCGGGGACGGCCTTTTTTGTTTAGTTAAGGCAGAAGATGGGCAATCTTTGAGATACTCGGCTCGGGACGACTCGATTCGCGACGATTCCTACTCGGTGAAGCGGGACCTTATTCGTAGTGAAGGGCGGCGATGGGTTCAATGTGTGTCGCTCGCATCGCCGGGACACAGCAGGCCATCAGGACCAAAAGTAGACTTGCGACGCAGACCTGGGCGAGAATCGCCGGCCCAAGGCCCCGGACGCCGTAGACCAAGTTCTCCAAAAGGCGCAATAGGAAAAGGCTCGCCAGAAGGCCCATCGCAATTCCTAATAGGGCGGAGCGCGCAGCTTGTTTCATCACCAGCTTTAATATCTGATAACGGTCGGCACCCAGCGCCATGCGAACGCCGATTTCATGAGTTCGCTGTGTAACCGCAAACGCAACGATGGATGCAAGCCCAATGACAGCCAAGAGAAACGCCAGTCCAGTAAAGGTGCTGGAAAGCGTGGCGGCAAACTTCGGGACCGTGATCTCGTCTGTGATTGCCTGCTCCAGAATTTCGACTTTCGAGATTGGTTGATCAGAATCGACGCTACGAATTCGCAGCCGGATTGCCTTGATGAGGGCGTCGGCAGGTATGGAGCTGCGGACCACCAGAGTCGCCCAATTCAGCCAGGGCTGCGATTTCTGGGCATAAGGAAAATAGATGGCAGGCACCTCGTCCTGGCTGAGAGAGAGTTGCCTCACGTCATCGACGACGCCGACGATCGAAAACCAGCGCGGATCATCTGCCAGGCGGATGCGATTTCCCAACGCATCGACTGAGGGCCAGAACTGCCGTGCCAGCGACCGATTCACGACAGCGGCGGTCGGACTCGACAGGCTATCGTGATTGTCGAGGAACCGTCCCTGCAAAAGTCTGATCTGCATCGACGAAAAATAGTCTGCGGTCACCCAGCGAACTCCGGCTTGCGGCAGTTTCTCTGGAGGCAGATCGCGGTCCTGTTCGCGGGCCAAGCGAAAGGTCATGCTGTTCCCTCGCAAGGGGAAATCACTGATCGCGCCCGCGGAGAGTACACCAGGGATCGACCGGATCTGTTCGAGCAAATCGTGCAGAACCGCAACTTGTTGCTCGTTACTCTTGTATTTCGCCTTCGCGAACGTCAGGTCGACAGTCAGCGCACTCCGTGGATTGAACCCTGGGTCAACAGCTGCGAGCCGAACGAAGCTGCGGACGCAGGCCATCGCGCCGACTGCAAGCGTAACGGCGAACATTACTTGGCCTACAACCATCGCCTGTCGCACCGGCAAGAAACGCTCTTTGTTGTGAGAGTAACCCCGCTTGCTGGCACGAACGGCGTGAAGAACCGGCACAAGACCACATATCAGCAGGGAGGCAAGGGTAAGCAAAGCTCCCAGTGCCAGCGCGACTGGGTCCAAGGAGATTGGCCCGAGGGTCGGAACGATCTGCTCTAACTTACTGCGCAGGAAAGCGATGGTACCGACGGCAATGAGGATACCGACTGAGCCACCACAGCCAGCAAACAAGATGCTTTCGAAGAAGAGTGGGCGAATCATGCGCACGCGACCAGCGCCCAAAGCCACGCGCGTCGAAAACTCGGCTCCGCGCCGGGTAGCCCTTGCGATCACGAGGCCGGCGATGTTGAAGCAAGCTGTGAGGAATAGAAAGACGACGCCGGCCTGCAGAAGAAGCAAGGGGCGACGAAGCTTCCCGACCTGATTTTCGTGCAGCGAAACAATGTGGCTTGTCCATCCGAGGTTGGACGTCGGGTAGGCGTTTTGCAGCTGCTGAGAAATTACGTCCATGTTCCTCTGCACCGCTTCGAGCGTGATTCCCGGCTTCATCCGCGCCACAACTTGTAGCCATCTCCCCTGACGGTTCTGCCGATTTTCGGGACTCAGCGAAAGTGGAACCCATATCTCAACTTCTTTGTTCGGATATGCGAACCCGGTAGGCATGATTCCAACGACTGCCATCTTTGAACCGTTCAACGTGACGGTCTGGCTCGCTAGAGTATCGGCACCAAAGATACGACGCCAGAAACGGGGGCTGACGACAACTACGTTGGATTTGCCCGCGTCCTCCTCATCAGGACGGAAGGTACGTCCTTGGTCCGGGACGGCTTCGAGAACGGAAAAGAAATCCGCCGAGACGAGTTCGCCGTGGATGCGTTCGGGTTCTGCGACGCCGGTGAGATTGAAATTCCAGTCTGCATGTGCCGCTATGGCCGAGAAACACTGATTCTGCGCCTGCCAATCATAGAAGTTAGCCGCCGAAACAGCGCCTGCCACAACGCCGTCCCTCGGATTCGACTCGGCCACGCTGAGCAGTTCCTGTGGCCGTGGATAAGGTACGGCCTTCCACAGTGCCGAGTAGAGAACGCAAAACGTCACGACGGTGGCTGCCACACCGATGGCAATGGCGGAGACGGCGAGCAGCGAGAATGCTGGGTTGCGACGCAGCGTTCGAATGGCAGAAATCAAGTCAGTGCGGAGCCCGCCAAACCAAGCGTTTCCGACGGAGCAGGCGGATGCATCAGCAGCCCAACGGTCCACCGGCAGCATCCTGGCTCGCTCTCGCTCGCCAATGTTGCGAGAGAATTCATCCCAGTCGGTGATGTGTTGGCATGCAGCGACCTGAGCTTCCTCAGAGCTAAGGCCGGTGGCGAGGGCATCCTGGTAGGCGTCTTCTAGCTGGCGGGCGACATCTTCGACGATTTCGCATTCACGGCCGGCTTGCAGCGGAGGCAGTCGGAGATTCTTGCTGACGTAATCAGTCCAGTCCGTCATTTTGGAGCCCTCACAATCTGGTTGACCGCCAAGACAAAGTCGTCCCAGACGTCACGCTGTGATTGCAGAAAGTGCCTACCTGCCGCGGTGAGGCGAAAAAAACGCCGACGGCGTTCCCCGGATCGTTCGATCCATCGACCGGCAATCAGTCCTCTATCTTCAAGACGGCAGAGAATGGGATAGAGCGAGGCGATGCGGAAAACAATCTGTCCATGAGAAAGCTGCTCGATCATCTTCCCGATCTCATATCCATGGCGCTGACGGTGCTCCAGCAGGCTGAGAACCAGGAGTTCAGCGCTGCCCTTCTTGAGCTCATTGGAGAACATATCGCGCCACAATATACTTTATCGCAGTATATTGTCAATCCTTCAGCGGTGGGACACTCATTATTTTGCGCTCTATCCCACACCAGGCACGATGCGATTCACGATGAGTGCCGTCCCAGCCTAGTCTGATTACAAGTTAGCTGTAACTAATAACAGACAATTAAGTCCCGACACGCGTATGGCAGAACCGAGTTACACTTGTGCGGCTAACCCGCGAGGGGTTAGTAAGGGCCATGAGTTCAATCCATCTTATTCAGGGGGCCATGTGCCAGCGTCACGCAACCGAAAATCCTCCAAAGCTACCGCATCAAAACAAACCACCAAGCCCTTCTGCCGCAATCTGCCGCGGCCAGTTCCTCAATTCGCGCCGGCTGTGATGGCGGATCCTCGTCGACTGTCGGCGATAATCCTGACGCGCTCGAAGTGGGTGAATGGGACCGTTCTGCACTACTGTTTCTTCAATTCGGGGCATTTTGCTGTACCTAAGACTCAGGCAGATGCCGTGCGAGGTGCGTTTGCCAAGTGGAAGGCGGTGGGAGTCGGCCTCGACTTTACGGAAGTGAAGCAGCTTTCTGAGGCCGAAGTCCGAATCGGCTATTCAACCGAAGATGGGGCGTCGCAATCTGCGGTTGGCCGAGAAATCCTGACGATTCCCGCAAATGAGCCGACGACGCAGTATGGTTGGGACCTTACAACGAAGTATGGAAGCGGCACTGCCCTGCATGAATTGGGACACGTGCTGGGGATGGAACACGAGCACCAAAATCCTTATGCAGGAATCAAGTGGCACGAGCAAGCGGTGTACGACTCGCTGGCGCAGCCGCCGAATAGCTGGGACCACGCCACGACCTATCACAATATTCTGGAGAAACTCAGCACGTCACAGGTGCAAGGATCGAAGTGGGATCCGGACTCGATCATGGAATATGAATTTGAGCCAGGCCTGATCGCCGAACCCAAACAGTACGACATTAACGGATTGACTCCTCCCGGAACGTTGTCAGACGCAGACAAGGAGTGGGCGCGTAAATGGTATCCGGAGCAGAACGTAGCGTCGACAACGTTCGAACCATTTCAGTCGGTGACGGTTGACCTGGCGGCGGGCCAGCAAGTTGATTATTCGATCAAGCCGACCGCCTCGCGAAAGTACAAGATAGAAACCAAGGGTGCGTCCGATACGCTGCTCGTACTGTTTGAAGACGATGGCGGCACGCCGAAATATCTCTCCGGCGACGATGACAGCGGCCAGGACCGGAATGCCACTATCAGCTACAAGCTCTTCAAAGGCCGCAGCTATATCGTGCGGTTGCGACTGTATTATCCGGGACAATCGGGAAAGACTTCGCTAATGTATTCGTGAAGTTAGATCGTTCGTTGGAATAGGGCTTTAGTGCTGTGGCGATGTAGTTGAAGCAGAAATCCTTCGACTGCATGAGTGCCGCGCTGTGTGCGGCACTCACTTTCGCTCGGGATGAGATCACTGATATCGACCTTGCAGACTCCTGCCGCGGCGTCGAATAGTGAAAAAAAGAAGCGGAGCCCTAAGGCTCCGCCTGTATTGGGTAAATGGGGAATGCTATTAAATCCAGTGTAGAAGTAAGCCAAGAAGTCGCAGCATAAAAATTCGCAATTTTGAGGAAGAGTTCCCGGAACGGGAATCGAGAAACGGCTGCCTGTCCCAACGCACCATACTTCTGTAGTGATTCCTGAATGACAACTTTGACCGTGCGGCTTACAATCGCTTGAGGAGTCCCTCCGAAGGAACTTGCCCCCGTGTTCCCTTCCAAATTCCAGATGAGCCGATGATGGCGTGGATGGGCGAGCGACGGTGAACCACGACTGATGCGAAATCATTGGCTGCGTTTGGGTCTGATGGTGTCTTTGGTAGCGTGCGGGACGGCGGTTGCACATGCGGCAGACGTCAAAGCGCTGGCCGCCGCGGTGGATGCGCACTACAACCATTTGCGATCGCTCGAAGCGGAGTTTACCGAGCTCTATCGTGGATCGGGCATGGAGCGGTCCGAGTCCGGGACCCTGTGGCTGAAAAAACCGGGCAAGATGCGGTGGGAGTACCGTTCTCCGAAAGAGAAGCTCTTCGTGAGCAATGGGAAAGATGCGTGGTTCTACGTCCCGGACGATCGTCAGGCGAGGAAGGAAGCGGCAAAAAAGCTGGAGGATGTTCGGTCTCCACTGGCATTCCTCCTAGGTAAGACTAAGCTGGCGAAGGAGTTGCGGGGATTGTCGCTGGCTCCGGACATTGAGCCGATGGCGGCCGGGAATTCCGTGCTTCGGGGAGTGCCGACCGGGTTGGCAGATCGGGTCAGCGAGATTGTACTGGAGATCACACCAGAAAGCCGGATCGTGCGGTTGGTGATCCTGGAAGTGGACGGAGCGGCCACTGAGTACAGGTTCTCGGGACAGAAAGAGGATGTGGCCATCGCGGATGGACGGTTTGAGTTCAAGGCTCCAGCCGGGACTGAGGTGGTTGAGGGGGCGCTTGGGCAATAGGACCAAATTTCTTTCGAATGTCGCGTATTTAGGCAGGTTACTTGCGGAACCTCGGTAGGGCGGTTTGGGATGGCAGGGCGGCTTAGAATGGTAGACTGAGCGGTAGAGGCTGGCCGAAAAATCTCCTAAAAACACAGGCAAATGGCGGAATTTGTAGTCAAAATCGCGGACGACCGCGGGCGAGTCCACCAGCACGTGGAGCAGGGGTATTCGGAAGCCGAGGTGCGCGACCGGTTCTCGTCCCAAGGGTACCTCGTTTATTGGGTCAAGCCCCAGGGGATGATGGCCGGCGGCCTGTTGCACCGGAAAAGAAAGCTGAAGCAGGACACGTTTCTGGTGTTCAACCAGCAGTTCCTTACGCTGATCCGGGCGGGACTGCCGATCTTGAATTCGCTGGAATTGCTGATCAAGCGGCAGAAAGACGCCCAGTTGAAGCAGTTGCTGGAGAATGTGCGGGACCGGGTCAAGGGCGGCGAATTGCTTTCGGATGCCTTCGCAGCCCAGGGGATCATTCCGAAGATTTATACGACCACGCTGATGGCGGGTGAGAAGAGCGGCAATATCGATGAGGTGCTGACGCGGTACGTCAACTTTCAACGCATGTCGATGACATTCCGCAAGAAGCTGTTTGTCTCGCTCATCTATCCGACGTTGCTGGTTAGCGTCGTGCTCATCATGGTGACGTTTTTGTTCACCTACGTGGTGCCGAAGTTTGCGGATTTGTTTAACAGCCTGGACGCGAAGCTGCCGGAAATTACGGTGTTCATGTTGAACGTCGGGCTGAATGCGCAGAAATACGCACCGTTCATATTGGTTGGGCTCGTGGTCGGCGGCCTCGTATTGTGGAAATGGAAGGATACGGATCGTGGCGCAGACCGGATCGATCGCGTGATTCTGAGCATACCGCTGCTGGGAGAGATCCGGGTGAAGCACCAGGTGGCCAGTTTTTCGCGGATGCTTTCGACGCTGCTGCAGGGCGGCTTGCCGCTGGTCCCGGCCATGGAAACGGCAGGTTCCGCGATGAGCAGCCGGCGCATCTTAAAAGGTGTGATGCGAGCCGGGGTGCGGGTTCGGGAAGGACAAGGCCTGGCTCCGAGTCTGGAAGAGCAGAAGATTTTTCCGGAACTGGCGGTAGAGATGATTGAGGTCGGCGAATCGACGGGTGCATTGCCGGCCATGCTGAATTCCGTGGCGGAATTCTATGAGGAGGATGTGCAGACGGCGCTCGGAGCATCGATGGCGCTGATCGAGCCCATCATTCTTATTATCATGGCGATCTTTGTAGGGGGCGTCTTGATTTCGTTGTATTTGCCGATCTTTACGTTGGGAGTGAAATAGGAGAATTGAGTAATTGGGAAATTTGGTAATCGGGTAATTTTCGAATGATCCAGGTCGCAAATTACCAAATTATGAGATTTCACAATTACCAAATGGGTTCTTGAATGGCAACGGCGGATAAGAAGTCTCTTTTCGTAGGTGGCGGGAACGGCGGACCGATCAGTCCGACGGGAAATCCTGTCACAGATCTGGAACGTGCGCAGGATGTGGCGCGGCGGTACCGGTGCGAGTTTATCGACCTGAGCGGGTTTGAGCTGCATCACGAACTGTTCAAGAAGATCCCGGTGGAGTTGATGTTCCGCTACAACTTTGTACCGCTGGAAGAGACCGGGGACGGCAAGCTGGCGATCGCGATTGCGGATCCAAGCCAGTTGATGATGATCGACGAGATCAGCCTGCTGCTGAAGCAGCGCATCATCACGAAGGTTTCGACCCTTAAGCAGATTTCCGACATTCTGAAGAAGACCGAGCAATCGCAGCGCGTGCTCGAGGAAGCCAGCGAAGGCTTCACCATCATCCGCGAAGACGAGGCGACCGGCGCGGAAGAGACACTGACCATCGACAAGCTGACGGCGACGGGCGACACCAGCCCGATCATCCGCCTAGTCGACACTACGATTTTTACCGCACTGCAGCGGCGCGCGTCGGATATTCACATCGAAACGCGCGACGATTCGGTCGTGATCAAATTCCGTATTGACGGCGTGCTGACGCAGGCCATGCCTCCGATCGGTAAAGAGCACCACTCGACCGTGATCTCGCGTATCAAGGTCATGAGTGAGCTCGACATTTCCGAGCGGCGCGTGCCGCAGGACGGCCGCTTCCGCGTGAAATATAACGGGCGCGCCATCGACTTCCGCGTTTCGATCATGCCGTCGATTCACGGTGA
>Ga0335082_10006511_pt1 | contig 12733 bp, 10 predicted proteins | sample Lox_Sample_41_FD_206718 | JGI IMG/M metagenome (GOLD analysis project Ga0335082, IMG submission 206718) | Soil microbial communities from Loxahatchee National Wildlife Refuge, Florida, United States - Lox_Sample_4.1 | ecosystem: Environmental > Terrestrial > Soil > Wetlands | place: USA... | reverse complement strand
TCCGCGCATCCTGGCGAATCGAAGTAGATGCCGCCGCGCCCGGAACCAGCGGCCTGCGAACCTAGCGGCGGCTACGCGACCGGCACAGGCTTCGCGCGAGTTTTTCGCGAACGATTGCTGTTGCGTTTTCGCCCCACAGCAGGGTAGACTGCCCGAGGTACTCCCTGGTCTGCGGCGGACCGACAGCGGGATTGAATAGGCTGCCGCTTGCACCGAGTCGTTCCGATTGTCCAGCGGGTAGGCGGCTAACTAACGAAGAAGGAGGTAGTCAAGATGGAGAATATTTTCTGGGAAATTGATGGCATCAAAGGGGAGAGCCAGTCCGAGCAGGGCAAGGACATGATCGAATTGATGTCCTTCAACCACGGCATATCGATGCCTCTCACCGCCGGTCCGTCGAATACCTCGCGCGCGAGCGGCAGGTGCGTGCATCAGGATTTCACGGTGTCGAAAATGTTCGACATCGCGTCGCCCTCGCTCAACCTCAAGTGCTGCGGCGGCGAGGACATCAAGACGATGAAGGTCCACGTGTGGAAAGCCGACGCCGCCGCCAAACCGGTGGAGTACCTGACCTACACGTTCGACAGCTGCATCGTCACTTCGATATCGGTCGGCGGCAGCGCGGATCAGCCGGTGGAGACCGTGACCTTCAACTACAAGAAGATCACCTGGGATTACAACAAGCAGAAGCAGGACCAGCCCGGCGGCAAAGAAGGCAAGGCCGGCGCCTCCTGGGACCTGGACAAGAACACGGGCAAATAGGCGCGCCCGCCGGCGGCCGACCGGCGGCACCGCCCCGGGGCGAAAGCCCTTGCTTTTCAAACGGTGTAGCTGGCATACTTTGAGCAAGTACTAAGAAAGTACGCGTAGATGGCGCATTTCCAAGCGTCATTCGGCGCCGGCTCCGCCGACGCCAGCTTCAAGGCGCGCCCGCGCTGCATGAGCGGTTGGGCGGACCCATTAATCAGTTGGTAATTGCAAAACGGAGGATTGAATGGCCGAAAGCTTGCAGAAATGGTTGGGCAGAAACCGACCGCCGCGCGTCCAGATTACTTACGACGTAGAACTCGGCGGCGCAATCGAGAAGCGCGAATTGCCGCTGGTGGTGGGGTTGCTCGCGGACCTTTCCGGCAATCCGGAGAACCCGCTGCCCAAGCTGAAAGAGCGGCGCTTTGTCGAAATCGACCGCGACAATTTCAACGAGGTCATGGCCAAGATCAGTCCGCGGCTGGAGCTGTCCGTGCCGAATGCGATTACCGGCGAAGGAACCATGCCCCTGGTTCTCAAGTTCCAGAACATCGACGATTTCGGACCTGAGCCCCTGGTGCATCAGGTGCCGGCCCTTGCGCGGCTGCTGGAAGCGCGACAGCAATTGCGCGACCTGCTGGCCAAGCTCGACGGCAACGACGAGCTCGACAAGCTGCTGGAGGACATTGTCCAGAATACCGAGGGACTGCAGCAGCTCAAAGCAGCCGCCGCGCCGGCGGGCGACGCGCCCGCCGCCTGATTGCGCGGGCACGTCATCGGCAAAGGTGATCCCGGCTCGACGCCGTGGATCGGAGCGAATTGAAGGAGAGATGGAATAGGCAGCCCGGAGCGCGACTACCAGAATCGGATGCGCGACTGGCGAATTTCCTAGGAGAGCGAAAATGGCGGAAGCAGAAGGACAAGCGGGAGCAAGCGGCGGGGCGGCGACCACTGAGCTGACCCTGATCGACAAGATCGTCCAGGAAGGCAACATGGCGGTCGAGGCATCGCAGGCCGAGTACTCGAAGAAACTGATCGGCCAGTTCGCGGTGCAGATCCTGGACGAAGGCATGAAGGCGAGCCCCGACCAGGGCGTCGTCGACATGATCAATCTGCGCATACAGCAGATCGACGAGCTGATGTCGAAGCAGCTGAACGCAATCATGCATGCGCCGGAGTTTCAGGCGCTGGAAGCTTCGTGGCGCGGACTGAACGACATGGTGATGAACACCGAGACCAGCACGCGACTGAAACTGCGGCTGCTCAACGTCACCAAGAAGGAATTGCTGCGCGATCTGGAGAAGGCAGTCGATCACGACCAGAGCCAGCTGTTCAAGAAGATCTACGAAGAGGAATACGGCACGTTTGGCGGCAATCCCTACAGCCTGATGATCGGCGATTACTACTTCGGGCGCCACCCGCAGGATATCCTGCTGCTGGACAAGATTTCCAAGGTGGCCTCGGCCGCGCATGCTCCGTTCATTGCGTCGGCGAGCCCGGCGCTGTTCGACATGAAGAGCTGGACCGACCTGGGCGTTCCGCGCGATCTGTCGAAGATCTTCGAAAGCGCGGAGCTGGACGGCTGGCGTTCGTTCCGCGACGGCGAGGATTCGAGGTATGTGGCGTTGTGCCTGCCGCGCTACGCGATCCGCCTGCCTTACGGCGAGAAGACCGTTCCTACCGAGAACTTCAAGTTCGAGGAGGATGTCGACGGGCGCGACCACGGCAAATACCTGTGGGGCAACGCGGCCTACCTGCTCGGCATGCGCATCACCGATGCTTTCGCCAAGCACAGCTGGTGTACCGCGATCCGCGGCACTGAAGGCGGCGGCAAGGTCGAGTCGCTCAAGACGCACAAATTCCTCACCGACGAAGGCGACATTTCGGTCAAATGCCCGACCGAGGTTACGATCACCGACCGCAGGGAAAAGGAACTCAACGACCTCGGCTTCCTTGCGGCCGTGTACTCCAAGGGAACCGACTTTGCCGCGTTCTTCGGCGGACAAACGGTCAACAAGCCCAAGGTATACAACCTGCCGCTGGCGAGCGCCAACGCGCGCCTGTCCTCGGCGCTGCCCTATATTCTTGCGGCGTCGCGGTTCGCGCATTACCTCAAGGTCATCATGCGCGACAAGATCGGCAGCTTCCTCACGGCGAAGAACGTCGAGGTGTACCTGAATAACTGGATCGCCGACTACGTTCTTCTGAACGACGACGCCGGGCAGGAAACCAAAGCGAAATATCCGCTGCGCGAAGCGCGCGTGGATGTGACCGACGTCCCGGGCAAGCCGGGCGTGTACAACGCGACGGTCTTCCTCCGGCCGCACTTCCAGCTGGAGGAACTCACCACTTCGATCCGGCTCGTTGCGGAGCTGCCGCCGCCCGCGGCCTGACGGTGCTCGAAGCGCGGTCTGATCGTCCGGCTATGGGGCGCCCCGGCCCCACGGCGAATAGTCCGCGCCGCGACACTGTGCCAGGTACCTCCTGCAGGCCCGGAACCGCCGGTTCCGGGCCTGAGTTTTCTCCCGAGACTTCAACCGCATTTCGCGCCGGCTCATGGCTCGCGCGGGGCTGATCGACGGCGCGCGTGCGCCGCTCTTCGACCGACTGGCGGGGCGCGAGCCCGTGCCCAACGGCGATCCTCCCCGTCCCCTTCGCATCCTCGACCGCGGCGCGTTGAGCGAATCGCTGCAGCGTGAATTGCAGCGTTTGCTCAATACGCGCCGGCCGGCGCTCAATTCCGCCGCGCTTGCCGGCGAGCGGCCGACGGTGATCGAATACGGATTGCCGGACTATTCGGCGATGTACACGCAGAATCCGGAGGATCAGAAGAAACTGACCGACATGATTCGGAGCACGATCGAAGCATTCGAGCCGCGGCTGCGCGATCTGAAAGTCGAGGCAAAGGTCCTCGGAAACAGCGAGAAGGCGCTGTTGGTCAAAGTGGCCGGCAACGTCACCATCGGCCGCGAGACCGTGCGCATGGCTTTCGCTGTCGGCGTCGCCGGCGGCAATCTGGAGGAGTCCGCACTTGGCGGATAGGACCCCCGAGGACCTGCTCGACTATTACAAGCGCGAGCTTGCCTATTTTCGAGGCCAGGGCGCGGATTTCGCGCGGCGCTACCCCAAGGTCGCGCATCTTCTCGAACTCGGTCCGGGCCAGTCGACCGATCCCCATGTCGAGCGCCTGATCGAAGCGGTCGCGTTCCTCAGCGCGCGCGTTCACCTGGACCTGGACAACGAGTTTCCGCAGATTTCCACCGCGCTGCTGGAGAGTCTTTACCCCAGCCTGGTGAGCCCGCTGCCGTCGATGTCGGTGGCGCATTTCCAGGCCGACCCGACCCAGGGGAAGCTCACCAGCGGTTTCGATATTCCGCGGCACACAGTCCTGTATGCGAAGGCAGAGGGTGGCGTCCAGTGCCGGTTCCGCACCTGCTATCCGCTCACGCTGTGGCCGATCGAGATTGCGGATGCCGGCTTCGTGGCAGCCGACACCTACGATTTTCTGCGCACCGAGCCGGCCGTCGCATCGGTCCTGCGGCTGCGACTGGATTGCATGGAGGAACTCCAATTTCAGGAACTGGAATTGAGCCGCCTGCGACTGCATCTGCACGGGGAGTGGATGGAGGTGATGCCGCTGTACCAGCTGCTCGTTTCAGGGCTGCGCGGCGTGTGCGTCCTTGCGCCCGACGGCCGGGTGACGCGGCTGCCGAAGGACGCCTTCCGCGAGGTCGGGTTCGGCGCCGACGAGGACGTGCTGCCGCGGCCAAGCTACGTCCACCCTGCTTACCAGCTGCTGCAGGAGTATTTCGCGTTTCCGCGCAAATTCCTGTTCTTCGATGTCGGGCACCTCGAGGCCGCCAGAGGGCCGCACCGAAGCGTGGAACTGCTGTTTCTGCTGGACCAGCCGCGGCCGCGCGGTCACACGGTCGACCGCGACAGCTTCCGCCTCGGCTGCACGCCGATCATCAACCTGTTTCGCAAGACCTCCGAACCGATTCGAATCGATCACAGGCGCTACGAGTACCGGCTGGTTCCCGATTGGCGCGACGAGGCGATCACCGAAATTCACAGCATCGACAGCGTGACCGCCACGGATCAGGAGTCAGCGAGCGCGAGCGTCATCCAGCCGTTCTATTCGTTCGATCATGCGTCGCAGGAAGAGTCGGGCGGACCGTTCTGGCTGGCGCGGCGCAACGCCAGTCATCGGCGCGAGTATTCGGGTACGGACATGTGGCTGTCGTTTCTCGATCTGGATTTCCGGCCTGAACGTCCCGCTTTCCCTGTGGTGTTCGCGAACACGCTCTGCACCAACCGCCAGCTTGCCGAGCAGATACCCGTGGGCGCCATACTCGTTCCCGAGATCGCCGCTGCGTCGTCGCGGGTCACCTGCCTGTACGAACCGACGCCGCAGACGACCCCGCCGCTCGGCGGGCGCGTGCAATGGCGGCTGATCTCGATGCTGACCTTGAACCACATCTCCCTGCTCGACGCGGATGCCGGACTGCAGGCGCTGCGCGAGATGCTGGCGCTGTATAACATTACCGACGCCGCCAGCGCCAACGAGCAGATTCGCGGCATCCGCAGCATGTCGTGCGCGAGCGTCGTCGGCCGCATCGGGCGCGAGGCCTGGCGCGGCTTTTGCCGCGGGTTCGAAATCACGCTGGAATTCGACGAAGGCGCCTATGTCGGCGCTTCGCCGTTGATGCTGGCGGCCGTGCTCAACCGGTTCTTCGCGCTCTATACGTCGGTCAACTCCTTTACCAGGGTCGTGGTGAAGCGCGGCGAAGAGGAATGGAAACGATGGGAACCGATGACGGGCAGACAGCCGGTTCTCTGAAAGAACTGCTCGAGCGCGAGGCGTTTCGCTTCGACTTCTTCCAGGCGGTCAGGCTGGTGGAGTTGCTGCGGCCCGAGCGCATCCCGGTAGGGCACGGCGGCGACAATCTCGAACCGGTGGCGTTCCGCTCGCGCGTGGGTCTGGATTTTCCGGCCAGCGACCTCGTCAGCGCGGAATTCCCGGAAGACGACGCCGCGCCCATTCGCCTGACCGTCGCTTTCATGGGTCTCGCCGGCGCGTCCGGGCCGCTGCCCGCGCCGTTTACCGAACTCGTGATCCAGCGCAATGCGGACCGCAGCAAGGATCATTTCGCGACGCGCGATTTCCTCGACATCTTCAATCACCGCCTGATCTCGTTCCTGTACCGCTCGCGCAAGAAACATCGCGCGGCGCTGAACAACCGCTCGCCGGAGCAGACACAATGGGCCGGCTGGCTGTTCGATCTGGCAGGACTGAAATTCGCCGCCGACAAGCGGGACTCGCGCCGGTGGGCGCGCTCGCTTCTGCGCTATTCGGGCGTACTCTCCAACCAGGTGCGCTCGATGGCCGGACTCGAAGCGATGCTGGGCGATCACTTCGGGGTGTCCGTGCGCGGCGAGCAGTTGCTCGGGCGCTGGCTGCCGATCGACGCGCGCGACCGGACCCGCGTCGGCGTACGTTTGGGCGCGAACCAGCGCCTCGGGATCGACGCCGTGCTCGGCGCCCGCGCCTGGGATCAAATGGGCCGGATCCGGCTGCACCTGGGCGCGATGCGGCTCGCGCGCTTGCGCGAGTTTCTCCCGCTCGGCGCTGCGTTCGAGGCGGTCGCGCGCATTGCGCGCGTGCACCTGCAGCAGGACATCGACATCGACCTGCGTCTCCGGCTCGAGCCGAACCAGGCCGCGGGCATGCGGCTCAGCCGCGCGCGCGATTGCCGCCTCGGCTGGACTTCGTGGTTGAATACCGGGCGCAGCCGCAGCAGCGACGATCCGGTGCGCCTGCGCCTGCCAGCCTTGGATCTGGACCGAACACAGCAAATGAAGGCAGCATAACGAAATGGAAAACGACGTACGCCTGCTGATCGGCAAACTCAATGCGGACTGCCGCCATGCGCTTGAGCAGGCGGCCTCGCTGTGCGTTCACCAGACGCATTACAACGTCGAGATCGAGCACCTGCTTCTCAAGCTGATCGAGCAGCCGGCGCCTGACGTCGATCTCGTGCTGCGGCATTTCGACATCAAGCCGGAATCGCTGACAGCGCAGCTTACCTCCGCGATGGACCGATTCAAGCGCGGCAATGGGCGCACGCCGGCCCTGTCGCCGCATTTCCCCGCGCTGATGCAGGAAGCATGGCTGGTTTCGTCGATGCACCTAGGCGAGCAGTTCGTGCGCTCCGGCTCGCTCCTGCTCGCGCTGCTGCAGGTCGAAAGCCTGCGCAGCATGCTGCTCGAATCCGTACCCGGGCTGCTGCAGATCCCGCGGGAATCCCTGCGCACCGCGCTGCCCGCGATCCTCGCCGAATCGACCGAGGGCGAGATCGGTCCAACCGCCGCGCGGCCGCAGCCGGCGCCCGCCGCGATACCGGGTGCCACACCGGCGCGCAGAGCGGCCAAGGGTGCGGCGACGCCGGCGCTTGACCAGTACACGCTCGATCTCACCGCGCAGGCGCGTGACGGAAAGATCGACCCCATCAGGGGGCGCGACGCCGAAATCCGCCAGATCATCGACGTCCTCATGCGGCGCCGCCAGAACAATCCGATCCTGACTGGCGAAGCGGGCGTGGGCAAAACCGCCGTCGTCGAGGGGTTCGCGCTGAGCATTGCCAAGGGCAGCGTGCCGCCGGCGCTGCGCGGCGTCGCGGTGCGAACGCTCGATCTCGGCCTGTTGCAGGCGGGTGCCGGAATCAAGGGGGAATTCGAGAACCGGCTCAAGTCGGTCATCGCCGAAGTGAAGGCGTCGCCGCAGCCGATCATCCTGTTCATCGACGAAGCGCACCAGCTCATCGGCGCGGGCGGGTCCGAAGGGCAGGGCGATGCGGCGAACCTGCTCAAGCCGGCGCTGGCGCGCGGCGAACTGCGGACCATCGCCGCCACGACCTGGGCCGAATACAAAAAATACGTGGAAAAGGATCCCGCTTTGGCGCGTCGATTCCAGGTGGTCAAGATCGACGAGCCGAGCGAGGAAGTGGCGATAGACATGCTGCGCGGCGTGGTGCAGAACCTCGAACGCCATCATCAGGTGAAGATCCTCGACGTGGGCGTGCGCGACGCGGTGCGCCTGTCGCACCGTTATCTCACCGGGCGGCAGCTGCCGGACAAGGCGATCAGCGTGCTCGACACCGCCTGCGCGCGTGTCGCGATCGGCCAGAGCGGCACGCCGCCGGAGCTGGAGGAAGCCACGCGCATACTGGAGAAGCTCGAGACCGAGGCGCGCATCCTGCGCCAGGAAGCGCTGGCCGGCGCCGACCACGGCCGGCGCATGAAGGAACTCGCCGACGAAATTCATGAGCGGCGACGGATACACAAGGAATTGCTGGCGCGACTGGACGAAGAGCGGCAGGCGGTGGCTGAGATACTTGCGCTTCGACGCAAACTCGACGAGCGTGCCGAACGCGGGGAAGCGGCGGGCGGCGACGTGGCCGAGGACGTCTCCGAGGCGGCCGACCTCGCGACCAGCCTGGCGCGGCTCGAACGCGGACTCGAAGCGATCCAGAGCGACGAACCGATGGTGCCGGTGTGCGTCGATTCGGACGTGGTCGCTTCGGTGATCTCGGGCTGGACCGGAATCCCGGTGGGCAAGATGATGGTGGACGAGGTGCGCACCGTGCTCAACCTCAAGGCGCGCCTCGCCGAGCGGGTCGTAGGGCAGGACCAGGCGCTGGAGGCCATTGCGCGGCGCATTCGCACTTTTCGGGCCGAACTGGACGATCCGGGCAAACCCGTGGGCGTATTCCTGCTCGTCGGCCCGAGCGGCGTGGGCAAGACCGAAACCGCGGCGGCGCTCGCCGACGCGCTCTACGGCGGCGAGCGCAACATGATCGTGGTGAACATGTCCGAGTTCCAGGAGGCGCACACCGTGTCCAGCCTCAAGGGGGCGCCGCCGGGTTACGTCGGCTATGGCCGGGGCGGAATTCTGACCGAGGCGGTGCGGCGCAAGCCCTACAGCGTCGTGCTGCTCGACGAGGTCGAGAAGGCGCACCCCGACGTGATGGAGCTGTTCTACAACGTGTTCGACAAGGGCGTCATGGAAGACGGCGAAGGCGTGCTCGTCGATTTCAAGAATACCGTCATCCTGCTCACGTCCAACGCCGGGCAGGAGATCATCAGCGGCGCCTGCGAAGGGCGCAACGCGCGGCCGGACCCGGACACCCTGGTGGCGAAACTGCGGCCGGCACTGCTGCGCCACTTCGCGCCCGCCTTTCTCGGACGGCTGGTCACGGTGCCCTACTACCCGCTCGGCGACGCCGAAATCCGCGCGATCGTCGAGCTCAAGCTGGCGAAGATTCGCGAGCGATTCCGCAGCAACCACCAGGCCACGCTCAGCTATGACGCGAGCCTGATCGAGACCATCACCGGCCGCTGCACCGAAGTGGACAGCGGCGCGCGCAACGTCGATCACATCCTGACGCACAGTCTGCTGCCGGAATTGTCCACGCAGATCCTGGAATTGATGTCGGTGGCGGAGACATTCAGGTCGGTTCACATCTCGCTCGACGTGTCCGGCGGGTTTGCCTATAAATTCAGCAGCCGGGCCGACGCACCCGACGCCGCCGCGGCGGCAGGCGCTGCCGCCAAGGTGCGCAAGATCAAACCAGGCTGATCGGTCCAGACATGCGTACCGGGTTCACGCAGGAGAATTCCTACCTGTCTGTCAGCACCCCGCTAGGCGCGGACGCGCTTCTGCTGGTCGCGATGCACGGCGAGGAGGGCATGTCGAGCCTGTTTTATTTCGACCTGGAAATGGTGTCCGGGGACGCGGCGCTGGATTTCAGCAAGGTCGTCGGCAAATCCGCGACCGTGACCGTGTATCTCGACGCGAGCAACAAGCGCTATGTGAACGGCGTGATCACCCGCTTCGTGCAGACCGGCGGTGACCTGGATTTCGCCACTTACCGCGCCGAGCTGCGGCCGTGGCTGTGGTGGCTGACGCTGCGCACCGACTCGCGCATATTCCAGGCAAAGACGACCCCGGACATCATCAAGGCGGTGTTCTCCGACCTCGGTTTTACCGATTTCAAGGTCCAGACCACGGGCACCTACACCGCGCGCGATTACTGCGTGCAGTATCAGGAAACCTCCTTCGACTTCATCTCCCGACTCATGGAGGAGGACGGCATTTTCTACTTCTTCGAGCACGAGGACGGCAAGCATACCCTCGTTCTCGCCGACGACTCCGGCGCGATCAAGGACTGTCCTAACCGCGCCACGGCGCGTTTTCGCCCCGAGCTAGCCACGCAGGACGACTTGGACGTCGTGTTCCGCTGGTCGCTGGAAGAGCAGGCGGTGCCGAAGAAGTATTCGGCCGACGACTTCAATTTCGAAACGCCGAGCACGGAACTGTTGGCCAGCCAGGAGGGCAGCTCCGGCAGGATGGAAGTGTACGAATACCCCGGCGGGCACAAGGTCAAGAGCGACGGCGACGGAACCGCCAAGATTCGGCTGCAGGAACTGCAGCATCCGGGCCGCTCGGTGCGCGGCGACAGCTATTGCCGCGCATTCGTTCCCGGCTACAAGTTCGCCATGACCGATCATTTTCGCGCCGACATGAACGCGAGCTACGTGCTGCGGCGCGTCGCCCATGCCGCGGCACACGAAAACTACAGCAACACCTTCGACGCCTATCCGCTGACGCTGCCGTTCCGTCCGCCGCGCGTGACGCCGAAGGCGCGCGTCATGGGCGCGCAGACCGCCACCGTCGTCGGCAAGAGCGGCGAGGAGATCTGGACCGACAAATACGGACGGGTGAAGGTGCAGTTCCATTGGGACCAGCAGGGCAAGAAGGACGAGAACAGCTCGTGCTGGGTGCGGGTTGCGCAGGGCTGGGCCGGGCAGGGCTGGGGCAGCCTGTTCCTGCCGCGCATCGGCCAGGAGGTGATCGTCAGCTTTCTCGAGGGCGATCCCGACCGGCCGATCATCACCGGCAGCGTCTACAACGCCGAGAAGACCGTGCCCTACGCCCTCCCCGGCGACCAGACCAAGAGCACCGTCAAGAGCAACAGCTCCAAGGGCGGCGGCGGTTCCAACGAAATCCGCTTCGAGGACAAGAAGGACTCGGAGGAGATTTTCGTCCACGCGCAGAAGGACATGACGATCAAGGTCGAGAACGACCGCAAGATGGACGTGCTGCACGACGAAATCAACACGGTCAAGAACGACCGCACCACCACGATTCAGGAAGGCAACGAAAAGCTCGTGGTGTCCAAGGGCGACCGCACGCTGCAGGTCGCCACCGGCAAGGAAACGTACGAGGTCAAGGGCGAGCGCGCCGTGACTGTGACCGGCAACGAAACGCATACCAACAAGGCCGACTATACGCAGAAGATCACCGGCAACTACACCCTCAAGGTGACGGGAAATCTGGTAATCGACGTCACCGGGACGATCAGCATCAAGTCGGCGCAGTCGCTGACCAGCGAGGCGGGAACCGGGTTGACCAACAAGGCCGGCACCGATCTGCTGAACAAGGCCAGCATGAACCTGACCAACGACGCGGGCATGGAGCTCAAGAACAAGGCCGGCATGAATCTGACCAACGATGCCGGCATCCAGCTCAACAACAAGGCCGCCGCGACCCAGACGGTGGATGGCGGCGGCATGCTCACGCTCAAGGGCGGCATGGTCAAGATCAACTGACATGGCAAACGACAACAGCCGGGCCGGATCGGCACAGGGCGGCGGCGCGCAGCCGGCGCCCGCCGAGCAAGCGACAGTCGTAGAGAGTTTCTACGACGACGGCAAAATCAGGGAGCGCTCGCACATCCGCAACGGCATTCCCGACGGCGAGACGCAGACCTTCTCGCCCGCAGGCCATCTGCTGCGCAGCGCGCGCCTGCGCCAGGGCGTGCTCGAGGGTGAGGTGCGCATCTATGACGAGGCGGGGCAGTTGTCGCAGAAGTCGCAATATGCGGCGGGAGTGCTCGACGGCAGGACGCTGCTGTACGCGCAGGGCCGGCTGCTCGCGATGCTGCATTACCGCAACGGCGTGCAGGAAGGCGAGTTCGTGAGTTACGGCGAGACCGGCGAGCCCGGCGCGCGCATGACCTACGCGCGCGGCAAACCTCACGGCGAGGCGCTGTTCTACGATCCGCACGGCAAACTGGTGCGGCGGGCGCAATATGCGCTCGGCGTGCTCGAAGGCGAGGCGATCGATTATGACCAGAAGGGCGGCGTGCAGGAACGCGCCATGTACCGCAACGGCAAACTGGACGGCGAACGCAAGCGCTTCCACGCCAATGGCAAACTGAAGGAGATCGCCCCGTTCAAGGAAGGAAAACCCTCGGGGCCGGTGCGCGAATACGACGAGTCGGGTAACCTAAAGGCCGCGGCCGGTGCGGACGGCCAGCCGGGCCAATCGAGGATCTCCGCATTCTTGGAAAAGTTGGTCAAAGGATAAGCGCATGGGGATGCAAGTATGCATGGGCGCGATGATGCAATGCAGTTTCGGCGTGGCGCCGAGCAGCCTGGTGGTATTGCCGGCGAATCGAACCCTTACCGGAGCACCGGCGGCAAACATCATGGACAACAAGCCGATCGTCAACATACCGCCGTTCGGCATGTGCAACAGCCCGTCCAACCCGATGGTGGCCGCGGCGACTGCCGCGGCGCTGGGGGTGCTGACGCCGATGCCGTGCATTCCCGTTACGACGGCGCCCTGGATCGTCGGCGCGCCGACGATATTGATCGGCAACATGCCCGCGTTGAACGACTCGTCCAAATTGATGTGCAACTGGGGCGGCGTCATTCAGATCGTCGTTCCGGGGCAATTCACCGACATGACGCCGTGAGGCATTGAGGACATTCGCAGATGGAGCATCACTATTCCCTGACTGGCCGCATGCTCGCCATATTCGTAGGCGGGCTGATCCTGCTCGCCATCCTGATATTCGCGGCCGGACTGCTGGCGGGGCGCGAGTGGGGCGCCGGCGAGGCGGCCGAGCAACTCGCCGCA
>Ga0335082_10006508_pt1 | contig 12735 bp, 13 predicted proteins | sample Lox_Sample_41_FD_206718 | JGI IMG/M metagenome (GOLD analysis project Ga0335082, IMG submission 206718) | Soil microbial communities from Loxahatchee National Wildlife Refuge, Florida, United States - Lox_Sample_4.1 | ecosystem: Environmental > Terrestrial > Soil > Wetlands | place: USA... | reverse complement strand
CCGCGCATCTCGGCGGCCCCCGAGCTCGCTCCGGACGAGTGGAAGCGCGCGCTCCCGGCCGGTCTGCTCAACGACCGCGCGCGAAAACGGTGAGGCTCGTCAGGATTCCATTGCTTGGTACTTCAGAGTATTGGACTGAGCTTCCCCCGCGCCGAAGTGGCGGAATCGGCAGACGCAGCGGATTCAAAATCCGCCGTGGGCAACCACGTGAGGGTTCAAGTCCCTCCTTCGGCACTGAAAGCGCGAAATCGCAATTGACGAGGTGGGACTAAACGCACTAAGGCTTTTGCCATGTCCACCTTGCACGCAACGATCAACTCGCTCGCCTCCGAGTTCGCGCACTCCTTGCTTCGCGCCCTGCGCAACGCGTCGCTCGACGAGATCATCTCCGAGACGTCCGCGGGGCACGCGAGCGGCGGTCGGCGTGCGACTGCGGCTGCGGCTGCGGCGCCGGGGCGCCGTCGCGGGGGTGGTCGCCTTCGCCGGCGGTCCGAGAAGGACATCCAGGCGGTCGTCGGTCGCATCGTGAGCCTCCTCCAGGCCAACAAGAAGGGCCTCCGCGCGGAGGACATCCGCCAGAAGCTCGGCCTCGACCGCCGCGAAATCCCGCGGCCGCTCGCCGAGGCGCTGCGAAAGAAGCTCGTCTCGAAGAAGGGCAAGAAGCGCGCGACCACGTACTTCGCCGGCGCCAAGAAATGAGGTGCTTGGCGCGAGCCGCGCGCTCGTGCTAAGTACCCGCGCTCCCATGCCCAGCGAAGCCATTCAGTGCAAGCCGCTCGAGGTGCTCGTGAGCGATCGCGGCATCGAGCGCGCCATCAAGATGCTCAAGCGCAAGCTCGCCTCCGAAGGCGTTCTGCGCGAGCTCAAGATGCGCCGCCATTACATGAAGCCGAGCGTCAAGCGCCGGAAGAAGCAGGCCGAGGCCGCGCGTCGCCGCCGCAAGCGCGCGAAGCTCGACGCCGCCCCGCCGAAGTGAAGCGGGCTTCGATCGCGCTCGCCGCGCTCGTCGCGTGCGGGGGACAGAAAACGAATTCGACCGCGCCCACCGCGAGCGCGACCGTCGCCGTGTCGCCGCCGTCCGCGTCCGCGCCCGCGGAGCCGACTGGCCGCGTGGACCCCGAGGTCGTCCGCAAGGTCATCCGGGACGCGCGCGAGCACTTCCTCATCTGTTACGCCGCCGGGCTCAAGAAGAAGCGCGACCTCGCCGGCCGCGTGGAGACGAAGTTCGTCATCGACGAAACCGGGCACGTGAGCTCGGCGGAAGACGTCACGCACAGCAACGTGCTTCCGGACGACGCGACGCGCGATTGCATCGTTTCGAAATTTCGAAAGTTGGAATTTCCGCCGCCGCAGCCGAGCGGGACGGTGACCATCACGTATCCGCTGCTGCTCGACCCGACCATGGTGGCGACCGCGGAAGCCGACGCGGGGGCGCCGCCCGCGGGGACCGACGACTACCACCACGATCGGCCGCCGTTCGATCGCGACGCGGCGGCGAAGGCGCTGGGCAAGGTCGACGTCCGGCCGTGTCACGCGCCCGCCGGCTCGTGGCACGTGAGGGTCACTCTCGACCCGAGCGGCGTTCCGACGAACGCCGTCCTCGACAGCCCCACGGGCCCCGCGGCGCACACGGCGGCGGCCGCGTGCATCCTCCAGGCGGTCCGGGCGATCCGGATCACGCCGTTCGCCGGCTCCGCCGTCACCGTCGGCAAAGCGTACCGCGTTCCGTGATAAAAGGACCTTCGTGACGCTGCAGGTCCCCCACGCCAAAAAACGATTCGGCGCCCCGTCGCACTTCAACCCCGCGTCGCCGCCCGTCGATCAAGTCGCGATCGACGAGCGCGTCGCCGCGCTCGGCAAGCGCTCCATCAAGAAAGCCGCGAAGGTGGTGGGCCTCCGCCTCGCCGTCGCGATGATGGACCTGACGACGCTCGAGGGAAAAGACACGCCCGGAAAAGTGCGGCAGATGTGCCAGAAGGCGCTCCTGCCGCTCGATCGCGATCCGACGATCGGGCCGGTCGCCGCCGTGTGCGTCTATCCGAACCTCGTGTCGGTCGCGAAGAAGGCGCTCGCCGGCTCGAAGGTGAAGGTCGCGAGCGTCGCGACGGCGTTTCCGAGCGGGCAGTCGCCGCTGCCGGTGAAGCTCGACGACACGCGCCGCGCGGTCGAATTCGGCGCCGACGAGATCGACATGGTGATCGACCGCGGCGCGATGCTCGCCGGCGACTTCCAGAAGGTGTTCGACGAGATCGCAGCGACGAAAGAAGCCTGCGGACCGGCGCACCTCAAGGTGATCCTCGAGACGGGCGAGCTCGGCTCGCTCGACGTCGTGCGCAAGGCGAGCGAGATCGGCATCGCGGCGGGCGGCGACTTCATCAAGACGTCGACCGGCAAGATCGTTCCTGCGGCGACGCCGCAAGTGACGCTCGTGATGCTCGAGGCGATTCGCGATCACTATTATGCGACAGGCCGCAAAATCGGAATGAAGCCGGCCGGCGGCATTCGCACCGCCAAACAAGCTTTGCATTACCTCGTCATCGTCAAAGAGACGTTGGGTGACGCGTGGCTGACGCCCGACTTGTTCCGTTTCGGCGCGAGCACGCTGCTCAACGACGTGCTCATGCAGCTCGAGAAGGAGCGCACGGGCTTCTACCAGGCGAACGAAGACTTCTCGAAGGATTGAGCATGAAGACCCTTGGAAGTCCCCGACGGGGAAAAGCGCTCGCGAAGGGAAACGGCGGCCACGAGCTCGCCTTCGGGAAGGCCTGGGACTACGCGCCCGCGCCCGAGGCGACCGACCACGTCAAGATCAAGCCGCGCTACGAGCTCTTCGTCGGCGGCAAATGGCAAAAGCCGCAATCGAAGAAGTATTTCGACACCATTTCGCCTTCGACCGAGCAAAAGCTCGCCGAGATCGCGGACGCGGACGCGGCCGACGTCGATCATGCCGTATCGGCGGCGCGGCGCGGATACGAGAAATACTGGTCGAAGATGCCGGGCTCCGAGCGCGCGAAATACATCTTTCGCATCGCGCGCGCGATTCAAGAGAAGGCGCGCGAGCTCGCGATCGTCGAGTCGATGGACGGCGGCAAGCCCATCAAGGAGTCGCGCGACGTCGACGTGCCGCTCGCGGCGGCGCATTTCTTCTACCACGGCGGTTGGGCGGACAAGCTCGAGTACGCGTTCCACGGGCGCCGCGCGCGGCCGCTCGGCGTCGCCGGTCAGATCATCCCCTGGAATTTCCCGCTCCTCATGGCGGCCTGGAAAATCGCGCCCGCGCTCGCCTGCGGCAACACCGTGGTGCTGAAGCCGGCGGAGACGACGCCGCTCACGGCGCTCCTCCTCGCGCACATCGTCGAAGAGGCGGAGCTCCCGCCGGGCGTCGTGAACATCGTGACCGGCGCGGGCCCGACCGGCGCCGCGCTCGCCGCGCACCCCGACGTGAACAAAATCGCGTTCACGGGCTCGACCGAAATCGGCAAACGCATTCAGCGCGCCATCGCCGGCACGAACAAGAAGATCACGCTCGAGCTCGGCGGCAAGGCGGCGAACATCATTTTCGCCGATGCGCCGATCGATCAGGCCGTCGAGGGAATCATCAAAGGAATCTATTTCAACCAGGGCCACGTGTGCTGCGCCGGCTCGCGCCTCCTCGTCGAAGAGAGCGTGCACGACCTCGTCGTCCGAAAGCTCCGCGACCGCATGGCGACGCTGCGCCTCGGCGATCCGCTCGACAAGAACACCGACGTCGGCGCCATCAACTCGAAGATGCAGCTGCAGAAGATCAAGGAGCTCGTCAAAGCGGGCGAGGACGACGGCGGCGACCGCTACAGCGCGCCGTGCCCGATCCCGCAGAAGGGCTTCTGGTTCGCGCCGACGTTCTTCACGGGCGTCGCGCAGTCGAGCCGCATCGCGCGCGAGGAGATCTTCGGGCCCGTGCTCTCGATCCTCACGTTCCGCACGCCCGACGAGGCCGTCGAGAAAGCGAACAACACGATGTACGGCCTCTCGGCCGGCATCTGGACCGACAAGGGCGCCAAGATCTTCTGGCTCGCGCAGAAGCTCAAGGCCGGCGTGATCTGGGGCAACACGTACAACAAGTTCGACCCGAGCTCGCCGTTCGGCGGCTACAAGGAGAGCGGCTTCGGCCGCGAAGGCGGTCGCCAGGGGCTCTCGGCCTACGTGGAGCTCGGATGAAAACGAAGACGAAGGCGAAGACCAACGGTCACGCGATCCCGGGCGCCGCGCCGCTCGCCGCGCCGTCGAGGTCGCGCGCGCGCGTCACGGTGAATCGCGCTTACAAGATGTACGTGGGCGGTGCGTTCGTGCGCTCCGAGTCCGGGAGGTATTTCCAAGTGAAGAGCACCGCGATGACGCGAGGAGCGGACCCGGACGTGCTGAACATGCCGCGCGGCTCGCGCAAGGACGTGCGCGACGCCGTCCTCGCCGCCAAGAACGCCGAGTCCGGCTGGGCGGGGCGCACCGCCTTCAACCGCGGGCAGATCCTCTATCGCCTGGCCGAGATGATGGAGTCGCGCCGCGACGAGCTCGCGACGTCGCTCGTCCGCGCCGGCGCCACGCCCGAGGACGCGGCGCGCGAGGTCGACGCGAGCATCGATCGATGCGTGTATTATGCAGGCTTCGCCGACAAGTTCCACGCGCTCGTCGCGTCGTCGAACCCGGTCGCCGGCCCGCACTTCGGCTTCAGCGTGCCGGAGCCGATGGGGGTCGTCGGCGTCATCGCGCCCTCGCGCCCCGCGCTGCTCGGCCTCGTCTCCACCGTGCTCCCCGTGCTCTGCGGCGGAAACACGTGCGTCGCGCTCGCGAGCGAGCTCGACCCGCGCACCGCGCTCGTCTGGGCCGAGTGCGTCGCGACGAGCGACATGCCCGGCGGCGTCGTCAACGTGCTCACGGGGCACGCCAAGGAGATCGCGCCCGTCCTCGCGCGCCACCGCGAGGTGATGGCCGTCGACGCGTGGACCGCGGACGACAAGCTCCGCACGTCCCTCGAGCAAGACGGCGCCGACAACGTCAAGCGCACCAAGACGCACGGCGACGAAGCCGACTGGTTCGACCGCTCCGGCGAGGGCGTCGGCTTCATCGAGCGCTTTCTCGAGACCAAGACCGTGTGGCACCCCGTCGGCGTCTGACGCGACCGCACGGCGCGAGCGTCTGGCCCAGCCGCTGACCGGGGTGGCCGGGTCGGTGCGGGTTGGGCTATGAGGATGGCATGACCACGGTGCATGATTTTTCGGCCAAGCGGATCGACGGAGCGGACGCGGCGCTGGCGGCGTATCGGGGGCACCCGCTGCTGATCGTGAACGTGGCGTCCAAGTGCGGGCTGACGCCGCAATACGACGCGCTCGAGAAGCTCCACGAGACGTACGGGCCGCGCGGCCTTCGCGTGCTCGGCTTCCCGGCCAACGAGTTCGGCGCGCAGGAGCCCGGGTCGAACGACGAGATCCAGACGTTTTGCACGTCGAACTACGGCGTGAAGTTCGACATGTTCTCGAAGGTCGTCGTGAAGGGCGAGGGCATCCACCCGCTCTTCGCGTTCTTGACGCGCGACTCCAAGTTCCCCGGCGACATCCGTTGGAACTTCAACAAGTTTCTCGTCGACAAGAACGGCGAGGTCGTCGCGCGGTTCGAGCCGCAGGTCGAGCCGACGAGCGCCGAAGTCCGTCAGGCCATCGAAAAGACACTGTGACCACGCAGCATCACCACGAAGGCCGCGCCGTCGAGCCCGCGCGCGTCCCCGACAGCATCGCGATCAAGGGCGCGCGCGAGCACAACCTCAAGAACGTCTCGACGCGCATTCCGAAGAACGCGCTCGTCGTCTTCACCGGCCCCAGCGGGAGCGGCAAGTCCTCGCTCGCGTTCGACACGCTCTACGCCGAAGGGCAGCGCCGCTACGTCGAGAGCCTCTCGTCGTACGCGCGGCAGTTCCTCGGGCAAATGGACAAGCCCAAGTACGACTCGATCCGCGGCCTCTCGCCGACGATCGCGATCGAGCAGAAGAGCGCGTCGAACAACCCGCGCTCGACCGTGGGCACCGTGACCGAGGTCTACGATTTCTTGCGCGTGCTCTTCGCGCGCGCGGGAGTGCAGCACTGCCACCGCTGCGGGCGGCGCGTCGGCGCGCAGACGGCGGAGCAGATCGTGTCGTCGCTCCTCGAGCTGCCCGAGGGGACCAAGTGCGTGCTCCTCGCGCCGAAAGCTCGCGCGCGCAAGGGCGAGCACGTCGACGTGATGACCGACGCGCAGCGCCGCGGCTACGCGCGCATGCGGATCGACGGTCGCATGGTCGATCTCTCGGAGAGCATCCCGCGCCTCGACAAGAAGTCGAAGCACGACGTCGACGTCGTCGTCGACCGCCTCGTCCTCAAGCGCGCCGAGCGCGCCCGCGTCACCGACTCGGTCGAGGCCGCGCTGAAAGAAGGCGAGGGCGTCCTCGTCGCTCACGTCGGCGACGAAGACAAAGTCTTTTCTCAGCGAAACGCGTGCGAGTCGTGCGGCATCTCGTTCGACGAGCTCACGCCGCAGACCTTCTCGTTCAACTCGCCCATCGGCGCGTGCCCGTCGTGCAACGGTCTCGGCTCGCGTCCCGAGATGGACGAGGAGCTCGTCGTCACCGCGCCGAACAAGTCGATCAAGGACGGCGCCGTCAGCGTGTGGGCCGCGTCGATGCAGCGGGGCGAGGGCTGGAAGGCCGACTGGGTGCTGAGCCTCCTCCGCTCGATGCGCGTCTCGATCACCAAGCCGTGGCGCGAGCTCCCGCGCGCCGACCGCGACGCCGTCCTCTGGGGCAAGAAGGGCAAAGAAGACGTCTGGGAGGGCCTCCTCCCGATGCTGATGCGCCGCTTCAAGTCCGCGACGAGCGACGACATGCGTGCATACTACATGAAGTTTCTCTCGGAAAAGCCCTGCAAGGCGTGCCTCGGCAAGCGCCTCCGGCCCGAGAGCCTCGCGGTGAAGTTCGCGGGCGCGTCGCTCGACGAGCTCGCCGAGCAGACGGTCGCGAGGACGCACGAGTTCTTCCGCACCGTCGAGCTCACCGACACCGACCGCACGATCACCGAGGAGCTCCGCAAGGAGATCCTCGCGCGCCTCGGCTTCCTCCTCGACGTCGGCCTCGAGTACCTCACGCTCGCGCGCGGCTCGGGCACGCTCTCGGGCGGCGAGAGCCAGCGCATCCGCCTCGCCGCGCAGCTCGGGAGCGAGCTCTCGGGCGTGCTCTACGTGCTCGACGAGCCGTCGATCGGCCTCCACCCGCGCGACAACGGGCGCCTGCTCCGCACGCTGCGGCGCCTGCGCGATCTCGGCAACACCGTGGTCGTGGTCGAGCACGACGAAGAGACGATGCGTGCGGCCGACTGGCTTCTGGACTTCGGCCCGGGCGCCGGCGAGCTCGGCGGACGCATCGTCGCCGAGGGCACGCCCGCTTCGATCGCGAAGAACCGCGAGTCGCCGACCGGCGCGTACCTCTCCGGCCGCGCGAGGATCGAAGCCCCGAAGACGCGGCGCGCGGGCAGCGGCCAGGCGATCACCATCCGCGGCGCGCGCGAGCACAACTTGAAGAACGTCGACGTGCGAATCCCGCTCGGCGCGCTCGTCGCCGTGACGGGCGTGAGCGGCGCCGGCAAGTCGACGCTCGTGCACCGCATCCTTCACCCCGTGCTCGCGCGCGCGCTCCACGACGCGCACGTCCAGCCCGGCGCGCACGACGACGTCACCGGCATCGACGCCGTCGACAAAATCATCCTCATCGATCAGCAGCCCATCGGCCGCACGCCGCGCTCGAACCCCGCGACCTACACCAAGGTCTTCGACAGCGTCCGCGCGCTCTTCGCGCAGACCCCCGAGGCGCGCAAGTACGGCTACGACCAGGGCCGCTTCTCGTTCAACGTGAAGGGGGGAAGGTGCGAAGCGTGCGGCGGCGACGGCCTCCGCTGCGTCGAGATGCATTTCCTCCCGGACGTGTACGTCACGTGCGAAGCGTGCCGCGGGCGCCGCTTCAACGAGGCGACGTTACGTGTAAAATACAAGGAAAAGAGCGTCGCCGACGTGCTCGAGATGAGCGTGCGCGAGGCGATCGAGCACTTCGCCGTGCACAGAGAGATCATGCGCTCGCTCCGCACGCTCGACGACGTCGGGCTCGGCTACATCAAGCTCGGCCAGCCGTCGCCGACGCTCTCCGGCGGCGAGGCGCAGCGCATCAAGCTCTCGCGCGAGCTCGGGCGCGTGGCGACGGGACGCACGCTCTACGTGCTCGACGAGCCGACGACCGGGCTCCACTTCGGCGACGTCGAGCGGCTCCTCGGCGTGCTCCAGCGCCTCGTCGACGCGGGGAACACGGTGCTCGTCATCGAGCATCACCTCGACGTCATCAAGTCGGCGGACTGGGTCGTCGACATCGGGCCCGAGGGCGGCGACGCGGGCGGTCGCATCGTCGCCGAGGGGCCGCCCGAAGCGATCGCGCGCGCGCGCGGCAGCCACACGGGCGCCGCGCTCGCCCCGCTCCTCCGCTGAGACGCAGTGCGCGCCGAAGAGAGTGGAACAGGACGGTCAGAAGGTCAGAAGGGGAGAGAGAGAAGCGGCGAGAGTCGGTCCAGAGCGACCGACTCTCGCCGATTTCTTGGAAGGGCTGAAGTGGCGACGGCGGCGCGGGCATCGATGCTAGACGGCGGCGATGGCTGCGGGGAGCGTGAAGACGCCGTCGTAGAGCGCGCGGCCGACGATGGCGGCGTCGATGCCCGCGTGCGACGCGAGCGCGCGGAGGTCGTCGAGCGAGCCGATGCCGCCGGACGCGATGACCGAGAGCCGCGTCTCGCGCGCGAGCTCGGCGGTGCGCGCGACGTCCGGGCCGCTCCGCGTGCCGTCGCGCGCGACGTCGGTGTAGAGGATGGCTCCGACGGGGACGTCGGCGAAGGCGCGCGCGAGATCGACGGCGCGCATCTCGGAGACCGAGGTCCAGCCGTCGGTCGCGACCATGCCGCCCTTCGCGTCCACCGCGACGATCACGCGGCCCGGAAAATCCTTGCAACATGCACGCACCATCGCGGTCTCGCGCAAGGCCGCCGTGCCGAGCACGACGCGCTCGGCGCCGCACGCGACGTAGCTCTCGAACGCTTCGCGCGTCCGCACCCCGCCGCCGACCTGCACGCCCGCGCCGAACGCCGCGACGATCGCGCGGATCGCGTCGCTCTGCACGCACCGCCCCGCGCGCGCGCCGTCGAGGTCGACGACGTGGAGGCGCTCGGCGCCCGCGGCGCGAAACGCGCGCGCGCGCGCGACGGGATCGTGGTCGTAGACGGTCACCTCGTCGTAGCTCCCGCGGTGGAGGCGCACGACCTCTCCGCCGAGCAAGTCGATGGCCGGGACGATCAGCATCGCGCGAGGAACCTCTCGAGCAGCGCGAGGCCGGCGCGCTGGCTCTTCTCCGGGTGAAACTGCACCGCGGCGACGTTGTCGCGCTCGATGGCCGAGACGAAGCGCTCGCCGTGCTCGGTCGTGGCGCACGCGAGCGACGCGTCGTCCGGCGCGACGACGTAGCTGTGGACGAAGTAGAAGTGCTCCGCCGGCTCGAGGAGCCACGTGGCGCGCGTGCGCTCGGCGACGTTCCAGCCGACGTGGGGGATCTTGATCCCGGGCGCGCCGCGGAGGCGCACGACGCGTCCCGCGAACACGCCGAGCCCGTCGCAGCCGGGCGCCTCTTCGCTCGACGCGAACAAGACTTGGAGGCCGAGACAAATCCCGAGGAACTGCGCGCCGCGCGCGATGGCTTCGCGCACCGCCTCGCCGAGCCCGTCGCCGAGCGCGCGCGCGCAATCTCCGAAGCCGCCCTGGCCGGGAAAGACGAGCGCGCCCGCGCGCCGCACGATCTCGGGGTCGCCCGACAAGACGACGCCGCGCGCGCCCGCGTGCTCGAGCGCGCGCACGACGCTCCGCACGTTGCCGAGCCCCGTGTCGACGACGACGACGCTCACGACGCGACCAGCGCGGTCCCGACGCTCCCCGGCTCGCGCACCGCGCGCGCGAGCTCGCCCGGCGCGAGCTTGCCGACCACGAGCACCGAGCGCACGCCCGCCGCGATCGCCGCGAACGACTCCTCGAGCTTCGGGATCATCCCCTTGGTGACGACGCCCGACTCGATCGCCGCGTCGGCCTCCGCCTTCGTCATCTTCCCGATGCGCGACGACGGGTCCGCGACGTCGCGCAAGACGCCGGGCACGTCGCTCACGACGACGAGCGCCTCCGCGTCGAGCGCGACCGCGACCTGGTTGGCGACCGTGTCGGCGTTGATGTTGTAGGTCTGTCCGTCCTTCGGGTCGCATCCGAGGCACGCGAGCACCGGGACGAAGCCCGCGGACAGGAGCGCCGCGAGGAGCTCGCGGTTGACGCCCGTGACGTCGCCGACGAGCCCGAAATCCACCGGCTCGGGCCCCGCCCCCGCGACGACCTTGGGCGGTCGCTTCTTCGCCGCGATCGCGCCCGAACTCGCGCCGTGGAGGCCCACCGGCTTGCACCCCGCGCGGACCAGCGCGGCGCAGAGGTCCACGTTGACGAGCCCGCACACGACCATCTTCATCACGTCGAGCGTCGCCGCGTCGGTCACGCGCCGGCCCGCGACGATGTTCGGCGTCTGCCCGAGCTGCTTCTGGAGCTCGGTCGCCTGCGGTCCGCCGCCGTGCACCACGACGATGGCCTCGCCGCCCTTCGCGAGCTCGGCCAGATCGGGCGCGATCGCCGCGATGGCGCCGCTCTTCACGATCTCGCCGCCGACTTTGACGACGATGAGCCGCGAGCCGCTCACGGGTACCCGCCGGGGTCCTCGAGCGACGCGCGCTCGTCGAAGCCGAACATCAAGTTCATCGACTGGATCGCCTGCCCGGCGCCGCCCTTGATCAAGTTGTCGGTCGCGCCGAACGCGGTCACGAGATCGCCGTCGCCCTTCACCGCGGAGACCTCGGCCCAGTTCGACCCGGCGACGGCGACGACCTCGGGCAAGCGCTTCGCCGGCACGCGCACGAAGGGCTCGCCCGCGTACGTCTCGGCGTAGAGCGCCTTGAGGCGCTGCGCGGACAGCTCGCTCGTCGTGTGCGCGAAGCACGTCGCGAAGATGCCGCGCGCGAGCGGCGCGCTCACGGGCACGAAGCGGAGCGTCAGGCCCTTGGCGCCCGCCGTCGTCAGCGTCTCGACGATCTCGGGCACGTGCTGGTGCTCGAGCGGTTTGTAGGTGCGGAGGTTCGACGCGCGCACGGGGTGGTGCGTGCCCGGGCTCTCCTTGATGCCGCTGCCGGACGAGCCGGTGATGCCGACGATCTCCACCGCGCCGGCGAGGACGCCCGCCTTCGCGAGCGGCAGGAGCGCGAGCTCGATCGTCGTCGCGAAGCAGCCCGGCGACGCGACGTACTTCGCCTTCTTGATCGCTTCGCGATGGAGCTCGGGGAGACCGTAGACGAACGTCCCGCGCACGAGCTCCTCCGGGCACGGGTGCGGCGCGCCGTAGTACTTCTCGTACGCAGCGGGATCGCGCAGCCGGAAATCGCCCGAGAGATCGACGACGCGCGCGCCCGTCGCCATGAGCTTCGGCATCACGGTCGCGCTCACTTTGTGCGGCAGCCCGAGCAGCACCACGTCCGCGCCCTTCGCCGCTTCTTCCGGCGGGATGCCTTCGAACACGAGGCTCGTCTGTCCCTCGAGGTTCGGGTGCACCGACCACACCGGCTCGCCGATGTGATCGATCGACGCGACGCGGAGGAGCTCGACGTTCGGATGATGCAAGAGCCGCCGAATGATCTCGCCTCCGCCGTATCCGCTCCCGCCGATGACCGCTGCTTTGATCTTCGCCATGGCCTCGTCTCGGTAGCGAAAATGGCCGCCGCGTGCCAGGGGTTGACGACGACCCTACATGTGGGTATGTGAAGGACCCGATGGTCCTCGCCGGTTTCGCCGACCTCGACACCCCGCCGCCGAGCGTTCGCGAGAAGCGCGAGCAGGATCACGTCGTCTGGAGCGTGCCGCCGCAGGCCGCCGCGGGTCTCGCCGATCGCGCCGCCGAGTGGGATTTGGACGCTCGTTCGCGCGAGGAGTAAACACTCCGGCATGCAACCCGACGCGCCGCGGTGGCTCGACGAGCGCGCAGCGGAGATGGAGCGCGAGCTCGCCGAGCTCGTCGCGCAAAACTCGTTCACCGACAACGTCGACGGCGGTCGCAAGGTCGGCGCGCTCCTCGCCGCGCGCACGTTCGCGATCGAAGGGCTCGAGCGGCGCGCGGTCGCGAGCCAGCGCTACGCCGATCACCTCGTCTTTTCTTCGCGCGGGGACGCGTCGCGCAAGCCGATCGCGCTCATCGGGCACCTCGACACGGTGTTTCCGCCGGGCACGTTCGAAGGGTTTCGTCGCGACGGCGATCTCGCGCGCGGTCCCGGTGTGCTCGACATGAAGGGCGGGCTCGTCGTCGTCGCGTACGCGCTCCGCGCGATCGCGGAGACCGTCGGCCTCGGCGCGATCGCGCCGGTGCGGCTCGCGATCGTCGCGGACGAGGAGGTGGGCTCGCCGGAAGGGCAGGGCGTCATCCGCGAGGCGATCGCGGGGGCGCGGGGCGCGCTCGTGTTCGAGGCCGGGCGCAAAGGAGATCTCGTCATCACGCGTCGAAAGGGCACGGGATCGATGAACGCCGTCGCCACGGGCCGCGCCGCCCACGCCGGGAACAACCACCGCGAAGGCAAGAAC
>Ga0335082_10006507_pt1 | contig 12735 bp, 23 predicted proteins | sample Lox_Sample_41_FD_206718 | JGI IMG/M metagenome (GOLD analysis project Ga0335082, IMG submission 206718) | Soil microbial communities from Loxahatchee National Wildlife Refuge, Florida, United States - Lox_Sample_4.1 | ecosystem: Environmental > Terrestrial > Soil > Wetlands | place: USA... | reverse complement strand
GACAGTCGCCTCGCCGCGGGGCGGGCCCATCTCGGCAATGCGCCTCGCTGCGTAGCGGCGAAAGAATATAGCCCACGGCGTAAGCCGTGGAACCGCGGCGATTCGAGGTGAAAGCCCGTAGGGACGAAAGAAACGATCAATCCCAGAGATAGCGTTCGTCCACGGTTATTCCGTTTTTTTTCAAGAACGCGAGAAACTCCTCTCGGAATGACTTTTCCTATGATGCTCCTGTTGGTTTGAGATGTAGTCCCGAACCGGACCGAGTCCCGACTCGCTTACGGTGAACGCACCGTAGCCGGTTTGCCATTCAAAAAGATGGTGTTCGGGCCAACGTCCGTGTACCCATCGTGAAGAATTCGTCTTGATCAATCGAGCGATCTCCGCCACGGAATGGTTGGCGGGCATGCGAACCAGGAGATCGATGTGGTCATGAGTTCTATTGATGCAAAGAGCCGTGCCCCCAATTTGACTAATGATTCCACCGAGGTAGGCATGCAGGTCCTTTTCGAAATCGGGTTTGATGAGAGCGCAGCGTTGTTTGGTGCTGAAAATGAGCACCAATAGACTCCTTGTGGTGTGAGCCATGGTTTCTATCGCCCCCTCGGGGCTTACTCCGTGTTCTTGCTGCTGACCCACGGCTTGCGCCGTGGGCTACATTCTTTGCGCCGTTCCGCGGCTCTTTGCCGTCCTTCTGTATTCGCCTTCCCTACTTCTCCCTCCCTATGCCCAAAACGTACGGTCTAGTGTCCGGTACTGGATGGCTTCGGCGATGTGTTTGGGCTCAATTGCAGGGGGTGCCTTCCAGGTCGGAGACGGTCCGGGCCACCTTTAGTATTCGATCGTGGGCGCGGGCGGTCATGCCGTGCTGGGTCATGGCGCGTTCCAGCAGCCGTTCGCAGTCGGCGGAAAGGTCGCAGGAAGTACGAATATGGCGGGGCGCCATCTGGGCATTGCAGTAGAGGCGCGAGCGCGACGATGCGAACCTCTGCATCTGGATCTCTCGGGCCCGCATGACCCGTTCCCGAATCTTGGCGGAGCTTTCCGGCTCACTTCCCGCTCGCAGTTCTTTGTAGTTCACCGCAGGCACATCGATGTGAATATCGATGCGGTCGAGCAACGGTCCGGAAATCTTGTCCATATAGCGTTGGATCATAGGCCGGCTGCAATGGCACTCGCGGGAGCGGTCATTGAAGTAGCCGCAGGGCTGCGGGTACTTTCATTGCTGAAAGACAACTCGTTTATTTGCCGATAGTTGCGGTATGACTGACGGCGTAACCGTGAAGCAAAGAACGGTTATAACGGACCGGTTCATTCCGCTCGGCTCGACTGCCAAGCTTTCGGCAAGGTTGCCGATATCTCGTCGTGTTGGCCTCGAATCCACGCCAACCACGGCAAATCCGCCCCTTCTTTTGTATGACATGGCATGAGTCTTGTGTGGAACCCTGCTTGCGGGCGGTGCACAGAGAGGTTTGTCTTGGAAACGGATATCACGTTGGTAATTCGCTGCCCCTATTGCACTGTGGGACTTGAGTTCCGTCCAATGATCGCCTACAAAGATGGTCGGTTCGTCTGCCGTGACTGCGCCCACACTGTCCGCCCCGGCGTGCCGAAGTACAGATGCACATGCCGCCAATGCTTGAGGCTCCTTACCGATCTGCCATAATGCCTGCGTGTGCGGTCGCTACCGACTGTCGCGGCGGAGGCAGCTTGTCGAGGAATACTTCGACACCGCTCCGTGGGACGACGATTGGTCGCCCCGCTTCAATATTGCACCAACCCAACACGTCCCAGTGATCCGCCAGCATCCGAAGGAACCGATTCGCCAGATTTCGACTATGTGTTGGGGTTTAGTCCCTCACTGGGCACGAGACGCTTCGGTTGCTGGTAGCACAATCAATGCACGGTCGGAAACAGCCGCGACAAAGCCCGCGTTTCGCGATCCGCTGAAATTCCGAAGGTGCTTGATTCCAGCAGATGGCTTCTACGAATGGCAGCGCACAGGAACCAGAAAACAACCATTCTGCTTTGAAGTTAATCAAGGCGAGCTATTTGCCTTCGCCGGATTGTGGGATGGATCGAAAAGCGCCGAAGGGCAATGGATCAAGACGTGCTCGATTTTGACCACGGTGCCGAATGCCGTGACCTCAACTGTCCATGACCGCATGCCAGTCATTCTCCGTCCCGATGACTATGATCTGTGGCTCGACCCCGGAATGCAACACGTCGCGGCGATCTTAGAACTACTGAAGCCGTATGACGCCCGGCTCATGCACTGCTATCCGGTCAGCACTCGGCTCAATCACGTGGCAAACGATGACGCGGAGTGTTCGCAACCTGTGGAAGTCCTCGGAACTCAGGATCGCCTGTTCTTGTAGGCAAGAAACCGCGATAGCAGTTGAAGGAGAATGGGTGTATGTCAGAGGAGATTGTGATGAACGCATTTGAGAAGAAACGCCGATCCTTTTAACCGTGGGAAGCGTCGGCATGACCCAAATGTTGCCGCAACTCATCAAGCGTCAGGGAGAACCACAGCAAGGGTACGTGCTTGGGACCGCCGAAGGCGAACATCTCGTTCATTTTCATTACATCCAACGTGGAATCTAAGCAGGGATGGGGCTTGGGAAGATTCGGCAAAGGGGGTTGGGGGACTGGAGAAGAAGACATTCGAGTCGAGCTAAACGACGGATCGTCCTTCTCTTGCCTCGAACTCGTTAGAAACGTAATCGGGACGTGGGAGAAGTTCTTTCGTCTGTACGGTCTATGAGTTCTCTGGATACACCACGATTCGTGCGTTGCCAATCCATGCGCCAGCGCCCATCGGGATCGCTTGCGCTCTCGCGCTCGAATAGGACGCCTAGCTCTCGATTTCACCTAATCTGAGCATCGCGGACTCGCTCGGCAACAGACGCCGTAGCTCTGCCACAGCCGAAACCACGGGCTATGCGCGAGCGCATCGTCGTGCCTTCGATTGGCAGCCGAGAGGTCGCTTGCGCTCAGCGGTCTGGTGTCGGGCGCAGCTAAGATGCGCTCCAGCTACTCGATTTCGGCAATGCTCTGCTCGGCGTCCATTCCGCCCCAATATCTAAACAGAAAGTTGGGGAGGTCAATTCGGAGCGGCATCTCTAAAGACCCTAACTGTGCCCACACCGAACGTCCCGGCGTGCTTACTGATGCCCGCCTCTCAGGTCCTTGTGCGTTGGGTCACAGCCTCCCTCCTGCCCAAGATCGCAAAATGGGAAAGAACGGAGGGCAGAATATGCACGGTAACGAAAAGGTGATCGAGCAACTGAACGCGGCTCTCGCTTCTGAACTGACCGCAATCGTTCAGTACATGGTTCAGTCAGAGACCTGCCAAAACTGGGGCTACGTGCGGATAGGCGACTTCTTGAAGAGGCGTGCAATCGAGGAAATGGGTCATGCCGAGGGTCTGATCGAACGTCTCGTGTTCTTGGATGCCGCGCCAAAGGTGGATGTCGCGCTGACTCCCAAGATTGGCGCGAATGTGCAGCAGCAACTAGAAGGCGACCTCAAGGACGAAGAAGATGCCGTACATCAGTACAACTCGGCTATGAACATCTGCGCCGAAGCTGGAGACAACGGATCAGGCGACTTATTTCAACGCATGCTCAAGGACGAAGAAGGGCACGCGGACTTCTTGGACGCACAGCTTCATTCCATCAAGGAAATGGGCATCGGTACGTACCTCGCGCAGCAGTTGCATGCCGAAAAGTAGGACTGTCGGGAGGTTTCGCGAAAACTACGGAGTCAAGCGATAATAGTCCCCCGAATGGCTTCCGCGATCCAAATAGCCACTCCAGAGGCGATCCGTCGAATCCAGCGGCTGCAAACCATCACAATCGCATGGATGAGTGTGGAGGCTGTGGTCTCGCTCTTCGCAGCGTGGCGGGCGCATAGCCCCGCACTGCTCGCCTTTGGCGGCGACAGCGCAATCGAACTTGCATCGGCGGTGGTAGTGCTGTGGAGATTTCGCGCAAGGGACGCACAAGAGCACGCGGAAAAGCAGGCTGCCCGTGTCGCGGGAGCCTTGTTGTTCGCGCTGTCTGCCTTTGTTGCGATCACTTCGGACGCGAGTCTGCTGGGCTATAGCGAACCCAAGCCCACACTTCTAGGGATAGCCATTCTGGTCGCAGCCGCCGTCGTCATGCCGTGGCTTGCGAAAGAGAAACGGCGGCTGTCAGGAGCTACAGGCAGCGCAGCTTTGAGGGCGGACGCCGCACAGTCGGCACTGTGCGCTTACCTGTCGCTGATCGCCTTGGTGGGACTGGGGATCAACGCCATGTGGCGCGTCAAGTGGGCAGACCCGATTGCGGCTCTAGTCATTCTGCCTCTCATCGTCTGGGAGGGTCGAGAAGCTATGCGCGGGAAGACCTGCGGCTGTTGCTAGTTTCGTGAAAGTTTTATGCAGGTAGCTATGACTAGGGATGACATTCGGCTTCTATACGAGTACGACCGTTGGGCAAACCGCAGAGTGTTGAAGGCAGCCTCAACCCTCAGCCATCAGCAGTTTACCTGCGCTATGAGCGGCAGCTTTCATTGCGTGCGAGACACGCTCCTCCACATCTTGGGCGGTGAGTGGATTTGGCTCGCTTATTGGAGAAGCCCACCCGATAGTCCCGCCTCACTATCAGAATTGAGAGCGAGGCGCGACGCCCTCTTCAGTCCTGAGGCATTTGCCAACATTGATGCTCTCCAATCGAAGTGGACAGAAGTCGAGTTGGAGCAGTCCGAATTCGTAAATCGGGTGACCAATAAGAGCTTGGCGAAAAAGCTCCCCTTTCGTGAAACGCGGCTCACCTTGATGCACCTGATGCAGCACGTCGTCAACCACTCCACCTATCATCGAGGTCAAGTCGCGCTGACGATGCGGCAGCTTGGTGCTGAGCCTCTGGCAACGGATTTCCACGTATTTCTGGTGGAACATCTCCGCGATTGACTTGCCTTCAAGCAGCCTTCTCCACCGGGAATCCAGCTTCCATCCAACCCTGTTTGCCTTCGGGGTAGTGCGACACGTTCGTGTAACCCATCGCCGCCAATTCACGGGCGGCGTATTCGCTGGCGTGTCAATGCGTGTTCGCGCAGTAGGTGACAATCTCGGCGTTCTTGTTGGGCAATAACTGTTTAGCAAGTTCCCTGATCTGTTCGGGCGGGATGTTCAACGCGCCGGGGATGTGCGCTTCGCGATAACGTTCTGGCGCGAGCGTCTCGACCACCGTGACTTGTTTCTGGTCAAGTTTGGATTTCAGGTTTTTGGTCGAAATTGTGCTGTCCATTTTGAGCTCCTCGGAAAACACTCAAGTTCGATGCGCGAAGCGGTCTCCCCGGTTCGTGTTCCAAATTCCTGCGAAAGTTTAGGTCTCGATTTAGGGCAGTCGGAGCACGGAAGACTCCGTTCGGCAACAAACGCCATATCGCTGCCACAGCCGAAACCACGGGCTGTGTGCGAGCAACTCGTCGTGCCTTCGATTCGCAGCCACAAGGTCGCTTGCGCTCAGCGGTCTAATGTCCGGCGCTTCGAACATTTCCTGTAGCTGCTCGATGTCGTCAATAATGCGTTCAACATCCATTCCGTCTCAATATCCAACATAAGCACCGCAACGGTCAAACGGGATGCCATCTCCATCTGTGGAATTCGCGCAGACTCAGAATCGGCTATTCTGATAGCGAGATGACCAATGACGAACGCATGCAGCGAGAGTCCAGCCTGATCGCGACGATCCGCAAGAATCTTCCCGAATTCGCGAAAGCGTGCGCGGATGACACGGAAATGGTGTTGCTCCACCAAGATGCCTTTGCCGCCGACTACCAAGAGAGCGAATACACGCTCCTCGGCATGGCGATCAAATATGCAGGTCTGCGTGGCAAGGAAGTGCGTGTGATTGGAAGGAACCGAAGCTCCCTCGGCGAGGAAGACACAATTCAGTGAGGAAGATAGTGGCTAATGTGATCGTGACTTGAACCCGCCATACGTCAGGTAGACGCCGAGGACGAGTGAAATAGCTGCGTACATGTAGAAGAGTTCTCGGTAGTGAAGCTGCCCAAGGAAAAGTTTCGCTTCCATCTCATGCGGCAGGAACAAGAAGAATAGGCTCTTGATGAGCGCCGTCCAACCGACGAGGGTGACGATCACCGTCAGCGCACCTCCCGACCAGATATTGTGCGCGAGAACCATCGCCAGCCCAGCCGCCAGCGTGATTACACCAAGGATCAATGTCATCGCGGAGTTCTGAAGAAGGGCGGTCACCGTCTCCACGGTCGCTTGTCCACGGGTCATCATGGATAGCCCGATGAGAATGCAGTACAGCCCGATCAGCCTGCTGAGAAAAAGTGTGCGTGGCGACATAGGTAGCTCCTAAGAGAATTCCTTTGTTGCGGTATACCACCGACCAAACTTAATTCAAAAGAGAGTCGATGATGCGTGCAAGTCCCAACTCACAGCGGCTGGTCGCGCACTACCGTCTCATGCGCAGCCATCAGCCACTTACCATCGACTTTTCGCAACACTATCAGGATGCGCCCATCGACCGTGACTCCGGCGTTGGTTGCTTGGTACGTCCCTGCACAATAAGCGAGGTCTCCACTGTAGTAGATCGTCACTGGCTTTATGAAGTCGATGTGCCCGCCAGCTTTGATGCCCCGTTCCCAGTAAGCCTGAATCGTCTCACCATTACCTACATCTGTGATGGTTGTGGTTGCTCCCCAAATGACGTTACCATCGGTCCGGTACGCTGATGCAACGAATAACGAGGAGGCGCTCTGCAACGGAAAGGAATCTTGTGGGTGGTGATCCCGCTTTGTTTGGTGATCTCGTTCGCTCAGAACGCCACCCGCGTTGAGACAAAGGACGTGCAGCCCATACAACGTTTAGAGCAGGTTATCTCGGGGCACCTCACCGATCTGAATGGCAAATACAAATTCCGGGTTTCCGAGGTCACATACCAGCCGGGTGGATACGTTGGCGACCACCATCATGCTGGCCCCGGTGTTCGGGTCATAATGGCCGGTGAGTTCACCTACGTAAAAGGTGATAAAACCACCGTCTATAAGGCTGGTGACGCATTCTTCGAGCCGGGCGCTGTGACGCATCGTGCCTACAATCGAGGAAATACGATCCTGAAGGTCATGAACATAGAAATCCTACCTGCGGACTTCAGTGGATCGGCGCTCATGCCGCCACCGAAGTAACCTTGGCGGGCGGCCACTGACGCAGCAAGACATGCTAGATGTCATGCTTCAAGGTCAATCTGTCAATCTGCAATGCCACAGGGAAAACCGTATCTGAACGCAGGAGGACATTCGATGAGCAGGTCAGCCCGGACGGCAGTCTCGTCTTGCGGTTTTCGGATGATGTTCACTGGCTGGGCTAGGGTAGTTGCTGAGGCTCTGATCTTGTTTGGAAGCGCGTGGTCATCAGCCCAGCAAAACGCAACGCTCTCCCCTGTCGTGCGTCAGTTCGTGAAAATCGAGTCACCCGTCATCGCATTGACTCATGTGCGCGTGATTGATGGGACGGGTAGTCCGGTACGTGAAAACCAGACCCTCGTAATCTCCGGCGACAAGATTCAAGGAATTGGGGATTCTACCGTGACGGTGATCCCCAGCGGAGCAAAGACACTAGACCTGACCGGCTATACGGTGATTCCCGGCTTGGTGGGAATGCACGATCACCTGTTTTATCCGCAGCCCGTTAATCTTGCCGGACGGCGAGTCAGAGGAGAGCTTCAATTCGAGGAGCAGTCAAGTTTTACTTTTCCAAGGCTCTATCTGGCTGCTGGGGTCTAAAGACATGGATTGACGAAGCAAGATTCCCGGCCCCAAGCTGCATGTCACCGGGCCATACTTGGAGGGCACAGGCAATTTTCGACTGCCCGTGCATGAGCTTAAGGGACCGGAAGACGCCCGCAAGACGGTGGAATTTTGGGCGGATCAGGGCGTGACCTCATTTAAGGCCTTCGTGCATATGACGCGAGCAGAATTGGCTGCGGTTATCGAGACTGCTCACAAGCGCGGGCCCAAAGTCACGGGGCATCTCTGCTCGATTACCTACCGCGAGGCTGCCATTGACGATATTGAACATGGATTTGCTCTTGCCACAGATTTCAATCCTGACAAGAAGGCGGATAGTTGCCCGCCGAGAACAGCACAATCGCGTGCGGCGTATTTGAATCTCAATCCCTCAAGCACTCAAGTACAGGACTTATTCCGAATTCTTATCCAGCACCATGTCGCCGTTACGTCTACACTTCCTGTGTCCGAAGCGTATACCTCTGATCGCCCGCCCCTGCAACAACGTGTGCTTGATGTCATGTCTCCTCAGGCGCAGGCAGGATATTTGGCACAGCGCGTAGAAGAGGAAAACGGAGATGCGGGTCTGAAGAAGGAGATGGAACTGGAGCGAGCGTTTGTAAAAGCGGGAGGCCTATTGCTGGCAGGCCCCGACCCAACTGGCATTGGAGGCGTTGTGGCGGGATTCGGCGATCAGCGCGAGGTAGAACTGCTCGTGGAAGCTGGATTCACTCCGTTAGAAGCCATTCACATTGCCACATCGAACGGAGCACAGTTTCTCGGAGAGCCAGACCACATAGGCACGCTCGTGCCCGGCAAGCAGGCCGATCTGGTAGTGATTCGTGGCAATCCGTCAACGAACATTAACGACATCGAGAATGTGGAGATGGTGTTCAAGGATGGGGTGGGATACGACTCTGCAAAACTGATCGAGTCAGTGCGTGGGCAGGTGGGACTCCGCTGAAGCCATGCGTTTCCAATCCTGCTGTAACGACCTGCTGCGCCGGATCGGGCTGTCGCAGAGATCGGTGGTCAAAAGGTATACGTCTGAGACGACGACCAACCGGGCGAAACATGGGGCGAAAGGTCGCGAAAAACGAATGCCCGGAATGACGCCTTCTTGACCACCAGCTTGCAAGCCCCAGAAAACAATCGAACGCGACACTTTTTGACAGCTTTCCCCGCTCCTCCCCCGTCGTTGACTTCGCTTTCCAGTAATCCGTACCATTCCACGTGAGTTCCGCACCCATGATCGGTCAGACCATCTCGCACTACTGCGTCGTCGAGAAGCTCGGCGGCGGCGGGATGGGTGTCGTCTACAAAGCCGAGGACACCGAACTCGGACGTTTCGTCGCCCTGAAGTTCCTGCCAGAAGACGTAGCCCAAGACCCGCAGGCGCTCGGACGATTCCGCCGCGAGGCACGTGCCGCCTCCGCGCTGAACCACCCGAACATTTGCACGATCTATGAAATCGGCAAGGATGAAGGGCAGTCGTTCATCGCGATGGAATATCTCGATGGGATGACGCTCAAGCATCGGATCGGTGGCAAGCCGATGAAGATTGACGACGTACTGTCGCTTGGAATTGAGATCGCCGACGCGCTCGACGCTGCCCATTCCAAAGGGATAGTCCACCGCGATATCAAGCCTGCGAATGTCTTTGTCACCGAGCGCGGGCACGCCAAGGTTCTGGACTTTGGGCTGGCGAAGGTGTCAGTTGCGTCACGAGCAGGTGCGGATGGAAATGCCCGACCATCGAGTCCAGCGCCGAGCACTTGACCAGTCCGGGAACCGCTCTGGGAACAATTGCCTATATGTCGCCGGAGCAAGTCAGAGCCAAGGAATTGGATGCCCGAACAGACTTATTTTCGTTCGGCGCTGTTCTCTACGAGATGGCAACCGCGACACTACCCTTCCGTGGTGAGAGTTCCGGTGTGATCTTCAAAGCCATTCTGGACGGGACGCCCACGCCAGCCGTGCGGCTGAATCCCGACCTTCCGCCTAAGCTGGAAGAGATCATCAACAAGTGTCTGGAAAAAGACCGCAACCTTCGATACCAGCACGCCTCGGAGATAAGAACCGATCTGCAAAGACTGAAACGGGACAGCGAGGGTGGTCGCCCGGCCATAATAGCGTCTTCGGCGCTCCGCCGACGCCGTGCATGGGCGTATGCGGGATTTGCAGTATTGCTATCGGCCATGGTGGTCGCAGGGGTGAGGTGGCTGGGCAGTCCAAGCAAACCTGCGGATCGCTCAGAGTTTCCGGGGGCTGTTCTACTCAACGAGTTCGATTGTCCGGGACCGACGCGGGAAATCTATGCCTTCGTGCGCCTGATGGTTCAGCGCAACCTTTTCCGCGTCCCATTGTCGTGAGTCCTGTCAGACAAGTCTTGCCCGCGCCTCCGAAACAATCAGCCGCAACCTTGGTACTGCCCTCTGGAAAGACGCCGACCCCGACATCCCTATCTTGAAGCAAGCCAAAGCGGAGTACGCGAAGCTGCAATAGCCGTCTGCCGAGCGTTGGGATTGACCTACGGTCTTGTGCGCCGTAGCATTGCGGCTCACATCTAGTTCCGAATCCTTCAGGGAGGGGCAACATGAATCGAGAAGGGGCGCTGAAGGTGGTGTTGGTGTTGGTGGGGTTAATCTTCTTGTTTGCTGTCTACCCGCTGATGATGTATCTGTGGCCGAGCGGGTGGCGATGGCAACCGAACCAGCCGGAATACGAGCAGATGATCCTCGGCGTGTATGCCACGCTGGGGATTTTCCTGCTGCTCGCTTCGCGCAATCCGTCCGAGCATCGCAGCCTGATCGCGTTCACGGCATGGTCGAGCCTCGTTCACGCCGCGATTATGGCGGTACAGGCGTTCCGTAATGTGAGCGAACGCGGACATTTACTGGGCGACGTACCTGCGCTCATTATTGTTGGCGTTGCGCTGATCGCGCTCGCGCCAGCAAAGCAATCGGCTTAACGCGGATCGGTAGCCGATGGTAGGCTCGCGCTCTGGAAAGCAAGCCAAAGCTGAGTTTGCTACGCTGCAAATGAAACATGGGGGAACGATTCGCGATGAGATTCACGACCGAGTAAAGGAATTGCTCCGCAACGAGTGTGCGGAGTGCTGTCGAGCAGCATAATTTTCGTGTATTCCACAGCAACAGGAGGGCAGTATGCAGGTGGCTACACAAGAACGAAGTCTCGGATTGGCTTCAGGTGAAGGCGAAGCTCTCTGGTGGTTCGAAGGTCTCGCGATGCTAAAGGTGACCGGGGAGCAAAGTGGCGGGCAGTTCTCCCTGATTGAAATGCTCTATCCTGCGGGCGCAGTCGTTCCACGACACGTCCACCACCGCGAGGACGAACTGTTCTATTTGATCGACGGAGAGCTTGAGATGCGCGTGGGGGATCGGCAGATCAGCGCCAAGCCCGGAACCACGATATTCGCGCCACGGAACATCCCGCATGGTTTCCAAGTGGGGGCGAAGCCAGTGCATTACCTCATCCTCTACACCCCCGCAGGGTTTGAGGGTTTCATTCGGGACACGAGCAGACCTGCGCGTGAACTCAGTTTGCCTCCGGCTCCGGACGCACCGCCCACCCCAGAGCAGATACAGGCGATTGGCGAGATGATGCGCGAGCGTTACGGCTGCGAATGGGCGTGAGTCGCGGAAAGACCCCCGCTCAGCAATGGCATTCCACGCCCGAGTCTCAGTTCGCATCTCGCCAGCCACCGCGATAGGAAAACGAGGACTTCTCGGATGAATCGCCCATCACGCCAACATGTCTCGACCGGGTCGCCATTCGAGCCGAAGGTCGGAATCTCGCGTGCGGTTCGAGCCGGAAACATCATCGCAGTCACTGGAACAGCCCCGCTCGGCAAAGATGGCAAGACAGTCGCGAAGGGCAATGCGGCAGGTCAGACGCGAAGATGTCTGGAAATCATCCAGTCCGCCATTGAAGGACTGGGCGGCAAGCTGTCGGATGTTACCCGCACCAGAATTCTGTTGACCCGGATAGAGGACTGGGAACAGGTTGCGGCAGTCCACGGCGAGTTCTTTAACAATATCCGTCCCGCGAACACGATCATGCAGGTCGTGCGCTTTATCGATCCGGACTGGTTGGTCGAGATTGAGGCAGATGCCGTCGTGGAGGACTAACGAACAGCGAGCGCCAGAGAACCGTCGCCGTTACAATTCTGAAGAATGCCTGGTCGAGAGTGCTATCACTGCAAGCAGTGGATCGAGGACGGAGAAGAGCACGACTGTTGGACGACCACGGAAGCGGCTCTGACTCAAGACCTCTCGGATGATCTGCGGGATGCTTGGGAGCGGCTGCGCGAGACTGCCGTCTCCTTTGGCGATCAGCGGATTTACGCCTCGCACAAATCGATCATGTTCTCCCGCAAGTCCTGCTACTTCTTCGTGCGTCCGAAGAAGAACTTTCTGGAACTCTGCGTATTCCTCAGTCGCACGCTGAAGGCTCCTCAAGTGCGACGAGTTGACCGGGCGTCGAAGTCCAAGGTGTTCCACATCATTCACATCAGGCATCGGGACGAGGTCGAGGCTCCCATTACTGATTGGCTTCAGGAAGCGTATGAACTGTCAGACGCGCTGGCTTCGAATGGAGGCAAGGTTCGTGCCAAATCGAAACACCAGAGGAAAGCGAACTAGAAGAATAGCGGCGGAAAATAGGAGACACCATGAATCGAGAACGGGCGCTCAAGATCGTGCTTGTAATGGTGGGATTGTTGTTTATCGCGGGAGTTGTTCCGCTGACGATGTTTTTCTCGCGCGAACCTGCGGTGCCAATGATAATGAGCATCTATGTCACACTCGGAGTTTTCTTGCTGCTGGCGGTGCGTGACCCAGCGGCGAACCGCAGCCTGATCGCCTTCGGCGGATGGGCAAATCTTGCGCATGCTGGAGTAATGGCAGCGCA
>Ga0335082_10006506_pt1 | contig 12736 bp, 10 predicted proteins | sample Lox_Sample_41_FD_206718 | JGI IMG/M metagenome (GOLD analysis project Ga0335082, IMG submission 206718) | Soil microbial communities from Loxahatchee National Wildlife Refuge, Florida, United States - Lox_Sample_4.1 | ecosystem: Environmental > Terrestrial > Soil > Wetlands | place: USA... | reverse complement strand
CAGCGGGTCTATGCCAACAACTGGGCGAATCTTCCCGTCGGCAAGGCGCGGTACGGCATCATGCTGCGCGAGGACGGCATCGTCTTCGACGACGGCACGACGAGCCGGATCGGCGACTGCCGCTATTTCATGACGACGACCACGGCCAACGCCGCGGCGGTTCTCCTCCATCTCGAGCACATGCTCCAGGTCGTATGGCCGGAGCTCCGGGTGCAGGTGACCTCGGAGACCGAGCAGTGGGCGGCGATGGCGCTCGCGGGGCCCCGCAGCCGCGCTGCGCTCGCGCGCGCAATCGAGGGTCTCGACGTCTCGGATAAGGCTCTGCCATTCATGGGCGTCGCGGCGGGCCGGATCGCCGGCACTCCCGTCCGCGTCTTCCGCATCAGTTTCTCCGGCGAGCTCGCCTACGAGATCAATGCGCCCGCTGATTACGGCAGAGCGGTGTGGGAGGCCATGCTCGCGGCAGGGAGCGACGACGGCATCGCGCCCTACGGCACGGAGGCCATGGGCGTGCTCCGGATCGAGAAGGGCCACGTGGCGGGACCCGAGATCGACGGACGTACCACGGCGGGGGACCTCGGCCTCGGCCGCCTGGTGTCGACGAGAAAGCCGGATTTCGTCGGCAAGCACCTCATGGGCCTGCCGGGCTTGACCGATCCCGCGCGGCTGCGTCTCGTCGGCTTGATCCCCGTCGATGGCAAGTCGCGCATCCGCGCGGGCGCGCAGATCGCCACGGAGGTCGCGCCGGCGACGCCCGCGACGAGCCTCGGCCACGTCACCTCGACGGCGTGGAGCCCCGCGCTCGGCCACCCGATCGCGCTCGCCTTGCTGAGGGGCGGGCTCGAGCGCAAGGGCGAGACCCTGCACGCGCTCTTCCCGCTCGAAGGCAGCGCCGTTGCGGTGCGCGTCGTCGATCCCGTCTTCGTCGATCCCGAGGGAGCGCGCCTCCGTGCCTGAGCGTCGCTCTCCCCTCATCGATTGTCGCCGGCCCGGCCTCCACGGAGCGAGCCCCGCGGAGGGGCCCGGCATCGAGATCGGCGAGATCGCGCCGCTCTCCGTCGTTCAGGTCGCGGCTTTCGACGGGGAGAAAGCCGCGGCAGCGCTCGGCGCAGCCATCGGCATTGCAGCACCGCCGCAACGAAATTCCGCCGCCGCTGCCGGAGAGACCGCGGTGCTCTGGACCGGACCGGAGCGCTGGATGGTGGTCGAGCCGGAAACCCGGGACCTCGGTGAGCTCCTCGCGCGCCACTGCGCGCCCGAGATCGCCGCGGTCACCGATCAAGGCCATGCGCGCACGGCGATCCGGATCGGGGGGAGAGCGGCGAGGAGCTTGCTATCGAAGCTCTGCACCCTCGATCTCGATCCCCTAGCGTTCCCGCAGGGCAGCTCGGCGCAGACCGTGATGGGCCATATCGGAATATTGCTCCACTGCCGGGCGGAGACCTCTTTCGACCTATTCGTCTACCGTGGCTATGCGGTCTCGGCCTGGGAGACGATCGTCGACGCCGCGCTCGAATTCGGATGCCAGATCCGCTGATCGCTCAATGGAAACGAAAGGTATCGACCGATGCCCGCCAAGAAGTCCCCGAGATCGAAGCCACTTCTGGAGCGCCTCGCCGAAGGCCCCGTGATCTGCGCCGAGGGCTATCTCTTCGAATTCGAGCGCCGCGGCTATCTCCAAGCCGGCGCCTATGTGCCGGAGGTGGTGCTGGAGCATCCGGAGCTGGTGGAGCAGCTCCATCGCGAGTTCGTGCACGCGGGATCGGACGTGGTCGAGGCCTTCACCTATTACGCGCACCGCCAGAAGCTGCGCATCATCGGCCGCGAGCGGGATCTGGAGCCGATGAACCGGACGGCCCTCAAAATCGCGAAGAAAGTTGCGCGCGATACGGGAACTCTCTTCGCGGGCGACATTTGCAACACCAACATCTACGACCCCGCGGACCCGAGATCGCGGAAAGCGGTACGCGGCATGTTCGAGGAGCAGGTCGGCTGGGCGAAAGACGCCGGCGTCGATTTCATCGTCGGCGAGACCTTCTCCTTTGCCTCCGAGGCGCTGCTCGCGCTCGAGACGATCAAGCGCGCGGGGAAACCCGCGGTCATCACGCTCGCGATGCATCAGGAGGACGTGACGCGCGAGGGCTGGCCGGTCGCGGAGGCGGCAAAGCGGCTCGAGGCCGCGGGCGCCGATGTCGTCGGTCTAAATTGCATCAGGGGGCCGCGCACGATGCTGCCGCTGCTGCGTCGCATGCGGAAGGCCGTCAAATGCCAGATGGCGGCGCTCCCGGTGCCCTATCGCACGACGCGGAGCCAGCCTTCCTTCCAGTCGCTGCGCGACGCGCATTGCGACTGCATCCCCGGCGACAGGCCGTTCCCGACGGCGCTCGATTCCTTCGCCTGCAATCGCTACGAGCTCGGGGAATTCGCGAAGACCGCGTACGGGATGGGTATCCGTTATCTCGGGGTCTGCTGCGGCGCGGGACCGCATCACATCCGCGCGGTAGCCGAGGCGCTCGGGCGGCACCCGCCGGCGAGCCGGTTTTCGCCGGACATGTCGAAGCACGCTTTCCTCGGCTCGCATAAGCTCGTGGCGCAAGTCAATCGGGCCTATGTGAAGCAGCTTTAGGTTTGGTACTATTCAATCGTTTCTCAAAGGGAGCGGGGAGGGAGAGATGAGGGCAGCCATCAGGACCCTGATTGTCGTTCTCGCAGCGCTCATCGTCGCGCGAACTGCGGCGGCCGAGGACACGCTCGAGGCGGTCAAGAAGAAGGGCGTGATCGTCATCGGCGTGAAGAACGACTACAAGCCCTGGGGCTTCCTCGATCCCTCCGGGCAGATCATCGGGCTCGAGATCGACATGTCCGACGAGATCGCCAAGAAGATCGGGGTGAAGCTCGAGAAGGTTCCCGTCACTGCCGCCAACCGGACCGAGTTCCTGCAGCAAGGCAAGATCGACGCGATCATCGCCACCATGGGCGACACGCCGCAGCGTCGACAGGTGATCGGCATGATCGAGCCCAATTATTATGCCGGCGCCACCAACGTGCTTGCGCTCAAGACCTCCGGTCTCAAGCAGTGGAGCGACCTCAAGGGCAAGAAGGTCTGCGCGGTGCAGGGCGCTTACTACAACCGCCGCGTCTCCGAGCTCTACCAGCCGGAGCTGGTCGTCTTCCCGGCGGTGCCGGAAGCGACGAATGCGCTCCTCGGCGGCGCCTGCGTGGGCTTCCTCTTCGACGACACGCTGTTCTCCTCCTGGCTCTCCTCGGGCGACGCGAAATGGGCGAGTTACACTATGCCGCTCGTGAGCGAGGATCCGCAGCCCTGGGCGATCGGTGTGCGCCAGGACGACCTCAAGGGTCCCTTCGGGCAACTCCTCTCCGCGATGGTGACGGAGTGGCACAAGACGGGCTGGCTCCTCGAGCACGAGAAGAAATGGGGCATCAAGGAGAGCCCGTTCCTCGTGGAGATGCACAAGAAGCTCATGTGACCGCCCGGGGGCAGCGCCCGCTTGCGGTAGGTCGCGATGTCCGGCGTCGCGGAGTGGTTCCGCTGGCTCAACTCCGCGCACGGCATCAACCTCTCGATCTTCTACGACGGCTTCGATCAGCGGCGCTTCGTGACGGGGCTCGAGACGACGCTCGGCCTTTCGCTCGCCTGCGTTCTCGCGAGCTTCGCGCTCGGGGTGCTGGGCGCGTGGCTCCAGGGATCGAGGTCGCCGCTGGTCCGCGGCGGCGTTCGCTGCTATGTCGAGTTCTTCCGCAATACGCCGCCGCTGGTTCAGCTGCTCTTCTTCTATTTCGCGGTCGGAACGCTGTTGCCGACCCTTCCAGACGGCACGGCCGGCGGGAGGCCGCTCATCTCGAACGTCGGCTGGGCGATCATTTCGCTGTCGCTCTTCGCGGGGGCGCACAATGTCGAGATCTTCCGCTCCGGGATCGAGGCGGTGCCTCGGGCCATGCGCGAGGCCGCGGAGGCGCTGGGGCATTCGCGGTTGCAAATCTTCCGCCTGATCGTGTTTCCGCTTGCCTTCCGCATCTCGCTTCCGGCCTTCAACAACAATCTCGTCAATCTCGTTAAGACCACGACGCTCGCCTACGCGATCGCGGTGCCTGAGCTTCTCTACGCCTCCGCGCAGATCTGGTCGGAGTCCTTCAACGTGAAGGAGATGATGAACATTCTCCTGCTCGTCTATCTAGCCCTGATCGCGCTCGTCGTCTGGGGCATGGCCTGGCTCGAGCGGCGCCTGCGCATTCCCGGCTACAGCGTATGAGAGCGCGGTCGGGGCGCAGTGCGGCGTCCGAGATCATGACGCTGCTCGATCCCCGCTGGCTGAGGGCGCTATGCCTGTTGTCCGTATGCCTTTTGCCGGTCTCGCTCGCGCTCGCGCAGGCGAAGGCGGCGCCGGGATCGGAGTCCATCCTGGCGGGCGTCCTCCGATGGCTGCCGCTCGTCTTCTCGGGCTTCCTCTTCAATCTTCTCGTGAGCGTGCTCTCGATGGCTCTGGGGACGGCGCTGGGCGTGGGGCTTGGGCTCGGTCTCATCGCGCGCGGGACGCCGACGCGTGTCATGAGCCTCGGCGCCATGCAGTTCTTCCGCAACGCACCATGGCTCGTGCTTCTCTTCTACGCCATGTTCCTCATTCCCTACCAAATCACGCTCTTCGGGAGGACCGTGCCGTTTCCGGATTGGATCAAGGCTGTGATCGGCCTTGCGCTCCCCGTCATGGCCAACATCTCTGAGATCGTGCGCGGGGGCGTGCTCTCGATCCCGGCGGGCCAATGGGAGAGCGCCAGGGGCCTTGCCTTCACCCGGCGGCAGATCCTCTGGCTCGTCATCATCCCGCAGGCGGTGCGGCGCATGATTCCGCCCTGGATGAATCTATACGCCACGCTCACGATGGCGACGCCGCTCATCTCCATCGTCGGCGTGCAGGACGGGCTGACCATGACCCGTAGCGCGCTGGTGGCGGAGGGCAGGCCGGAGCTCTTTCTGCCGATGTATCTGGCGCTGCTCATCATGTTCTTCGCATTCTGTTACCCCGTCGCCCTGACGACCAGGGCTCTCGAGCGGCGTTTCGAGGCGCAAACCTAGCGCCAAGCGAGGTCGGATGCCCCGGAAGAAGTCCCCCGCCCTGGGGGGTCACGTCGTCGTCGGCAGCGCGCGCGTCGCGGTCGCGACGGTGGCGCGGATCAGCCGGGACGACACGAAGGTCGAGCTCTCCCCGAGGGCCCGGAGCCGGATCGTCGCGGAGCGCGCGGCGGTGGAGCGTGCGCTTGCCGGCAACAGGCCGGTCTACGGCCTCACCACGGGGTTGGGCGCCGCGGTCGACACTCCATTGCCGCCGGAGGACGTCGCGGCCTTTCAGACCCGAGCCCTGCGCGCGCGCAGCGTCGCGGTCGGGCCGCGGGTGCCGCGCGAGGCCGTACGCGCGGCGATGTTTGCGCGGATCGTCGGAATGGCCGCCGGCGGCTCCGGCGTCTCGCCGGCCGTGCTCGATCGCTTGGTGGCATTGCTCAATGCGGGCATTCATCCGGCCGTTCCCGCGATCGGGTCGATCGGTGCGGCAGATCTGGCGCCGCTCGCCCACCTGGCCTCGGCCCTCATCGGCGAGGGCGAGGCGGAATTCCGAGGCCGGCTCATGCCTGCGGCCGAAGCTCTGCGCGGGGCGGGACTTGAGCCCGTCACGCTCGGCCCCAAGGACGGCCTCGCGCTCATCAACTCGAATGCGCTCTCGGTGGGCGCGGGCGCGCTCGTGCTCCACGATGCCGCCGGCCTCTTGCGTGCGCTCGACGTCTCCGCGGCGCTCGCGCTCGAGGGCTTTCGCGGAAACCTGAGCCCGCTCGATCCGCGGGCGCAGCGCGCGCGGCCCGCGCCGGGCCAGGCCGCGGCGGCGGAGCGGCTCACGGCGCTGCTTGCGGGAAGCGAGCTCTGGCGGGCCGATGCCCCGCGCCGCCTCCAGGACCCTCTCAGCTTCCGCTGCATCGCGCCCGTGCATGGAGCGGCGAGCGACGCGCTCGGTCTCGCGATCGATGCCGCCGAGACGGAGCTCAACGGCTCTGGCGACAATCCGCTGGTGCTTGCGGACGAGGACCGCATCATCTCCACCGGGAATTTCGACGTGACTGCTCTTGCCCTGCGCTTCGAGCATCTGGGCCTCGCGCTGACGGAGGCGGCGTCGCTCTGCGGCGAGCGCAGCCTCAAGCTGCTCGCGCCGCGCTTCAGCGACCTCCCGCGCTTCCTGACGCCGCGGGGCGGCACGCGCACGGGTTTCGCCACGGTCCAGAAGACCATCGCCGCGCTCGATGCCGAGATGCGCCATCTGAGCCTTCCCGTCTCGCTCGGCGTTCGCGGGGTCGCGGATGGGGTCGAGGACCACGCGAGCCTCCTGCCCCAGGCGGTCGCAAGGCTCCGTGCAATGCTCGAGCGGCTTCCCTTCCTCGTCGCGATCGAGCTCGTCATCGCCGCACAGGCCCTCGATCTGCGGCCGGTGCACCTCGGACCGCCGATGCGCCAGGCCTACGGCGCTATCCGCGCCCTGGTGCCGGCACTCGACGAGGACCGCGCGATGGGGCCGGAGATCGAGCGCGTGGCGGCAGAGATCGCGGCGGGAACGCTCATTCAAGAACGGGATAGCCGGCGCTGATGGCTTCGGCCTCGAGCCCGATGAGGGCGGCGTAGCCTGCGGCATCGGCTCGCGCGAAACCGGAGAGGGCGAGGCGATCGAGGAGATGCGCCGGCGCGTGCGTAAACACTCGCTGCAGGACTGAGGCCCGGTCCCGCTCGATCCCGGCTGAGGCGACCAGCGGCGGTATCGGCGCTGCGGCGGTGTTCTCGACCGTCCGCACCGAGCGCGCGAGAGCGGGGTCGTGCATGCGGAGAAGATCGAGGGCGTAGCTGTCGACGGGGGCGACTTCGGCATTTCCCGCCGCAACGGCCTCGACGGCGCGGCGAGGCGTGATGAGGGGACCGATGGTCTCGGCATAGAGACGTCGCCGCTCCGGCGTCCGGTAGCGCAGGAGATGATGGCGCGCGGCGTTGTAGCCGGAATGGGAGCCGGGGGTGGTATAGGCGATGCGGTGGTCGAAGGTGTCCGCGAGCGACCGGAAGGGACTATTCGCGCGGACGACGAAATCCGTGAAGTAGACGGGCCGACCTTCATAACGGGGGCGGGCGGGGATCGGCGCGGCGATCGGCACGAGCGCTCTTCGGTCCCTGGCCAGTGGCAATCCACAGATGAAGACGGCGGCGAGGTCCTCGTGACGCCAGAGATCGTCGAGGCGTGCAGGGTAAGCGTGGTCGACGATCTCGAGCGGGATGCCACTCTCCTCTGAGACCCATTCGAAGAGATGCCGCCATGCCGCTGCCGCCGCGGGAGCCACGGAATACATCCGGGCGTTCGCTATCACGCCGTTACTCCGCGAAGACGAGCTGCTGGCCGATCCCGAGCCGCTTGGCCTTCTCGAGCATGGCGTGGCCCAAGGCGATGTCGGTGATGCCGAGGCCGCGGTGCCAGAAAAGGATGGTCTCGCGGTCGCTCTCTCGGCCGGGTTTGCTCCCCGCGACGATCTCACCGATCTCGCCGTGAAGATTTTTTTCCGAGAGCCGGCCCGTCTCGACATGCGCACGCAGCGATCCGAAGATGCCTTGCTTGCACTGGCCCCAGTCGTCCACGACGATCTTGTCCATGATGTCCGTGAGCGTGAGCTCGACCGCGCTCATGGTGCCGTAGGGCACGACCAGGGCGCCGGGCTTGATCCATTCGGTCTTGAGGAGCGGCGCCGGCTCCGTGAGCCGCGACGCCTCCACCACCATGTCGGCTCCGCGGAGGCAGGATTCCCAATCGTCGCAGACGATGATGGGCTTGCCGAGATCGCGTGCAAGCGTGTCGCCGAAGGCGCGCCGGCTCTCCGGCCGGCGGGAATGGACGCGGATCTCCTCGAAGCCGAAGAGCTTGTCCAGCAGCCGCACGTTCCAGTAGGCGGTGCCGCGGGCGCCGATGTGACCGAGGATGCGGCTTTCCTTGCGCGCGAGGTATTTGGCGCCGACCGCCGTCACGGCACCCGTGCGCATGTCCGTGATCGCGCTCGCGTCGATGACGGCGACGGGCCTTCCCGTGCCGGGGTCGAAGAGGTTGAGGAGCGCCATCTCCGAAGGGAGGCCCCGCTTGTAGTTGTCGACGTAGTCGCCGACGATCTTGACGCCCGCAACGCCGAGCGGCGCGACGTAGCCTCGAAGCACATTGAAATGGCCGTGGACCCTCCGGTCGGGAATGAGGTGGACGCGCGGCTCGACGACGGTCTCCCCGCGTCCTTGCGCGCGGAGGACATCCTCGACGGCACCGATGATCTCCTCATCCGTCAGCGCTATCCGCTGGACTTCCGGGCCGCCGAGATATGTCAGGCGGATCGGCGGCATCACCCGCGCATCCGCTTGCCTTCGGGATCGAAAAGCGGCTTGGGCGCGATCGCGGCGGGTCTCCGGTTGCCGAGGATCTCGATCTCGAAGCCCGACGGCGCCACCGAGAGCTCCGCGGGGACGTAGCCGAGCGCAAGCGACTTGCCGACATGGTGCGCAAAGCCACCGGAAGTGATCCAGCCCACGACCTTGCCGTCGTGCCAGACGGGCTCGTCGCCGATGCAGTCGGCACCGGCATCGTTCACCACGAAGGTGACGAGCCGCCGCTTCGGGCCCGCCTCCCTCTCGGCGAGCGCGGCGTCGCGGCCGACGAAATCGTTTTTGCGGAGATCGACGAAGCGGTCGAGGCCGGCCTCGAAGGGTCCGTAGATCGGGCGGAACTCGCGCGCCCAGGTGCCGAAGCTCTTCTCGAGGCGCAGCGAGTGCAAGGCGCGGGCGCCGAAGTGGTGCAGCCCGAAATCGCGGCCGGCCTCGACAATCCTGTCGTAAAGCGCTCGCTGGTAGTCGACGACCACCCAGATCTCGTAGCCGAGATCGCCGGTAAAGGTGATGCGCCCGATCTTTGCGGGGATCATCCCGATGTCGATCTGCCGGAAGGAGAGGAACGGGAAGCCGTCGTTCGAGAGGTCCTCTGCGACGAGCGATTGCAGCAGCTCCCGAGATTTCGGTCCCGCGACCGAGAGACCCACGAGCTCAGAGCGCAGGGGGCGGATCGCGACGCCCGAGGAGGGGAGCTGCGCCTCGAACCAGCGCATGTGATAGTCCTCGGCGATGCCGGAGCCAAAGACGTAGAAGCGCTCGGGCCCGGCCTTCGCGACGGTGAAGTCGCCGATCAGCTTTCCCCCGGGGTTGAGCATGGGCGCGAGCACGATGCGTCCCTGCTGCGGCATGCGATTGACGAGGAGACGCGAGAGCCAGGCCTCCGCTCCCGCACCTGTCGCCTCGTATTTCGAGTAGGTCGAGGTCTCCATGAGGCCGACGCCGGTGCGGACCGCGCGGCATTCCTCGGCCACAGTGGCATGTGCGTTCGACCGGCGGAAGGTCACTTCCTCCACGGGCTCCATGCCCTCCGGCGCGAACCAGAGCGCATGCTCGAGCCCGTAGGAGACACCGAAGACCGCGCGGCGCTCCCTAAGCCGGTCATAAACCGGCGTCGTGCGCAGGGGACGCGCGGCCGGCAGCTCCTCGTTTGGGAAGCGGATGCGGAAGCGGCGGGAGTAGTTCTCGCGGACCTTCGCATTCGTGTAGGCGAGCGTCGCCCAATCGCCGAAGCGGGCGACGTCCATCGCCCAGATGTCGAAGCCGGGATCGCCGCTGACCATCCAGTTCGAGAGCGCGAGCCCGACGCCGCCGCCCTGGCTGAAGCCCGCCATCACGCCGCAGGCGACCCAATAGTTGCGGAGGCCGCGGATCGGTCCCACGACGGGATTGCCGTCGGGGGCGAAGGTGAAGGGTCCGTTGATGACCTTCTTGATGCCCGCGCGCTCGATCGCGGGATAGTGCTTGAAGCCCACCTCGAGGCTGGGCGCGATGCGGTCGAGATCGGGCGCCAGCAGCTCATGCGTGAAGTTCCAGGGTGTACTGCGCTCGGACCAGGGGACGCCGCGGCGCTCGTAGGTGCCCATTAGCATGCCCATGCCTTCCTGGCGCATGTAGATCTCGCCCTCGAAGTCGATGACGTGCAGCATCTCCGTCTTCGAGGCCCTCACCTCCGGAATCTCCTCGGTGATGAGGTATTGGTGCTCCATCGCGAGCACCGGCAGCTCGAGCCCGACCATGCGGCCGATCTCGCGCGCCCAGAGCCCGCCGGCATTGACGACGTGCTCGGCGCGGATGCTCCCCTTCTCCGTGACTACGTTCCAGCTTCCGTCGGTGAATTGCTCGAGCGCGGTCACCCGGGTGAAGCGATAGACCTCGGCTCCCTGCACGCGCGCGGCCTTGGCGTAGGCGTTGGTGACGCCCGCGGGATCGACGTGGCCCTCGATTGGATCGTAGAGCGCGCCCTTGAAGTATTTCTTCTCCATCAGCGGAAAGCGCCGGACGGCTTCGTCGAGGGAGACGAACTCCATGGACATGCCGAGATAGCGGCCCCGCGCATGAGCCTGGCGGAGCCAGTCGAGGCGCTCCTCCGTGCCCGCGAGCATGATGCCCCCGGTGATGTGCACACCGCAGGATTGACCCGAAATCTCCTCGATCTCCTTATAGAGGTTGATCGTGTATTGCTGGAGCTTCGCGACGTTGGGATCGAGGTTGATCGTGTGCATGCCGCCTGCCGCATGCCAGGTCGAGCCCGAGGTGAGCTCGTCGCGCTCGACCAGCACGACGTCCTTCCAGCCCGCCTTGGTCAGGTGATAGAGCACGCTGCACCCGACCACGCCGCCGCCGATCACCACCACCTGTGCATGGGATTTCATCGTCGACCCGCCGCTCCCTGAGTTTCCGCGCGCGATCATAGGTCAGAAGAGGACACGGTGCACGGCCGGTACTGCGTTTGACCGGCCTCCCTCCTGGGGATAGCATCCTGCAAAAGAGATCCCGCGCGACGGGGGCTCGATTTCGGGAGGTGGAATTCCGTCCCTTGCGGCGTGACGATCCTGCTTGCGATGAGCGTACTCAACGCAAAGGCGGAACATGGCCCGATTCTTTCTGAAGCATCTCCTGTTCCTTTGCGTCACGCTCACGGTCGTCTCGCTGCTCGTCTTCCTGCTGACTGAGCTGACGCCGGGCGACGTCGCGCGCAAGGAGCTCGGCCCCTACGCGACCCAGGAGCAGGTCGAGATCCTCACGAAGAAGGAGGGGCTCGATCGGCCCGTGCTCGTGCGCTACGTCGAGTATGTCGGGCGCACCCTCTCCGGCGATCTCGGTACCTCCCAGCGCTTCCGCGTGCCGGTCAAGGACATCATCTTCGACCGCTTGCAGAACACGGCGCTGCTCGCGGCGGTCTCCTTCGCGCTCATCGTGCCGCTCTCGATGCTGCTCGGCGTCGCGGCGGGGATGCGGGAGGGATCGCTGCTCGACCGGACGATCCTTCTCGGAAGCGCCGTCGTGGCCTCGGTGCCGGAATTCGCGATCGGCGTCTTTCTCGCGAGCGTCTTCGTGGTGACGCTGGGCTGGCTTCCGGGCACCGCGCCTCTGCAGTCCGGCGGAAGGTGGCCGATCGCGGCGCAGATGGTGCTGCCGGTCGCGGTGATCGTGCTATTCGACATGGGCTATGTCGTTAGCATGGTGCGCGCCTCCATGGTCGAGGTGATGCGCCAGCCTTATATCCGCACCGCGGTCCTCAAGGGCATGCGCTTCCGCCAGGTCGTGCTGGGACACGCGCTCCGGAACGCGATGATCAATCCCGTCACGATCATCCTGCTGCAGATCAACTATCTCGTGACGGGCGTCGTCGTGGTCGAGAGCGTCTTTGCCTATCCCGGCTTCGGCCGCATGATGCTGGAGGCCTCGCTCTACAAGGACATCGCCCTCATCGAGGCGGGCGCGCTCGTCGCCGTCTTCGTCGCGGTGGTGACGCAGATCCTCGGGGATCTCGCGTACATGCTCCTCGACCCGCGCATCCGCGCCTGAGGCGGCGATGGGTCTCGACAGCACCACCGAGACCACGGCGGCGAGGGCAAAGCCCGGGCGAGAGCGCAGGGAGGTCACGCGGAGGCTCGGCGCGCGCCTCGCGCTCGCCGGGCGGCTCGGAGAATCCACGACCACGGTGGTAGGGCTCTCTATCGTGGTTTTCTGGGTCGCGATGGCGGTCCTCGCACCGGTCATCGCGCCCTATCCGCCCAATGCGACGGACGTGGCGGCGGCAGGGCATCCGACGCCCTCGGCGGCGCATTGGCTCGGCACCGACCACTTGGGGCGCGACATCCTCTCGCGGCTCCTCTGGGGCGCGAGGCGCGTGCTGACGGTGGCACCCATCGCGGTGCTTTCGGCGGCCGCCGTCGGAACGGTCCTCGGCCTCTGCGCAGGCTACTTCCGCGGCGTCATCGATCTCGTGATCTCCCGCATTGCGGACATCCTGCTGTCCTTCCCGGTGATCATCCTCTACATGATCGTGCTGGCGATGTTCGGCTCCTCCGCGCTCAATATCGTCCTGGTGATCGCGGTCACGAAGGCGCCGATCATCGCGCGCATCGTCAGGGGCTTGACGCTGGATCTCCGCAACCGAGAATACGTCGCGGCCGCGAAGATGCGCGGGGAGTCCGCGCTCTACATCATGTTCGTGGAGATACTCCCCAATGCGCGCGGGCCGCTCATCGTGGATATGTGCCTGCGCATGGGCTACACGACCATCACCATCGGTGTCCTCGGCTTCCTCGGGAT